>ERZ1370068.1185-contig-11081_pt1 | contig 27790 bp, 32 predicted proteins | sample MGYA00561227_ERZ1370068 | MGnify/ENA primary metagenome ERZ1370068 (study PRJEB38410, sample SAMEA6850437) | metagenome | study: Metagenomic assessment of the ecological functions of the soil: analysis of the soil microbiota associated with the...
AAGGTTACGTATTGGTCGTTGAAGTCGCCGCAATATGCAGCACTTCGGCCGCCGGAATAGGCTTCGGCGTGGATCGCGCAGGTCTCCTCGAGTTTCAGCGCAGCTCTCGGCGGCGATCGCGAGCGTCGCACCGCGGCCGAGCACGAAGGCGCTGCGGCGCCCGCGAGCCTTCAGCATAGCCGCGAGGCGGCGGCGCGGTCTGCCCGCGCAAGATGTCCGGGAGGCCGGCGATCGCGTCTCGCGAGCGGCTCCGATCTCGCGCCAGGCGGCCACCAGGCTCGCGCCCGCGACGAGGCCGGCGATCATCGATTTGGTCGCGGCGACGGAGCGTTCGGGACCCGCGCACAGCGGCAGCAGGACCTCTGCCTCTCGGCGAGCGGCGAGGCCACTTCGTTGACGAGCGCGACGGCCAGCGCGCCGCCGCGTCGCGCGGCGCGCTGCATCTCGACGATATCAGGGCTACGTCCCGATTGCGAGATTGCGACGGAAACGGCGCCGTGGAGGCGCATCGGCGCGCGATAAAGCGTCGCGACGGAGGGGCCGGATGGAGGCGCAGGAGCGCGCCCGTGAAACAATCTCGACGAGATATTTCAAATAGAGCGCGCAGCAATCCGACGAGCCGCGCGCGATGGTCGCGACAAGCGGCGGATCCAAGGCCCGCAGACGAGTCCCGAGTTCGTCGAGCAGCCCGACATTGTGGCCAAGCTGACGCGCGACCGAGTCGCCTGCGCCCGCCGATCTCTGAAACATGAGTGTCGTCATCGGCGCGCCTTTCGGGCCGGCGGCGACAGCGCGAGTTCGGAGACGAAGTCGTAGGTGTCGGCGCGATACAGGGATTTCGTGAATTCGACACAAGATCCGTCGGCTAGATAGGCGATGCGCTGGATATGCAGGGCCGGATCATATCGCGCGCGACGCCGAGCAACCCCGCATCGACGTCGGAGACGAGGGTCGCGTGCAAGCGCTGCAGGCCGCGTGTCGGCTTGAAGCCTCGCGCCGAGAGCGCCTCGTAGAGCGAAGCGCCGACCGCCTCCAATTCCGGCAGATAACGCAGCGGCACGGCGGCGCGCTCGATCGCCATGGGCAAACCGTCAGCGAGTCGCAAACGGCCGAGGCGGAACACGCGTTCGTTCGGACCCAGCGCCGAGCATCGTCGCCTCTTCCGGCGTCGGCAGGAACACGCCGCGCTCGAGTTCGCGCGAGCTCGCCTCCAAACCGCGCAGCCGCATGTCTTCCGTAAAACTCGTCAGGCGCGAGGAGGGCTGATCGACGCGCGGCCTCGCACGATGAATGAAGGTGCCGGCGCCGTGGCGGTGAAACAGCACGCCTTCGGCGACAAGGTCGGCGATCGCCTTGCGCAGCGTCGTGCGCGACACGTCGAGCAGCTCGCACAACACGCGCTCGGCGGGCAACAACTGCATCCTGCGAAGCGGCCGGTCTCGATCTCGCGCGCGAAGCGCGTCGACGACCGCGCGATAGAGTTTCTGACCCGGCACGGCCTCGACCGTCATGGACATGGTGAAGCCTCCGCTTCGTCGAGCGTTCCGCCCGCGAGCAGGATCGCGCCGTCCACCGCGCGTCGCGCCGCGGCCGGACGAGGCGTCTGGCGACATCTGGCGACAGGTAGGGGCGCAGGGGTCCCGCCGAGGCCGCCGACGAGCGCGATGCGCTCGGCACCGAGCCAGTTCAGCGCGTTCGCGAGCGCCGTAATCGCATCGGCCGCTTCGCCGGCGATCTCGCGCGCTCGCGCATCACCGGACTTGGCGAGGTCCAGAATTTGGGGCGCGAAGGCGCCGTAGTCCCCGGGTTTCGCTTCCGCCGCCCAGCGCGTCATCCGCAACGGATCGTCGCCGAAATGGCGCTCCAGCGCCCGCGCGAGTTCGCTCATCGGCTCGAGGCCGTCGAGGGCGCGCAGCGTCGCGCGCAGTGCCGTTTCGCCGAGGCGCGCGGCGGATCCGTCGTCGCCGAGCTGGAAGCCGCGGCCGCCAATGATGGTTGTCGTGGCTCCAACGCGCGCGATACCCGCCGAGCCCGTGCCCGCGATGACGAGGCCGCCATCACCGAGAGCCGTTGGCGCCGACGCAGGCCGCGACCGCATCATTGACCACGACGATGCGCGCAAACTCAGGCAAGGCGGCTGCGACCCGCTCTGCTTCCTTGTCTTCCGAAAATCCGGCGAGGCCGAGGCCGACCGCGATCTCTTGCCTCGCCGAGCCCGCGGCGATTACGGAATTGATTGTTTCACGCACGACCCGCATGGCAGCGTCGAAATCGATATAGATGTTCGAGGCCGGCCCGACGCTGTGCCCCAGCTCGCGGCCCGACGAATCGCGCAGCCTTGCGCGGCAGCGCGTCGCGCCGCCGTCCACGCCGAGGAAGAACCGTGCCGTCGCCAAGGAGCCTCCTAAAAATTTCTTAACGCCCCTAGACAAGTGGTATGCCATCTGGCTAAAATAAATACAAGAGGTATCTACCATTGGTGTTCATGATGCAGACGCAGCTGAACTCAGAGACGGAAAAGCGGCTTGAAGCCGGCGGCGGCATACCGAGCGGCGAGGCCCTGTTCGCTGACGCGCTGCTTGCATCCTACCGTCGAGCGATCGAGTCCGTCGCTGCAGCCCGCGGCGACATCCGGGCCGCCGCGCTTCGCCTCGCCGCGATCTGGCGAGCAGGCGGGCGACTGATCTTATGCAGGTGCAGGTTCGTCCGGCCTTGCGGCGGCGGAGGACGCGGCCGAGCTTCCCGGCACCTTCGGCCTCGACGAAAGCCGCATCACCATCATCCTTGCCGGCGGGACTGCCGAACCGTTCCGCATCGACGCGGCCGCGGAGGACGGCGGCGTGGCCGGTGAACAGGCTATCGCCGCGTTTGGCGACCTCGCCAGCGATGCCGTGATCGCCGTGTCGGCCAGCGGCCTGACCCCTTCACCATCGCCGCCGCAGCGGAGGCACGCCGTCGCGGCGCCTTCGTGATCGCCATCGCGCATCGTTCGGGTTCGCCTTCTGCTGTCCGGCGCCGATGCGCCGATCTTCCCTCGATAGCGGTGAAGAGACCCTGCGGGGCTCGACACGGTTGGCGGCAGGCACCGCGCAAAAGGCCGCGCTTGGCATGCTCTCGTCGTTGACGGGGTTCGAACTCGGCCACGTCCATCAGGACTGATGGTCAATCTGAAGGCCGACAATGCGAAATTGCGCGAGCGCGCGCTTGAATCGTTGGCATGATCGCCGGTGTCAGCGAGGCCAAAGCGGACGCCGCGCTTCGCGAGGCCGGCGGCGAGGTCAAACCGGCGATCCTGATCGCCCGAGGCGTCGTCACCATGAGCGAAGCCGTGGCATGGCCTCGCAGCGACGGAAGGACAGATTGATGACGCGTTGCGCCTCGCGCGCGGCGTAGCGATAAACGGATCCACCAAGGGCGAGGGCCAGAGCAAGGGAGCTAAGCATGAAGCGAACATTCAAAGGTGCAGTTGGAGGTGGCGTCGTTGCGGTGGCGTTGCTCGCGGGGCTCGCGGCGACTGAGGCAGGCTCACTGAAGATCGAAAGCTGGCGCAACGACGACGCGCGACATCTGGAACTCGAAGATCATCCCCGCCTTCAACAAACGCTATCCCGACATCAAGATCGAATTCGCACCTTCGGCGCCGAAGGAATACAACGCCGCCCTCAATGCGCGTCTCGACGGCGGAACCGCCGGCGACCTCGTCACTTGCCGTCCGTTCGACGCCTCGCTCGCGCTCTATCAGAAGCGCCAGCTCGACGGCCTCGATGACCTCAAGGGCATGGACAATTTCTCGGACGTCGCCAAGGCCGCATGGCAGACTGACGACGGCAAGACGACGTTCTGCGTCCCGATCGCCTCCGTCATAGCCGGCTTCATCTACAACAAGGAAGCCTTCGCCAAGATCGGCGCCTCCGAGCCGAAGACGCTCGACGAATTCCACGCCGTACTCGACAAACTGAAAAAGGACGGAACCTACGTGCCCGCTCGTGATGGGCACGGCAGACCAATGGGAAGCCGCGACCATGGGATTCCAGAACATCGGCGCCGATTACTGGAAGGGCGAGACCGGCCGCGCCAATCTGATCGCGGGTAAGGAGAAGTTCACCGACCCGCAATATGTCGCGGTGTTCAAGGAACTCGCAACCTGGGGCCCTTATCTGGGATCGGGCTTCCAGGCGCAGACCTATCCAGATAGTCAAAACCTGTTCTCGCTGGGTAAGGGCGCGATCTATGCGGCCGGCTCGTGGGACATCTCGACTTTCCGCGGCCAGGCGAAATTCGCCATGGGCGCGTTCCTGCCGCCGCTGCCCGCCGGCGCGAGCGACTGCTACATATCTGACCACACCGACATCGCGATGGGGGTCAACTCGGCCTCGAAGAACAAGGAAGACGCGAAGAAGTTCCTCGAATGGCTGACGACACCGGAATTCGCGGCGATTTACGCCAACGCCCTTCCGGGCTTCTTCTCCCTCGCCAAGACACCGGTGAAGGTCGACGACGATCTCGCCGCGACGATGGTCGGATGGCGCCAGGCCTGCAAGTCGACAATCCGCAACTCGTATCAAGTTCTGTCGCGGGGAACGCCGGATCTGGAAAATGAGCTTTGGAACGTGTCCGCGCAGGTCGTAAACGCCAAGCTGACCCCCGAAGCCGCCGCAAAGCAACTGCAGGACGGTCTCGACAAGTGGTACAAGCCCGCGAAATGACGCCAGCCGCCTCTTCGCGCTATTGCCCGGAGAGGGTTCGAGTCTTTCTTGTGGGCCTTCTGCCGCGCCACGCCTCTCCTCACTTCCAGCCCTCTCCCCGACGAAACGGGGAGAGGGAAAACACGGCGCCGAATTTCCAATATGCCCGAACCTGTCTCCCAGATCGTCGCCCAGATGCCACGCGGAAAACGCGCGGGCCTTTTGCTGCTGTTTCTCGGACCGGCGGTCGCGATCTACACCTTTGTTCTCGATCTACCCGCTCATCGCGACGATGGCGCTCTCGACCTACACGAGCGACCCGTCCGGAGCCCGGCATTTCGTCGGGCTCGCCAACTTCGAAACACTGCTTGGCAACTCGCTGTGGTCGAAACCGTTCTGGAACGCCTTCGGCAACAATCTGATCTTCTTCACCGTGCACATGTGCGTGCAGAATCCCATCGGCATCGCGCTCGCAGGATTGCTGAGCCTGCCGGGCCTGAAGCTGAAGGGCCTCTATCGCACCGTCATGTTCCTGCCGACGATGCTCTCGGTTGTCATCGTTGGATTCCTCCTGGAACCTGATCCTCTCCCCGCTCTGGGGCGTTGCCGCGAGGCGCCCTCAAGGCCGTGGGGTTGGGTTCCTTGTTCGCCCCGTGGCTCGGCCTCAGAATCGAGCGCGCTCGTAACGCTGTCCCTGATTTCGGTCTGGCAATTCGTCGGCATTCCGATGATGCTGATCTATGCCGCGCTGCTCAACATCCCCGAGGAATTGATCGACGCGGCGCGCGTCGACGGGCTCGGACATTTCCGCATTTTCTTGCACATAAAGCTTCCGCTCGTCCTGCCGACGATCAGCTTGATCTCGGTGCTGACCTTCGTTGCCAATTTCAACGCCTTCGATCTGATCTATTCGGTCAAGGGCGCGCTCGCGGGGCCCAGATTTCTCGACCGACATTCTCGGCACGTTCTTCTACCGCACCTTCTTCGGCAACCAGCTGCAACTCGGCAATCCGACGATGGGCGCAGCGGTCGCGACCGTAATGTTCTTCATCATTCTCGTCGGCGTCTGCCTTTATCTCTTCTCGTGCAGCGGCGCATCCGCCGTTACGCCCTTGTGACGGGGCCGACATGACGGTCGAACAGCGCGCCAGGAGCGTCGGCGTCCATCTCGTCCTGATCGCCTATAGCGCGCTTGCCGTCGGGCCGCTCCTGCTCGTCGTGATGAATTCGTTCAAGACGCGCAGCGCCATCTTCGGCGCACCGCTCGCCCCGCCGGACGCCTCGACGTTCAGCCTCGTCGGCTACGAGAAGGTTTTTCGCGCGTCCAACATCCTGACCTACTTTTCGAATTCGCTGATCGTGACTCCGTCAGCATGGCGCTCGTGCTGTTGTTTGGCGCGATGGCGGCCTGGGCGCTGACCGAGTACCAGCTCGTGGCTCGACGGTGCTCGCGCTCTTTTTATCGATCGGCATCATGGTGCCGATACGGCTCGGCTCCGTCGCGATCCTCAACATGATGCGGTCTGCCGGCCTGAACGACACGTTGACGGCCCTGATCCTCATCTATGTCGCGCAAGGCCTGCCGATGGCGATCTTCATACTGAGCGAGTTCATCCAGCAAATCCCCACGGACCTGCGCGACGCCGCGCGCTGCGACGGCGTGCCGGAAACCCGCATCTTCCTCGAAGTGATCGCGCCGTTGCTGCGGCCCGCCATCGCGACTGTCGCCGTCTTCACCGTCGTGCCGATCTGGAACGACCTTTGGTTTCCGCTGATCCTGACGTCCAGCGACTCGACGCATACGGTCACGCTCGGCGTGCAGCAGTTTCTGGGCCAATACATCACCGACTGGAATTCCGTGCTCGCGGCACTTTCGATGGCGATCCTGCCGGTCGTCGTGATCTACGTGATCCTGTCCCGCCAACTCATCGCCGGCCTCACCTCCGGTGCGGTCAAATAGGTTTCCAGAATGGCCAATTTGCGCATCGATCACCTCAACAAGCGCTATGGTGCGGCGACGGTGCTCGACGACGTGAACCTGAGCATCGAGGCCGGCGAATTCGTCGTGCTTCGTCGGCCCTTCGGGCTGCGGCAAGTCGACGCTTCTGCGCATGATCGCCGGGCTCGACGGCGCGTCGAGCGGCGACATCCATATCGCCGGCAGGCTCGTCAACGACCCTCGCCCCCGCCGAGCGCGGCATCGCAATGGTTTTCCAGTCCTATGCGCTCTATCCCCACATGGATGTGCGCAAGAACATGACATTCGGACTGAAATTCACCGGCGTGCCGCCGGTCGAACGCAAGCGGCGCGTCGCCGAGGCCGCACGCATGCTGCGGCTCGAGGAATTGCTCGAGCGCTACCCGCGCGATCTCTCCGGCGGCCAGCGTCAGCGCGTCGCGATCGGCCGAGCGATCGTGCGCGAGCCCGCAGTTTTCCTATTCGACGAACCGCTCTCCAATCTCGACGCGGCCTTGCGCGTCTCGACGCGCGTCGAGATCGCGAGACTGCATAGAATGCTGAAAGCGACGATCGTCTATGTCACTCACGATCAGGTCGAGGCGATGACCCTCGCCGACCGCATCGTCGTGATGAACAAGGGTCGCCTCGAGCAGGTCGGCAAGCCGCTCGACCTCTATTATGCGCCCGCTAACCTGTTCGTCGCCGGCTTCATCGGCTCGCCTGCCATGAATTTCTTCGAGGCCAAAGTCGAAAGCGTCGAGGGCGGATCTCGCACGCTTGGCCGGCGCCGGCTTCCGTAACCTCGATCTGGCGGCGACGTCGCTGACGGTTGGCGACACGCTGACGCTCGGTGTCCGTCCGGAACATCTCGTCCGAGGAACGAACGGTCCTTTCGTCGCCGAAGGCGTCGTCGAACTAGTCGAACGGCTTGGCAGAATCCTCCTTCGCCCATGTGCGTCGCGTCGACGACAGGCTGTTCGTTGCCGAGGTCCGCGGTCGAGAAACGCCGACGCCCGGCGAGAGGGTGACGCTCATTGCGGCGGCTCAGGACGTGCACGTCTCTCGACGCCTTGCCGGCTTGCGTAGTCTCGCAGAGAGGTGAGCGAATTCTTGTCCAGCCTCGCAGCGAAGTCCATCACCACCGGCACTCGAAGCTGATGGGTTTTCGAAAGTTCAACCGATCCTACGAACTGAATGCGGGCAAACACCGTCTTATCTTTCAAGCACGGCTTTTGTCCATACGTCTCGATAGGCGTGCAGGCCTTCTATCGCGCAGGGCGGCGCCGCGATGACCTGCGGCGGTTGAAAGTTCCGCGGCGGCCATTTCGCCAAGAGCGCGGCGCCCCGCGCGGTCCCGGCGGCGTCGGAGCCCGCGAAAACCTGCTGCGATGGGCGGAACGCAGCGAGCAGCGCAGCATAGGCAGGGTTGGCGGCGAGGCTACCTTCGACGACAAGATCGCCGGCGGTGACACCTAGACGCGTCAGCATCAGGTCGCTCTATGAGCGCAACATAAAGCGTCGCGAAGCGCCAGCCGGTCGGCAGATGCGGTTTCCCCACGAATTTCACCCTTGGCGCGAGGCGAACGGGCCGCCTCCGCCCTGCCCCGGCAAAGCATGGCAGCGCCATAGCGCCAGATGCGATCACACGCGCCAGCGAAGCCGGGTCCGGTTGCCTGGCGCTCCAGCGATTGCGGCATATTCGCGTCCACCCATGAAACGCGCGGTGGCGACTGGACGGCCTTCAACATCGACATTGGCCAGCGTGTCGTCAGCCGGATCGAGTCCCTTCACGCTCAAGCCCGGCGCCAGCAGATCACCCAGGTGCCGGTCGAAATAATCGTGAACGGCGCCCGGCGCGAGCTCAGATGCGGGAGCAGCGAGGCGTTGGAGTCATGGACGCCGCAAAACACGCCGACGTCGCGTCTAAGCCCGGCCGCGGCGGCGACGTCGGACTTGATCGGCGCGAGGCGCTGGTAGGCCGGCTGCAGCGGCGGCATCAATCGGCGCAGATCGAGCGCGGAGACCACGCTGGAAAACTGTCCCTGCAGCGGCGCCCACAGATCGGAATGAGCGCCCAGCGAGGTGACTTCAGCCGCCGTTACGCCTGAAAGTCTCCATGCCCAATATTGCGGATAGGTGAGAAGATATTTTGCCCTCGCGAACACTTCGGCAAAACGCCGCTGCTGCCACGCCAATTGCCGGGCGAGGTTCAGGCCCACGGGCAGGCGGGCGAGAAACGTCTTGCGAAAACGGCGGGCGCAGCGGCGCATAAAACGGCTCGATCTCCTCGACGCCGGCGAACTCGTAGTCCATCACTGGCAACACCAGCCCGGAATCGTCGATCAGCCCGGCTGCGCAGCCGTGGGTCGTCGGGACAATGGCCTGCAATCCCACTGACCTTATTGGCTTCCGCGAGGGCGCGACAGCAGAAATTCCCAGATCTTCTCGACATCCGCATGGGGATAAGGCGGGCCGGGCACCATGCGATTGGGCATGGTGCGCTCCCACACGAGCGCACCATCGCAGGCGAAGGTCGCGACCTTCACATTGGTCTTGCCGATATCGAGAACCCGCGGTGACACCGTTCATCCTGGATACCTCTCGGACGGCCCGCATCGTCCGATCCGACGTCTATGGCAGATGAAACATCTCAGTGAGCGGGATCGCGACCGGCGAGCCATCGGGATGGGTACGCATGATGTCTCTCATGTGATCCCACCAGCGGCGCATCACCGGATGGTCGGGCAGTGTTTCCATCCGGTGGTCCTCGCCACGCTCCAGATAGGCGAACAGGATCGAGGTTTCCTGATCGAGATGAGATCGAATAATTGGCGACGCCGGCCTCGGTAAGCAGGCACACGAGTTCCGGCCAGATCACGTCATGGCGCCGGCGATATTCCGCGGCGCATCCCGGGTTAAGGAACATCTTGAAGGCGTAGCGCTCGGTCATGGTCGATCCCTCGGCCTAGACTCTGCAAACTCGAATGGTTCAGCCTCGTGCCGATTACAGGCGCAAACCTCGGCCGCAGTGCCGGCCTCTCCGCCATGAGAGGCCGGCACTGAACCGCGATCAGAAATCAAAATCCTTGATGTTGTCCTTGGTGAAGATGAACGGCGAGCCCAACAGGATTTCGCTGCCGTTGACGACGTTGAGCTTGCCGAGCTTGCCGGCCTCGACCGAGGTCGCGCCGGGCTTCAGCTTGCCGTCGACCACGGCGCGCATCACATAGGTCGCGGCATAGCCGAGATCGACCGGGTTCCACAGCACGACCGGACTTGACGCAACCGGCATTGACGTAGGGCTTCATCGCATTCGGCGTGGCGAGGCCGACGACGGCGAGCTTGCCGCACTGACCAGCCTTGGTGACGGCTTCGGCCGAGGCGGGCGTGGCGACCGATGTCATGCCGAACAGGCCGGAAAGCTTGTCGCCATATTTGTTGATCAGCGTGGTGGCCTGGTTGAACGACAGCACGTTGTCCTCCTGCGCCTCCACCGTTTCCAGCCATTTCAGCTTGGGATGGCATTTGGCGGCGTAGGCCGACATTTCGGCGATCCAGCGCGCCTGATTGGGCGTGGTGAACGTCGCTGGTGACGATGGCAAACCCTTGTCCTCGCCGACTTCCTTGGCCATCGCGTCGACCATCGCTTTGGCGATGCCGTTGAACTGGGCCTGATTGACGAACCACTGGCGCGCATCGGGCTGCGAGTTGGCGTCGTAGCCGACCACGTGAATCCCCTTCGACAAGCGCCTTCTTCAGAACCGGCGCGATCGCCACCGGATCATTGGCGGCGAACAGGATGCCGTCGACGCCGCGGGTGATGTAATTGTCGATGAACTTGATCTGCTCGTCGATCTTGGCCTCGGTGGGTCCGTCGGTGGTCACCTTGACGTTGCCGATCTCCTTGGCGGCGTCCTGCATGCCCTTGGAGGTGGCGTTGAAGTAGCCGATGCCGATCAGCTTCGGCACATCCACCAGCGTGATCGGCTTGCCGGCCTTGTCGGGCGCGCCGGTGGTCTGGCCGCCGTCATAAGGTTTGGCCGCCGCGGCGGCTGCCGGGCCGGCGTCGCATGCGAGCGGGCTGGTCGGAAGATCGTCGCCGCCATCCCACTTGTCGGCGGCCACGGCGGAGCCGCCCGCCATCGCCACGCCCAGGATCACGAGCGCGGCCGTCTTCATCATCCGATGTTTCATGAGCTGCTTCATTATGGTTTCTCCCTAAAACGCCGCTTTTGCGGCTTATCGCCCCATCAGTCCGCGACCTCGCGGCGTCCGTGGAGAGAACTTGCGATCAGCGTGGACGCGATCAGGACCGCGCCGATGACGATGATGGTGGCGTCGCCTTTGACCCCGGTCAGCGCCAGCCCGTTCTTCAACAGCTGGATCAGTGACCAGGCCGACGACGGTTCCCCCAGATCGTCCCAACCCCGCCGAAAATGCTGGTGCCGCCGAGAACCACGGCGGCGATGACGTCGAGTTCGTAGCCGCTTCCCATGTCCGAGCGCGTCGTGGTCACGCGGGAAACCAGCACCGCAGGCCGACAGCCCCGCGGCCAATCCGGACAGCGTGTAGACCACGAGCTTGACCCGATCGACCGGCAGGCCGGAAAACCGGGCGGCGGTCTCGTTGTTGCCGATGGCATAGAGCGTGCGGCCGAAGGTGGTGCGGTCCAGCGCTATGCCGGCCACGACGATCCCCACCAGGCAGGATCCAGAGCTGCACCGGCACTCCGAGCCATTCCCCTTGCCCGGTGAAGAAGAACCATTCGGGATAGTTGCGCACCGACCGCGCCTGACTGATGCCTTCGGCGAGCCCCCGATAGAGCGCCAAAGTGGCGATGGTCATGATCAGCGGCGGCACCCGGACGCGGGTGATCAGCAACCCGTTGACAAAGCCGGCGACGCCTGCCGACCCCGATCGCGAAGGCGATCGCCAGCGGCAACGGGAAGCCAAGGTTTTTCCAGAATAGCCGAGCATGATCGCGCATCAGCCCGACGATCGATCCGCACCGACAGGTCGATGCCGCCGGTGATGATGATGAACGTCATCGGCAAAGCGAGCAGACCGACCTCGGTCATCAGGCGGCCCTGGTTCAGCAGATTGTCGATGGTCAGGAAGCGCTCGTTGAATAGGCCGAGGATAGCCAGCGCGACGACCAGAATCGCCGCCAGCAGCGTCTCGTGGCGGATCAGCCAACGCGGCACGGCGGATCGGACCTCGGGTGCGAGCACCGCCATGCGCATTATCCTCCCACCTGACGGCGCCGGCGCCGCAGGATGTCGGCGACCACCGTGACCAGGATCAACGCACCCTGCACGGCGTGAATCCAGTACGGCGAGACGTTGATGAAGACCAGCGCACTGGCGATTTCGGCGATCAAGACCGCCGCCAGCGTCGATCCAACCACGGTGCCGACACCGCCGAGGATGCTGACGCCGCCGACCACCGCGGCGGTGATCACCGTCAGCTCCAGGTTGGGCGGTACCGTCGACTGGATCACCTTGAGCTGGGTCGCGAACAGCAGCGCCGCGATCCCTGCGAACAGCCCATGCAGCGCGAATACCATCACCACCGTGCGCCGCGGCGACACGCCGCGCAGCCGCGCGGCTTCGGCATTGCCGCCGGTGGCATAGATCGCGCGACCACTTGCCGAATAGCGCATCCACAGCGCGGCCAGAATGGTCGCCGCCACCATGATCAGCACCGGCATCGGCAAAATCCCGAACAATTCGATACTCGGCGAGATGGAAGCTTTGCGGCAGGTCGGTGATCCATCGACCGCCGGTGACGCTGATCAGGCCGCCCTTGAGGATCGACAGCATCCCCAGCGTAACCACGATCGCCGGAATCCGTAAGTAGGCGATCACCGCGCCTTGCAGCATCATGACCGAGGATGCCGACCACGAGCGGCGTGAGCCAGACCAGCAATGATCGGCACGCCCGCGACCGCCAGCGTGATCCGCTGATCGTGGCGAGAACGCCGATCAGGGAACCGACCGAAACATCGATATTGCCGGACACGATCACCATCGACATGCCGATCGCCGCCACCGCGATATAGGCGTTGCCAAGCACGATGTCGGCGAGGTTTCGCGTCGCCAGAAAGCGCGGGTTGTAGAGGCCGACCAGGATCGCAACGCCGATGATCGCGAAAGCCAGCAAGGCCTCCTGCGAGGCGAACAAGCGAAGCGCGCCGCCTTCCCGGGACGCAGGCGCGAAACCACCATGGTGCTCACGCCGCCCTCCCTGCGTCGGCGCCCTGGCTGCCCATCATTGCCGCGCCGACCGCTTCAGGCGTGGCTTCCGCGCGCGAAAATTCGGCGACCAGCCGGCCCTCGCGCATCACCAGCACGCGGTCGCTCATGCCGAGCACTTCGGGCAACTCGCTGGAGATCATCAGGATGGCCAAGCCTTGTGCGGCGAGTTCGCACATCAGCCGGTGGATTTCCGCCTTGGCGCCGACGTCGATGCCGCGGGTCGGCTCATCGAGAATGAGCAGCTTCGGCTGGTTGGCGAGCCACTTGCCCAGCACGATCTTCTGCTGGTTGCCTCCGGACAATCGGCCGACCACCTGATCGAGCGAACCCGCCCTGACGCGAAAGCGGGTGACGCCCGTTTCGGCCAATCGCGTTTCTGCCGCGGGATCGATGAAGCCGAAGCGCGCCACTCTGGCGCAGGCTGGCCAGGGAAGAATTCTGCGCGCACATTCATGGGGCGAACCAGGCCTTGGGTGGCGCGGTCTTCGGGGACATAGGCGATGCCAAGCGCCGCGCGCCCGGCGCAGGCGAGCGGATTTGCACCGGCTCGCCGGAAACCAGGATCTGGCCGGATTCGGCCGGCGTCACGCCAAAGATGGTCTGCGCCAATTCGCTGCGCCCGGAACCGACCAGGCCGGCGAGGCCCAGGATTTCGCCGGCGCGCACGGTCAGGCTGATGCTCCTCGTCATCGGCCGTCGTACCAGATCTCGCACTTCCAGCACCGGCGCGCCGACCGCCGCGGCGACCTTGGGAAACAGGCTCTCGATTTGGCGGCCGACCATCATCTGGACCAGTTCCGCCGACTGAAGTCTCCGCGACTCGGCGAGTGCCGACCTGCAGGCACCATCGCGCAGCACCGTCACCCGATCGGCCAGTTGAAAGATCTCGTCCATGCGGTGGCTGATATAGATGATGCCCACACCGCGCGATTTGAGGCGCCGCACGATGTCGAAGAGCCGCGTCACGTCGTATTCGGTCAACGCGGCGGTCGGCTCGTCCATGATCAGCAGCCGCGCATCCTGCGACAGCGCGCGCAAGATTTCGACGCGCTGGCGGTTGCCGACGCTGAGCGAGCCGACGACCCGACTCGGGGCCAGATCGACAATTTCGAGGAGTCGCGAGCAGCGCCTCGGTCTTGGCCGCCATCGCCTTCCAGTCGAGCCGGCCGCCGCGGCCGCGCGGCGCGTGGCCCATGAAGACGTTTTCGGCCACAGTCAGATCCCGAAACAGCAGCAGTTCCTGGTAAATGGTCGCGATCCCGGCGCGCCGTGCGTCGTCGGGAGAATCGAGACGAAGCGGCCGTCCGTCGACATGAATGGTGCCGGCGTCGGGCTGATAGACCCCGGAGATGATCTTGATCAGGGTGGACTTGCCAGCGCCGTTCTCGCCTAGCAACGCGTGCACTTCGCCCGGCGCGACCTCGAACGAGACCCCCGACAGCGCGCGAACCCCGGGGAAGGATTTTCGATGCCGGCCACCGCCAGCAGCGGCGCCGCTGGGCCGCCCTCTCGCACGGGTGCGTTGCGGGCGTCGCTCATGCGGCCGCGACCTCGTCCGGAGTTTCGCTCGAGATCATCACCTCGACGCCAGCGTCGCGAAGCATGTCGAGCGCTTCCTTCGGGGCCTGGGCGTCGGTGATCAAGGTCGAAATTCGCGACAGCGGACAAACCACCAGGCTGCCGCGCGGTGTGAATTTGGAGCTGTCGGCCAGCACCACCAGCTTCTCGGCGCGCTTGAGCAGCTTGGTCTCGGCGCGGGCGATCAAGGGATCGCCCTCGATCACGCCGAGCGGGCCGATCGAAATCGCGCTCATGAACATGCGCGAGGCCGAATAATGCTGGATCGCGTCTTCCTCGAACGGCGAGACGATCAGTTTCTGTTCGCGGTAGACCTCGCCGCCCGGCAGCGCGACGCGACAGTTCGAATGGTGGATCAACATCTCGGCCAATGGATAGGAATTGGTGAGCACCTTGAGGCGGCGCTCGCGCAGGAATTCGCCCATCTCGAAGGTCGTGGTGCCGCCATTGATGATGATGGCGTCGCCGTCGCTGCACAGCGCGACCGCGGCCCGGGCGATTGCCCGCTTGGCGGCGACATTGAGTGTCTTGCTGATCTCGAAGGAGCGGGTCGCCAACGCCGGCGCGTCGCTCGACGCCATCTGCGAACCAGGCATCGCCTCCAATCCGCCGCGCACCCGCGTCGCCGAACCCATTTCGGCAAGCCGGGAAAAATCGCGTCGCACGCGAAGCTTCGGAGGCGCCGGTGGCGCGGCAAACGTCGGCGATACGAACCAGCAGCTGCTGCTTCAGCATCGCCTTGATGACCTGCCAGCGCTCGCGTTCGTGCACGGCCCTGCTCCTCCCAACGCTCATAACTAGTCACGAACTTTTTGGGCGGTCAACGCGAAACCTTCACATTACGTCAGTTTCGCACTGCATCAATCATATTCCGCGGCAATATCGCTCACGTCGTGATTGACCGTGATCGGTTGCGATCCTATGGTCCGGCAAAAGCGCATCATGACGGAGGCGAGGTTCATGACCAAGGCTGCGGCCGAGCCGCTTCCCGATCTTTGGAACGATGCCCATGCGGCGGACCTGGATGAGCCGGGCCTGTTGCTCTACCGCTCCAATCTGCTCGGCAGTGATCTTCGCATCACCAATTTCGGCGGCGGCAACACCTCGGCCAAGCTCACAATGACCGATCCGCTGACCCAAAACCGGTCACCGTGCTGTGGGTCAAAGGCTCCGGCGGCGACCTCGGCTCGATGAAGCGTGACGGCTTCTCCACCCTCTATCTCGACAAGTTGGAAAGCCTGAAACAGCTCTATCGCGGCATCGCCCATGAAGACGAGATGGTGGCGCTGTTCAATCACTGCACCTTCAATCTCAACCCGCGCGCGACCTCCATCGACACCGCCTTGCATGGCTTCGTGCCGCACCCCCATGTCGATCATGTCCATGCTGATGCGGTGATCGCCATCGCCGCCTGCTCCAACGCCGAGGAATTGACGGGAAAAGTGTTCGGCGGCGCGATCGGGTTCCTGCCCTGGCAGCGGCCGGGCTTCGACCTTGGCCTGAAGCTCGGCGCGATGGCGGCCCAACATCCCGAATATGTCGGCGTGGTGCTCGGCGGCCATGGTCTGTTCACCTGGGGCCCGACATCGAAGGCGGCCTACCAAACCACGTTGCGCATTATCCAGCAGGCCGCCGACTGGCTCGCGGGACACGAAAAGCAGCCCGCCTTCGGCGGTCCGCGCTGTGATGCTGCCGCGCCCGAGACGCGCCGCGCCGTCGCGGCGGCGCTGATGCCGCTGATCCGCGGCAAGATCTCACGCGACGAGCGCAAGGTCGGGCATTTCACCGACGCGCCGGAAGTGCTGGAGTTCGTCAATTCGCGCGCGCTGGATCGACTGGCGCCGTTGGGAACATCCTGTCCCGATCATTTCCTGCGCACCAAAATCCGTCCCCTGGTGCTGCCCTACGATCGCCAAAGCGACAATGTCGATACGCTCGCCAATTCGCTCGACGCGCTTCTTGAGGCCTATCGAGACGACTATTCCGCCTATTACCAGCGCTGCAAGCGGCCAAATTCACCGGCGATGCGCGACCCCAATGCGGTGATCTACCTGGTGCCCGGCATCGGCATGTTCTCCTTCGCCAAGGACAAGGCGACGGCGCGCATCGCTTCGAATTCTACGTCAACGCCATCAACGTCATGCGTGGTGCCTCCGGCGTCAGCGCCTATGTCGGCCTGCCGGAACAGGAAGCCTTCGATATCGAATATTGGCTGCTCGAAGAGGCCAAGCTGCAGCGCATGCCGAAGGCGAAATCGCTGGCCGGCAGGATCGCCTATGTCACCGGCGGTGCCGGCGGCATCGGCGGAGCAACGGCGTTGCGACTATTGGACGAAGGCGCCTGTGTGGTGCTGGCCGACATCGACCAGGAGGCGCTCGACGCGCGCATCCAAGCGATCGTGCAAAAATTCGGCCGCGACAGCGCGGTCGGCATCGCGCTGGACGTGACCGACGAGGCGAGCGTTGTCGCGAGCTTCCACGAGTCCATTCTCGCCTATGGCGGGATCGATATCGTGGTCTCCAACGCCGGCATCGCCTCCGCCTCGCCGGTCGAGGACACCAGCCTGGCGCTTTGGCAAAAGAACATGGATGTACTCGCCACCGGCTATTTTCTGGTGGCGCGCGAGGCGTTCCGGCTGATGCAACGGCAGCAATGCGGAGGCGCGATCGTGTTCGTCGCCTCCAAGAACGGCCTCGCCGCCTCGGCCGGCGCGTCGGCCTATTGCGCGGCCAAGGCCTCGGAGATTCATCTGGCGCGCTGCCTCGCGCTGGAAGGCGCGCCGCACGGCATCCGCGTCAACACCGTCAATCCGGATGCGGTGCTGCGCGGCTCGAAAATCTGGGCCGGCGAATGGCGCCAGCAACGAGCCGCCTCCAATAAGGTGTCGGAAGACGAACTCGAGGAGGTCTATCGGCAGCGATCGATGCTGAAGCTTTCGGTGTTGCCGGAGGACATCGCCGAGGCGGTCTATTTCTTCGCCAGCGATCTTGCGGCCAAATCGACCGGCAACATCCTCAATGTCGACGCCGGCAACGCGCAGGCTTTCACGCGGTGAGACGCCAATCGTCGGGAGACAACGATGACCGACTTTTCCATCAGCGAGGACCTTCTCCAGGCTGAGAACGCCGCGCGAAAAACGGCGCTCGACGAGGATTACGCCGCGTTGGCGCGCGCGCTGGGCCGCCGGGGCATCGACGCTGACGCGCTAACACGAAGGCGTCATGGCGTTCGGCGTCGCGATCCCGACCTGGGGCGTCGGCACAGGTGGCACCCGCTTTGCACGCTTTCCCGGCCCCGGCGAGCCGCGCCATCTGTTCGACAAGCTGGAGGATTGCGCCACCATCCACCATTTGGTGCGGGCAACGCCGACGATATCGCCGCATTTTCCATGGGACGCGACGAGTGACTACGCTGCCTTGCGGGAAGTCGCCGCCAAGCACGGACTCGCGTTCGATGCCGTGAACTCGAACACGTTTCAGGATCAGCCGAACCAGGAGCATTCGTACAAGTTCGGCTCGCTCTCCCATGTCGAACCCGCGCGCGCGGGCCCAAGCGATCGCGCACAACATCGATTGCATCGCCATCGGCCGCCAGCTCGGCTCAAAGGCGCTGACAGTGTGGATCGCCGACGGCTCCAATTTCGCCGGCCAATCGAACATGACCTTGGCGCTCGATCGCTATCTCGATTCAATGCGCGAGATCTACGCGGCGCTGCCCGCGGATTGGCGGGTGTTTCTCGAGCACAAGCTGTACGAGCCGGCGTTCTATTCAAGCGTGATTTCCGATTGGGGAACCAGCTTTGCGGCGGCGCAGGAGCTTGGACCGAAGGCGCAATGCCTGGTCGACCTCGGCCATCATGCGCCGAACGTCAATATCGAACAGATCGTCGCCCGCCTCGTGCGCTTTGGAAAACTCGGCGGCTTTCACTTCAACGATTCGAAATACGGCGACGACGATCTTGACACCGGATCGGTCGAACCGTTTCGCCTGTTTCTGGTGTTTAACGAACTGATTGACGCTCGGATGCGCGGGGCAGAGGGCTTCGCCCCGGCCTATATGCTCGACCAATCGCACAACGTAACCGATCCGATCGAGAGCTTGATGCAATCGGCGATCGAATTGCAGCGCGCTCATGCCCAGGCGCTGATCGTCGACCGCTCAGCGCTGGCCGCTGCGCAAGCGGCCAACGACGCGCTCGGCGCCCACCTCGAACTCAAGCGCGCCTACACCACCGACGTCTCGCCGATCCTGGCCATGGCACGGCTGCGGGCCGGCGGCGCCATCGCGCCGATCGAGACTTATCGCGCCTCGGGCTATCGCAAGCACAAAGCCAAGGAGCGACCGCCGGTGGCGAGGACGTCGGCGGGGATCGTTTGAGGGAAGCAAGCTCCGCGCAGGGCTCGCAATGTCTCAGGCGAGAGACGTCGCCGTCCGAGCGGCGTTCGTTAACCGATGGCAATGCGGTCATTCAAAGACTGATAAGGTTTTCGGTATTTTCTAAGCAGTTCGAGGCTGGGTAGTTTTCTGCTCATTCCTCATCAGTCACGGGATTGCTGCGTTTTGAACGGCAGCTTTGCGCCACAAGCGGCCGGTCGCCAATTCCGTTTGGCCGGAGCCAAACTATTCATCCGCCACAAATCTTGCGCTCGCGATGCAGAAACGCTGAAGTCGGGTTAGTGGAGAAGAGTTGAATTGTCTCGTTGAACTCGGTGCGAGCAGATCGAGGCGCAGCACAGTCGGAGTTATGGGTGGTGGAGCGGAGCGCTGCGATCAGCGCAGATAGTGCGGGCGGCGTCCGCCGCCGGCTGGGGTGATAGAGATAGTAGCCGGGGAAGGTCGGGCACCACTTCTCCAGAATCCGCCTCAGCCGCCCGGCCTTGATATCGGCCGCCACCTCATCGTCGAAGACATAGGCGAGCCCCTGGCCGGCCAGCGCGGCCTCGCGGATCAGGTCGCCATTATTGAATGAGAGCGGACCCTCGACGCGAACTCTGGAATGGCCGCCCCTTGTCCTCGAAGTCCCAGGCGTGAAACCCAACCCGACCTGACGCGCCGGTAGTTGATGCAGCGATGGCCCGCGAGTTCGCGCGGCGTTTCGGGCACCTCATGGTCGGCGAAATACGACGGCGCGCCGACAACGGCCATCCGGATGTCCGGCCCGATCCGAACCGCGATCATGTCCTTCTCGACGATGTCGCCGAAGCGGATGCCGGCGTCGACGCGTTCCGCGACGATGTCAATCAGACTGTCGTCGACGATCATCTCCACCCTTATATCGGGATGCGACGCCAGGAAGCGTGGCAGCTTGGGCATCACGACCTTCGAGACCGCATGCTCTGGTCGCCGTGACGCGAACGGTACCGGACGCCTTGCCGCGCATGGCGCCGACCGCATCCACCCCGGAGGCGATGTCCTCCAGTGCTGGGCGCAACGAGCGAAGCATCGTCTCGCCCGCTTCGGTCGTCGACACCGAGCGGGTGGTCCGCGACAGCAACCGCACCCCGAGCCGCTCCTCCAGGGATTTCATGGCGTGGCTCAACGCCGACTGCGACATGCCGAGTTCCGCCGCCGCGCGGGTAAAGCTGCCCTGCGCCGCGACGACCGCGAAGGCGGCAAGGTCGTACAGATCGTCTCGTTTCATTTATGCACCAGATACATAAGCCCTAGTGAATTATAGCGGCTAATCGATAGTCGGCGGCCAGTGCTATCTGATCGTCAGCGCCCCACTTCAGCCCGAGACATAGCCCGCAAGGAGCAGACCGATGAAGCTTAGCGTGAATAATCGGGAGTTCGCGATCGATGCCGATCCCGCGATGCCGCTGCTTTGCGCTGCGCGACGCCATCGGGCTGACAGGCACGAAGTCTGGCTGCGGCGCCGCCCAGTGCGGCGCCTGTACGGTGCATCTGGACGGCCAGGCCATCCGTTCCTGCGTCACGCCGATTTCCGAAGCCGAGGGCAAAAGACTCACCACCATCGAAGCCGCGACCGATGGCACCGACCGCGTCGGCGCCGCCGTGCACGCCGCATGGGCTCAAGCACGACGTGGCGCAGTGCGGCTACTGCCAGAGCGGCCAGATCATGAGCGCGATCGCCTTCCTCAAATCGCAGCCCAGCGGCAAGCCGCCGACCGCCAGCTGAAATCGACGCGGCCATGGACGGCAACATCTGCCGCTGCGGCACCTATGCCCGCATCCGCGCCGCCGTGGCCGACGCCGCCCGCACGATCGCCTGAAGGAGCCGCCATGTTGCCCAATCATCGACTACCGCGATCTGCCGCGCGCCGCCCAGCGCCTGATGGCGCGCAGTCAAACCGACGAAGCCGCCACGCTGCCGCGCCGCAGCTTCCTGAAGCTGGCCGGCGTCGGCGGCCTGGCGCTCGGCGCCTTTCCTCACCTGGTAATGGCGCAGGCTACCGGCCAAGGAGCCAGCGCGCTCAAGCCGACGCGAACAGCCGTCGGCCTTCGTGCAGATCGCCGCCAATGGCGAAGTGACGGTGACGATCAACCGGCTGGAGTTCGGACAGGGCGTGCAGACCGCATTGCCGATGATCCTGGCCGAAGAACTCGACGCCGACTGGAGCCTGGTGCGCAGCCGGCACGGCTCGAACGACGGCGCCTACATCGACCCGCGCTTCGGCATTCACCTCACCGGCGGTTCCAATTCGATCAAGAACAGTTTTACGCAGTATCGCGAGCTCGGCGCGCGCGCGCGGGCCATGTTGCTCGGTGCCGCCGCGGCGCGCTGGAAAGTGGACGTCGCCACCCTGCGCACGCAGGCCGGCACGGTGCTGGCTCCGGATGGCCGCAAGCTGGGTTACGGCGAACTGGCCGAGGCCGCGATGGCTCTGCCGGTGCCCGAGAAGGTCACGCTGAAGGACCCGAAGGATTTCCGCATCATCGGCCGCCCGACCTCGCGCCTCGACGCGCGCGCCAAGAGCAGCGGGCAGCAGGATTTCGGTATCGACGTTCGCCTGCCCGGTCAGCTGACCGCCGTGGTGGCGCGCCCGCCGGTGTTCGGCGCGCGCCTTGCTTCGGTGGACGACAGCGCGGCACGCGCCGTCAAGGGCGTGAAGGCCGTGCTGCGCGTGCCGCTGGATGGCGGCGCCGAAGGCGTGGCCGTCGTGGCCGACGGCTACTGGCAGGCCACGCAGGGCCGCGAGGCGCTCAAGCTGCAATGGGACACGTCTGCCGTCGAGAAGGTGGACAGCGAACGGCAACTGGCCCAGTACCGCGAGCTGGCCGCGTCGCCCCGGCCCGCGCAAGTTCGACGCCGACATGGCGCCGCTCGCCACCGCGCCGCGGCGACTGGAAGCCGAGTTCGTGTTTCCGTACCTCGCCCACGCGGCGATGGAGCCGCTGAACTGCACCGTTGCAGCTTTCCGAGGGGCGCGCCGAGCTGTGGACCGGCAGCCAGTGCCCCGGTCTCGACGGCGCCGCCGCCGCGCGCGTGCTGGGCCTCAAGCCCGAGCAGGTGGCGGTGCATGTGCAGATGGCGGGCGGCGGCTTCGGCCGGCGTTTCGCCAGCCAGCGAGCGACTTTGTGGTCGAGGCCTGCGAGATCGCCAAGGCCGCGCGTGCCGCCGGCCTGAACGCACCGGTGCGCACGCTGTGGAGCCGTGAGGACGACATGCGGGGCGGCTACTACCGCCCGATGCACCTGCACCGCGCGCGCATCGGCTTCGACGACCGCGGCAAGGTGCTGGCCTGGGACCACGTCATTGTCGGCCAGTCCATCACCACGGGCTCCGTGTTCGAGCAGTTCCAGGTCAAGAACGGCATCGACGCCACGGCAACGGAGGGCATGCGCGATCCCTACCCGCTGCCGATGCGCCTGACCGTGCATCACCCCAAGCTCAACGTGCCGGTGCTGTGGTGGCGCAGCGTGGGTTCCACCCACACCGCCTTCGTGATGGAGACCTGATCGACGAGATCGCGCGCAGCACGAAGCAGGACCCGGTGGCCTACCGAATGCGATTGTTCGGCGACAAGCACCCGCGCCACCGCGCCGCGCTGCAGACTGGCGGTCGACAAGAGCGGCTACGGCAAGACGCAGCTTGCCCGCCGGCCGCGCCTTTGGGCGTGGCGGTGCACGAATCCTTCGAAACCGTGGTGGCCTACGTGGTGGAAGCCTCGGTGCAGGACGGCCGCCCGGTGCTGCACCGCGTCACCGCCGGCGTGCACTGCAACCTGGCGGTGAACCCGCGCACCGTGGAAGCGCAGGTGCAGGGCGCGGCGGTCATGGGCCTGTCGACGTGCCTGCCGGGTTCGGCCATCACGCTGAAGGATGGCGTCGTGCGAGCAGAGCAACTTCGGCGACTTCACGGTGGCGCGCATCACCGACATGCCCGAGTTCGACGTCCACATCGTGCCCAGCGCCGAGCCGCCCACCGGCATGGGCGAGCCCGGCCTGCCGCCGCTGGCGCCCGCGTTCGCCAATGCCATCGCGCAGCTCACCGGCAAGCCGCTGCGCCAGCTTGCCCTTCAGCATCGAAAGCAAGAGTTAAACATGAGCAAGGTCTGGTTCATCACGGGTGCAGGCAGCGGCATCGGCGCTGCAACGGCCCGGGCGGCGCTGAAGGCAGGCGACCGCGTGGTCGCGACGGGCCGCAATCTCGACAAGGTCCGCAACGCGCTGAGCGATGTCGCGGGCGAGCGCCTCGCGTTCGTCCAGTCGACGTCACTCAGGAGGTGCAGGCGAAGGCCGCGGTCGAGTGCGGCGATCAAGGCGTTCGGGCGTATCGACGTGCTCGTCAACAATGCCGGCTACAGCCTGCTCGGCAATTTCGAGGAGCTGAGCACCGCCGAGATCGAGCAGCTGATCGCGACCAATTTCTACGGCGTGATGCACGTCATGCGCGCGGTGCTTCCGGCGTGCGCGGCAGCGACCAGGCCGGATCGGATCAGCGTCAGTTCGCTGGCAGGCATCGTCGGCTTCAAGCATTGCGGGGCCTACAGCGCCGCGAAATTCGCCGTCGAAGGCCTGTCGGCATCGGTGGCCCCAGGAGGTCGAGCCGTTCGGCGTCAGGATCGTGGCGGTCGAACCCGGCTTCTTCCGGACCGACCTCCTCGATGCGCAACAACGCCAAATATGCCGGCAGCTCGATCGAGGACTACGCGGCGGAAGGCAAAGCCGAAGCCATGTGGTCAGGCTATCACGGCACGCAGCAAGGCGATCCCGCCAAGCTCGGTGACGTCCTGGTAAAAATCGCCGGGGATGGACAATCCGCCAAAGCAGTTCGTGGCCGGCAGCGACGCTCTGTGCCGTGGTCAAACCGGCGCTCGAAGCGCGTCTTGAGGAACTGCGAGCATGCGAGCACCTGTCCAAGTCGACGGATGGTTCGTTCTGAAATCAGGGAAGCGTCAAACGGCTGCAGCGCTTTCACGCGCATACATCATCGCCTAGCTGGCTGTCCGTGAGTAATTTCTAGTAACGGTCGAAATGTGGGTGCCCGCTGGACCGGTCCCTGAACATTCCACAGCCACCCATTACGCGACGCTGGTCGGGGCCGTCCCCTGCCCTCGTGATAAGATTTGACGTATTTTCTAACCAGTTCGAGACTGAACAGTTTTGTTAGTCCTGATCAGCCACGAGATGCTGTATTCTCGAACGGCCGCTTTGCGTAGAGTCGAGGTGTGACGCGGTAGCTTTAGGTTCGAACATATCTGTTTCCGCCCCTTTCGTTCGGCGGTGCCTCACTGGTTCGCCCATGGCCCCGTTTCCACACCCCGCTCATCGAACCGGACGTGCCCGACTAAGGCATCCGGCTCTCGGACAAAACTTCACGCCTTCGCCCACGGCACGTCGTACCCAAGCCGGCTCAGGCGTACGAGCCCAAAGTGCCCGTAAAGATGCGAGAGTGGATAGGTCCCGCCCTTGCGACGCCTGGTTTTGTGCTTGAGCTGCAACCACCGGCGCAACCGCATTGCTGTGTAGCTGTCGAGCGCCCGATACGCCTTTCTGACGGTGCCTACTCGAAAGTAGTTCGCCCATCCGCGCAGCGTGCGGTTCACTGTGCCCACCAGCTTTGTGGTCTCTTGCCATGTCCCCGTTCGGCCCGTCAGTGCATGGATTTGCTCAACCATGCGCCTGATGCTCTTCTTCGATGGCCGGTAGCCCAGGCGCGCCTGGCCGGTTCTCGCAGAATACATTCGTCCGAACGTGTACCCCAGAAAATCGAACTCTCCTTCCGGGACCTTGCAGATTCGTGTCTTCTCCTCGTTGACCGTAAGCTTCAGCTTGCTCATGATCATGCGCAGTTGTTGCAACGCCTCGTCGGCTTTGCCCTTCTTGCACAGGATCACGAGATCGTCGGCGTAGGTTACGATACGACTGCCGAGGCGTTGCTCCAGTCCGAGCTTCTTCCACCCCAGTACAAACCGGCGCATGTATATATTCGCCAGCAACGGTGAGATGGGTGAACCCTGCGGAATGCCGCGCCGGTTGTCCCGGGCTTCGGTCGTGCGTGTCTTCCTTCCTCGGTCATCGGTTTCTTCCACGGGGCATTCCAGCCACATCTTGATCAGATGCAGCACGCGACGATCAACGATCCGGCGCGCTACCGACTGTAATAGCTCGGCATGGGGGATGCTTCCGAAGTAGTCCGCGAGGTCGGCGTCAACGACTTCCGGGTGGCCACGGAACAGCAGCTCTTCCACCTTGACCACCGCCTGTTGGGCATTGCGCCCGGGACGGTACGCGTACTGTTCGGGCGGAAGGTCGGCTCTCGAAGATCGGTTCCAGCACCAGCATCGCTGCTGTCATGCAGACCCGATCCCGCACGGTCGAGATGCCCAGCGGCCTGAGCTTGCCGTTGGCCTTCGGTATAAACACTCTTCTGATAGGGATCCGGTTGGTAGCTCTCCTCCCGGAGCGCAAGCGCCAGTTCGCCAAGCCATCGCTCGACGCCATACGTCTCAATGTCCGCGAAGTCCTGACCGTCTACCCCCGGTGCGCCCTTGTTGGAACGACACTGCGCGTAGGCGTGTACCAGGATGTCATCACGGCTGATCTTGTCGTACAGCGCGTAGAAGCGATAGCCGGCTTCTGCCTTCGCTTTCGCGTGCAACGCCATCTGCAGTTTCTGAACAGTTTTCGGAGTTGATAGGTTGCCCAATCTCCAAATCCTCACCACTTGTTGCGTCAGTCTTGAACTGAGGTCCCTTCCCTCTCCACCGGCGCCACCGCGGCTTCCGCGGTGTCGGGTCGGAGGAGGCGCCCATTGAAGGGCTCGCCTCCGTCCGCCACTCAAACGGAACGTGCAGTTTTCCCGCATTCCGCTTTCATGAATGGTTTCGCGAAGTCCGGAGAGAAGGGATCGGTGAGACAAGGGTTACCTTGTCCACCAGAGAGTGGACCTTCTGCTTCAGACCTTCGAACGTCAAATGATCGGATAGTCTCCTCGAAGCGTGACGTTCGGGTTTTTCACAAAGGGAACTTTCCATCTTCACGCTCCTTTCTCATCTACCTCGATCGCTCAAAGCTCGATCCATTCACGAACGTCCTTCCCGGACCACTCTCGATCCGCCGTCGCCGGTCACGCGAGTTATTCGTCTCGCGCTTCAGGTACTATTACGTTCTCCGACTCCTGCCTGTGCATCGCTTCCCACTTCGCTTCCGCTTATAGGGTTGCTTACCCGGTTGGAGGCCGGGACACAGACAGGTCTCCTGGGGTCACGCATGAATCTTCCGTATCGTGCCGTCAGCAAACACCTTGGTACGATGGGTGAATGAGTAACGCCTTCGCCCCCATAGTGCGGGCTCGACCTTGCCCCATCTTTGGCCGACCTGTTCATCCTCGGGGTCGCCCCCATTGATTACAGCCCGATACTTCTCCTCAAACCCTTCGGATTCCGGATCGCTCCGGACACCCTGTCCTCCACCGGCTTGCGCCGCTGGCCGGCAAGGCATTACCCCTGCCTTTGGATACAGCGCCCCTCATCCGAGCGCCGGAGGGACTTTAACCCTCCTGATTCATGCGCTGCCCAGCGCACACCGCGAACACCTCTCCGCCACCCCAAGTGCGCCCGACCTGTCCCTCGCGGGCGTCCGGTTGATCATCGCTGACCACGCCATGGGGCTTCCCGTGTTGCGTACGCTTTCCTTGTGGACATGCCGCCGCCAGTACCCCGGTGCAGCAGCTAGGCGTAATCTTCGCTCATTCACCTAGCCGTATCAGCCTTCCCCGATATGGCAGTCCGGGTCGGCCTGCACATCGACCTTTTCGAGGCTTGCTCAGCGTTCACTCGCGTTGCGGCCTGCACACTCGCGCTGCCACCAATTCGTGACACGCTAATCGAAGGCTTCAGCCACTTCGTTACCTCCATGACTGCTCCGATTGCTTCCGGCTGGAGCGGTTGCCGGGTGGGGCTTGCACCCACTGGAAAGCGCCGCCTTTACTGGCGTACGCGCTAAAAGCGGCCAGTCGCAATAACGTACCGGGCGAGAGCGGGCCTTGCGCCAACCAACGCGTCTGACCATCGTAGTGGCATATCGAACGCGTTTGCAATTATTTGCAACGTCTGGGAAGGGTTAATTGCCGGAAGCCATTTTCGCCGCAAACCTCATTCAAACAAAGTGGCGTTGCGTAATGACGCAGCGCGCGGACGCTGGATGCGGTAATGATCTGAAGGAACGCGCTTCCTCGCCTCCCAATCGGAAACAACAGTTGCTCCGCCTGCAAATCTGGCGCAGATGGCATTGACGTCAGTCAGCCGAACCACATGAGCAGCACCTGCGGCGCGATAGCTGGCTGTAAACGATGTGATTAGGATGCGCTGGGCACAGCCAGCATAGATTTGATAGCGCCCGCCGGTTAAGCCAGCATCAGATGACAGACGTTAGCACATGACGACCAATGCTAACCCGCCTGCGCGTAAACCCTCATATCCCAGGCCTCCTGTCTACGCACATTGAACTTGAATATTTTTTGGGCGGGGTGGCCTGATCTCAGTTCGTAGATCACCTGCATCGGTCCAATGCCCTCGTCGCTTCCCCGTGCATTATAATGCGTCACAATTGACTGCAACATCTGCCTCGATTGGGCCAGCCGATGTCAGATGACGTACGGCACTTGATCGGACGAAATGTGAAGCGGCTTTCGGATCGCGGCTTAGCTGATACGAGGCCAAACTTCGTTTAACGTGCATGGGTGTGGATCGCGCCTACGTCAGTGCGGTCTTGAACCGTCGGGTACTGGACCGCCGCGTCACGCTGGCACATAGCCAAAGCTTTGACGTGAAGCCAAATCGTTTTTCGATGAAGAGAAGCAGCGGCGATCGAACTAGAGCAATACGTAACCGAACGAAGTAATA
>ERZ1370068.137-contig-1012_pt1 | contig 27790 bp, 53 predicted proteins | sample MGYA00561227_ERZ1370068 | MGnify/ENA primary metagenome ERZ1370068 (study PRJEB38410, sample SAMEA6850437) | metagenome | study: Metagenomic assessment of the ecological functions of the soil: analysis of the soil microbiota associated with the...
GCGGTCGTCTACGTCTGGCAGGAACAAAGGGAATTCTCGTTTCTCAGATCCATTTCGCCGTCTTCATTCTTGGCGTCTGCGTTTTGTCCGCTAGCCTGTGTCTGTTCCTGCGCGGCCCGAGCCGCATCCAACCGCCAGGTGGCCAGAGACGTGCAGTCCTGCGCTTCATCGGTCGGCTACACTTTGAAATCTACGCCATCCAGCTTGCTGGCCCGAACTCCTTGTAAAGTTGGTGCCCGATCTGCGCGCCCTGACCCGAGAGTTTAAGCGGTCTGGGGCAACTCAATACCATTGCGGTAGAATACTTCCTGTCGGGACCTCCTCGGAATCGCCGATGCGCCTGTCCGCTTTTACCCAAGATTGTGTTGCAAAGCTCTGTGCTGTACTGCGAGCGAGAAACAATAGAATCCGATACGCAGCATTTTGAATACGTATTGCGCACCTGTGTCCGTCTTTGAATCAATATTGCTCGTTTAGTCGTCAAAATAGTTTTGCAACACAATCCCCCAAAGCGGACATTCGCCGCACGAATTGTCGTGTCTGCGAAATTCTTATTTTGGAAATCCGCGTACAAAGCTGGATTCGTTAGCGGTGATGCGGACGTATCTGACCCGGCAAGCTGCACCGCCAATTTTTGACACACAAACGCGAATCTGGATGTCTAAGGGATGATTGTGCGAGGGATATCCGATCCTAAAGCAACCGGGCGGACGACAAAGGCAAAAGGCTTTCGTGGATGACACACAAGACTTCACTCATTTTACTCGGCGCGACGGCTGGCGCTGCGATGATACTGTTCACTCTCCAACCGCACATGATCTTTGTCGCCAGCGAGCGCCAATGCGGCGATGGAGGATACTTACCGGCAGCTCAAACTGTCCGGCGACGTCGTGTTGAGCGCGTACGCGCCTGATTACGTCGACAGGCCGGACGACAAGCAAGCTGATCGAGATCGGCGATCAACGGGATGCTGACCGGGCTCGATCCGCACTCGATCTACATGGATCCGAAGAGCTTCAGAGACATGGAGGCGGAGGACCGGCGGCGAGTTCGGCGGTCTTGGCATCGGAAGTTACTATGGAAGACGGCGTGATCAAGGTGGTGACGCCGATCGACGAAACGCCCGCCGCGAAGGCCGGTATTGCCGGCGTAACGGCACTCATCGTCAAGAGTCGACGATGAACGGGTGCAGGCAACACCCTGAACCAGTCGGTAGAGAAGATGCGCGGATCGGCGAACACCGCAGGTCAAGCTCACCATCATGCGCAGGGGCCACGACAAGCCGATCGAAGTGCTTCTGACGCCTGAGGTCATCCGCGTGCGCTCGGTGCGCGCGAAGGTGGACGGCGACGACGTCGGTTATATCCGCATGACGCAATTCACCGAACAAACCACTGAGGAGTTGAAGAAGGCGGTCGCCGACATCACGGCAAGGATTAGCAAGGACAAGCTTGAGGGCTACGTCCTCGACTCCGCGCAACAATCCGGGCGAGTCTGCTCGATCAGGCCATCTCGGTGTCGAGTGCATTCATCCAAAGGGGCGAGATCGTTTCCACCCGTGGTCGCAATCCCGATGAAACTCAGAGCTTCACGGCCAGGGCGGGGATCTCACTAAAGGCAAACCGCTGATTGTGTTGATCAACGGCGGTTCAGCCTCCGCGTCGGAAATCGTCGCGGGCGCCCTGCAGGACCAGAAACGCGCGACCATTCTGGCACGCGCTCGTTCGGCAAGGGCTCGGTGCAAACGATTATCCCGCTCGGCTCCGATAATGGCGCGCTGCAACTAACCACGGCGCGCTACTACACGCCGTCCGGCCGCTCAATACAGGCCAAGGGCATCGTGCCCGACATCGAGGTGCTGCAGGAACCTGCCGGACGACATTAAAGCCGACACCAGCACCGAAGGGGAGGCCTCGCTGCGTGGCCATCTCAAGGGCGACGCCGGCAAAGAGCAGGCCGGATCGCAATCCTACGATCCCGCCGGACGAGAAGAACGACAAGGCGTTGACCATGGCGGAAGAACTGCTGCGCGGCACCTGAGGTGACCTGGCCTTCCCGCCGAATGTTAAAGGCCCTGTCGAGTCCGAACTGAACGTCGCGAGAATCGGGCTTTCCGCTCATCCCCAAAGCGGACATTGGACGAAAATGAATGAGACCGCCTGGGATGAGGCGCCTCTTTAAAGCGGACAAGCGCTATTGGGATAGCAGCATTCCGTCCGCTGCGGCAAAAATAGCTGACCTAAACCACGTCAGTGCGCCTTATGCGCTTGCTGGCTGATGGGCGTTTGAGGATTCTATTTTTCCCGGCCACTGCCTGCGCGAGCGCCTCCTTGCATTGGTCGCTCTTGATGTTGGCAATACTTTTCTGGATGCAAGCCCGAACCACGATCGTTCCTTGCCAGCGCAATTTTCCTTTATATCAGCCGCGCAGGCTTTGCTGATCTCGGCGACCCGCGCCAGCCTTGCCTTACACGGGTCGGAAAATTCTGCGGCGTGTGTTTTAACGCAGTCTCTAATGCGGCCCTCGCCGGGCTCAACTCCAGCACATTTTGCCTTGATGTCGGCCGCACAGACTCCAACTGACCGCTGCTGTGCCATCGCGACCGGCGCGGAGAGAAGTACTACGGCACAAATTGCCATGATATTCTTCATCATAGGTCATTCTCCCGAAGAAAAAAGATGCGAATGTCCTCACTGAGGACACTTGGTCAGCGTGAGATGTGCCCAGACCAACCGGCGTGTATCGTGGACGATAAAACGCGACAGTCGATTGATGTACGTCAAAAGAGGCGAGCACCCTCAACGAGGGGCAGAATGTTCTTTCAATATCGTCTCCCTAGGCTCAGGACAAGGCATCGTAAAGGCTTAAACAAGCACTGGAAATGAGGGGTGGCCAATGTCTGCTTTGGTCCAATAGCGGACAAACGCGGGCACGGATGGAATGTCCGCCTTTGTGGTGCCACGCCGCTAATAATGGTTAACCGTGTATTAATTCTTTCCATTTCTCTACCCAGTTACCAAAGGCGCGCGCCTTCCGTTGGCTAATCTGTTTGACACTGCAAGCGGGAGGCTCGTCATGGGCACAAGTCTGGGCGATAAAATTGCGATCGTCATCGCACTGCTGCTCTTAGCCGTCGGCGGGGTTATGATCGTCGAGTTTCCTGGGATTATTCGCGCTGCGCGACTCGTCGCGACCCTGTAGGGTTTGCAGTCGTCATCGACTGAACTTTGAAATCCGCGATTGCTTGGCGGACAAGCTTGCTTGCTATGACGCGCACAACTCCGTGCAAAGGGACCCGATTTATCCAAAGCGGTTAGGACCCTCCACACAGAGTTGTCGGATAGGTCATCTAGTACCGACTCTATCTCCAGAGCAACTTCAGATTTCGGATCGATGTCCTCAAGCCTCGTCCATCAGTGCGACATATTCGGGACCCAGTTTTTCTTCCAATAAATCCAATTTCTGGAATAACTCATTGACTGTTTTGCTGTCCTTTTTCTCTTTGGCCTGCTTGATCTGCTCATCGAGCCTGGTCATATCGCAATAGGTCTAGGTCTTGGCCTTATCGCCACTGATAATTTTGAGGACCTCTTGCGCATCTGCCTTGGTCACCTGGTGTGTGCGCAGTGGTGAAAAGCCGAGCGGCATGGCGGCAATCACCAAGATGGCAATAATTAACTTCGAGTTCCATGAGGCCCCCCTTACCGCGATTGGACCGAGGTCCGCGTCCGCTTTGGGTCATTAGCGGACATTTCGCGCTGCGGAAGTCATGTCTGCTTTACCCCCAATAGCGGACATTTGCGGATAACCAACGCACGTCCGCTTCGTGTCAGTAATAGCGGACATGCTCTCACAGCTATTTGCGATCAAGATGCCATGAACCGTCCCAATCGACGGCAGGTGGACGCTTCTGCAAACTGTCGACGCGGTTCATTAGTGTCATTGAGGGGACCATCGCCAGGGGATGCTTCAAGCGCCGCATCAAAAAGCGTCGCGCCTCGTCCCAACGACGCGCTCGATATGCTGCAAGACCATCGGAATATCGGGTCCGCAGCGAAGTCTGTTCCGGCGTCAGTTCCCCCTTCCGCCCTACATGATTTCGAACACGACTTGAGGCTGGGTCTGGCCAACCACGACCAGACGATCAATTTCGCGCACCTCGATTGCGCCGGCTGTTCCCGCGACGGTGGCCTCCGAAATCAGCGATCGGCTACCGTATGTTTTGCTCGCGGTCTCGAGTCGTGACGCGAGGTTAACAGTGTCACCCATAACTGTGTAGCTCATCATGAATTCCGAGCCGATGCTGCCTACCAGCGCTTCACCAGTGGCGATCCCAACCCGAACGTCGCATTCTACTGGTATGGAACGCACCCCGAGCAGTTCAGGCAGTTCCTTACGCAGTGTCCCAACCCGACCATCATGTCGATCGCGGCGAGACAGGCCAAGCGAGCTTGGTCCGTCTCTTCAATAAATGGGGTCCCCAATACGCCATGATCGCATCGCCAGTGTAACTTATCGATGATGCCTCGGTGACTTCGGATTTGCTCCGACATTGTGGACAGGTAGCGGTTCATGACCTTCGACGAGATCCCTGCGGCGTCATTCGCTTCACTCAGGGCCGTGAAACCTTTCATATCGCAGAACATAACTGGTCATGATCCGACGCTGGCCCTGGTGGCGGCCAATGCGGGTTGATCAATCAAACCTTCCACGACTTTCGGATCGACGTACTCCTGCCAAAGGTTTCCCTGAATCCGTTCATTGTGTCGCAATTGTCCGACCATGCGATTAAACGCAATCGACAATTTTGACCGATCTCGTCCCGCGTGCATGACGTCAATGGGATCTGTCGAGGCGTCCTAGCTTCGACCTCTCGATGCGCCTTCCAGCAGCGCCTGGACTGACGGGTGATGCCACCGCTGACCAGCATTGCGAACACCAGTCCTTATTATTGCGGCAAGCGCCGTCACGATGGCAGAGATCACGATCGCTCTCTGCTGATTTCGAATAACGACGGCGGCGCTCGCGTCGACTTAGCTCCGCATATCGGCGCGGATCATGTCGATCTTCTGGTTGAACTCGTCGCCGGAGCCGACGATCAATGCGTGCAATCCCCTTCGGACCTCCCGCAAAATCCTTCGCATCGAACTGGGCAAGCAGCGCAGCGTTCTCGTCGTTCATGCGATGGCGGAGGTCATTGACCGCGTTATCGATCCGGGTCTCGATGGCGCCAGCGCGGCATTATCCGAAGGCGTGCTGGCATCATTGATGATCCTCGACGATCAACTTCTTCGCGGCATCCGCTTCTTGCTCGATTTCAGGACCTTTCTGGTCGAAAATCTTCAAATTCCTTTCGGCATAGCCGGTTTCGTCCGGCGGATTCTGCAGTTTGGCGATGACCATCCGGCGGAGGTGATCGCTCGCTCGAGGGATCGGATATTCGCCCGCGCCAGATGACTGTATGCCGGGAAGTATTTTGGTCGTTTGCTCGTCGAGCAGGTGACCTATCCTGGCTTCCATCAGCATCGACAGAGCTGATGCTGACCACCATCAGGATGATGAGGCCAACGGCGATACCGACAATTTTCTTCTGATCGACTTTTTGAAACATCAACCCTTGCTCGCTAATGGTCAACGCGTTTGAGGAAGCCCGGGTTCGCCGAAACCGCAAGCCTCGTTCCCGTTTAAACACCGAGCTTTAGATCAGGAAGTCTTCTATGGCGCGATCTGAGTGGTGGTGCCAATAGAAAGCCGCCTCAATGTCCCGCTGTTACCCCCCCGGAAAGCGGACATGCGGCAAAACGGCAAGGTTGGCTCATCGGTTGTGCAATCTTGTCCACTGTTGCCGTGCGGCCATAGGAGCGATGGCGAGCGAACCCTATTGTCGATCTATGCCTGACCGACCTTCCGACGAGGACGTTAGCCGTCAAATCCTCGGCGTTTTCATGCGTCATCGGATTCCTGCGACCGGCACGCTGCAACGCAATTATTTTTTGAAGTGCGCGACGGTGATTTCCAACGCGGGATCAACAAGGCGGTCGCCAACAATTGGATCACCATCGATTTGCGAAACCGCTACCGCTATCAACTCACGACAACGGGATACGCTGTCGGGCGGGTGATCGATCCGGTCCTCGGAGCGTAGAACGGGGCGATGTCCGCTTTGGGTCAAGTGCATTTCCCAATTCAATTCGCGGGGGCACATGACACACAGCTTAGAGCGGTGACGCTCGTAGCGGTGGTGCTGCTATTGCAGAAATAAGCACTGATGACTGAAAATCACGGTGTCGGTGGTTCGATTCCGCCCCTGGGCACCACGCCGTCAGAGATGCAATTGCTACCTATCAGGGCAAAGGCCGCACAGGCGCTCCCTGACCAATCTTTGAAGATTACCGTTGATCACGCGCTCGCCCTCCGAGACGCCTTTTCGTATGGCTATGAGACCGCGTCATGGCTGGCACCCGTGGAAACCAGTCGCTGGTCCGCCCTTGTTTCCTTCTCCGACGACATAGACGTATTTGCCAAGCTGACTGGATCCCAGGGCCGTCTCGGGCACCGACTCAGCCGCATCCGGCTTCGACCCGATGCGCCAGCCGAATGCGAACGTACTGGCCGGGAAGCAGGCTCGCGGTCGGTGTTACTGATGGTCGCCCGTGCAACGATGGTGCCGGTCGAGCGATCGACCGCATTGTCGATGAAGGTCAGCTCTCCGCTGTGGCGCGCCTGCGTCTCGCCCGGCAGAAGAACGTCGGCCATGATCTTTCCTGCGGCGCGCGCCTTCTCGATCATGGCAAGATCGGCTCTCGCTCGGATTGAACGTGACGTAGATCGGATCGAGCTGCACCAAGGTGTTCAGCGCCGCGCCGACTGATGCTGATCAGCGTGCCGACCGAAGCCTGGTTGCGGCCGAGACGTCCCGGAGAACGGTGCGCGGATCTGCGTGTAGCTGAGATTGAGCTCGGCTGTTCGGACGGCGGCCTCGGTCCATCGCCAAAGTCGGCTTCAGCCTGCCGCGCCGCGCTGGAGCGCTGATCGAAGGTGTCCTTGGCGAGATAGCCGCTTTGGGCGAGCGATCGACCCGCGATCGAGATTGGAGCGCGCATAGTCGAGCGCCGCGATATGTCTCTGCGCCTGCGCCTTTGCCTGATCCAGCGCCGCCTGAAATCGCGCGGATCGATCGTGTAGAGCAGATCGCCTTCTTGACGTCGGTTCCGTCCGCGACGTGCTGCTGCTGGATGATAGCCGGATACCTTTGGCCTGAGCGCGACATTGCGGATCGATTCCGTGCGGGCCGAATAGTCGAGCGAGATCGGGATCGTCTTCTTGACGATGTTGGTCAACGGGCACTGGCATCGCAAACGCTGCGGGATTGGGCGTCGCTCCGGCGGTACCGCCAAATCAGCGCGTCGCCTTGCCGAACGAACAACGACCGCGATGGCGATTGCCGCTGACGGCAGTAGTACCGCAGAACTATTTTCCAAGTTTGCATGATGCTGAACTCCAATCTCATTCCGCCGGTTCGGCGTGGCCTTCGATAGGCTTCGTGCGGCTGCGGGCGGGCCCAAGCGGCTTTCCCGCAATTGCTCGATGAGCGCATAGAAGACCGGGACAAAGGCGAGGGTGAGGATAGTGGCGGCGAGCATGCCGCCGAACACGGTGGTGCCGATCGACTGCCGGCTCGCGGCGCCGGCGCCGGTCGCGAACATCAGCGGTACGACGCCGAGGATGAAGGCGAAGGCAGTCATCGAGGATCGGCCGCAGCCGCAGGCGCGCGGCCTCATCGCGGCTTCGACGATGTCGAGACCGTCCTCGCGCCGCCGCTTGGCGAACTCGACGATCAGGATCGCGTTCTTGGCGGCAAGGCCGATCAGCATGACGAAGCCGATCTGCGAATAGACGTCGATCTGCCTGCCGCGCAGCCACTAGCGCCAGGAGCGCGCCGAACAGCGCCAGCGGCACCGCGAGCAGAACCATGAAGGGCATCGACCAGCTCTCGTATTGCGCCGCCAGAGATGAGGAAGACGAAGACGATCGCCAGCGCGAACACGATGGTCGCGATCGAGCCCGCCTTGAGTTCCTGGAAGGTGATGCCGGTCCATTCGAACGCGAAGTCGCGCGGCAGCGCCGCTGCCGCCGCCCGTTCCATCGCGGCGACCGCCTGGCCGGAGCTGTAGCCCGGCGCAGCGCCGCCATTGATCGAGCGCGAGGCGTAGTTGTTGTAGTGCGGCACGGTCTCCGGGACCGACGATCGGCTTGAGCAGGTTCCGAGCGTGCTCAACGGCACCATGCCGCCGGTGGCGTTGCGCACATAGAGGCGGGAAAGATCGGACGCGGCGGCGCGGGCATCCTTGTCGGCCTGCAGGGTCACGCGGAAGGTGCGGCCGAACAGGTTGAAGTCGTTGACGTAGAGCGACCCGAAGATAGATCTGCAGGCGTGTTGAACACGTCAGGCAGGTTGAGGCCGAGGAGCTTCGCCTTGTTGCGATCGAGGTCGTAGTTGAACTGCGGCGTCGACGTGCTGAACGACGTGAACAATTGCTGACGGATTGAGCTCCGGCTGCTTGCGTGCTTCTGGCGATCACGCGCCTGCGTCGCGTCATTGAGCGCGACACTGCCGCGGCCGGTCAGGTCCTCCACCTGAAACTCGAAGCCGCCCGTGGTGCCGAGGCCGGGAATCGAGGGCGGATCGAAGCTCAGCGCGATGGCGCCGGGAAGTCCAAGCAGCTTCGGTCGAACGGAGGCGACGATGTTCGAGGCGCTCTTGCTCGGGCGGCCGCTGATCCCACGGCTTGAGGATCGCGAACTCCACCGCCGAGTTCGACTGCGCCGCCTTGGTGAGGAAGTTGAGGCCGCTGATCGAACCGACGATATCGACGCCGGGCGTACTTTCGAGGATATCGCGCACCTGCTTGGCCACCGCGTCGGTGCGGTTCGAAGAGATGCACCGTCCGGCAACTGGATAACGACGAAGAAATAGCCCTGATCCTCGACCGGGAGGAACGTCGAGGGTATGCGCAGCGAGACGAGATAGGTCGCGCCCAGCCGCCGGCACGAACAGCGCCAGCATCGCCCACGCGCCAGGCGGATCAGCCTCACGTACGCCGCTGGGCGTAAGCTGTGCGACAGCCGCTCGAAGCCGGCGATTGAACCAGCGGAATGGCGCGAAGCGCACATCTCCGCGGTGGCGCAGGAAGGCGGCGCTCAGCGCGGGACTGCAGCGTCAGCGAATTGAAGGCCGAGATCCCGACCGAGATCGCGACCGTCGAGCGCGAACTGATTGTAGAGACGGCCGGTGACGCCGGGAATGAACGCGACCGGCACGAACACCGCCATCAGCACCGCGGTCGTGGCGATGATCGGACCGGTCACCTCCTTCATCGCCGCCTGCGCGGCCTGAGCGGCCGCAGGCCGTGCTTCGAGCTGCCGTTCGACGTTTTCCACCACGACGATCGCATCGTCGACGACGAGGCCGATCGCCAGCACCATGCCGAGCAGGCTCAGCATATTCAGCGAGAAGCCCAACACCTGCATCACCGACCAGGCGTCGCGATCAGCGACACCGGAATCGCGATGGTGGGAATGATCGTGGTGCGCCAGCTCTGCAGGAAGATGAAGACGACGGCGACGACGAGCAGCCAGCGCCTCGGATCGAGGTGACGACGACGTCGTGCATCGACGCCGAGACGAAGCGCGTCGTGTCGTAGTGCATGGCGTAGTCGATGCCCTTGGGAAAGCGCTTCGACAGCTCCTGCATCTTGTCCTTGACGCGCTGCTGCAGGTGCGAGCGCGTTCGAGCCGGGCATCTGATAGATCGCAAGCACGACCGTCGGATCCTCGCCGAAGAAAGCGGTCGACGTGTATTGCAGCGCACCGAGCTCGATCCGGGCGACGTCGCGTAGCCGCACGATGCGAGCCGGCATTCGCATCGGCGCGCACGACGATGTCGCCGAACTCGGTCAGCATTGCTCAGGCGGCCCGTCGCATTCACCTGCATCTCGAATGGCGTGCCAGCAGGGGCGGGCGACTGGCCGATCTTGCCGGCGGCCACCTGCACGTTCTGCTCTGCAATAGCGTTCTGTACGTCGACGGCAGTGATGCCGAGATTGGCGAGCTTGTCCGGATCGAGCCAGATGCGCATCGAATAGCGCCGTTCACCGAAGATCTGGACGTCGCCGACGCCCGGCAGACGCTTCAGCGGATCGACGATCTGCAGATAGGCGTAATTGCTCAGCGCCACCGGATCGACCGACCTGTCCGGTGAGGTCAGATTGACGATCAGAACGAAGTTCGGGTTCTGCTTCTTGATCGTGACGCCAGCCCTGGTTGACGATCGGCGGCAGCGATGACGCCGCCTGCGCGACGCGGTTCTGGACGTCGACCGCCGCGATGCTCAGCGGGTAGCCGACGTCGAAGGTGATGGTGATTGTCGACGAACCGTCGTTGGAACTCGACGACGACATGTAGGTCATGCCGGCCACGCCATTGATCTGCTGTTCGAGCGGCGTGGTCACCGTGTCGGCCACGACCTGCGCGCTTGCGCCCGGATAGACGGCGCTGACGACGACCTGCGGCGGCGTGATGTCGGGAAACTGCGAAACCGGCAGCAGGAAGTAGCAGATCGAACCCGCCAGCACCATAATGACGGCGATCGCGGACGCGAAGATCGGGCGCTCGATGAAAATCCGACCATGGTCACGGCGCTCCGCACATCTGGAGGCGCCATCGCCGGGTGGATTCGACGTGTTCGGCACAACTCCGCACGCCGAGCGGACAGGGCACGCAAGGACGTCTCAAGCTCCCGCGGGTTGACCCCGTCCGCGCGCATGACAGCGCGCGTGATGGGATCGTCGAGCAATTCGGCGAGGGTCGGGTCACGGAAACTAGCGGTCATTGGCATGTCCTTTACGTCGTCTGGCCCCCGGCCTTGACGATCACTCCACAGGGTGTTACCTGTAAGTAACATCTATAATGTTACAGACCGGTCACACCCTGTCAAGTGACATTGAAGGCTCTTTTTGGAGGAAACCATGCAGGACGATGGCGGGGTCCCGTTGAGGCCACGGGAACGCATCATCAGTACAGCCCGTGATCTCTTCCGTAAGCATGGGATCCGGGGCGTCGGCGTTGACGCGATCGCGGAGGCGGCCGGCACCAACAAGATGACGCTCTACCGCCACTTCGGCTCGAAGGACGATTTGATTATCGCGTGCTTGCGTGACGTCGCCAGTGAGGTCGACGACAGATTTGGATCCGCTTCGATCGCGAATATGCGGATGATCCGCTGGGACAGCTTGGCGCGTGGGTTCGCGTCGGTGCCGAGTGCGTTCTCGACGATGGCCGCGGTTGCGATCTCGCTAATGCCGCGGTTGAACTTGCCGAAAGCGATCATCCGGCGCGGCATGTCATTGAGAGAGTTCAAGAGGGACCAGCGCAATCGCCTGACGAAACTTTGTCGGCGAGGCCGGAATCGCGAAAGCAGATTTGCTTGCGGACACTTTGACGCTTCTGCTCGAAGGCGCCCGCGTCAGCCGTCAGAGTGCTGGCATTGAAGGGCCGAGCGCACGTTTCATCGCGATTGGCGAAGCTGTGATCGCAGCCGTTGCGGGCGAAGGACAAGCGCGCAAGCATTCGCGATTGTCGCGATCGAGCCAGCCGGCAAGGGGAGGGCGCCGCGATCGTTTCTCCGCGTGGCCGGAGCCAGAGCGTGTGACGGTCGAACACGCCCGGTAACTGGCCGTGCGCTTAGGCGACCTCAGCTTCTGTTTTGGGAGCATCGCCACAGTCTTCCTATGAAGCTTCGAGTTCATTCTTGGATCCTCTGCAATATTGTTGGCCAACCGCCGTCGACGGCGGTGCGCACCGGGGAGTCGAACGGACACGTCCGCGCGACATTCGCCCGTCTTTCAAAGACGGATGTGGCGTGCGGTCTGGGAAGAGACGACGTTGATGGTGACGGGAGCTAGCCCTTGCCCTCGAACTTGAATGAGATCTTCACCTTCGCACGATACGCTTCGACTTTTCCGTCCTTGAGCTGCATGTCCTGCTGCACGACCTCTGCGACCCGAAGGTCCCTCAAGGATTTAGCGGCTCGGTCGACTGCCGCCTTTGCGGCCTTTTCCCACGATTCCGTACTGGTCCCGACCAATTCAATGACTTTGTAAACGGACTCAGGCATGACTTCCTCCTCACGCTTCGCGCGGTTTCAGGTGCTCGGGTTGAAGCAATCCCTGCCTGCTGATTATGGCCCTCTCACGAGACGTTCTGGACCGCTTCCAGCGGGTCTCACGCCGAAGTGAGAACGGGCTGGGCGCTTCGCTTTCTCGCCATTCGCCGAATAGCGACAGCTCAACCCAGTTTGGCGTCAAGTGTGATCTCGGCATTGAGGACCTTGGAAACCGGACAGTTCTTCTCAGCATCACCCGCCATCCGCGCGAATGTGGCCTGGTCCAGGTTGGGCACGTCGGCGCGCAGCGTCAGAGCCGAACGTGAAATGCGGAAGCCTTGTCCTTCAGGTTCGAGCGTGACGGCCAGCTTCGGTGCTGAGCTCGGTGGGCGTGTAGCCGCCGCCCTGCAACTGAAAGGCCAGAGCCATCGTAAAGCAGCCCGCATGCGCGGCAGCGATCAGCTCTTCGGGGTTAGTGCCTTTCTCGTTTTCAAAGCGGGTTCTGAAGAATACGGAGTTTCAGCGAGCACTCCTGAATCTGTGGAAAGATTGCCGTTGCCGGCGCGGCCGGTGCCACGCCAAATAGCCTTTGCTTTGCGGATCATGGAACTCTCCTGTGCTAGATTTGGCCGTGCGAGCTGTTTCCCTCTATTGGTAGCCGTAAAAATGACCGACCGGAAAATGACAAGGCAATATCTTGAAGATTATGCCGTGGGCCAAGTGTATCGCTCCGGCCGGCTACGCATCGACAAGGATCAGATCATGGCGTTCGCCGCGCAATTCGATCCGCAATCCTACCACCTCGACGAGGCGGCCGCGCCGCAATCGGTGTTTGGCGGGCTCGCGGCAAGCGGCTGGCACACCGCGGCGCTAACCATGCGTCTGCTCGTGGAAGGCGAGTTCCGACCGGCGGATGGCATCCTTGGAGTCGGTTTCGACGAACTGAGCTGGCCGCGCCCGTCCGACCAGCCGACGAACTGCGCGTCGAAGCGAGGTGCTTGAAGTGCGTCCATCCAAATCACGTCCCGACCGAGGCCTTATCCGAGTACGGACGACAACGCTTCAATCAAAACGGCGAACCGGTACAAATCTATACTGGCAACCTGCTCGTTCCCCGCCGGCCGGCCAACCCGCCTCAATGAGGCTGTTCGACTGCCTGATCGCCGAGGGCTCGCTGAAGAATACAAACCTGTGCCCATGCCTTTGCTGTAACATGCTCGCCAAGAAGCGCCGTTGAGGGCGCCGTTTTGATACGCGTCAGGGAGAGCAAAAATGGAAACGCCGAGGAGTGGAATGGCGGGCTTTGCGCTCGCACTGCTGTTTGCAATCGGAGCGACTTCGATGTCCATGGCCAAGACGTTCGTTTACGTGTCGAACGCGCAGGACGGAAATATCGACACCTACAATATGGATATGAGCACCGGCGCTCTGACGCCGGTTGGCAAGACCGAGGCGGCCAAAATGGTCATGCCGATGACGCTGAGCCCGAACAAAAGTATCTCTATGCCGTCATACGCTCGCAGCCGACGCGCGTATTGACCTACGCCATCGATCCGGCAAGCGGCGCGCTCACGCAGAAAGCATCGGCGCCGCTTCCCGACAGCATGCCCTATGTCTCGACCGATCACACCGGACGTTTCCTGTTCACCGCTTCCTATGGCGGCGACAAGCTGCGGTGAGTCCGATCGGCGAAAATGGGCTGGTCGAAGCGGAGGCGATTCAGGTGATCCCCACTGGCCGCAATGCGCATTCGATCATGCCCGATCGCAGCAACAACTTTGTCTACGCGGCCACGCTCGGCGCCAATCAGGTGCTGCAGTTCACCTTCGACAGCAAAACCGGCAAGCTCACGGCCAACGAGCCGGCGGCCGTCAGTCCGGAAGCCGGTCACGGACCTGCGCCATCATCGCGTTCTCGCCGGACAACAAATATCTCTACGTGCTCAACGAGCTGTCCGGTCACGTCACGCAATACGCGATCGATGCCAAGCAAGGGCACATTGACGCTCGTCGACAGCATCAGCTCGGTGCCGGCGGAGGCCGGTCTCGCCTGGGGCGCGCCGCAGGCGCCGGTCGGTGCCGCACCGGCGCCTGCTTCAGTGGCAGCGAAAGGACGACAAGCCGAAGGTCTGGGCGGCAGACATCCAGATCACGCCCAACGGCAAATTTCTTTATTCGACTGAGCGCACCACGAACAAGATCGCTCTGTTCACGGTGGCACCGGACACGGGCAAGCTCACCTATGTGACCAACTTCGCGACCGAGGCGCAGCCGCGCGGCATCAGGATCGATCCGACCGGCCAATACCTCCGTCGCCTCGGGTGAAAAGTCGGACCGTGTTTCGGTCTACAAGATCGACCAAGAGCACCGGGAAGCTCGGCGAGCCCAATCGCTATCCGGTCGGCAACGGCGCGAACTGGGTGGAGATTGTCGACGTGCAGTGAGACGCAGGATTGACGCGCTTTGATCTGAAGATGCCGAACTGCAAAGCCCCGGACGAACGTCCGGGGCTTTTTGCCAGCTGCGTGATCCTTGTTATTTCGGGATGACGCTTTCAATAAGCTGCATGATCGGTCGTTTGAAATTGTCTGGTATTCTGCACGCCGCACGTAGATTTCTCGCACTTTCTTCGAACCTATTCACGTCGATAACCGAGTTGTGACGATCGCCATTGTAGTAGCCACCCAGCCAGATCGCGATCAGATCGGCTTTAGGTAAAACAATGAGCTGTTCGCACGTAATCTTCGAGACATCGACGGTGACTTGCGCGTGCGCGGTCTGGGCCGTGCAAACAACGTATAAGCGCATCAGCGCGCGTGCGAATTGACCGGTCACGACAGACAACCTCGCCTTTTGACAGAGCGATCGGGGACTGAGCCCCGTGCTGTCTAGCTTTTGTATCTGAAAATAGCCAGTTGGACCACGGTCCAACATATTGACGCTCTAAATCACGAACAACGGGGCCTAGTTGAATTAGGATTGTTCCAACTATACTTGGCATAAGTTGCAGCCATCATCACGGACCGGGAGGGGTGCGGTATGCAGCTCGCATACGAGCCTTGGCTCGTTTTGCTCTCCATTGTGATGGCCATTCAGGGCGCCTATGTCGGGTTCACCCTGGCGGTGCAGGGTTGGCGACGCCGTCGGCATACGGCGGCGGGTACTGCTTGCCGGGGCGGCCTTCTCTCTGGCTGTCGCTATCTGGACAATGCATTTCGTCGGCATGCTGGCCGCTCGCATCCCGTTTCCTGTCGACTACCTCGTGTTTCCGACGCTTCTGTCGTTACTGGTTTGCGTGCTTGTGGTCGGCATCGCGGTGTTCGCCATCAGCGGGGGGCCACTCTCCATCCGCTCGCCTGATTTTGTCCGCCTGCTTGATGGGCACCGGCATCTTTTCCATGCACTACATCGGAATGACGGCACTGCACGCGAGTGTACACATGGAGCATGCGCCAGCCTATGTCGCTGCGAGCTGGGTCATCACGCAGTTGCAGCATCAGGATTGGCGCTTTGGCTGGCGACCCGGCCGGATCGGCCGCCCGCCGATAATTTTGTCCGCGGTGGCGTTCGGCATCGCGGTTTCGAGGATGCACTACACGGCCATGGCGGGCATGACGCCGTTCCCGATGGCGATGTCCTCGTCGGGTGCGCCGGCGCTCTCGACCGACTGCCTGGCGATCGTTGTTGCTGTGGTCGCTTTTTGTGTGTCCGGGATATTTTTGCTGGTTTTGGTACCCGAGCGCGCGCGAGAGCAGGGTGTGGCGCCAGCGATAGCGACTTATCCGGATTGTCTGTTGCTCCGGTCTTTGCAGGCAGCCGAAATGGCGATCAAGCGCAATTCGGCCGGGGAACCTATGCGCCGCTCGGAGGTTGCCGGCGGCCCTCCACCGCGCATCGCCCACCATTTGCCGGTTGAGCACGACGGCGCGACACATTTCATAGCCGTTGAAGACGTGGTCGCCGTCCACGCCAATGCCCACTACACCTGTATGTATTCAACGGCACCCTCAAATTGTTTTGCCCCTGGCTATCGGCGAAGTCAGATCGCGGCTCGACAAAAGCCGGTTTATTCGCGTCCACCGCAGCCACGGTATCAACATCGACCGAGTGATCGGACATCGGCGAAACGGCGATAGCGAATTGGTGGAGATGGCCGCCAGCGATCACTACTCCGTTCCGGTCAGCCGCAGCCCGCATTGGCTGGCTGAAATCGCGGATCGGCACCAAGGCTGGCTAACACTGATAATGTCAGCACTTCTGACGCAGTTCGTGTTGTCATTCGTGCAAACTCAACCGCTGTTGGTGCACGTCATCTCAGGATCATAAATCGGCCGTTGCTGCTGCGACGCACATTCGTCACGATCCCAAACGTCACATGGACGGGATGCCCGTCTCAGGGACCGCAAGTTGGCCGTAAGCCAACCGGTTAGGGAGCGTCCGGGAGGAAACCTATGATACCTGGGCCATTTGCCTATCACCGTCCTGCATCGGTCAAGGAAGCCGTCGGTCTGCTTGGCAGTCTGGGCGAAGATGCGCGCGCCATTGCGCGGCGGGCACAGCCTAATCCCGATGATGAAACTGCGGCTCGCGAGCCCGGCACATCTCATCGATCTTGCCGGCGTTGCCGATCTCAAAGGCATTCGCGAGGACGGCCGCGACGTCGTCATCGGTGCGATGACCACCCAGCATGAGGTCATCAGATCGGAGCTGCTGGGCAAGAAGATCCCGATCCTGCGCGAAACTTCGCTTTGTGATCGCCGATCCACAGGTGCGCTATGTCGGCACGCTCGGCGGCAATGTTGCCAATGGCGATCCCGGCAATGACATGCCGGCCGTGATGATGTGCCTCAATGCGAGCTATCACGCCGCCGGCAAATCCGGCGAGCGCCGCATAGCAGCGCGTGATTTTTATCAAGGCGCCTATTTCACTGCGCTGGAACCAGGCGAGATCGTCACTGCCATTCGCATTCCGGCACCGCAGCCGGGGCACGGCTACGCCTACGAAAAGCTCAAGCGCAAGGTCGGCGACTATGCAACCGCCGCCGCAGCGGTCGTGTTGACGATGAGTGGCGGCAAAGTGGCCAGCTGTTCGATCGGTTTGACCAACGTGGCGGAGACGCCGCTGTGGGCCGAGGAGGCTGCAAGATCCTGACTGGCTCGACGCTCGATGCCGCGACTGTGAAAAAGCGGTGACCGCCGCCGAAGCGATCACGTCACCGGCCACTGACAGCCGCGGACCGGCCGCTTACCGCACCAAGATGGCGGGCGTGATGCTCACGCGCGCCTTGCCCGCGCCAAAGAGCGCGCCGGCGCCTGATTGGGGAGAGAACAATGGCGAAATCCCAGGTTTCCATGACCGTGAATGGCAAGAAGGTGGAGGAACTGGTCGAGCCGCGCACGCTGCTCATCCACTTCCTGCGCGAGCAGTTGCAATCTCACCGGTCCCGCATATCGGGTGCGATACCAGTCATTGCGGCGCCTGCACCGTCGATCTCGACGGCAAGTCGGTGAAATCCTGCACCGTGTTCGCGGTGCAGGCGAACGGCGCCGATATTCGCACCATCGAAGGCATGGCCGCGGCGGACGGCACGCTGCACGTGCTGCAGGAGGCTTTCCGCGAGATGCACGGCCTGCAATGCGGTTTCTGCACGCCGGGCATGATCACGTCGCGCCTATCGGCTGCTGCAGGAAAACAAGACTCCGACCGAAGAGGAAATTCGCTTCGGCATCTCCGGCAACCTGTGCCGCTGCACCGGCTACCAGAACATCGTCAAAGCCATTCAATACGCCGCCGCCAAGATCAGCGGCGTGCCGTTCCAGGAGGCCGCAGAATGAACGACCGATGACCCCCACCTCCGCCGAACGCGCCGAAAAGCTTGCAAGGCATGGGCTGCAAGCGCAAGCGCGTTGAGGATATCCGTTTCGTCCAGGGCAAGGGCAACTACGTCGACGACATCAAGCTGCCCGGCATGCTCTACGGCGATTTCACCCGCTCGCCGCACGCCCACGCACGCGTCAAGAAGATCGACACAACCAAGGCCGCTGCAGTGCCCGGCGTCGTGGCGGTGATCACGGCGGAAACGCTCAAGACCGTCGAACCTCGCCTGGATGCCGACGCTTGCCGGCGACGTGCAGATGGTGCTGGCCGACGGCAAGGTCGCTGTTCCAGAACCAGGAAGTCGCCTTCGTCATCGCCGAGGACCGGTACACCGCCGGCGGACGCCGCCGAGCTGGTCGAAGTCGAATACGAGGCGTTGCCAGTGCAATGTCGATCCGCTCAAAGCGATGGCCGCCAACGCGCCGGTGATCCGCGAGGACGTCAAGGACAAGAAGGAAGGCGCCCACGGCCCGCGCAAGCACTACAACCACGTCTTCAATTGGCAGGCTGGCGACAAGGCTGCGGCCGACGCGGCCTTCGCGAAAGCGGACGTGACCATCAAGGAGATGATCGTCTATCCGCGCGTGCATCCCTGTCCGCTCGAGACCATGCCAGTGCGTGGCCTCATTCGACAAGATCAAGGGCGAACTCACGTTGTGGGGCACATTCCAGGCGCCGCACGTCATCCGCACGGTGGGCTCGCTGATCTCGAAGATCCCGAGCACAAGATCCACGTGATCGCGCCCGACATCGGCGGTGGCTTCGGTAACAAGGTCGGCGCCTATCCGGGCTACATCTGCGCGATTGTGGCGTCGATCGTGACCGGCCGTCCGGTGAAATGGGTCGAGGACCGCATCGAAAATCTTTCGACCACCGCGTTCGCGCGCGACTTCTACATGGAGACGGAAATCGCCGCGCACCAAGGATGGCAAGGTGACCGGGCTGCGCTGCTATACCATCGCCGACCACGGCGCGTTCGACGCCTGCGCCAATGCGACCAAGTGGCCGGCCGGCCTCTTCAGCATCATCAGCGGCTCGTACGACATCCCGGCCGCGCATGTATCGGTCGACGGCGTCTACACCAACAAGGCGCCGGGCGGCGTCGCCTATCGCTGCTCGTTCCGCGTCACCGAGGCGGCTTATGCCATCGAGCGCGCCATGGACATCATGGCGCAGAAGCTCGACATGGACCCGGTCGAGTTCCGGATGAAAAACCTGATCCGGCGCGAGCAGTTTCCGTACACCTCGGCGTTCGGCTGGGTTTACGATTCCGGCGACTATCAGACCGCCCTTAACAAGGCGGTGGAGACGGTCGGCTACAAGAAGCTGCGCGCGGAGCAGAAGAAGCAGCAGGAAGCGTTCAAGCGCGGCGAGACGCGCGAGTTGATGGGCATTGGTGTCGCGTTCTTCACCGAGATCGTCGGCGCCGGTCCGTCGCGCAATTGCGACATCCTCGGCATTGCGATGTTCGACTCCGCCGAGATCCGCATCCATCCGACCGGCACCGGCATCTGCCGCCTCGGCACCAAGTCGCAGGGTCAGGGCCACGAGACGACCTACGCGCAGATCATCGCGACCGAACTCGGGCTTGCCCGCCGACAACATCATGGTGGAGGAGGGCAATACCGACACTGCACCTTATGGTCTCGGCACCTACGGCTCACGCTCAACGCCGGTGTCCGGGCGCCGCCACCGCGATGGCCTGCCGCAAGATCAAGGCGAAGGCGCAAATGATCGCCGCCTACATGCTCGAAGTGCACGACGACGATCTCGAATGGGACGTCGACCGCTTCCGGGTGAAGGGAAATCCAGAACGTTTCAAAACGCATGACCGAGCTCGCCTGGGCGGCCTACCACGAAGTGCCGCCCGGCATGGAGCCCGGACTGGAAGCGATCAACTATTACGACCCGCCGAATTTCACCTTCCCGTTCGGCGCCTACATCTGCGTGGTGGATGTGGACGTTGATACCGGCTCGACCAAGGTGCGGCGGTTCTATGCGCTCGATGATTGCGGCACGCGCATCAATCCCGATGATCATCGAGGGCCAGATCCACGGCGGCCTGACCGAGGCTTTCGGCATCGCCATGGGTCAGGAGATCCATTACGACGAGGATGGCAACGTGACCACCGCCTCGCTGATGGATTACTTCCTGCCGACCGGCGGTCGAGACGCCGAAATGGGAAACCGACTGGACCACGACGCCGTCACCGCATCATCCGATCGGCGCCAAGGGCGTGGGCGAAAGCCCGAATGTCGGCGGCGTGCCGTGCTTCTCCAACGCGGTGAACGATGCCTTTGGTTTCCTGGGCTCGACCAACATTCCGATGCCGCACGACAATTGGCGCACCTGGACGGCAGCGGAAAGCCTCGGCCTGCACAAGTGAGAATGCCGGCTGGACGGGCACTTGCGATGTGGGCGATCCCGGCGCGCGTCCTCTATAATGGGCGCGCATGACCCTGAACCGCGACAATATCTCGGACCGGCTGGCCGCTGTCGGCTACATCGCTGATCGCGACGTCGCGCAACCGCGCTGTGGCTGATGGATTTCCTTAAGCGGCCGCTGCTGCTCGAGGGCGAAGCCGGCGTCGGCAAGACCGAAGTCGCAAAGGCCCTCGCTGCGGTGCACGACGCCGAGCTGATCAGGCTGCAGTGCTACGAGGGTCTCGATCAGAATGCCGCGCTCTACGAGTGGAACTACCAGCGTCAACTCCTCGCCATCAAGACGCGCGAAGGCGTGGGCGAAAATGCCGACGCTGATTGAAGAGCACATATTTTCCGAGCGGTATTTGCTGGAGCGGCCTCTGTTGGCGGCGATCCGTCGCGAAAAGCCACCGGTGCTTCTTGTCGATGAAGTGGATCGCGCGGACGAAGAGTTCGAGGCTTTCCTGCTCGAGCTGTTGTCGGACTTTCCAGGTCAGTATCCCGAGCTTCGGCACTGTCAAGGCGACCTCGATCCCACGCGGTGGTTTTGACGTCGAAATGGGACGCGCGAGCTGTCCGACGCGCTGCGACGGCGCTGCCTCTATCATTACGTCGATTTCCCCGACGTCGATCGCGAAGCGAGGATCATCATCACCCGCACGCCGGGCATCGACACCGCACTTGCGCTGCAGATTGCGCGCATGGTCGCGAGCGTGCGCAAGGAGGATCTGCGCAAGGTGCCCGGCGTTGCGGAAACGCTCGATTGGGCGGCGACGCTGGCCGGTCTCGACATCCATGATCTGCGGCAGGAGCCGGAAGCCGTGCACGAGACCATGTTGTGTCTGCTCAAGACGCGCGAAGATCGCAGCCGCCTCACGCGCGAAGTGACGGAGCGGCTGCTGGGCAAAGTTGCCTGAATGGCGAGGCGCGCGACCGATGTCAGTTGCGGCGGTCAACACTTCCGGTGACGGCATCGGTGGCGCCGGCGCGCCGGCGGCTTGGCAGGTTTTGCGCGCACGCTGCGCGACAACGGTTTCAAGATTGGTCTCGCCGAAACAGGGGATGCGCTCGAGATACTCGCTGCGCCACTTGGCGGCGCGGCCATCTCAGCTGAAACCGGCGCTTCGCTCGCTGTTTTGTGCGACGCATTCGGATTGGGAGCGTTTCGACGAGATTTTCGAAGCTTTCTGGCAGGGACGCGGGCGTCCATCAGGCCCGTATGCTCGCCGGGTCTGCGCTGCAAAGTCGCGCGCCGGCCCGGCATCTCAAAGATGTGGGACCGCGGGCGGGAACGCCGGGAGCTTCCCGATCACGCCGAGCGGCGCCACGACGTGACGGTGGAGACAGTGCCGGTGATGGCCGCGGCAGGCGCGAGGGCGCTTCGCGCTTCGAGAACCTCACGCAGTGCCGATCTCGCGGCACATCGTCGATCCCGCCGATATCGCGCAGGCGCATGCGCTCGCAGCGCGGCTTTCGCGCGTGATGCGAGCGCGGCTGGTTGCGGCGCGAGCGCGTCCGCCGGCGCGGACGACGCCTCGATCTGCGCCGGACCATTCATCGAAATGTCTCGCATGGTGGCACGCTGCTGGATCTCGCCTGGCGCCGCCGCAAGATCAAGCCGCTGCGGCTCGTGTTCCTGCTCGATGCCTCCGGCTCCATGAGCCTCTACACGGCGTTCTTCGTCCGCTTCCTGCACGGCGTGGTCGATGCCTTCCGCGAGATCGAAGCCTTTGTCTTCCACACGCGGCTCGCGCCATGTGTCGCGCGTCGCTGCGCGACCGCGACGTCACGCGCGCGGTCGGACAAGCTATCGCTGATGGCGCAGGGCATCGGCGGCGGCACGCAAGATCGGCAGAGCCTCGCCACCTTCAATCGCTGGCACGCGCGCCGCGTGATCAATTCGCGCACCGCGGTGATGATTGTTTCGGACGGTTACGACACTGGCACGCCCGAGCAGCTAGGCGAGGAAATGCGGCGCCTGCGTCGTCGCTGCCGGCGCATCATCTGGCTCAATCCGCTGATCGGCTGGCGCGACTACAGCCCGCAGGCGCGCGGCATGCAGGCGGCGCTGCCTTATATCGATCTGTTTGCTCCAGCCCATAATCTCGAAAGCCTTGCGGCCCTCGAGCCATATCTCGCGAGGATATGAGTCTGATGGATCGAGCTCGCCGATATTCTCGGCATCATCTCGGCACGCAAAGCGGCGGGCGAGCCGTTTGCGCTCGCGACCGTCGTGCGCACGGTGGCGGCGACCGCGGCCAAGGCTGGCGCAAAGGCGGTGATCTCTGCCGGACGGCACCATTTCGAAGGGTGGATTGGCGGCGGCTGCGCCCGTGCAGCCGTGCTCAAGGCGGCCAGGAGGCGCCTCGCGGACGGGAAATCGCGTCTCGTTTCGGTGCAGCCGCCTGACGTGCTCGATCAGCAGGGCCACGCTCCCGGCGAAGAGCAGGGTGGCGTCCGCTTCGCCAAGAACATGTGCCCGAGCCAGGGCACGATGGACATTTTCGTGGAGCCGGTCTTTGCCGCGATCTCAAGTCATCGTCTGCGGGTCGAGCCCGGTTGCTGTTGCCGTTGCCGATTTCGCCAGACGTGCCGGATTTGCCGTCACAGCCTGCGCCCCGGCAGACGAGCAAGCCGCCTTTGGCGACATCGATCGCCGTATTGAAGGATATGCGCTTCCGGTCGACGAGCCCGGCGCCCGCTACATCGTCGTCTCGACGCAGGGCCGCGGCGATGAAGCTGCCCTGCCTGGCGGCGCTCGCGGTCGACGCCGATTACATTGCGTTCGTTGGCAGCAGCAAGAAAGCCGACTCCCTGAAGGCCTCGCTCGTCAAGCGCGGTATTTCAGACGAGCGGCTCGCCAAACTCAAGGCGCCCTGCCGGTCTCGATCTCGGCGCAATCACACCGGAAGAAATTGCAATCTCGATTCTGGCAGAAATTGTCGCCGTGCAGCGACGCAAGGATCTCGCGGGCGAACCCGCCGAGCGTTTAAGAAGGGCGACTTCGTGGACGAAACTGGCGGCGTGTCGTCACGGGCTTCACTTCGCCTTCGTCGGCCCGCTTAATGCAATCCGAAGAACGACAGGACTGCGACGGCCACGGCAATGCGAGTCAGGACCTACAATAGGTGGGCCCGTTCATATTAGCCTCCCTAACGCTCCGCAGCCACTGTGTGGGCATCTCTGGCAGCGAAAAGCGGGGGCGCGCGCTGATTGTTCCGCCCACTGCTGCGGAACGGAACATTAGCGCGCGGTAGTCGTTCGCTTTTCATGTCGGAAGGAGGATGGCAACCGATATGAAAAAGTTCCTCTTAATCGCAGCAGTGTGCGGGATTTGTGCCGCAACAGCACCGGCGAGCGCTCAGGTCGATTTTGACGCTGACTCCGCGGCATCGGAGTGAATCGTCTCGATGACCCCAACTACGGCTGGCCCCAGAGCCACTGGCGACGCGGGTATGACGCCTACGCCCGAGGTGAGTGCCGAGTGATCCGCGAGCGTGTTGTCATGCCCGATGGACGTGTCATCGATCGTTCACGCGAAGTTTGCGGCTAGCAACCCGCTAGTGGCGCTTGGTGGGCCCTATCGCGAGCCCGCCAGGTTTATTTTGGCCCCTTGGCCAGTTCGCACACCATCAGTTGCTGGACTGGATCGCCCGGGGTTTGAAAGCCCAAGTGTTCATCTGGGCTTTCTACGATTTGACGTCCTCAAGTCATTCGATTTCAACTCGCGCCTGCCGTTGGCATCGCGCAGCTGCGCACAATGTCCGCTCTCTCGGCGAAGCAGTCATCAGAATTAGACGCCATATCTGCTTTTGGACCAAAGCGGACATTCGGCTATCTGCCAGTACCCCTTCAAGTAGACAGGTTAAGCCAGTACGATGATCAGGCACTTGAGCCTCAGGAGGGAGGCCGTGAGACGGCGCACGTTCATCACGCTGATAAGCAGTGCGGAGCGCCTTATAGGAGGGACGACGATGCGTGGTATACTACAAAGATCAGTCATCGCCGCGACGACTGTACTTGCTATTGCAGCATTTCCCGATCCAGCCAAAGCGGGAGGGGTGGTTACGGCTCCCTTCTACTGGCGGCTACGGTTATTACGATTACCCGTACACCTACGGTTACGCGCCTTGGGCCTACGGTAACTACTATCCAAAGGGTTGCTGGCATCCCCCGGTGGTTACTACTATCCACGCGCTTATCGTCGGCAATACAATCGACCCTTTTATCGCGGGTATTGGTAGTCCTCGTAGCCACTTTTCAGCAGCGCTACCGATGTCAGTCGTTGGTGGAGTGAGAAATACGAGACGCTCGACTTTCGATTTGAACAGCGCACTACAAAACATACTCGTCGTTTTTTGCCGCGGCCCCCAACGGCCCCACGCACCGGAGCACCAGAGTCTGGGTAAAGCAGGCACAACAAGTAAGGTGTTCCGATGGGCGCCGGTCAGCGCCCACCGGATGAGTTCGAGGATCGCGCGCCGGTTTCAGCGCAGGATCTCGTGCAGCACCTCGCCGTCGACCTGGTGGGGCCTGACGCCCAGGATCTGCATGATGGTCGGCGCCACGTCGATGTTGCGCATGCGCCGGATCGCTGGTGTCGCGGATCTGCGGGCCGGCGGCGATGAAGGTCGCGCTCATCACCGGCAGTTCGGGATCGTGGCCGTGGGCACCGTAGAAGTTCGGCATCGACAGCGTGGTCGTCGCCGCATTGAACGGCGCATCGCCGAGGCGGGCGACGCCGGGGTTCTGGATGCCGTCGAAGTTGTAGCCCGGGGCCATCAGCGCGAACACATCGCCGAAATCCTGGCCGATGGTCTTGCTGGTGCACAGCCCGGTTCCGGCGTTGCACTGCAGCGGCCGGGTCTCGACCACGGTGAAGATCCGCCCGTCCTTGAGCGAGAAGTTGAACCGCGGGTTGGGATCGAGCGCGTTCTTCACCGCGTCGGTGATCTGCGTTACCAGCGCGTTGTAGGTCGCCGGATCGACGGTGCCGCCCGACTCGCGGTTCTGCAGGTTGACGTAGACGTTGACCGCCGGTCCCGAGGTGCGGATCGCCACCTTGGTGGTGTCGATGCCGGCATTGCGCAGGATGTTGGTCATGCTGACCGAGGTGTGGAACGGCGCGAAGCCGTGGTCCGACACCACGATGACGTTGCTGTCACGGCCGGCCGCATCGGCGATGTGCTTCACCGCCTTGTCGGCCGTCTGATAGGCGACGCGGATGTACGAAGCGTACCGCGCGACCTTGGCGGGATCCTGGTTGACGCCGATCGAGTTCGGGTCGGCCGGGTTGGTGCCCTGGCGGGGGTCGGTGAGCAGGAACTGATGCTCGGATCCGTCGGGCTGCTCGATGTAGATCATCACCAGGTCGGCGTCGGGATGGTTCCGGATCGCGTGCTCGCCGATGTCGGTCTGGTAGCGCACGAAGGTCTTCACCATGTCCTCGTACATCGCCTCGATTTCGAGCGTCGGGGAAGTTGGCGAAGCCTGGGCTCAGCCGCTCCGGAATGCGGAAGTCAGCCTGCGGACGCCAGAACCCGATGTTGTTGTTGATGTCGTCGACGTCGGCCAGCACCGGCGCGTTGCGCGGGATGAAGTTGGCACCGTAGCGGGCGAAGCGCACGACCGAAAGATCGGGCGCCAGCGCCGGAGACGAAGTACGCGGCGCCGACCTTGGCCCCGCTGCCTTCGAAGAAGAACGGCGCATTCTCGCCGCCGAACCTGGCGTAGGCCGGTCCGGTCGACGGCGCGTGGAACGGTCCTGCCGTGATGCCGCGCGTCGTGTCGAAGAACACCAGGGTGTCGTAGTTCACCTTGCGGTCGTTGGTGGTGTCGAGGGCCGCCACCCGGATCGCGTATTTGAGGTCGTGCGTCGCCGCATTGGTGCAGGTCGCGGTCGGCGCCGAGGAGCACGAGAACGTCTCGATCGGCGCCGATGTCGCCAGCACCGGGCTGAACGAGAAGTGGCCGGCCGCCTGGAGCGCCGCGGCAACCGCAGGATCGGCCGCGAAGTTCCCTGGGACAGCGAGAAGCCCTGGGCGCCGATGCCGCCGAACGCCCCGAACGGCACGGTGTAGTCGGTGACGCGGGTCGGCTGGGCCGGCTGCACCACCGTGTTGTTGATGGAGATGTCGGCGCCGTCGCTGCCCGGCCACGTCGCGGTGACCACCTTCTTGCCCTGTTGGCGCAGCTGCACCCACAGCGGTACCGCCGTCGGCCGCGGCGAAGGCCCGAGCGGGCTCAGCTGATAGCCGCCGATCGGTGCCGCGAAGCCGCTGATGCTCGATGAGATCGGCCCGACGATCGCCTGGAAGGTGTTCGACGGGATGTCGTTGTGGACCGAGGTCGAGCCGGTGGCGATCTCGATGTGCGACACGGCGGTGAGCGACGGCGACGCCGTCACGTTCTGCACCGCCACCGCGCCGCGGCAGCTCAGCCGCGCCAGGCCGCCGTCACGCGGCAGCACGCCCTCGTCGATGAACTTCTGGATGAAATCGGGCTTGGCGCCGTCGAGCGAGATCACCACCACCCGCGGCGACCTGCGGCCGATGACGGTCGCTGTCGCGGTCACGATGGTCGCCGTCGTCGTCGGCGCGCGCCGGCGCCGCAACGCCGGCCAGCGACACAGCGAGCGACATCGCCGATGTGAAGTGAGAGAAGGTCTTCAGAGTTCATATGAATGCCCCATGTTTCGCTGCGCAATCTGCGCGGTTTTGATCGGGAACGAGACACGGATTATCGGGCTCGGCTGACGCGCGATGTGACGCTCTGTGGCGACACTGTGTGACGGTGTGGGGACAACGCCGGCTTCCGAGGTGCCTGAGGATCACAACGTATTCATGGGCTATGATGCGAATACCGACCCGCTCGCCGTCTGGAAGACGATGAATAAGAGCATGGCAGAGAGAACCTGCCCGGGCGACACGCCGCGTTGGTGAAAATACGTTCCGCCACGCGGCGTCGGTCCCTGGGCAGAATATTGATGTACTCGACGAGCCGACGAACAGGACTTTCAGCACCGCCGTCCAGGGCAAGCGCATCACTCGTCGCGTCACTCGACAGCCCCAAATTCAAAGACCAACGGCCGAGAAATATCCTCAAGCAAATGGGTCTTGCTGGCCGCGGCGATGGTACGCGCTATTGGCTGCCTTCTTCCAGGGTCGGCTTGCTCAGCCCGATCTTGAACTGCCATCTGCACGGCACCGACCCATCTCTTCCTGTCGGTGCGCAGCTTGTCGGCGTCGAGACTGCGCAGGTCAGCGATTTGACAGCCATCTGTCGCTCGATGGCAGCACGCGCCGCCGCGCCTAAGCAATGGCGG
>ERZ1370068.2152-contig-1314_pt1 | contig 27790 bp, 32 predicted proteins | sample MGYA00561227_ERZ1370068 | MGnify/ENA primary metagenome ERZ1370068 (study PRJEB38410, sample SAMEA6850437) | metagenome | study: Metagenomic assessment of the ecological functions of the soil: analysis of the soil microbiota associated with the...
GTTGTACTTCGTTCAGTTACGTATTGCTAGACCGGCGTTCCTGATGGTTCTCCAGGTCGTAGACGGCAAAAGCGGCTGCCGCCAGCGGCGGTGCAGGCCCGCGTGACGTCGTGCCTGGCGAGCAGGCCGGGCATCCGCGTGATCGGGCCGTCGTTGTCCGGGGTGGCGCGGCACGACCGCGATGACATGCAGGTCGGGCTTGTCCCGCAGGGCCGAGGCGGATGATGTCGGCTGCCGGGCGCGACCACAGGTACTGATCCTCCACGCAGACCAGGCAGCGGCGCGTGCGAACGCTTTCCGGTAAGCATGTGCGATGGCTCCGCTCGCCATGTGGCGCGAACGGGTAGCGGCGGAGGCAGAGCCGGGTAGGTGCGCAGTACCTGAATCGCGTGCGGTCCGCGCCGCGTCGGGTCATCGGGGGCCGGTTCCGGCAGCGGCCTGCTCGTCATCGCGCCCATGTGGTAGGCGCGATCGTAGAGCTGGCGGGCGGGCTGGGCACATCCAGGACGCTGCTGCCGTACCAGCGCTCCCGGAAGGTGTGCTCGAGGTCAGTGCACGGCTGGGCCGCGCACTTCGGCCTGAATGTCGCGCCACGGCGGCCGCCTGACCGTAGGTGTCGGGGAAGGTCATCACCTGCGGATCGCCCAGGTGCCGCGAATCATCGTTGCGGCTATATCCAAGGTCGATGCCGCCGACGAAGGCGACGTCGCTGTTCCGGAGCGCCCGGATGACGCACCACGACGAGCTTCTGATGGTGGCTGCCGCCCGGCGGGTCCTGGCGTCAAGCAGCAACTGACCACCGTCGTCGTCGATCCGCCCAACGAACTCGGCATTGGCTTCCTCTGGACTGCCTCAATGCCTTGGGATGCGAGCGCCACAGGAGGCCGAAGACCCCGACCGCGGCGCGCGGCCAGGCCGAGTATCTCGCCGACCTCTGACCCCGGACCAGTCGAGGCGTTCGTCCAGGTCGCCCCGGAAGTCAAGGAGGTGTAGACCTGGTCTCCCGGCCGGTCGCCTCGAGTTCGGCGCACAGTCGGCCGAAATAGCCCGGCCGTCAATGAGCGGCTGGACCAGGTTGCCGGTGGTGAACATGCGCAGGTCAGTAGCCGGGTTGGCCCGGTCGCCTTCAGCCAGGAACCACGACGCGATAGCCGGGTCGTCCGCGTGGTGATCGGGAGCGTCCTGCTCGAGCGAGGTCGTCCGGCGATTCGGCTGATTGGGAAGCATGTCCGGATTGTGCACCCTGCCGCTCATTGGTGTCCCAGAACTCGTCCAGGTGACGCGAGCAGCAGCGCGGTGAGAGAACGGTTGGTGATCCGAGGGCTAGACCTTCGCCACCGGCAGGCCTCGCACAGGCCGTAGATGCCGAAGATGATCAGGCCGAGCGCCGCGAGGATCAGCAGGAACTCGCCGAACGGCTGGTTCCGCAGTGTGAGCAGCGCCTTGTCGATGCCGCCAGCCTCGACGCAAGCTGGTGGGTGACGGCCGCCTCGATCACCAGCACCCCGGCGAGGGCGAACACCGGCACCGCGGGCGCGGTCCCGATCATGCCGAGCCACTCAACCGAGGCGGCGCGTCCGGGGGCTCATCTGCGACAGCTGCAGGTACTTCAGGAACTTGCGGCGGACGCCCTCGAACCACGAGCACCAGGCCGGCGATCACGATGGCCAGGCCGGCGATGCCGACCAGCCAGCTGCCCGCCGGGTGGTGCATGAGCCGTGGCGGTCATGTCCTGCTGCTTGGCGGTCTGGCTGCCGCCCCCGTGCCGGCGATGATCTTGAATGTCAGGTAGGCGAGGCAGGCGTAGATCAGCGCCCGGACCAGCGACTTCAGCCGCGGTCCGGCGCCGTTCGCCTCGCCGGTGACGCCGAACGCGGCTTCGCTGAGCCGCCACAGCGCGTAAGCCGGCGAACCCGATGCCGAGCAGCCAGAGCGAGACCAGGCCATAGGGCTGGCCCGCCAGCAGCTGCAGGGCGCCCTGACTGGTCCGCCTCGTGCGAGCTCTGGCCGAGCGCGGCCAGGATCGCCGGCCTGTCCCGGCCCGATTGTGGCCGCTGCCGGGGCCTTCCCGCCCTTGCGCGCCGCGGTGTGTCTCGCCGGGACGCCGGCAGCTCAAGCGGATTTTCTATCACCGCAGAGCTGGGCGCGCAGGAGCGGCGATATCGCCCCTTGCTCGCGTTCTGCTCTTCTTGAGCGTGAGCACCAGCTGCCCGTTCGGTTCCATCAGGCCGCAGTGGCGATCTCTCGCGATGTCGTCGCCGTTTCTGGACCCGGATGGCACGTTCAACGTCGCTGGGGCGCAATGACAGCCGTTCACGGCGGGCGCCGGGCAAAGCGCCCGTACTTCTATGAGCGTCGTCGGCTTGCGCCTCAGGAGGACGCGCAGCCCGGTCGCTGACTACCCACCGGTTGAGCACTGCGTTGACGGCGATCAGAGTGGCCGCTCCGATGATGCCAGCCCGGGCGAATTGGTCGTCGCTGCCGATCGATGGCGTTCCACGAACGACGTTGGACAATGGCAGGAACAAAGACGACAGTCAGTCGAAGACGGCAAGGGTGTGCCAGATCTCGTTTACCGGCGAGCCGGAACAGATCAGGATCGTCGCGTACACCAGCACGGTGCGCAGGATCTTCCTCCAAGATCCGGGACCTGGACAGCAGGACATCGAATTGCCACACGGCAGTACCCCTCAGCTTGCTGGCAGAAGGGCCAGACGCCATCGTGCCGGTGGAGCCCGGATACCGGCAGTCGTCTCTACCTGCGGCTAGCCGGTCACAACGCAGCGTGCATCCGTCACGCTGAACTTCAGCTCACCTGGCGGTTTATATCCCCGGCGGGGGTTCCGGTAGCAGGGCGTCCGCCAGGCTCGGGTAAACCGGCAGCAAGTAATCAATTCTCACCAGGGTCAGGGCGCGCAGCACGGCGGTGACGCCACCAGCCGCAGCTCGGCGCTTTTGTTTGTCATCGCCTTCCGGTGAGCCAGTACCAGCATGCTTATTCCCAGGCAGATCACCAGAACCTGGTGCCCGTCATTATCGGCGATGACCGTCTTGACGCCGGGCGCAAAGGCGGCGCACAGCTCTTCGCGCCGATCCTGTCGGCGTTGGAGATGTCGATCTCGGCTGGCAAGGTAACCACTACCGGCCGGGTCTGGGCCTGGGCCTGCGCTGCGGATCACCCATCCAGCAGGTCATCTCCAAGGAACCGGGCCGCATTAATCGTAACGCCCGGCCTGGCGCGTCGATCGGGCCTCAAAGATCAGTAAACGTGCAACTACCCGCTTGTCGGCGGGCTAAGCAGTCATAGTCAGGACAAAGCGTGGTCTGCTGCACGCGGTATTGGTGGTGGCGCTGGCGGTGTGCGTCGATGGCGGCTGCCGCACCATCGTCCCAAGCCGCCGGATGTGCTTGTGATGGGATACGTCCGCCGATCGCGGGTAGGCGCGCGATCAAGACCCTCTCATCAAAGAGGAAGCGTGATGGCCACTACCCGGCAGAAGAAGCTGCCCGTCGCAACATAGCCAGGCCCGGCAGGCGCAAAGCGCCAGGGCGCGCGGCCAGGACATTCCTCGCCGCGGCGAGGCCATGAGGACCGCGGACGAAAACCGAGACTGGCTGGCAAGCGAGTTCGCGTTCCCCAAAGGGCGCAAGGGAGCCGCTGACCGACGCCCGGCACGTGCGCAACGCGATCGCCCGTTTCGACCAGGTCGAAGGTGTGAGCGACGCCGAGCGGGACCGGGCGTGGCGGCGGATCACTCGCGGCCGCGGAACGCAGTACAGGGTCGGAGTACCGTCCGCCTCGGCTGGCGGGACCTGGCCACGGGCGGCGAAGACCGTAAGCGCTAGCCAGCCCCACGCCTCGGGTGTGGCGTTATTCGGCTTTGCCGTCCCTATGGGAGGGTGCGGGCGGGCTGATCTCATCGGGTGTCCGCGGGAACTGGGCGGCGGCAGCGGCGTGGGGCGGCAGGTCGTCATAGGAGACGTGGACGCGCTGGTCGTCTCGCCGCTGGTTTTGCAGTGCCTGGGCGGCCAGGACGGCCCGGTCGGCCTCGGTGAGCGGCGGCTGGACGATGGAGCGCGGCCACAGCCGCCGGGCCAGCACGACGTTGAGCTCGGCGGCGTAGACGGTGATCTCCGACGCTCAGCGAAATCCAGGCCAGCAGCACCAGCACGGTGGCGAACGCGCCGTAGACCGCGTTGGTGTCCCGGAAATGGCCCACGACATACGTGCCCAGTGCCTGCAGCACCGTCCACGCCAGGCCACCGGCGGCCGCGCCGGGCACCAGCTGGCGGGTCGGCACCCCCTTGGGCGTCAGGACGCGGAAGGAGAGGAAGAACATCCCGACGTTGGCGGCGGCCACGCAGGATCGCACCGGCGACGGCGAGCAGGCCGGGGCCATGACCGTACAGGCCCAGGCTCGTCAGCAGCGTGGTGACAACCACGCCAAACCCGAGTACAGCCAAGGAACACAAGCGCGCGGCCGAGCCGCGGGAAGTAGCCGGGCCGCGCGGGCCCGGGCAGGTTCCACACCTGCTCCATCGTGAACAAGCCAGCCTGGGCCAGGCCGGTCGCTCCCAGGATCAAGACGAGCGAGGCCGACGACCAGGCCGATGATGCTGGAGCGCCGCAGTTGCTGCACGCTGCCCGCGAGCTGATCGCCGATGATCGGGACCTGGTGAGCGACGGCGTTGAGGACCTGATGGCGCACCGCCGGGTCAGTTGGATGCGACCAGGCCGAGCAAGGTCACCAGCACCAGCAGCAGCGGGAACAGGGAAACGAACGCCGAGTGGGCCAGGTTAGCTACCAGCACCCCGCCGTTGTCGTCCCCGTACTTCTTGATCAGCCCGACAACAAATGCCGTCGCCTTGTGCCGTTGCTGCACGGCGTCAACCCGGCGAATCGCCTTTTCGACCGGGTTCATCCGCCACCACCACCTGCCCGCGCGACCGCTGCCACCGCGCTCTGCCCGCCAGCACCACCCGCAAACACCAAGAGGCCGCCAGCTACCTCAGCCAGCGAACACGGCCTGGCGAAAGGAGCCCGGATCATGCCGCACCCGCTGCTGCGCGCCTGGGTCGGCAGGTGCTCGGTCTGCTGCTCGTAGTAAGCTGCGGTCCCGCTGTGATCATCCCCGGGGTGACGCGGGCTGGCCGGGAGTGGATGGTGTTGGCTTGTACCGCTTCAGGGTCAGGTAGATGAGGATCAGCTGGTCGACCCCGACGAGGGTGAGTGCCGCACGCCGGGACTCGTCGACACCGACCGATACGGCCAGGGCTGGATGTTCGAGGCCGGGATCGACTCGTCAATGCTGAACGAGCAGTTCGCGGGTCAGATGGGAACGATCATGGCCGAGTTTCGTTCCCCCAGTTTGGGAGTACAAGCGTTCGAAAAGCCGTCGGGACGGCCGGATTTGAACCGGCGACCCTTGACCCCCAGTCAAGTGCGCTACCAAACTGCGCCACGTCCCGCCCGTCCACGACGGACCCTATGACGATAGCGCAACGCGACGCCGCCCCGCGCCCAGGACCGTGCGCCGGGGAGGGCCGGGGACCGGGCACTTCCGGCGATGCCGCGATCGTTGGATCATCGGATGGGCGAGGGTATGAACCGCCGCTGCCTCCGGTTCACCGGTGCTGATGACGGGGCGGGCATGGCTAGGTCGTGGATCCCCGTGGGACGGTGCGCCGACGTCGCCGTTGCCCGCTGGCCCATACCTGGGCGATACCGGGCAGGCCCCGGGCGGCCAGGCGCGGCTGGGCCTCCGGGGCCCCGAGCCGACTGGCCCGGGCACGCGGCGCGGATCCACGGGGCCGGGCCAGGCGCCGCCACCGGTGGCTTGCCCGCACCGTGACGGTGGTCGCTCGGGACTGGTATCTGGTCGGGCGCCCTCGCCCTGGGCGGGCTGCTGCTGGTTACCCCGTCGGTCGGCGACGCGCAGGCCCGCGCCCAGGCAACTGGACCGGCAGCATCACGTCGCCTACCCCGGGCCCGCCGTCCCCGCCCGGTTCGCGGCGTCCCTGGTGTCCACCGAGGATCACCGGTTCTACTCCGAGCCGGGCATCGATCCGTTCGCCGTCGGCTTAGCTGATCGTCGGCCGGATCACCGGCCGCCCTGACCAGGGCGGCGCCACCCCCTGTACCAGCAGCTGGCCAAGATGCTCTACACACCGGGCCGCTCGGGGATCGCGGTCGAGGCGGAGCAGGTGGGCCTGGGCATCAAGCTGGACCTGGCCTACCCGAAGATGGCAGATCCTCCAGATGTATGCCGATGTCGCCTACTTCGGGCATGGCTACTACGGGCTGGGCGCGGCGAGCTGCGGTTACTTCGGCGTCACGCTTTACCAGGCTCAGCTGGCCGCAGGCCGCGATGCTGGCCGGCCTGGTCCAGGCGCCCTCGGCCGACGACCCGATCGCCCATTTCGCGGCGGCGCGGGCCAGGCAGTCGCACGTGCTGTGGCTTCACGGTCGCCACCGGCCATCTCAGCCAGGCGCAGGCCGCCGGGTTCTACCGGCAGCCGCTGGACCTGGTCGGCGGCCCGCCCGGGGCGTGCACCGCCCCTCAACCCCTTGAGCGCATAACGACGGTGCCCGGCAGCTGCCTGCCCCGGCGCGCTGTTGTGCCCTACCTGTCCCAGCCATTCAGGCTGGATCGGCCCGCGTACGCGCACCCTGGTTCTGCCGCCGCCGCCGTGCCCGTTCGCGTGCAGGAGGTCCGGGCGCGTGGCCGTCCCGTTCTGGCTGGGCGCGTGGCCGTCCCCGTTCTGGCCCGGCGCGTGCTGCCGGGCGGCCGGGTGGGCGGCCATCGGGGGCTGGGCGCCGCAGGCGGCTGGTGACTCGCCCGCGCCCGCTTCCGCCCCGTCCGCGGGCTCGGCCCACACCCATTTGCGGTAGGACCAGAACCTGAACAAGGTGGCGAGCGCGATGCCCGACGTTCAGCGCGATGAACTCGGCAGCCTGTGCTGGTCAGCCCGTTACTCAGGATGTAGAAGTTGAGGACGGCGACCACGGGCGTCCTGGATCAGCAGCCCGACGCCGTTGAGTACGAAGAAGATCACGCCTCTCCGGGCGACGCCGGTGCGTTCCCGGTGCCGGAATGACCAGTAGCGGTTGGCCACGTAGGAGACCGCGGTGGCCGACGATGGTGGCGATGGTGGTGGCCGTGACCGGGCCCAGGCCGAACGTGTTGTGCAGCAAGCCGTAGCCGGCCGTTGGTGATGATCACCCCGACGATCCCCGACGACGCCGGCAACTGGCAGCCTCGTGGATCAGCCGTTGAAACCGCACGTACAGCTCTGCGGACAACAGTCACCAGGTGCCCATCCTTCCGCGCGCCCCCGCCAGAGTGGTGATCGTGACCCTTGAGACAGTACCCCTTTCCGGGGGCGGCCGGGCCAGGGGCGAGGCTTGGCGGAGTTATGGCGAGAGCTTGGGCTGAGTGATCATGGCAAGCCGGGAAACTGAGTGGGAGAACGTCCGGGCCGCCCGGTAGCCTCACGTAGAGTGTCTGCCGTTTCCCGCTGATTCGAGCCCGTGGCCTGGTCAAGCGGTTTGGCAGCTTCACGGCGGTGGACGGGATCGACTTCGAGCTGCAGCGCGGCGAGGCGTTCGGCTTCCTCGGGCCGAACGGCGCTGGCAAGTCCTCCACCATGCGGATGATCGGCTGCGTGTCGCCGCCGAGCGGCGGGCGAGCTGTCCATCCTCGGCCTGGACCCGGTGAGGGACGGCCGGCAGATCCGCGCCCGGCTCGGCGTGGTGCCGCAGGACGACACGCTCGACGTCGAGCTGACCGTCCGCGGAGAACCTGCTCATCTACGGGCGCTACTTCGGCCTGCCGCGGGACGTGATCCGGGAGCGGACCGCCCGGCTGCTGGAGTTCGTCCAGCTCAGCGACCGGGCCGACGACCAGGTCGACCCGCTGTCGGGCGGGATGAAGCGGCGGCTCACCATCGCCCGGTCGCTGATCAACGAGCCGGAGATCCTGCTGCCTCGACGAGCCGACCACCGGGCTCGACCCGCAGGCCCGGCACGCGGTCTGGGACCGGCTGTTCCGGCTCAAGCAGCAGGGCGTGACGCTGGTCCTGACCACCCACTACATGGACGAGGCCGAGCAGCTGTGCGACCGGCTGGTGGTGATGGACGCGGGCAAGATCGCGGCCGAGGGCACACCCCGGGAGCTGATCGAGCGGTACTCCACCCCGGAGGTGCTGGAGCTCCGGTTCGACCCGGCCGATCACCAGCAGTCGGCCGAGAAGCTGGCGAGCGTGCCCGCGCAGCGCCTTGAGGTGCTGGCCGACCGGGTGCTGCTCTACGTCGAGGACGGCGACGTCGCCCTGGCGGCGGTGCGCGCGCTGGGCGTCGAGCCACTGACCTCGCTGGTCCGGCGCGGCACGCTGGAGGACGTCTTCCTGCGCCTGACCGGCCGCCAGCTGGGGGAGTGATGGCGGACGTCATGACCCGGGCGCCCGAACGGCGCCATCCGGCCTGGCCCCGTCCGGCTGGCCGCTGGCCGCGCGGCAGCTGCGGTTCTGGCTGACCAACTACCGCCGGACCTGGCGCGGCTCCATCTACAGCAGCATCCTGAACCCGGTGCTTTTCCTGGGGCGATCGGGCCTGGGCCTCGGCAGCCTGGTCAACGCGCACGGCACCGCCCAGCTGGGCGGGGTGAGCTACCTGGCCTTCCTCGCGCCCGGCCTGCTGGCGGCGGCCGCCATGGAGACCGGCGGTGGGCGAGTCGACCTACCCGGTGTACGGCTCGATCCAAGTGGAACAGAGGTCTACCAGGCCGCGGTGGCCTCGCCGCTGCGCCCGGTGGACATCTTCCGCGGCCATGTGCTGTTCGTCATCTTGCGGCTGACCATGAACTGCGCGATCTTCCTGGCCGTGGCCGCCGCGTTCGGCGCGGTCCGCTCGCCGTGGATGATCGCGGCGCTGCCGGTGGCGGTGCTCGACCGGGCTGGCGTTCGCGACCCCGATCGAGGCGTGGGCGGTGACCCGCACCAGGGACACCTCGTTCACCATGATCTTCCGGTTCTTCATGATCCCGCTGTTCCTGTTCTCCGGCACGTTCTTCCCGATCACCCAGCTCCCGGCTGGCTCCAGCCGGTGGCCTACCTCACGCCGCTCTGGCACGGCGTGTCGCTGTGCCGGGCGCTCAACCTGGGCACGGTCGATCTGGGGCAGGCGGCCATCGACGTGGCCTACCTCGCCGCGCTCGCCACGGCCGGGCTGCTGGCCGGGAACCGCAGCTACCGGCGGCGGCTCTATGTCTCAGCGGCTGATGTCCGGGGATGCGCCCGTGCGGGAACTGCCGCTGCGGGTGGTCCCGCCCGCCACGCTGCTCGCCTGGCTGCGCAGATCGCTGGGCGGAAGGGCAGCCTGCACCTGATCGAGCGGCACGCCCGTGCCTACCGGCATCTCTGGCTGGTGCTCGTCTCCGGCTTCCGCCGAGCCGCTGTTCTACCTGCTGTCGCTCGGAATCGGGCTGGGGCAGCTGGTCGGCACGGTCATCGGGCCGAACGGCCAGCAGGCTCAGCCTACACCGCGTTCGTGGGACCGGCCCTGCTGGCCACCTCGTCCATGAACGGCGCGATCTACGACTCCACCTTCAGGCGTCTTCTTCCTGCTCAAGTACGCCAAGGTCTACAACGCGATCCTGGCCACCCCGATGCGCGCCGCCGACGTCGCGCTCGGCCAGATCGGCTGGGCGCTGATCCGCGGCAGCCTGTACGCGTTCGCCTTCATGCTGGTCATGCTCGGGATGGGCCTGCTGAAGTCGTACTGGGCGGTGCTGGCGCTGCCTGCCGCCATCCTCACCGGGTTCGCGTTCGCCGCCGCCGGGATGGCCGCTACCACGTTCATGCGCAGCTGGCAGGACTTCGAGTTCGTGATGCTGGTCAGCCTGCCGATGTTCCTGTTCTCCACGACGTTCTACCCGCTCAGCGTGTGCCCGCGGGCGCTGCAGGTGGTGGTGGAGTGCACGCCGCTCTACCAGGCGATCACGCTGCTCCGCGGGCTCACCCTGGGGTGGTCGGCCCGGCCCTGCTGGTGCCAGTGACCTACCTGGCGCTCATGGGCGTGGCCAGCCTGCTGCTCGCGGGCCGCCGGGTGGGCCGCCTGCTGCTGACCTGACACCCGCTCGCCCAGATCCGGAAACCCCAACCAGCTCTATGATCATGAGCATACGATCGGTGAGTCATGACGGTACTGCGGTCCCGGCCACGCCGGCTGGCCTGCATTAGGCAGGCGTGGATGCCGCAGGAACAGGGCACCCCACCTGACGTGGGCACCACGGATGTGATGTCAGGCCCTGAGTTCGGCGGCGGGAGCGGCTGGCGAACCCTTCCGGCGGGGACCAGCCCAGCGGTGGATCCTGGCGTGGAGATCACTTTCACGATGCCAGCCGCGGTGGACAGGCAGCCCGGCGGTGGCCCTCATGGGAGCGCTAGCCCACGCGGTGGCGCTGAGCTGGGGCCACTCTCAGCGACACCCGCAGCAAAGGCTGCCAGCCCGGACGAGCCGGCCCCGCAGCGGTGGAGCCAGCCTGGGCCGCGCGCGGCGGGCACCCGGCCCGACCCGGTGGCCTGGCTGATCGCGCTCGCCGCGTTCGCCGCCTACACCACCCTGCTCGGTCGCCAGGTACCAGCGTCTGGACCCGGGATCGTGGGATCTGGGCATCTACACCCAGTACGTGCGGCAGCTCGCCGATCTGCACGCACCCGTGGTCGCCATCCGGGGCCCGGCTTCAACCTGCTGGGCGACCACTTCCAGCCCATCGTGGCGCTGGTGGCGCCGTTCTTCCGGCTCTTCCCCACCCCGGTCACGCTGCTGGTCGCGCAGGCGCTGCTGACGGCGGTATCGGTGGTGCCGGTCTGCCGGCCGCCCAGGCACGGCTGGGGATCGGCGTCAGCCGGGTGATCGGCGCTGCGTACGGGTTCTCGTGGGGCCTCCAGGAGATGATCATCTTCGACTTCCACGAGATCGCGTTCGCCGTGCCGCTGCTGGCCTCGCTCGCTGTCTGCGCTGGTGCGCCGGCCGTCCGCGTGCCGCCGCGGCGTGGGCGCTGCCGCTGGTGTTCGTCAAAGAGGATCAGGGACTGACGGTGGCGGCGATCGGCCTGGTCATGATCGCGCTGGCGGCCGGGGCCTGGGTGAGGCGGGAGACGGGAACGACCGGCCGTCATCGCGGTGGCCATGCCGCCTGACCTGGCCGTGGCGGGTGCCCGGCCTGGGAACAGCGCCAGGGATAGCGCCGGGGCCGGGACAGCGCCAGGGCTGGGGATGGCGCCGTGGCCGCGGGGATGACGCGCCAGGGTGGGGGATGGCGCCAGGGTGGGGGATGACCCAGGGGGCCGGGGCGTGGGCGGCGGCGGGAGCTGTGCTCGTGGTCTGGGGCCTGGGCTGGTCGGCGCTGGCGATCGCGGTGATCATCCCGCATTTCAACCCGGCCCATCACTACATGTACTGGAGTGACGGCGGCGTGATCTCACCCGGCGGCGGCCACATCTCGGCTTACGGCTCTGCTGGCCCAGCTCACCCAGGCAGCCCGGTGAAGCTGCGCACCACCGTCCTGGTGCTGCTGCCGGTGGCGTTCCTCGCGCTGCGTTCCCGCTCGCCGCGCGTCGCCGCGCCGGGCCTGGCGCTGCGGTTCCTGTCCACCAACAGCAACTTCTGGGGCACGCAGTGGCATTACAGCGCCACCCTGATGCCCATCGTCTTCGTGGCCGCGATCGACGGGCTGGCCCGGCATCCAGGCCCGGGCGGCCAGGCGCCAGGCCCGGGCGGCTCGTCGCCAGGCGAGCAGGCGCCCTCGCCAGGCCTATCCGCCCTGGAGCAAGGCCTGGGCCGCCAGAGCAGAGGCCGAGGCGGCCAGGAGCCGGGCGCGGGCTTGCGGCTCCGGGCGGCGTGGCGCTGCCGCGCCCGCTCACCCGGCGTCACGCCCCGGCGGGCGGGTCACCGGTACGCCGCCGTGGCCATGGCGGCGATCGCGGCCCTGCTGGCGTTCAGGTTCCCGCTGGTAGGCCTGTGGAACCCCGGGACCTACCAGGCCAGCGCCCATGTCAGGGCCGAGCGCGAGGCGCATCGCCCTGATCCCGGCCGGGACCAGGGTGGAGTCGACGCTGACCACGCTCGCACCGCTGGCCGCCCGCGACACCACCTACTGGATCGGCACCGCCGGGAACCCGGTCCCGCGCTTCATCGCGTTTCGACGCCCACAACAGCGGCTACGCCCACCCGCTCGACCGACGTCCCCGGCTTCATCAACGGGCGCTATCCCGGCGTGACCTATCAGACGACCTTCAAGGCGGACGGTGTCTACGTCTTCCGTCCGCACCGCGAGCGGGGACGGGCGGCGCTAGGGCGGGTCCTGTAGATCTTGGCCGTCGCGAGCGGTTAGTTTAGCGGGATGGATCGCAAGGCGGGAGGAGGAGCCGATAGTGGAGCTATCGGCGATGACGGCAACGCCGCGAGACGCCCGTCCGGCGGCCGGGCAGCAGGCTGAAGATCTATGGGACGCCCTGCCGTGCGCTGCGCGACTGCGCGGGCCGTGGGCAGGCCCTCCCGGAAACCCGCGACCGCCGTGGATACTCGCGGGTAGGTAAAGTTCTGACCGGACCCGTCGGGAGGCGCCGTGGACTTCGCGTACGACGGCCGCACGCAGGAATGGCGTGAGCGGCTGCTCGGCCTTCATGGCCGAGCACGTCTTCCCGGCCGAGCCGGTCTTCGCCGAGCAGACCGCGGCGGCGGCGAGGTCCGGGTTCCCGTGGCAGCGGCCGCCCGTGGTCGCCGAGCTCAAGGCCGAGGCGCGCAAACGGGGGCTGTGGAACCTGTTCCTGGCCAGCCACCCCGAGGGCGCCGGGCTGACCAACCTCCAGTACGCCCCGCTGGCCGAGATCACCGGGCGCAGCCCGGCGCTCGCGCCGGAGGCGCTGAACTGCGCCGCCCCCGACACCGGCAACATGGAACTGCTGGCCGAGTTCGGCACCGAGCAGCAGCGCGCGCAGTGGCTGCGCCCGCTGCTGGACGGGGAGATCCGCTCGGCGTTCTGCATGACCGAGCCGGAGGTCGCCTCGTCCGACGCCACCAACATCGCGACCAGGATCGAGCGCGACGGCGACAGAGTACGTGATCAACGGCCGGAAGTGGTGGTCGTCGGGGGCGATGGACCCGGCCTGCCAGATCCTCATCGTGATGGGCAAGACCGCGCCCGGCGCGGACCGGCACCGGCAGCAGTCCATGATCCTCGTGCCGCGCGACACCCCCGGCATCACCGTCAAGCGTGGGCTGAGCCTGTTCGGGTTCGACCGACGCGGCCCACGGCGGCCACGCCGAGGTCGAGTTCACCGGACGTCACCGTCCCGGCCACCAGCCTGATCGGCGGCGAGGGCGACGGGCTTCGCGATCGCGCAGGCCCGGCTCGGCCCCGGCCGGATCCACCACTGCATGCGGCTGATCGGCGCGGCCGAGCGGGCGCTGCAGCTCATGTGCAGGCGCGTCACCAGCCGGACGGCGTTCGGCCGCCCCTGGCCGAGCAGGGAGTCATCCAGGACTGGATCGCGGAGTCCCGGGTCAGGATCGAGTCCGCCCGGCTGCTGGTGCTCAAGACCGCGTGGCTGATGGACACCGTCGGCAACAAGGGCGCGCACACCGAGATCCAGGCGATCAAGGTCGGCGACCCCGGCGATGGCGGAATGGGTGATCGACAAGGCGATCCAGGCGCACGGCGCCGCCGGGGTCAGCCAGGACCTCCCGCTGGCGCACCTGTGGGCGTCCGCCCGCACGCTGCGGTTCGCCGACGGGCCCGACGAGGTGCACAAGCGCTCGCTGGCGCGCCGGGAGCTGCGGCCCTACCTGGACGGCGGCTAGCGCGTGCCCGGCGGATCCCCGCCGCCGCGGGGCCGCGCGGCCTGCAGATCCGGCAGCACCGCTCGGGGACCCGGCCCACCCGGCCCGGAACCGCCCAGCGGATTGCCTGCCCCGCCCGGGATGGCCGCGGGCGCCCGCCAGTGACTGACACCCGAGGAACAGGAAAAGGAGAAGGGACAACATGGCACAGGACGCACAACGGGTCGCCATCGTGACCGGCGCCGCCCGGGGCATCGGGGCCGCCACCGCGCGCAGGCTCGCCGCCGACGGGATGGCGGTCGCCGTGCTCGACCTGGACGCGGCCACCTGCGCCGGGACCGTGGACGCGATCACCGCCGCCGTGGCCGACCGCGCGTTCGCCGTCGGCGCGGACGTCAGCCAGGCGGACCAGGTGGAGGCCGCGGTCGGCAAGGTCGCCGCCGAGCTCGGCCCGCCGACGGTCTGGTCAACAACGCGGGCGTGATCCGCGACAACCTCCTGTTCAAGATGACCGAGAACGACTGGGACACGGTCCTGGGCGTGCACCTGCGCGGCGCGTTCCTCATGAGCCGGGCGGCGCAGAAGCACATGGTGGACCAGCGCTTCGGCCGGATCGTCAACCTGTCCTCCAGCTCCGCGCTGGGCAACCGCGGCCAGGTCAACTACTCCGCCGCCAAGGCTGGCCTGCAGGGGTTCACCAAGACCCTGGCGATCGAGCTGGGCCAGTTCGGGATCACCGCCAACGCGGTCGCGCCCGGCTTCATCGTCACCGACATGACGGCCGCGACCGCGGCCGGATCGGCATGCCCTTCGACGACTTCCAGGCCGCCGCCGCGCAGCCAGATCCCGGTCCGCCGGGTCGGCCAGGTCGAGGACGTCGCGCACGTCATCTCGTTCCTGTGCAGCGAGGGGGCCGGGTTCGTGTCCGGCCAGGTGATCTACGTGGCGGGCGGTCCGCTGTGCTGACCGGTACCGGCAACGGCCCGGGCCCCGGCCCGGCGGACGGCGCGGACGAGCTGCGCCAGCGGGCACGCGACTTCCTGGCTGAGCCACGACCCGGCCACGCTGCCCCGGCTCGACTTCCTGCGGGCCCGCTTCGACGCCGGGCTGGCCTGGGTGCACTACCCGCCCGGCCTCGGCGGCCTGGGCCTGCCGCGCTCGCTCCAGTCGGTGGTCGACGCCGAGTTCGCCGCGGCGGTGCGCGCCGGACAACGACCCGATCCGCAACGACGATCGGCCTGGGCATGGCGGCCCCCACGATCCTCGTCGTTCGGCACCGATGAGCAGAAAGCGCGCTGGCTGCGCCCGCTGTGGACCGGCGAGGAGATCTGGTGCCAGCTGTTCAGCGAGCCCGGCGCCGGGTCCGACCTGGCCAGCCTGGCCACCCGGGCGGTCAGGGACGACGCCGAGCGGAGACCTGGCGGGTGAGCGGGCAGAAGGTGTGGACCTCGCTGGCCCACCGGGCCCGCTGGGGCCTGCTGCTCGCGCGCACCGACCCGGACGTGCCCAAGCACGCCGGGCTCACCTACTTCGCCTGTGACATGACCGACCCCGGCGTCGAGGTGCGGCCGCTGCGGCAGATCACCGGCGAGGCCGAGTTCAACGAGGTGTTCCTGACCGACGTGACGGTCCGCCGACGCGCGACCGGATCGGCGAGGTCGGGGACGGGCTGGCGGGTCGCCCAGGGCACGCTGATGAACGAGCGGGTCGCCATCGGCGGCGGCGCGCTGCCCGCGCGAGGGCGGCATGGTCGGCATCGCCGCGGCCGCCTGGCGGGAGCACCCGAGCTGCGCACGCCGGGGCTGCACGACCGGCTGATCCGGCTGTGGGCCGACGCCGAGGTCGCCCGCCTGTCCAGCCGAGCGGCTGCGCCAGCAGCTCGCGGCCGAGCCAGCCCGGCCCGAGGGCTCGGCCGCGAAGGTCGTCTTCGCCCGGCTGAACCAGGAGCTGTCCGCGCTCGAGCTCGAGCTGTCCGGCGCCGACGGGCTGCGCTACGACGACTGGAGCCTGCGCTCGACCGGAGGCCGTCAGCTTCCTCACCCGCGGCCCCGGCTACCGGTACCTGCGCGCCCGCGGGAACTCCATCGAGGGCGGCACCTCGGAGATCCTGCGGAACATCATCGCCGAGCGGGTGCTCGGCCTGCCCGCCGAGCCCCGCACGGACACCCGCGTGCCCTGGAAGGACCTGCCCCGATGACGCACCACCGACTCCAGCCGGACCGCGGGGCGCATCCCGGACCTGCGCTACCAGCGAGGCGGAAGAACGACCTCCGGGCCGCGGTCCGCGACCTGCTCGACGACCGGTCCCCGTGGCCGTCCGGTGCTGGCCAGGACCGAGACCGATGAGCCTAACGACGCTGCCGCTCTGGCACTCGCTCGCCGCCGAGCTTGGCTGTGCCGGGCTGCTCATCCCCGAGAGCCACGGCGGGGCTGGGGCGACGTACCGGGAGGCGGCCGTCGTGGCCGAGGAGACCGGCCGGGCGGTGGCCCCCGTCCCCTATCTGGGTTCTGCCGTGGTGGCCACGGCCGCGCTGCTGGGCAGCGGCGACGAGCTGCTGCCCGGGCTGGCCGAGGGCCGGGTGACCGCCGCGCTGGCGGTGGAGTTCGCCCGCATGCCGCCCGCGTCCGGCCCGGTGGCGCGACGCGGGCCGCGGCTGGCCACCGGGTGCGGCTCGGCGCCGCGCAGCCGGGCGACGCCACCCGGCCAGGCCAGGCTGACCGGCACCGTGACCGGGGTGGCGGACGCGCTGCTCGCCGACGTGCTGCTGGTGCCCGCGGACGGGGTGCCGTTCGGCCTGTACGCGGTCGACGCCGGGGCGCCCGGCGTCAGCCGGGCGGCGGTGGTCTCGCTGGACGCCACCCGGCCGCTGTGCGACCTGGCCTTCGATTCGGCGCCCGCCCGGCCGGTGGCGACCGGCGAGGCGGCCGCGCAGGCGGTGGCGTCGGCGCTGGCCGCGGGGGCGGCCATGCTTGCGCCTCGAGCAGCTCGGCATCGCCGAGCGCTGCCTGACATGACCGTCGGCCTACGTCAAGGAACGGCGGCAGTTCGCCCGGCCGGTCGGGTCCTTCCAGGCGCTCAAGCACCGGCTCGCCGACGTGTGGATGCAGCGTGACGCAGGCGCGGGCCGCGGCCAGGTACGCCGCCGCCTGCCTGGCCGACCGGCGATCCCGACGCGCCGGTCGCGGTCGCCCTGGCCAAGGCCGCCTGCGGCGACGCCGCGGTGCACGCCGCGCAGGAGTGCGTGCAGATGCACGGCGGCATCGGCTTCACCTGGGAGCACCCGGCGCACCTGCTGCTCAAGCGGGCCAAGAGCGGGTCGATGGCGTTCGGCACGCCGGACCGGCACCGGGCCGCCCTGGCCGCCCTGGTGGACCTCCCTGCCGCCGCCGGGAACCACCGACCATGATCGAGCTTTCCGCAACGGCGGATAAGGCTTCAGGATCGTGAGGGAAGGCGCCGGTGATGGAGTCGGTGAGCGGCGCGGGCGTGGTGGTGACCGGCGCGGGCAGCGGCATCGGCGCCGCGCTCGCCCGCAGGTTCGCCGCCGAGGGCGCCCGGGTGGTCGTCAACGACATCGACGCCGCGGCGGCGGCCGCGGTGGCCACCGTCCTGCGGCGCCACCGCCGTGCCCGGTGACGCCGCCACCGAGGGCGGGGTGGCTGCGCTGATCGGCGTGGCCCGGGAGGTGCTGGGCGAGATCGACCTGTTCTGCGCGAACGCCGGCGTGGCCCGGCGGGCGGCGAGCAGGCCAGCGAGGCGGACTGGAACCGCCTCGTGGCAGGTCAACGTGATGGCGCACGTGCGGGCCGCGCGGCTGCTGCTCCCGGCCTGGCTGGAGCGCGGCAGCGGCCACCTGATCTGCACCGTCTCCGCGGCCGGGCTGCTCACGATGCTGGGCTCGGCGCCCTACTCGGTCACCAAGCACGCGGCGCTCGGGCTTCGCCGAGTGGCTGGCGGCGACCTACGCCCACCGGGGCATCACCGTGCAGGCGATCTGCCCGCAGGGGTGCGGACCGCGATGATGGCCGGGGCCTCGCCCGCCGAGAGGCTGATCCTCGGCGATTCCGCCATCACGCCGGAGGAGGTGGCGGACGCGGTGATGGCCGGGATCGCCGACGGGCGGTTCCTCATCCTGCCCCACCCGGAGGTGGCCCGGATGTACGCGGGCCGGGCCGGCGACCCCGACCGCTGGCTGCGCGGCATGAACAAGCTTCAGCGCAAGGTCGAGGCGGCTTCCTGAGGCCGGCCGTCGCTGTCGGTGTCACGCGGGCGCTTCCCGTGGCTCTGGGGCGCGCGGGCGGTCTGGTGCCGGCACCGGCCTGACCTGTGACAAGAGTGGGGTCCAGGGGCCCCTACGCAGGGAGAACTGGCCTGGCATGCTGTCGGGCATGGATCACGCTGGCACGGGGATGCTGCATCACATCGAGCTCTGGGTGCCCGACCTGACCCGGGCCGAGGCCAGCTGGGGGTGGCTGCTCGGGAAGCTGGGCTACCACGTCTATCAGGAATGGCCCGAGGGCAAGAGCTGGCGGGCGGGTGTCACCTACATCGTCATCGAGCAGTCACCGGACCGGGTCGCCGGTCGGCACGACCGCTGCTTAGCCGGGGCTGAACCATCTCGCCTTCCATGTCGCATCCCGCGAGGAACTGGACGAGCTCGTCCTGCACGCGCCGGATCACGGCTGGCGGCTGCTCTACCCGGACCGCCACCCGTTCGCCGGGGGAGACGACCACTACGCCGCCTACCTGGAGAACCGGGAGGGCTACGAGGTCGAGCTGGTCGCGCCCGCCGACGCCGGGTGGCCGGGCTGGCAGGCCGGACCCGCGGCCCCGCCTGGCGAGGCCTCGCGCGCAGTCACGGCTGCCGCGATCTAGCCGCCGGCGGCCTGCCAGCGGCACCGCCCAGCCGCAGGGCCCGCGAGGACCTGCGGCACCTCGATCGATGCAGGTGCCCCGTGACCGCGGCACCAGCCGCCCGCCGCGATCACGGCTCAGCACCGCCGAAACACGCACGTAACCCTGGATGATCCGTGACCGGGACCCGTTGTCGGCGGCGTAACAGCCGGGAAACGTGTCCGAAACCCGCCCATGGGAAACATGAACCGTCCTTGACCGACACCTGCGGCCGGTTGAGCCCAGAGAGGCGGAGAGCAGTGGTTCCCTATCCGAGTTGGCTGAACGCCGGGGATACCTCCTGGCAGCTGACGGCCGCGACCCTCGGTCGGCCTGATGAGCCTGCCCGGCCTGGCCGTCCTGTACGGGGGCCTGGTGCAGCGCAAGTGGGCCGTCAACACCATGATCATGGCGTTCAGCGGGTTCTGCCTGGTCCTCATCGTGTGGGTCCTGTGGGTCTTCAAGATGGGCTTCGGCCAGGCGTGGATCGGCACCTTCGTCGGCCACTCCGGGCCCGGTCATCGGCTCGCTCAACGAGCAGGGCCAGGCGCACATCCCGAGCGTCAGCGGCGCCGGGCTGATGCCCAACTTCCGCTTCCCGCAGTCGGCGCTGGTCTACTTCCAGTTCGTGTTCGCGGCGATCACGCCGCTGCTGTTCCTGGGCAGCGTGGTCGGCCGGATCAGCTTCAAGGTGTGGCTGATCTTCGTGCCGCTCTGGTCGACCTTCGCCTACGCCGTGAACGCGTTCCCTGCTGTGGGGCGGCGGCTGGTGGGCCGCGCACGGCGCGCTCGACTTCAGCGGCGGGTACGTGATCCACCTGGCGGCCGGTGTCTCGGGCTTCGTGGCGGCGGCGGTGATCGGGCCGCGGCTGAAGCGGGACCGGTCGCACGGCGTGCCCAACAACCTGCTGCTGGTCTCGGTCGGCGCGGGCATCCTGTGGCTGGGCTGGAACGGGTTCAACGGCGGTGACCCGTACTTCGCGGGGGCGGACGCCGCGGCGGCGGTGCTCAACACCAACCTGGCCACGGCCGTGGCGATGATGACCTGGATCGTCATGGACATGTTGCTGACCAAGGAGAAGAAGGCGACCTTCCTCGGCGGCATCAACGGCATGATCGTCGGCCTGGTCGGGGATCACCCCGGCGGTTTAGCTACGTGAACGGCCTGGGCGCCATGGCGATCGGCCTGTTCGGGTCGGTCATCGTCTGGGTGGCCTGGAACTACCTGAGCAAGGTGTGGCCGTTCCGCAAGGTCGACGACGCGCTCGGCGTGGTCTACACGCACGGCATCGCTGACCTGGCCGGGTGGCCTGATGGTCGGCCTGTTCGCCGACCCCCACATGATCGTCTACCTGGGGCTGGGCAAGAACCCGGACGTCACCACCGCGCGGGCTGTTCTACGGGCACCCGAAGCAGCTGCTCATCCAGGCCGGGGCGGCGCTGACCGTCATCGTGTGGGACGCGCTGATCACCTTCCTCATCCTCCGCGGCCTGGGCCTGTTCATGAAGCTGCGGCTGCCGGACGAGGTGCTGGAGACCGGTGACGTGGCGATCCACAACGAGGAGGTCTACCCCTCCGAGGCGCTGGCCCGGGTCGGCGCGGGCATCGCCGCGCCCGCCGCCTGCCGCGGTCCGCCAGGCAGAGAGCTGAAGGTGCCGAGCGACAACCCCTGACGCCATCCCGGGATCAGCTGCGCGCCATGAGGTGACCGCGCTCAGTCGGTGACGCCTCGTTCCGCGCGCCGCGATCTGGCGAGCGCAGGCCGGGGGATGCGGGCCGCAATCCCGTCCAGCAGGCAGTCCAGGCCGAACTCGAACCGCTCATCCCTGGTCTCCGGAGCGTCCGGGTCGATGCCCGCCTCGATCACCGCGGCCATGTGCGGGTAGCGCCCCGAGGCGCGGATCCGGTTGATGAAATCGCCCAGCATCGCGTCCCGCTCCTCATCGGTGAGCCCCTCGAAGTGCTGTTCCAGGTAGCGCTCCCCGTTGACCTCCTGCGCTTCGCGCAGCACGGTGCCCAGCGCGTAGGTGCTGACCGTCTGCACGATGGTGAAAACGGTGGCCTTGTCGAGGCCCAGGCCGTCCAGCGAGGCGAGCGCTCGCTCGATGCTCTGCAGCGCCTTCGGGCCGATCGGGGACGGCCGCCGATGAAGTCCACCATCCAGGGATGCCGGTGGAGCGCCGCCCGGGCGCCGCGGGTCAGCGCGCCGCAGGTCCGCCGCGCCAGTCGCCGGACGGTTCCGGTGTCAGCTGCTCGCCCTGGACCGAGTCGATCATGAGGTCGAGCAGCTCCTCCTTGGACGCGACGTGCCAGTACAGCGACATCGTCCCCGCGTTGAGCTCGCGCGCGATCCGCCGCATGCTGACCGCGTCCGGTCCCTCGGCGTCCGCCACGCTTGATCGCCGCCCGCACGATCTCGTCGCGGGACAGCGCGGCGGCGCGCCGGGGACGTGCCGGGCGCCGCGCTTCATGTCCTCTTCCACGTGCCGCCGGAGCCGGGTGGCGTGGCGGTCCTCGGGACGGAAGGCCAGGAAGGGTGCCCAGAGTTCGTCATCGTCGGCCACTGTGACTCCTTCCCGGCCCACCGGGCCTTCTGCGCAGGCACCGCAGCTGCGGGGCCTCGCTGCAGACCCAGCGCCGCCGCTGCCACCAGGGCCCGCGCCGGTGCCCGCACCGGCGCCTCTTCCTTGCCTCGGGGGCCGCCAGCGTTGCTTCTCGTACATCGTACTGTTATCGTACAGCGCACGAGCTAGTACATCGTACGACAACGATTGGAGGGACGGCATGGGGGAGATCCCCGCCATCGAGACGGAGCGGCTGGCCAAGAGCTTCGGTCCGACCCAGGCGCTGTCCGGCCTGGACCTCACCGTGCCGCAAGGCGGCATCCTCGGACTGCTCGGCCCGAACGGGGCCGGGAAGACGACGGCGGTGCGGGTGCTGACCACCTTGCTGCGGCCGGATGCCGGGCCGGGCCCGGGTGCTCGGGTTCGACGTGGTGCGCCGAGGCCGCCGAGGTCCGCCACCACATCGGCCTGACCGGCCAGTACGCGGCGCTGGACGACTACCTGACCGGGCGCGCCAACCTGGTCATGATCGGCCAGCTCGGCTCAGCTCAGCCGGTCGCAGGCCCGCCGCCGGGCCGACGAGCTGCTCGACCGGTTCGACCTCACCGAGGCGGCCGGGCGCGCGGTCAAGACCTATTCCGGCGGCATGCGCCGCCGCCTGGACCTCGCCGCCAGCCTGATCGGCCGCCCGGAGGTGCTGTTCCTGGACGAGCCGACCACCGGGCTCGACCCGAACAGCCGGGCGGTCATGTGGGAGATCATCCGGGAGCTGGCCGCCGAGGGCACCACGCTGCTGCTGACCACCCAGTACCTCGACGAGGCGGACCAGCTGGCCAGCCAGGTCGCGGTCATCGACGCCGGCCGGGTGATCGCGGAGGGCACCCCGGACCAGCTCAAGGCGAAGGTGGGCGAGGACCGCATCGCGGTCCAGCTCGCCCCGGGCGCCGACCTGGCCGCCGCCGGTGGCGGTCGGTGCGGGCGCAGACGACCGGGCCGGTCGAGGCCGACCCGGGGCAGCTGCTGCGTCACGGCGCCGATGCTGCAGCCGCGAGCGGCATCACGACCGACGTCGTGCGGGCCCTGGACATGGCCGGGATCCGGGTCTCGGACGTGACCCTGCGCCGCTCGTCGCTCGACGACGTGTTCATGCATCCTGACCGGGCACCGGGCCGCCCTGGGCCCGCCAATCCGACACCGGCCGACGGCGATGCCGGGCGGAAGCAGTACGACAGCAGGGAGGTGCAGCGGCATGACCGCCGCCACGATTTCGCATGCCGCCGCGCCGGGCGGTCACTTCCGGCGCAGCGACCTGCGCTGGCTCGTCAGCGATGTCGCGGTGCTGACCAGGCGCAGCCTGGCCCGGATCGCGCGGGAGCCGGAGACGCTGATGGACGTCACCATCCAGCCGATCCTGTTCGTGCTGATGTTCGCCTACGTGTTCGGCGGCGCCATCCCGCTGCCCGGCGGCGGCAGCTACCACGAGTACCTGATCGGGCGGGATGCTCGCCATGGGCCTGGCCACGACCGCCCCGGGCACGGCCGTCGCCCTGGTCACCGACATGAGCAGCGGGCTCATCGACCGTTTCCGCTCGCTGCCCACGGCACGGTCCGCGGTCCTGGCCGGGCGCACCATCGCCGACCTGGTGACCCAGGTGATCGGCGCGCGTGGTGGTCGCCGGGGTCGGGCTTGCCATCGGCTGGCGGATGCACACCTCGGCTCGCCGACGCCGCCGCGGCGTTCGGCCTGGCGCTGCTGTTCGGCTACGCGCTTCACCTGGGTCGGCGCCTGCCTGGGCATGGTGCTGCGCAGCCCGGAAGCGGCCCAGCAGACTGGGGTTCGTGCTGTTCCTGCCGCTGACCTTCGTCTCGAACGCCGTTCGTCCCCACCCAGGGATGCCCGGCTGGCTGCAGCCGGTCGCGGAGTGGAACCCGATGAGCGCGCTGGCCGCCGCCAGCCGCGCAGCTGTTCGGCAACCCCAATCCGGCGGCCTCGGTGCAGCGCGTGGCCGATGCAGCATCCCGAACTGGCCGTGCATCGGCTGGTCGGCGGTCCTGCTGATGGTCTTCGCCCCGCTGGCGGTGCACCTGTACCGGCGCAAGGCACGCTGGCCCAGCCGCAGCGTGACGCGTCACGACCGTCGCAGGCGGCCTGGCGGAGGCATGCCCTGGCAGGCTGCGTCACGCCGGGCGCCGTCCGCCTGCCAGGCTCGCGCGCGCCGCTGGAGGGCGGCGATCACGCGCCAGGCCGATGCCCGGCCGCTCATCATGGGCGAGCGGTCCCGCCCACGGGCGAGCGCTCCAGGCACGCAACTGTGCCCGGTGCTGAGCGTGCGGGCTTCACGGTCTCGGTGCACGATGCGGCACTTTCCGCCTAGAGTGTCGTCTGCGCCGCTCGGTGGCGCGCGCTTGTCTGCGCGCGCACCAGGACGCTGCCCGGGCCGTGCTCGCTGGTGCGGACCGATATCTGGTGCGGAAGGAGCAACCATGAGATCGCCAAGCGGGTTCCGCCTAACGCACGGCGCGTCTGCCGGTATGCGCAGTCGCTTCCCGGTCGTGACGATGGCGGCGTGCGCGGTCCTCGTTCATCGCCGTCGGCTGCGCCAAGGGCACAGGGGTGGCACCCATGCCAGATCGCGACACCGTCGGCTGCAGGCAGCGGCCGCCGGGATGCCCCTCTACAGCACGCGAGGCGAGAACTCCACGCGATTTGACGCCGTGCGGTCGTGTCGGCGAACCGGAAAGCCAGATCCAGCTGTCGTTCACCAACAACGAGACGTCTCCGGTCACCCACGAGCTGGTGGTCGCTGAGGCTGCCCACGGCAAGACCGCCCAGGACGTCGTCGCCGACGCCAGCAGAAGGGCGTCAAGCGCCACGGAGCGACTGGACATGACGTCGGCGACACCGGCTGCCCAGTGCGCGTCGGCTCCAGCGCCGTGCGTCACCCTGATCCTGCAGGCCGGGAACTACGTGGCGACCTGCTGGCGAGACCGGCAAGGTCGGCGGCGGCACCGGCCCGCCGCACGTCGCCCTCGGCATGATCGCGCCGTTCACCGCGTCCAGCGCCGTTCGGACGTCCGCCGCGCCAGACCGGGCCGACCCGATGTACAGCGTCTCGGTCAAGAACTTCACCTTCCAGGGCATGCCGGCGACCGTGCAGGCGAACCAGCCGTTCGAGGTGACGTTCATCAACGACGAGGCGTTCCCGATCCTGCACGAGTTCGTGGTGCTGAAGCTGCCGCCCGGCGACACCGCCCAGGACGTGGTCGAACGACGCCAAGAAGAAGGGCCCGAGGCCGAGGACGACTGGGCCCACGTCGCCGACAGCGGCGCGCCGCTGCCCGTCTGGCGCCAGTGCCGTGGTCCGCATGCGACCCTGAAGCCCGGGAACTAGCGTGGCGACCTGCTGGCAGACCGGCAAGGTCGGCGGCGGCACCGGCCCGCCGCACCTCGTCCTCGGCATCGATCGCGTCGTTCACCGCCGTCTCCTCGCTGAGCCGCGGATAGGCTTAGCCACGGTAGGCCCGGCTTGCCGGCTCAGTGGCCGCGGAACGCCTCTTCCAGCCACCACGAGCCGCTGCCCGAGGTGACCTTCGCGTCGATGACCAGGGGCCGGTCGCGCGGCCCGGCCAGCCACTCCCGCACCGGGGCCAGGTCCTGCGGGCCGCGCACCGTCACCCCGGCACAGCCGAAACCGCGGCCGATGGCGGCGATGTCGGCGGGCGGGAACCGGACCGTGTCCAGCGGGTGCCGGTCCGGCCCGAAGTGGTGCACCTCGGCGCCGTACGCCTCGTCGTCGTAGACCACGATCACCATCGGCAGCCGCAGCCGGACCACGGTCTCCAGCTCGCTGATCCCCATCAGCGCCCCGCCGTCACCCAGCGCCGCGACCGGCAGCCGGTCCGGGCTGGGCGAGTGCGGCGCCGATCGCCGAGGCCAGGCCGAGCCCGATCGACTGGTACGCCTGGGTGAAGCAGAACGCGCTGGCGTCCGGCACGGACAGGAACATGCTCGGGTAGCCCATGAAGTTCCCCGAGTCGACGGAGACCATCCGCTCGCGCGGGCAGCAGGTCGTCGAGGGCGATGGTGAGAGTGCGCGGATCGATCCGTGCCCGCGTCCGTCCCGGAGGTTCCCTCGTCGGGGTAGGGGACGTCGCGCCAGCGTCCCTCGCGCGCGATGCGCGCCTGCAGCTCCGGGGACCGGTACCCGCCGACCGTGCGTCTCGCCCAGCTCCGCCAGGCACGGCCCGGCACGTCTGCGCGACGTCGCCCAGCACCGCCGAGGTCGACCGGCCGGTGCGCGCCGATCGCGGACACGTCGTCGTCCACCTGCACGACCGTGGTGTCCGGCCCGATGAGCCTGCCGTGGCGCATCGTCCACATGTTGAGCGAGCACCCCCAGCCGACGATCAGGTCGGCGCGCGCCGATCAGCTCGGCCGCGAGCGGCGTGGCGAAGCCGCCGCTCACATCGAGGTCCCAGGGATTTCCCGGAACAGGCCCTTGGCCGCGGCCGACGTGGCGAGCAGCGCCCCGCACGCATCGGCGAGCCGCTCCAGGTCGGCCCCGGGCGTTCGCCACCCGGGCGCCCCGCCCGGCGACGAACACCGGCCGCTGCGCGCCGGCCAGGACGCGGGCCAGCTCGGCCGCCGCCTCCGCCCCGGGCGGGCAGGCGCTGCAGCGGCGGCGCCGGCGGATCGCCGGCGGGTCGCACTGCGCCGCCTGGACGTCGAGCGGCATCGCGAGCACCACCGTGCGGCGCTGCGTCACTGCGCGGTCCGGTAGGCCCGGATCACGTCGGCGGCGGCCGAGCCGGGGAGTGCAGCCGGTCGGCCTCGCGCCCCGACCGACGGCGGGCGAGCGCCGCCACGTCGATCCGGAAGTTGGACCGCACCGCCGAGCTCGGCCACGTCCGCCGCCAGCACGAGCAGCGGCGTGCGGCTCTTGGCCGCCTCGGTGATGCCGGTGAGCGCGTTGGTCAGGCCCGGCCCCTGATGGACCGACAGCAGGCCGACCTGGCCGGTCGCCCGCGCCCAGCCGTCGGCCATGCAGGCGGCGCCGCCCTCGTGGCGGGCGGCGACGAACCGGGCGCCCCGCGGCGATCAGGGCGTTGGTCACGTGGAAGTTGCCGCTGCCGACCACGCCGAACACCGTGTCGGCGCCGAGGCCGGTGAGCACCGCCCCGGCCGCCTCGCTGACCAGCATCGCGGCAACCGCTCAGGCCCGCTCGACCAGGGCGAGCGCCCGGCACGGGCTGCCCGAGCCGCCGGTGATCGGCAGCGGGGACGCGATGATCGATCGCGCCCGGCGGCGGCAGCAGCGCCAGGTTCTGCAGCTGGGTGAGGCCGTACTTGTCCGCCCCGAGCATCGACGAGTGGCAGGGGAACGGCGGGTCGAACGAGTGCGCGTCCCGGCGTCGGTGCCGACGGTCTCCACCCCGAACCCGATCACCGGCGCCTCCTGCGGCGAGCCAGCGGGCGCACTCGACCGAGACTCCCGGCGTGTGCGGGCCGGTCTCGTTCGCGTTCAGGAAGGTGCTCCTGGTCGCGTGACCGGGCGTCCCAGCCGGTCCGGTACAGCAGCCAGCCTCCCGTCGGCAGCGCGCCGTGCTCGGCTCTCCCACTCCTTGATGTGGTCCACCTCCAGCAGGAAGTCCGGCGTCGGCGGCGGCCTGGGCGGCTGAAGTCGAGCACCGCCGCGGGCGCGATCAGCCTGCGTCAGCGGCACCTGCGACACGTCCTGGCCGTCGCGGCCGGTCACCCAGTGCACCGGCGCGTCGAAGTGCGTGCCGGTGTGCTCGCCGGTGGTGATGTCGTTCCAGTACCAGGCCGGGCCCGCGGTCGTCGTACCGGCTGATCTCGTGCAGGGTGAAGGGCACCGTGTTGCCGAACGGCTCCGGCAGCTTGAGTATCGGCGTCGTCGACGAGAGCGGTGCGGTGAGATCGATGACGTCGACCGTGGCGCTGCGGATCGCCTCGGCGAGGGCGCTGAGCACGGACATGGGGGCTCCTGTCCCGGTCCCGGCGATAAGCCGGGCATGGCTGGATGGGTAAGCGCTGGCCCTGCCGTTCTATCACCCGTCGCGTCCCGGGGTCACGAGATGATCGTTCCGGGGGTGCACCGGGTCACAGGCTGACGACGGCGGGGATCACCTTGCCGCCGATGACCTCCAGCGGGGTCACGTCCCAGAGTCCCTATCACCGCGCCGATCGCCGCCTGGAAGCCCATCTCCGCGAGCCTGCCGAGCTGGTCGACGGCCTCACCGGCCTTCTCGCCCTTCTCCCCGACGTCGAAGATGAAGTAGCAGGTCTTGGTGATGTCGTCGTAGTCGCGGCCCCCGGCCTCGCAGTGGGCGCGCAGGACATCGAGCTTGCGGGCGACCTCGGGGCTGGGGAACAGGTTGCACGCCTGGGCGTAGCGGGCCACCAGCCGCAGCGTCTTGCGCTCACCCGACCCGCCGATGAGGATCGAGCAATACGTAACGAAGTATAC
>ERZ1370068.351-contig-10317_pt1 | contig 27782 bp, 45 predicted proteins | sample MGYA00561227_ERZ1370068 | MGnify/ENA primary metagenome ERZ1370068 (study PRJEB38410, sample SAMEA6850437) | metagenome | study: Metagenomic assessment of the ecological functions of the soil: analysis of the soil microbiota associated with the...
GTTATTACTTCTGGGTTCAGTTACGTATTGCTCGGCAGTTTGACGATGTGTCCGAATGGCTGAGATCTCGTGCGCCTGCTGATGCGCCAACGGTTGTGCCCGCTTCAGGATCGCGTCCGCGTCAATCGTCTTTGTGGTCATGTCTCCTCCTCGCGGTAGGCGTGCGGTTTCTACTGATGAAGCACTTGATGAACAAAGGCGACGGCAATCGATCCTTCGCCGACCGCGGATGCCACGCGTTTGATGTTGCCGCCGCGCACGTCGCCGACCGCGAAGACGCCGGGACGATTCGTTTCCAACAGATACGGCGGCCGCGCCAGCGGCCATGCGGCCGTCATCAGGTCGTCCGGCGACAAGTCCGGACCGGTCTTGATGAACCCGCGCGCATCGAGCGCGATGCAGCCATCGAGCCAGCCGGTGTTGGGCACCGCGCCCGTCATCATGAACACGTGTCTGATGTCATGCGTCTCGATCAGCGCTCGTCCCGGCGATCGCGCCACCGGACGCGATCGAGATGCCGTGTCTCCGTCCAGCGCCACGAGCTCGGTTCGCGTCCGCAGCGTGATCTCCGGATGCTCCTCGATTCGACAGCACGAGGTAGCGTGACATCGTGTCCGCCAAGCCATCCTTGCGGACCAGGAGGTGCACGTGCTTGGCCGTCTCCGCGAGAAACACGGCGGCCTGGCCCGCCGGAGTTGCCGCCACCTACGATCACGACCTCCTCACCCGCGCACAGCTGCGACTCCATGCGCGAGGCCGCGTAGTACACGCCCGCGCCTTCGAACTGCGACACGTTTGCGATCGCGGGCTTGCGGTACTGTGCCCCTGACGCGATGATCAGCGCACGCGCGTCGATGCGCCCGCCGTCTTCGAGGTGCACGGCGTAGGGCGGATGCGCGCACGCGAGCTTCGCTGGCGCCCTTTGCGACCATCACCTGCGCGCCGAACTTCTGGGCCTGCGCGTACGCGCGTCCGGTGAGGTCCAAACCCGAAATGCCGGTTGGAAACCCGAGGTAGTTTTCGATTCGTGGAACTCGAGCCGGCCTGCCCGCTCCGGGCAGGTTCGATTCGAGGACGAGCACATCCAGCCCTTCCGACGCGCCGTACACGCGGCAGCGAGCCCTGCCGGGCCGGCGCCCACGATCACCAGGTCGCGGACGTGCGTCCGGTCGATCGCGTCGTTGAACCCCAAGACAGTCGGCGATCTGCTGGTTGCTCGGATTCCGCAGCACCGCGTCGCCGCGGCAGATCAGCACCGGCACGTCGGCGGCGCTCACCTGAAAGCGATCGAGGAGGTCCTGCGCGTCGGCGTCGCGATCGAGGTCGATGTAGTGGAACGGGTGGCCATTGCGCGTCAGGAACTCCTTGACGCGCAGCGTGCCGGCAGCAATGCGCCGAGCCAATCAGTGACGACGTCGCCGTAGCCGCCCGCGATCAGCTCGATGCGGCGGAGGACGAACGCCCGCATGAAGATGTCGCTCAGCTCGGCATCCGTCTGGATGAGTCCAAACAACTGTTCGCGACTGAGCTCGATTAGGTCGCCCGGTTCGCTGACACGCGCCCGCGCCAGCGACTCGCCGGCCGGTCAGCATCGTGGCTTCGCCGCTGAACTGCCCAGCCCGGTGGGTAACGATCAGTGCTTCGGTTCCCGCGGCCGGCCGCAGCACCTGCATCTCGCCGCTCAACACGACGAAGAACGGCACCGGCCGTTGTCCCACCTCTACGAGCACATCGCCGGACGCGACGGCCCGCCGTCGTCCGTGAGGCGCGATGCGCGCGATCTGGTGCCGGCGTGAGCGTCGGAAAGACGCGTTCGGGACGAGCGCCGCCGAGCAGCGGGGGCGTTTGTGAAGAACTATTGATGTCCATCGGCCACCTGGGGTGTTGTCTTCGCGATCGTCGTCGCCGTTGCCCTCGGGCCGATGGCTCATGTTCCGGCTTCGGGCGTGTCAGGTCAGCGGCTCTGTCTGCGCTTCGACATCGCTCGCTTCCGAGTCGTCACCGCCTGCGCCCCGAACAACCGCGCCGCGCGGGCGAGCTCGTGTCCGAGCGCGCGTAGTTGCTTCCTCGACACGACGGGTCCAGCACGCGTCCCTCCTGGAACACGCGCAACGCCTGGGGAATCGGCAGCACCAGCGGCACCGCCCACCCGCGGAGCGCCCGCACGACGAACTCCATGGTATTCACGGCCTGCAAGCCGTGGGTTCCCCAGCGGTGCTGATGAGACCAACGACCTTGTCGGTCAAATAGGGTGGCGTCCGATCGCCGAGCAGCTGGAGCCAATCGAGCGCATTCTTGAACGCGCCGCTGATCGTGCCGTGATAGAGCGGACTGCTCCACAGCATTCCGTGCGCGGCGTATGTCGCGTCGCAGAGTCTCCGGTGCGGCATCGGGCACCGGCGCGCCGGGCACATACATCGGCAGGCTCAGCTCGCGTAAATCGAACAATTCCACTGAGGCGCCGTATTCTCGCGCGCCGTTCAGCGCCACGTTGAGCGCCGCCAGGCTCGCGGACTGCGGACCCAGAGAGCCAGCGAGCCCGACGATGTCAATCATGACCCGCTCCGTGAATCTCAGTCGCTGTGCCTACTGTTCGTAACGTTCAACCACCGACGCAGGACGGACCTTTGCGCCGTCGGGGTCTTGCCCGAACTCACGGCGAGCCCGCCGCTGTCGCAGGAGATCCCAGCACTGATCGAGCTCAACCTGAATCTTTCGAGACGTACTCTGGTCGTGGTCGGACAGTTGCCGCTGCCCGCACAAGTGCTGCTCCTCGTGCACCAGCGTTTCAATCTTGTTGAGAACCGACTGGTCCGTCGTGTGCTCGACCATGCGTCACCTCGTTCAAGAATCTTCCGGGTCAATACTTCCGCAAGTCGTCGTCTGCTCAAAAGACGATGTACTGGGGTGGCAGCGTTTGCTACCTCGACCGGCCACCGGAGTCTTGGGGTGGGCGGCGGATCGCATACGATCCAGTCCAAGCGCTGATGTTGCCGGCCGATCACCACATCGACAAACATCGGTATAGGAGCCGCTGATGCTCACCCGCGCCCAGGGCAGCAGCAAAGAAGTGAGGACTCGCGAGACACATGCCGGATGTGCAGCCAAAACGGTGTTCCTGGGTCAACGTCGACCATCAGCTGCTGCGCGAGTATCACGATCGGGAATGGGGTGTGCCGACCCACGATGACCGCACCCATTTCGAGTTTCTCATTCTCGAAGCCGCGCAGGCCGGACTCAGCTGGTCGATCGTGCTCAATAAACGCGAGGGCTACCGCCGCGCATTCAGCCGGTTCGATCCGGAGAAGGTCGCGCGATACTCCCGGTCTCGAATCGACAAGCTCACGACCGATCCGGGGATCGTCCGGAACAGGCTGAAGATCGCGGCCGCAGTGAGGAACGCCCAGGCGTTTCTCGTCGTGCAGGAAGAATTCGGAAGCTTCGATGCGTATTGCTGGCAATTTGTCGATGGCCGGCCACGGCAGAATCGCTGGCGCTCTTGCGCCAGATTCCCGCAACGACCGCCGAGTCGGACGCATTCAGCCACGATCTCAAGCGCCGCGGGTTCAGCTTTGTCGGATCGACGGTGATCTACGCACACATGCAAGCGGTCGGCATGGTCAACGATCACTTGATCGACTGTTTCCGATACCGGGACGTCCGCCGGCTCGGCATCAGCGGCACATTGAAAGTGTGAATCCATGACGTTTTGACGTCGCATGGCGGACCATCGACGGGACTCAGGATTCGCTACGCGACGAACGGGAGCGGCGGCGAGAAGGTTGTGCTCTTCAGTCCGTGGCCGGAGAGCATCTTCGCGTTCGCCCCTGTCTGGGGCGGGCTGACGAAGCAGTTCGAGGTGCTGGCGATCGACCTTCCCGGCTTCGGGCGGTCGGAGGCGCGCGACGATCTTTTCGCGCCGCAGAAGATGGGCGAGTTCATCGCGAAGGCGATCGACGCGTTCGGGCTCGCGTCGGTCCACGCCGTTGGCCTTGACGTCGGATCGCCGTCGGTCCTCTTTGCCGCGCTCGCTCGGCCAGAACTCTTTCGCAGCCTCATCGTCGGTGCCGGCGCCTCGACGTTCCCGCTCGCTGTAGAGGGCGCCCTCAAGTCGATGATCGAAGCGGAGGCGTTACCGCCGCTGAACGCCGTCGAAGTCGTCGGCAGGTTCCTCGGGTCTATTCGAGGTACGCGGTGCCACCGCTTCGTCCGCGACGACTATCTCGCGTCCTACGAGGGCGATCGGTTGACGCGGTCTGCGGCGCTCGTTCGGGCGCTACCCGACAGACTTGGCTGCACTGGCGCCGCGCCTGGCGTCGATCGAGGTCCCCGTCGCAATCGTTGTCGGTCGGAACGACCCATGCAGGCTCGCTCGAGACGCAGCGCTTCTGCGCGAACGACTGCCGCATGCGCGCCTGGATGTTCTCGAGGCCGGTCACTGCGTCTGGGAAGAGCGAGCGCCCGAGTTCGAGTCGATCGTCACGCAATGGGTGAGCGGCGGCTTTCGAGGAGAGACCGATGTCATCGACCAAGACCGCGAGTAATACGACCGCTCCCACGCAGTTCCTCCAGGTGAATGGCCATTCCTACGCGTACCGGCGGTTCGGCAATGGCTCTGGGCTGCCGCTGCTCTGCCTGCAGCATTTCACCGGGACGCTCGACAACTGGGATCCAGCGGTGACTGATCCGCTCGCCTCCGGAAGAGAGGTCATCCTGTTCGACAACGCTGGCGTGGGTCGTTCCACCGGCGACGTCCCGGAGACGATCGCCGGAATGGCGGAACACCCGATGGCCTTTCTTGACGAACTTGGAATCAAGACGTGCGACGTCATCGGATACTCCCTCGGTGGGATGGTCGCGCTGCACATGGTGCAGGACCGGCCGTCGATCTTTCGGCGGATGATCCTCGTTGGGACCGCGCCGCGAGGCGGCGAAGACATCATGCACCTCGAGAAACCGAGCCTGGCGAAGCGCATCAGGATCCGACGAACCGAGGGTACGATGTCTTGAAAAAGATCTTCTTCACATCGTCGCCCGCGAGTCAGACTGCGGGTGAGGCGTTCATCCAGCGGATCTCGCAGCGTAAAGACGATCTCGATCCAGCCTCGGGTCCGAAGGTCGCGGGCGCTCAGATGGCGGCATTCCGTGAGTGGGAAGGATTCGACAGGCCAGCGATTCGCTGAACTCAGGGCCATCCGGCATCCTACGCTCGTCGTGAACGGTGTCCACGACGAGATGATTCCCGTTTCCAACTCCTACCGATTGAGCGAGAACCTGGCGAACGCCGTCTTGCTGACATGCACCCCGACGCGGGGCACGGCTCTCTATTCCAGTATCCGGAGTCTTTCACGAGACACGCGGCGGCGTTCCTGTCCTCCGACTCCGAGTCGGCCCGCCTTCTGAGGCGCGGAAAGGCCGAATGTGCAGCCCAAACGGTGCTCCTGGGTCAACGTCGACCATCAGCTTCTGCGCGAATATCACGATCGGGAATGGGGCGTGCCGACCCACGATGACCAGCACCCATTTCGAGTTCCTCGTTCTCGAAGCCGCGCAGGCGGGACTCAGCTGGTCGATCGTGCTCAAGAAACGCGAGGGCTACCGCCGCGCATTCAGCCAGTTCGATCCGGAGAAGGTCGCGCGATACTCCGAGGCTCGAATCGACAAGCTGACCGACCGATCCAGGGATCATCCGGAACCGGATGAAGATCGCCGCCGCGGTGAAGAACGCTCAGGCGTTTCTGGTCGTGCAGGAAGAATTCGGCAGCTTCGACGCGTATTGCTGGCAATTTGTCAATGGCCGGCCGCGGCAGAATCGCTGGCGTGCTCTGCGTCAGATTCCGGCAACGACCGCCGAGTCGGACGCATTCAGCCGCGATCTCAAGCGCCGCGGTTTCAGCTTCGTCGGATCGACGGTGATCTACGCGCACATGCAAGGGCGTCGCCATTCCGCTCCTCGCCGCCGTCGGCGCGCGCACGAAAGAAGATTGAGATCCGGGACGGCCGTTATCGACATGCGCTACGAAAACCCGATGTACATGCCGAGGACGCTGGTGCCGCGGACATCATCGCGGGTGGGCGTCTGCAACTGGGCGTCAGCCGCGGATCGCCGGAACAGGTGGTCGACGGCTGGCGGTATTTCTGGCTAGTGGACTCATCTAAACGCACGAGACCTCTGTCTCATCGCCCCATTTTCGAGATAAACAACCCCGTTTGGGGCCGAGCTGCTGATGAATTCAGCGACAAAGGCGCGCCCGATATCGTCCTGCTCAATCGTCCCGAATGGACCAGGAATCAGACGCCCCAACCAAGCAGCATAGCTCGGCGTATGGGCATTGCCTGCGATGATGCCCGGGCGGAAAATCGCCAGGCTTTTGAAGCCTATCCCTTGAACCGTTTCTTCTTTCAACCCCATGACCCGCACATAGCGAATCCTGCTTTTTGCGGTGCTTCCCGCTGCCGAGAGCAGAGCAAACTGCGTGATACCTCCGGCGTGACAACCACGGGCAAAACCACCGACAACCCCAATTTCGAGAGCCTTCAATTCCTCCTCGCTCCACTTCATGCTGCCTTTACCGACGCCAACACAGGATGCCCCATAGACAGGATCGCCTTGCGCAACCATGCTCTGCGCAAGCTTGGTCACTTCTGCCGGAAACTGAGCAGCAGCCGTATCCAAAATCACCTGCCGCACGCGAGGATCTGCGGTCAGAGAAATCGCTTTGCGATTGACCATCACGACTTCAGCGCAGGACGGCTCTGCAGCCAGCGCACGCACCACCGCAGCTCCGACCTGCCCCGTGCCACCGATGATCAAGACGCGAAATGCCATTTGCAGAGGTCAGCCGCGCGGAGGGCGGGTGGCCTTCGCACTTTGCGAACCACTTGGGGATGAGGGCTGTCTCTCCGCCCACGTGAGGAGCTCGTCGAGCGCCGGGCACAGGGACTGCCCCCACTTGGTCAGGTGGTGCACTCGACCTTCGGCGGCACCTGTGCGTGGACGATGCGCGCGACGATGCCGTCGCGCTCGAGCTGCCGAAGCTGCTGGATCAGCATCTTCTGCGAGATGGCCGGAATCGCGCGCTCGAGATCCGAGAAGCGCAGCTTCCTGCCGCCGAAGAGATGGAACAGGATCACGAGCTTCCAGCGACCTTCCAGCATCCGGATCGCGTGCTCGATCCCGACGGCCGCCGACGCGGGCGTGTGTTGATGCTTACTCATGGGTGAGTAGCCTACTTTATCGTGCGTTCTTGCGATTTCGTCGTGTTCTCCCTACAGTGATCTTCATGACGACGAAGACTGCGGAACCCATCGATCTGCCCGCACCCGTTGCGGCCTACTTCGCCGCGGATACGACCGGCGCCGAGGCCGTGGCCCAGTGCTTTACTGACGGCGCGGTCGTCATCGACGAACGACAGGAGCACCGGGGCCGTACGGCGATCGCGCGATGGAAGGCCGAGGCGTCTGCGAAGTTCCGCTACACGGTCGAGCGGCTCGGCGCCCACGTCTCAGGGGACCAGACCACGGTGACCGGCCGAGTGACGGGAGACTTCCCGGGCAGCCCCGTCGATCTCCAATACCGCTTCACCCTCGAGGGCGACAAGATTGCTCGGCTCGAGATCGCGCCGTGAGCTTCGATCTCGAACTGACCGGTCGGCGCGCGCTCGTCACCGCCGGCACCAAGGGCAATCGGCGCGGCCGGACTGGGCTTCGAGGCGTCGTTGCGCATTGAGGTGGCCGATGCTAGAGGCCAGAGTGGCGGCGCCGTGCTTCGGTTTAGCGTGTGCCCCGACTGCGTATTGCCTGCAGCCACGAAGCGGGCACGCCGGTTTCATCGACATCGCTCGAGATCTTCTGCAGGCGGCCACTGCGATCGTGATGGCGGCGGTCGCTGACGGACCAAGTCTCGTGGCTTCCGCTGATGGAAGGTTGCGCCCAGACCTCATCGTGACCAGACCTATCGGTGCCGGGTTGCAACGGACTCAGAGGCGATCCGTCGGTTGCGGGCGCGCCAAGTGACGGCGAAGGCCATCATCCTCACCTTGCACGCCGATCCCGTCTTGGTGCGCGAAGCCCTTTATGTGGGTGCGCAAGGGCGCGCTATGTCGTCAAGCACAACGCCGGACAAGAAAGAGAGTTGCTCAGGGCCGTGAGATGCGTCTCTTCGCGGGGCCTGACGTGCCCGCCACTGCGCTTCGGATTGGCTCCGCGCGGCCGCGCCTTTTTCTGCGATGCGCAGCTGACCCCAACGGCCGGGCCGATGATTGGACAATTCCTCAGTCATTACCGCATCGACGCGCAGCTTGGTACCAGCGCCGTGGGCAGCTGGTGTATCGCGCGTAGCGGACATCGCGCCTGCAGCCGCACGGTCGCGGATTGCCGGCGGCTGCGGCGCGCCGCCGGTAGTCAGTCGGGGCCTGCTCGAGAAGCGCGCGCCATCGCCGCGACGCGCTGAATCAGCCGAGCATCTGCACCATTCCCTGAAGTCGCTGCCAAATCGACGGGCGGCCGTTTCATCGTGCTGGGTGTATGTGCGACGGCCGGCCGCTGTGCGATCTGGATCTCGCCTCGCCGGGCTGCCCGGTCGGGACCGTGCTCGAGTATGGGATCCGCATCGCCGACGCCGTGGCCTCGCGCACGCGGGCGGCATCGTGCACCGCGATCTCAAGAGGCTCGAACATCGTCATCACGCGGGCCGGCTGGCCGCAAGATTCTCGACTTCCGGGCTGGCGCGCCGCGTCGCCGGCCGATCGATCTCCGAACTCGGAGTCGGTCGCGACCGTTGAAGCCACGACGGTGGACGTGGCCGGGACGCCGCTAATACATGTGCTCCCGAGCGCTGCGCGGCGAAAGCTCCAACGCGCGGGACGATGTCTGGTCGCTCGGGATCGGCGTACGAGATGGCGACCGGTCATCGCCCCTACGACGAGCGGACGCCGTTTCAGGCTTGCCGCGCGCGTGCTGTCGGACGCGCCGGTCGACGTGCCGCCGAGCGTCGCCCCGCAACTGGCAGCGCGTGATCAAACGCTGCGGCCAAGCAGCGGCGGAACGGCGCTACGCGCAAGCGGGAGAGGTGCGCCGCGCTCGAAGCCGTGCAGTTGAGCGCTGCTGGCCTGCAACCGGTGATCGTTCCCACGCGCCGTCTGGTCCCTGCGGCGCGCGAGTGCTGGCGTGCTCGCGGCCATCCCGCCGCGATCGCGCTGCTGCTGGCCAGGAATCGAGCCCTGCGCCGCGCAGTCCGATCGCGTCATCTCGGAGCCGGCGATTGCCGCTGCCGAGCGCGACTGGCTGTTGGTCAGCGACTTCGCTAATCAGACCGGCGATCCGCGGTTTTCGATCGATCGCTCAATACGGCGCTCTCGGCTGCCCTGACGCAGTCGCGCTACGTCAACGTGGTGCCGTCATCGCGCATCCGCCGAAACCCTCGCCGCATGGAACGTCCAGACCTCCACGCGCACGGATGAAGCCGTGGCGCGTGAAATCGCCGATGCGCGAGGGTTTCCGCCTGTATCTCGCCCCGGCGATCACGTCGGCGGGCGGGACGGCCTCACCCCTGCCACGGCGGCCGCGGTGATCGATCCGTCGTCCGGCGCAACGTTGAAGTCCGGAGACCGTGCGGCGCGCACGAAAGGCGTACGTCCTCAGCGCCGTCGACGAGTCTCGCGCAGAACCCGCGCCGACCCCGGCGAAGCGAGCGCGATGATTGCCGGCCGAGACGAAACCGCTGGTGAAGGCGACGACCAGTTCGCTCGAAGCGTTGCAGAACTTCTCCCTCGGACGCGAAGCCCAGCATCGGCCAGCAGCTCGAGAAAGCGCGGACGCTGTACGAGGAGGCGCTGCGGATCGACCCGACCTTCCACTGGCGGCGCGCGCCTCGCTCGGCATCATTAACTTCGAGATTCCTTTGATCGAGCCAGGGGCGTCCCGATCCGCGTCGCAGGCGCTGGAAGGCGGTCGATGGCTCACCGACAACGAGCGGATCAGCGTGCTCGTTTCCATCGCGATGGCGGTCGAGAAAGCGATCTCGAGAAAGCAGCGAATCACTACAGCGTTCTGACGCGCTGCGGACGTCGCCTGCGCGCGCACAACAACCTGGCCGCATCTGCATCCAGTTGCGCCGCTTCAAGGACGCGATCGCGGAGCTGCAGGAAACCGTCCGGCTCGATCCGGATCTCTTGCTCGCGTATTTCAGCCTGAATTCGCTCTACCTCTACGACGTCGCCGATCTTGATGCCGCGATTGAAACCGCACAGCGGCAGATCGCGCGAAACGCAGCTGAGCCGCGCGCACGGCCAGTTGGGCGCGGCGTATGCCGGCAAGGCGACCTCCGGCAGGCGGAGGGCGCGCTGCTAAAGCGATCAGAGTTGGACGCGCGGTTTGTCCTGGATCACTATCGCCTCGGCCACACGCTGCGCCTGCAGGGCGTTTCGATGAAGCGCGGCAGGTCCATCTCCACATCCGCGGGATCGCTCCGGAAGGAAATCTCGGCGTCGTATGAGGCGGGCGCTGTGTCCCACCTCCAGGCGACGAGACCGCCGCGCCACGCATCTTCGCGCCGTTGTCGCCGAATCCGAGCGCGCGCTTCAGGACGACTCCGCAGGATGGTGAACGGCAGCTCGAAATGGCGGCAGCCTGGGCCCGGCTTGGCAACCGGGCGCGCGCCGAATCGATCGTCCGACAAGCCGCTTCGTTGACCGCGGACTTGCCGGTGGAGCGCGCGGGCCTGCAGATGGTGCTGGGCAAGACCGACGACGCTCTGGACATCCTCGAAAACGCATCAAACACGGGTACCGCAATATCGTGGGTGCGCACCAACACGGATCTGCACGCGCTGCAGGAGATCCGCGACTCCAGGATGTCATCGCGCATATGCGCTGAACGCGGCGCCACCGGATGCGACGCGTTCGGTGTCACGCGGCGGGAGCACTGAACAGCACGACGATCGTGCGAGCGCGGATACTATACCGCTTTCTCATGCCTCACATCGGCGCACGGCGAGACGCTGCTGGCGCCGGATCTCCGGCCCGATCCTGCCGCCGGACGACGCCGGCGCGCCAGGCGATCCTCCGCCGACGCCATCGGACGACAACGGCGCGCACGACGACGCTGCCGGCCGACCTAAGCTCCGGCATCGCGACCGCCGAGTTCTGGCAGCCCGCGTCGGTTCGCCTCCAAACGCCCTGGGTCGGCCTGTCGTGGGTTGCCGCCTGGGGGTCCTCATCTTCAACGTCGTCTATGCCGGCCCTGCCGCGGTACGGCGATCGCCGCGCTGGCGGCCGTCACGTCGGTGCCGGTCATGGTGGTCGCGGCGATGTCGGCGCTTCCTCCACCCGTTCCACCCGCGCCGTTGATGATCTTCTTCGGGTTTGTGTTTCCGCGCCATCCTGATCGTCGTGATGGCGTAAATCGGCGCGCGGATCATTTATGCGCTTCGGAACCGAGGTCAGCCGCGCGCGGGAGCTGGGAAGCTATCGCCTTGTGGAGCGCTTGGCGTCGGCGGCATGGGTGAGGTGTGGAAGGCGAATCACCGCTTTCTCGCGCGGCCGGCGGCCATCAAGCTGATCCGCCCGCCCGCGGCCGGAGACTCGCGGGCGACAGCAACGGCGATGGGCATGCCCGAAGTGCTCACGGCGCCGCGATCGCCGTGGCAGAACGCCTACGTCGAACGCTTCATTGGGGTCCGTTCGACGAGAGACTCGACTCGTCCTTCGCCTTCGCCGCGGCGATCGTTTGCCACTGCATGTTGCTCGGCACGTCCTTCCCGCCTCAAGCAGAGGCAGGATGCGATCGACCACGCAGCCCTTCCGGCCGCGGGGACAGCCAATCGCGTCAGTCAGGTGTTCATTTGAGCAGCCTCCAACCTACGCCCAGGCATACCGTTCATGCTCAAAGCCCGGAGGAAGCATGGAGAGCTGTCCCAAGTGCCACGGTGACGGACAAAAAACTGAGCACATGAGCCCCAGCACTATCGTCGACTACTACCTCTGCGCGAAGTGCCAGACGGTGTGGACTGCACCCAAAGAAACAAGACGCGACGGCAGATCAGGCCCTGGCTGGACCCAATAACTCACCATCGTGCGCGCCCGTTCCGAACCCTTCACGCTCGACCCGGCTAGACCGAGCCAACCGCCACGTCTGACCTCCGCCGTGGAAACTTGGGTCGGGCATCTCTGAGATCGTCTGCGGCGTGCAGCTGATGCACCACGCGGAGCTGTAGCGCCGGCGATTCGGACTCAGGGAATCGGCGGTGATGTCGAGCTGCTGTGATCCGGCGCACTCCGTTTACGGAAACCAGTGAAACGCTCCCTGCTCGTCGCGACTGACTTCGTTTAGGGGCGGCGCTTATATCACGACACCCTGCTGAATGCCTGTCGCCAGAGGTCGAAGCAAGAAGTTCGTAAGGAAGCAGATCTGATCAGAAACGGCGTGGCATGCTTACGATCGGTGAGGCACCTGGGCCGCGGGTTGAATGACATCATCGATGCAGGCACCCGCACGACTCGGCATGAAGATCGCGATCATCGCTGACCGGGGCTCTCGCGTTCGCCGCCGGCGCGTTCGCGCAGTTCGGCGGCCTCGGATACGTCGACAGCAGCTACCGCCCGCTGCCCAACACCAAATACGACGGCCGCTTCACGTTCGTCCGGCGTGCGCTACGATCCGACGCCCGGCGGCTACTGGCCCGGCCGCCGGCCGTCGTGGATTCACGGCTATCCGCTCGCCGAGCGCAACCTGATGAAGATCATGAACGAGATCAGCTTCATCGAGCGCACGACGAGGAGATCAACACTGTCACCCTCGACGATCCCGAGCTCGTTCCAGCTATCCGATCGCCTACATCATCGAGGTCGGCTGGTGGACGGTGACCGACGCCGAAGCCGCCGGCCTGCGCGCGTATCTGCAGAAGGGCGGCTTCCTCTTCGTCGACGACTTCAAGCCGGCCGGCTGGCGCGGCCCCGGCGGCGGGTGGGAGCCCTTTGCCGAGACGATGCGGCGCGTGCTGCCGGGCGTGCAGTTTCTCGACATGGACGCCGAGCGATCCGGTGTTCCACGCGTTCTTCGAGATCGATGACATCGCGCACTTTCCCCAGGCCTACGTCAGCGGCGATCCGGTCTTCAAAGGCATCTACGAGGACAACGATCCGGCGCAAGCGGCTGATGGCCATCATCAACTACAACACCGACGTGTCGCAGTATCTGGGAGTGGTCAGGCCGCGGCTTCCGGCCCTTCGATCAGACCAACGAGGCGTACAAGCTCGGCGTGAACTACCTGATCTACGGGCTGACGCACTGATCGACGCGCCCGGTTTGCCCGCCAGTCTCGGACCCCGGACGCGATTGAATGCCGGCTATCGCCCATGGCACCGGCGTGCGGCGCGAAAGCTACGTGTCGGGTTCGAGACCGCGAGAAAGTGCGCCGCAACATCTGCTGTGAGACCGGGTCTGAGAAGGGACCTTCTGTTGCGTCGGCGAGGCCGAACAGGCTTTTGAATGCTGGCTATCGTCCGGGATCCTCCAATCGTTCACTTGATTTCGAACAGATACACGCGCGACGCGCGGCCGGCGCCTTCGTCGGCGTGCGCCGTCCCTGAGCGATCCACGTCGCGCGCGGGCTCGGCGTGTCGATGACGACGACGACCGTGTCATGGAGGTGCGTGTGTCGCGACGACGTGATCGGCCCGATGTACTCCACACGGTGACGCGATCGTTGTCGAGCTTCTGTGTGGCGCCGGCGCCGGAGAACGCGGGCGCGTCTGTCGACGCCGTGGCCGTGCCGATGGCTCCTGCATTTTCATCTCGACGAAAATCGAGCGGAGCGGCGCGTCGCTCGTGCCCTCTTCGATGTGCGTCACGTCCTTGCGCTGAAACGAAATATCCCAGGCCTTCGTCGAGACGGGACGCTTCGCGCCTTCGGGTGAGATGATCATCCGGTCGCCCGGCTCGTAAGTACACGCCAACCAGATCGTAGATGTGCCGGTGCAGCGGCGACGGCTGGCCTTTCAGCCAGGCGATGTTCCACACCTGCACGCGATCGTTGTCGAGGATCTTCGTCGTCCCGGCGCGCGGATAGGCCGGGGCAACGTTGGCGGCGGCGCCGGCGACTGCGCCAGCAGCCACAAGATGGTCGCGACGATGACGCGCATGTTCGGCCTCCTCGCGCCGGCTATCGCACTCGCACTGGCGTCATACTATGCGTCGTCGGAGGGCATATGTCCTGAAGGATTTTCACGCGGATCGTGCTGCTCGCGAGCCTGTCGCTCGCTCCGGTCGGGGCGCAGGATCCCGCGGAACGCGACCACCAGATCGAGCGGCTCCGCAGACTTGGCGAGAAACGTGTGCGTTCTTTGCGACAGACAATGCTCGGCGATCCCGTCAGCGAGGCCAGCAGACTGCCCGGATAGGCAGAAAGGTCGCCCTCCCATCGATGCGCACGCATTAGATCAACGGCGATTGAGGAGTTCCGAACGGATCTTGAGCATCCAGACTACCAGCGGGTCTTTTCGGCCGCCGCTTGCAATCCATCACGATTCCAATGATCATGTGCGCCAATTCCTCTGAGCTTTGATCCCGATGATGACGATTACGCCCCGCGCGGAACGGTTGTCGCTGGCGATCCCAATCTCATATCGCCGAACCGGTGATCATCTGTGGTTTCAGAGTCGCGTCGTCAATATCAGCGAGACGGGCGTGCTGTTCGAGCCAGCGTACTTAACCCTAGGAACGCCTATCGAAGTGATCGTGTCGCCGCCGATCGACGTGGGATCGATGGCATCGGGCAAGCAGGTGTGCATCGGCGAAGTCGTCCGCACCACTGACGGCGGAGGCGCAGCGGCACGATTCGACGAGTGCCGGTTTCTGCTGGAGGCGTGATCCACGTCGCCGCGTCACGCCCCGATGGTGCGACCGCTTTCTCGTTCCAGCAGACTTGATCGACGATGGACGCCGTCTCCGAGCGTTGGAACGGGTCCGCGGCACCGATCCGCACGCGAACTCTGCGATCGCACCGAGGATGTGCATCTGGAGTCTGCCCGTCGGCACCGTGAGAACAGGACCGCCGGATGTGTCGACTCTCTTCAACTTCCCTGCCGCGAAGAACCCGATAGACCGGCTCGGGCGACCAGAGAGGTGACTATCCGCTCGTCGGTGCCGGCGAGCGGCAGAGCGGTCCCAGCCGATCGTCGCCCAGCCGGTCGTCGCTAGGCCCAGAAATGAGACCACTCCTACGGCACGCTTTTCGCTCATGCCCCCGTTGCGAGATGCACGGTGGGCGACACTCAGAGAGGACCGGCTCAAGCACTCCATATCGAACCGCGCTGGCCCGTCGCACTCGCGGTCCTCGCGGTAGCTCTCCTGCTCGCAATATTGCCCGACCGCGTCAAAATGCTCCCGTTTTGGGTTCCCTACGTCCTTGTTATCGCGCTGATCGTGCCGATGGCTGCCATCATGCTGAGTATCGCAAAAGAGCGGTGGCTGCGCATCGAGCGCACGATCACGCTGCTCTTCTTCGTCGTTGCGGGAGCGGAATGGTCGCTAACCTGACGCAGTTGATCGCCGAGATGGTGCACCGGTCGGGAGAGATCGGCGGCATCCAGCTTCTCACGTCAAGCGTGGCGATCTGGGTCAACAACGTGCTCACGTTCTCGCTGCTGTACTGGCAGATTGATCGCGGCGGTCCTGAAGCTCGGGCGGCCAACGCGGGCCCGAAGCCTGATTGGCTCTTTCCACAGGAAGGAGCCCGCGAGGACGTGCCACCCGATTGGCGGCCGACGTTCGTCGACTACTTATTCCTTGGATTCTCGACGGCCACGGCGTTCAGCCCCACCGATACACTGCCGCTGACGTCTCGCGCCAAGCTCCTGATGATGCTCCAAACCACGATCTCGCTCGTGACGATCGTCGCCGTCATGTCACGCGCGATCAACATTCTCGGAAGTTGATCGCACGAATGGTCGTGGGCGCCCCATCGCGGGCGCCCATTGCCCACATCACTCGTGTGTCGTGCCGCTATTGGCCCGGGTGGCCTGCCGGCTGCGAAACCGCGATGCCGCACGAGACGCCGTATTCAGATCTCCCTACCGGCGCGCAAACGCGTTTCGAGACGGGGTTGCGGTGATAGTTCAGGGTTGGTTGGTTGCGCGCGGCACGACGTAGAACTGGGTCGTCATGTCGCCGTCGAGCGTGACTGTGCGCAGGTGCATTTGCAGGTCGACGAGTCGTGCATGTCGATGGTGTTGCCCGCGTTGTAGATATAAAGGAGCCGCCCGTTCGAGCTGGTTCTCAGCGACATGCGCGGCCGGCCCGCGAATTCGGCACGCGACGTACGCGCCGCTGATCCAGGTCGAAGGTCCAGAACTGGTAGCGATCGATGCTCGACTCGAGCCCGTAGCCGTGCTTGCTTGTCCGGTGCGAGCACGAAGCTCACACCGCCGGCTGGTCCGATCGTGTAGAACTCGAGATCCTTTTGGCGAGGTTGATGCGGGCGACGCCCATCATCCGGCGATGCTGCACCGGATCCTCGACGGTCATCGTCGTAGTGACGAATCCAGGCTCATCGTTGGTCGTGTCGAGGCCGCCGAATCCGCCGAAGCTGATGCTCACCTGGCCGAGGCCTTCCTCGAGATTCGACAGATCCCACTTGTCGACCTGCGTGAAGTTCTCGGTCTCGAAGATCAGGATCTCGTCGCCGAGGAAATACAGCAGCTTGCCGTCTGGCGAGAACAACGAGGTTGGCGTTGTCGCGCTCCTCTCCGTCAGGCCACGGAATGGTTCGCATCACCTTGTGGTGGCTTTGAGGTCGAACTGCTGGAGCTCAGCCTGGCCGATCTCGACGCGATCGCGCAGCTTTGGTGCCGCTGCGTGTCAGGAGAATCGCGCATTTATGGGTGGGGTCCGGCTCGAGCGAGGACTGATGCGGATGCGCCGGTTGCCTTCGGTGAGCGTGAACGGTGTCGAGCGTCGTCTTCGACGCGACATCCACTAACTTCCACCTTCTCGTGAGGTTGCATCGATGACTATAGAACCGAGCGCGATCGCGCGACAGCGTGAGGCGGCGCGAATGCCCGTCTTGAGCTGGATCGTGCCGGTGACTCTTCGGTCGCCTCGTCCATGATCCAGATCAGGTTCGGGTAGCCGCCGATGTAGAACGTGCCGTTGCCGCCGGAGATGCGCGGGCGGCTGTTGTTGTGCGAAGGTCCGGCTGAAGCCGGACGCCACGCACACGAAAGCCAGCAGCACGATGATCGCAGGACCAACCGCCTTCCGCCAAGGCTTCGGCGCTCAGGAAGCCCTGCGCTACAAACATCTTCCCGACGCGCTTCATCGGCCCGACCTCGCGGTAGCTCCAATCCAATACAGCGGCACGGTCACCGAGCAGGTGCGCTCGCGCCCGCAGCGGCTTCGCCGACGGTTCGACCGCCGGCCGGCAGCATCGACGCCACGACCCAGACGTCGCCGACGTTGTTGCGATTGCCCGATCGCTTGGGATTCGGCCCGTCGACGTTCGGCGTGAAGAGACCGCTCTGCTCAGCTGCGCCGACGAACCGGATGTCGTCGTCTCTGAACGTCGCCGTGTATTCCTCGACGGTCCACAGCGGTTGCACCGAGGTGCCGGAGGTCGACGATCGTCGGGCGTGTCCGGCTTGCCGTCGGGTCCGTTGCTGCACGCCGCGCGCCTCGAACTGCTCGGTGACGCATCGGAAACGCCGACGCCGCCGACGCGCGCCATGCCGGCCTGCGGGCTCGACCTTCATGCCGTCGAGCTTGCGTGTAGACAGCGATGGCCGCGGCACTTCGTCGATCCGCCGACCGAAAGATCGCGCGGTCCAATGCGCGCGTCGGCCGCCACGTCGACGTCGAGCGGTCACGCACGTCGGGCGTGGCGCTGACGACGCGCGACGACCTTGACGCCCTGGCCGAAGTCGATGTCGCCTGCGGCGACGCTGCGCCGGCAGGTTCGCGCCGAACACGCGCACGCGCTGCGCCGGATGTCGCCGACTTCAGCGACAGCACGTCGGTGCCCGACTCACCAGCGGATCGTTCGCAGACCCGGCGCAGCGCGACGTCGATGCCGGTTTCGTCGTAGGGGCCGGTGAACCAGCGGCCCTTGATCTCGCTGCCCGTTGCGCTCGATGAACGCGACCTCGCGCCACGGTGCCGGGATCGTCGGGCGCATCAGCCGATCGCCCGCGCCACTGGAAGCCTGTGTAGACGATTCGCGCGGCTCTTCGCGCGTGAACGGTCTCGACCGGTTTTCGTATAGGTGAACTTCCGTCCGTCGTGAACGCCGTCCGGCGTGTCGGGCCGATCGGCGATGGTGAGCTGGCCGTAGACCGGACCCTTCCCGATCTCGTAGCCGGCGAGCGCCCAGCGTCCGGCAAGCCGCGGCGTCCGCATCGCGGCGGACCACGCCGCCCACTCCGGCGAGGCCAGCGGGAACGCGTCGACGAGATGATCCTGAGCTTTGCGCATGCTGACTGCGATCGCTGCGTTCTTCGCCGCCGCGGCCGTCTGCATTGCCGCGGCCTGCTGCCGCCGCCGCCGCCGCCTCCGCCCGGACCGCCGCTGGCGGAATCCGCCGGAGCCGCCGTCGATGCCCGGATAGAAGTACCGGTGCATGTCGATCAGGCCGTTCCACTCGTCCTTGGTCCGGCGCTCGCTCGATCACGCGGCCGATCGAGTGGCAGCGTGCTGCACAACTCGTGCAGTCTTTGTCGCCGGCGTAGGTGAAGTCGATCAACCGGCGCTTCGGCCTCGAACATCGATCGGGCGCGCCTCTTCGGGCGCGAGGCCGTGCGAATCGGACAGCGACTTGATCACGTGCCGCGCGATCTCCGGCGTGAGCGTCGCGTTGTTGAGCGAAATCATCCGGCGGATCGGTCAGCTTCCCAGTTCTCCGGGCGTCGCGCGCCGGAAGGAGATGCCGCGTCATCACGGTTCTTGTCGTTCGGCGACGTGACAACCGCCGCACGCGCGCCGCACGTCGGGATCGGTAACCGGGATGCCTTCGTCGGTGTTGTCAGCGGCGGCGCGCCGCCGCGTCGCTGAGGGCTCGGAGGTGGCGTCGTCGTCGGAGGCGGCTGTGCCACCACACGGCGCGGTCGTGGTCGTGGGCGGCTGCGACGCGCGACGAGCGGCAGCACCGACAGCGCCATCCCACCGATGATCCAAGTGACGATGCTCGTCATACAGCCTCGAGGATGGTTGCACGACCGATGGCGGCCGGTCTTTACCGACCCGGTCCGCCTGAAGGCGGACACCACATCGGCTGTGCAACGGTAGGCGACCGCTATCCGGGAAGACCAGATCCAGCTTGCGCCAGTCCTTCTGCGCGGCCGCGCACTTGGCGGTCCAGCTCGGCGCGTGATTGAGCTGGTCGGGCACCTGCGCCGGCCAGAAGCACCCGAGGTGGCAGTCGAAGATGTCGCGCTCGACCGGCTGACAGAGACCGGCGGTGCCGCCGGTCGAGTCGGCTTCCCAGCCCGGCGATGAACGCGAGCGAGCAGCCGAGCGGAATGTGCGGCTGCTGCGGCACCTGCTGCAGGCGCGACGACGTCTTCTTCTTCTCCGGCTTGACGCTACTCGATCACGCGATGCGCCTTGCGGTTGATCGATTTCAATGACATAGCGCCTCGCAGAGAACGGCCTCCGCCTTCGCCTCTTCGCGATCGAATCGCGCCAGAAACTCCGGGTTGCGGACCGACAGCTCGCCGTAGACCTGCAGGCAGGTGTCGGTCCAGCCGCGGATCCACTCGCAGTAGTGAAGGTTCGGCCGCCTGCGTCGTGCCGTAGCGCACGTGCGCCTCGTGATAGCAGCCGCCGGAGCAGAGCGGCCGCGCCCAGCACGTGCGAGCAGTCGGTCTTGTCGTCGATGTGATGTTGCTCGAGAAATTCGCTGCTGCGCCTCGCGATCGATGCCGTCGCGCACGGTGCCGAGCTTGTGCGCGTCGATCCCGGCGAAGCGGTGACACAGCGCGACGTCGCCGTCGGTTGACACGCCCAGCAGGCCGAGGCCGGCGCCGCACGGATAGGCCTTGCTCACGCCCTTGTGAATCTCCTCGAGCGTGTCCTTGACGTTCGAGAAGCCGTGGTGGCGTGTTGGCGGCGACGCGCTCGAGGAATTCGCCGGCCGAGCTCGCGGAACTGACCGAGCATCCGGTCGAACCCTGCGTCGCTGATCGCATAGCTGCTGGTTCGGCGACGTCGTCACGGGCGCGAAGCCGACTTCCCAGAACCCGATCTCCTCGGTCAGGTGGCGGTAGATGCGTGCGGATGTCGAGCGTGTCGGAGGTGAGCGTCACGCGCGCGCCGATCGGCCGCGCTCCGGTGCCGCCGCAGCAGCGCCTTGATCTTCGGCGCCACGACGTCGTAGCTGCCGGCGCCGTTGTGGAACACGCGGAACTTGTCCTGCAGCTCCTGCGGGCCGTCCATCGAGATCGTCACGCCGACGTCGTTCTCGGCGAGAAACTCGATGATCTCGGGCTTGCAGCAGCGTCGCGTTGGTCGTCAGGCTGAAGTCGATCGTCTTGCCGACTTCCGCCGCCCGCCTGCCGCGCGTAGGCCGATCGTGGACTTCAGCACCGGAAAGTTCAGCAGCGTCTCGCCGCCGAAGAACGTCAGGTGCGCGATCCGGCTCGACGCTCTCCTTGAGCAGGAACTCCACGCTGTCGCGCGCCGTCGCCTCGCTCATGAACTTCGACTGCTGGCCGTGCTCGGTGTCGACGATCTTGTCCTCGCCGTATCTCGTAGCAGTAGGTGCACGCGAGGTTGCACTGATTGGTGACGTTCAGCACCATCGTGCTGACAGCGGGAACGGCATCATCGGCAGCAGGCTGCGGCGGCTTCGGATCCGGCTGCTGCTCGTAGCCGATCGCGCGGACGTCGACGAGCTCGCGGATCGCCGTCTGCATGGTATCGGCGTCGAATCGCTCGCCGAGCGCAGCGACGACGTCCTCGTCGGACTCGCTGCCCCTCGCCGAGCACGCGCAGGACCGCGGCGCTGGCGTATCGAGCGCGAAATGGCGGCGCTCGGCACGAGATACGCGAAATCGCGGCCCGAGGCCTGAAACAGGTGGAACTCGCGCCGAACCAGGGTCATCACGGCGCACTCTCCCAGTGACCGAACACGGTGCCAGACGGCTCCATCCGAATCGCCCGTTTCTACATGAAGAACGTAAGGTTGTCAACGCCCAGAGGAGGCTGGATCCATTACGATCATCGGGCGCCCGCGGCCCTATGCAAGCCGCCCGAAGGATGACGAAAGCTGCCCGTTCTCACCACTCTCGTTTGTCTTCGCCGAGCGGGCACGCATCCGTCATTGCGCTCGTGGTTGGCCTCACGCTCCTGGCATTCTCGGCCCGTCATTGGGAACGACTTCGTCAACTGGGACGATCCAACGGTCATCGTCCAAAATCCGCAACTCACGGCTCCTGCCGTCGTGAGTTGGGCATTCAGCACGACCCTTATCGGACACTATCAGCCGCTGGCATGGCTGGCCTGGGCGCGGCGCTGGCGCGGACCGTCGGCGTGAACTCGATGGCGTTTCATGCGGCCAGTCTTCTCGGCCATCTCGTGAACGCGTGGTGCTGCGTCTATGCCGTCGCGTGGTCTTTCACGGCCAATGATGCGTCGGAGCCGCGGGCCCGTTTCGCCTGGTGCGATCGCGGCGTTGGCGTTCGCCGTGCATCCAATCCATGTCGAAGCCGTCGCGTGGGCGAGCGCGTTGCCGCACGTCCTCCTCAACGGGCGCGTTGCTGGCCGCTCTTTTGTGGCTACCTGCGCTCGAGGCTCGTCCTCGCAATAGTCGCCTATGCCGATTGCGCTCTTGCTCCGTCCGACTGCGTCTCTGCGTTTCCGATCAGCACGCTGGCGATTGACGTGCTGCCCGCTTCGCCGCCGTATCGACCGGCGCGCCCTCTTCGAAAACTGCCGTTCGCCGGCATTTCGCGATCGTCGCCGCGTTCATCGAATCGCGCGCTCGCGAGATGGCATCCGTGCAAGAGGTTGGGGTCGGCGCACGCCTGACGATGGCCGTGACTGCGCCGTTCGTGTATCTGGCGCGAACGATGTTTCCGCTACGCCTTTCGCCGCTCAACCCACTGCCGATCGAGCCAACGATCGATTGGGGCACAGGTTCGGGCTTGGTAGCGCAGGACTCGCCGCAGTCGCCAGTCGTCGTCTGGCGAATGCGACGGAAACGTCCTGGACTTGTCGTGGCGACGGTCGCGCACTGCTTCTCCCTCGCGCCTGTCGTCGGACTGACGCCCACGGGCCTTCAGGCGACGGCGGATCGCTACATGTACGTGCCGGGCATCGTCAGTATCGCTGCTCGTCGGCGTCGGGGTTGTCGAAGCGTGGCCGCGCACGCGCCCGGCAGACGACTCTTTCATTCGTCACGCTTGGCCGCGCTGGTCATCGCACTCTGTGTTCTCACGTGGCAGCAAACGCGTTGGTGGCACGACTCGGTCGCGCTGTGGACGCGCGTTGCCGAGCTCGACCCACGCAACGACATCGCGACCTACAACCTGGCGATCGCGCTGGCCGATGCGGGAGACGCTGAAGCGATCGCTCGCTACGAGCAGACGCTGCGCATCGTGCCGGATCAGGCGTTGGCGCCGCGAGAATCTGCAGGCGCTTCAAGCGAGACAATCAGAGCGCGAAGGCGATCGGCTGGCGGATGCCGGACGGCTGGATGAAGCCGAGCGCGTACGCCCGCGCGCTAGTGTTCCGACGCAACGCGAGCCCACGCACGCGCTGCCCGTGCGGTCGTCCTCACGCGTCTCAAGCTGACGCGCGAAGCCGTCGCCCGATCTCCGCGCCGCCCACCAGGGGGATCCGCGCGATGCCGCGTACATCAACGCGCTCGCATTTGCTTTGTCGGACACGGGCGAACTGCGAAGCGGCCTCGATACTCAAGCGCGGCATCGACCTCCATCCGGACGATGTGAACCTGGCGCACAACCTGGCGCGATTGCTGGCCACGGCAACCGATCCGGGGGCAAGACGCACGCACTCTGCCCTTCAACTGGCCACAGCCGTGAACGAGCGAACCAGGTCGCAGCGATCCAGCGCGTACAGCCGACACGCTTTGCGGCGGCACATGCAGCAAGCGGTCAAGACGATCGTGCGCGAGACAGCGGATCGCGCCGCGGCCTGCGCGCCGAGCGCTTGGAGACCAAGAACTGTCGCAGGAAATCGAGGCGCACACGCGCGCGCCTATGCCGAAACAGCTACCCAAGCGAGAACACAGGCGATGACGAGCCACGCGTCACGTCGGGCTTTCGTGCTTCTGGCGCTTGTCCTGAAGCGCTCGGATGTCGCGTCTCGAACAGGGCGCGCGTCGCTAATCCGAACATCCTGCTCATCACCATCGATACGCTACGAGCCGATCATGTTGGCAGCTATGGTTACAGCGCCGCGGCAACGCCGGCGCTCGATGGCCTCGCCAAGCGTGGCCTTCGCTTCGACCGCGCGGTGACGATGACACCCTGACGCCGCCGGCACACGCGTCGCTGATGACCGGAACCTATCCCGGCTATCACGGCATCCGTGACAACGGTGGCGCCGCGCTCGGCGAAGGCCAGACCACGTTGGCCGACGTCTTCTGCGCCCGCGGGTATCGGACCGGCGGCTTCGTGGCGGCGTTCGTCCTGGATCACCGGTGGGGATCAAAGGGTTCGATCGCTATTCCGATCGCATTCGTCTGCCCAACGACCTGCAGAACGCCGGAACGGACTCCGCACAACGCGCCGGCAGCGAAGTCGTCGACGAGGCGACGACCTGGTTGGCCGAGGACACGAGCCGTCCGTTTTCTGCGTGGGTGCATTGGTATGAGCCGCACACGCCGCGCCGACGCGCCGGAACCGGTCCGCGCGCGCTTTCCCGCAACCACAGCCGGAGCTGCACGACGCCGAGATCGCCACGGCGGACGAACAGGTCGGCCGGTTGGTCGATCGGCTGTCGCGTGATGGACGGTTGGACCGCACCATCGTCGTCGCGCTCGGCGATCACGGCGAGTCGCCTCGGCGAGCACCAGGAACGGCGAGCGCGGGTTCTTCATCTACGATGCGACGGTCCGCATTCCGCTTTCATCGTCGCGGGACCAGGACATTCCCAGTCGCGCACCAAGTGCGGATCAGGTGCGGATTGTCGATGTGATGCCGACGCTCTGGAGCTCGCCGGCATCGCCATCCCGCTGCGGCCGTTCAAGGGACGTCGTCGTCCCGGTGACGAGCGGCGTCGATCGTGCAGCTGCGTCGGCGTTGTCCGGAGACCTGCAGTCTTCGCGCCGAGCATTTCGGGTGGAGTAGAGCTCACGGCTATTCGCGATGAGCCGGCACGTTCGTTCACTTCGGCGGCACCCGGTCGCGAGTCGTGCGACCGGCACCTCGGTCCGGGTGAGACGCAACAATCTCGCGGCGACCAATCCGAGCGCGCCAATCTCACTCGAACGAGCGCTGGGCGAGCTCATACGCCGCATCGTCGTCGGAGGCAAAGCCGCCCTCCGAACGCCGCGTTGACGGCGGCGAACCGCGGAGCGCCTGCAAGCTCGCTCCGGGTATGTCGGCGGAAGCGTCACCGCCAAGGGACCAGGGAATCGGCCGCTCGCCGATCCGAAGGGACAAGATTGCTGGCCCCACCACAACATGGCTGAAGCACGCCAACGCGGACTCGCTGTCGGCGCAGGGTCAACAGCCTAGACCTGCCATCGGCACCATGCGGCGGCTGGCACTCGACCGCGGCCCGGACATGGTCAGAAGGCTACATCGATGCTTGGCGATTTCCTGCGGAAGGCGACGACGCGGAAGATGACGCGCTGTCGGCGTTTCAGCGGGCGCTGACGCTGGACCCGCACAATGCGAAGTCGGCATGGAGCGACCGCCGACGTTTGGACCTCAGCGACGTGAGCTCGGCACGAGGCCGCGGCCGTCAACTGAGCCTCGTCATCATGGAAGCCGCCGATCGGCCGGTCGGCGTTCCTTCACCAGCTTGCCGAGTGCCGGATCGAGCTGACGCGTTGCGACGAAGGCCGCGCAGAATTTGCGAGAGTAAGCACCGCGGAGAGACCCGATCAGCCGGTTGCGGTACCGTACGACTCTCGCCTTGATTCGCGAGGCGCGCCGCAGAATCGGCGCAGGCAATGAGACGGTTGTTCGGCCGAGCTGAAACACAACCCCCACGATGGATCGCGCGCATTTCAATCCTGGAAAGCTATTGCTGACGGCAAGCGGCCGAAAGTCGGACGCAGCCCGGCGCTTCCGAGCCGCAGATGGATGCCAGCCCGGAATTCTCTGCGGCTACTTGTATCTCGCGATAGCACGGCTTCGAAGCGGCCAGGGCGATTTGCCGAGAGCCGAGGCTCGCCCGCGCGAAGGAGAAGACTTTCTGCTCAGACCCCGGTCGCGGCAGATCCACAGCGCCGCTCGGCCACTACGTTCTCGCGGACGTGCCAACAGAGCCGGACGGCCGCAGGATTCAGCGCGCGCGAGAAGCGGCAATCAGGGCAGAGAGCTGGAACGATCTCGCGTTGAAGGCGCGGGGCGACCCATGGTCGGCCCGCACGGGGCGTCGATTCTTCTTACGCAGGTCACCTGCTTCCGACAGCGTCATTTCTCTCCGAGTCCGAACGTCACGGTTGGCGACTTTCTCGTCTGGCGTTCGCCGAGAAACTGCAAGATCGTGCCGCCGGCGAAGGCCATGACCCAGGCCAGCCGCGCCGAAGCCCGGCTTGGCTGAAGCTCGCGCAACGTTCGTCCAACCCAGGTCTCTGCCGTTGCGATTGTTGAGGAAGGCATAGATGCCGACGGTCATGCTCCCTACGAAAACAGCGCCGAGCCGGCCCAATGGCGAATACGCGCTTCGGCATCGGTTTTTATTGCTCGACTCCGCTTGCTGTTTACCGGCGGCCGCTTCGCGACACTCGAAGCGCGGGGTCGTCGGCGAGCGCAGGCGTGCTCGCGCTGGCAATCAGTAGGACCGCAAGCGACGATGCGCATCTCATGTGGTCAGCAGCGAATGCCGTCGAATGCTGCCGAGCTGCGGCTTCGGCGCGACAGGTCTGCCAGCGGGTTGGCACCCCGAGATGCCGTGGTCGAGGTCCCAAGCTGATTTGCGACGGCTCTCAAGCGCCGCGTTGCGCTGGTCATGTTCAGCGCGTCGGTGAAGACGCTGAACGTTGTGTGGCGGGCAGCGTCGAAGCGGGCGGGAAATCCTTTTGGGCTCTGGAGATCGATCAGATTTGAGATCTGCCACTCGCCGATCGCCGGTGTTGGCACTCCATGCTGATTTGCGGCGCGCTCGGGAAACCGAGACGCGGCGTCGCTGACGGGTTCACGGCGATCCTCCGCGACCAGAGACGTCCCGTCTGATGCTGCGCGTTGACCGCGGCCGCGGATGCCCCAGGGGAACTTCTGTAAACCAGCTGCAACCTTGGCGACGACCGGCTTTGTCGCCGATTGAGTGAGTCCCTCGGTATTCACAGCAGTCACATTCAGGTGCGCCGCCGCCGTTTGCGCGAACGTGCCGGCTGCGCTCAGTCTGCGCTGAGGCGGGGCCCGATGCCGGGCGCTTTCGTCGCGATGCGCCCGCAGACTTCGACGGGGACCAGCGAGATCACACTCTGCGAGTTGCCGGGACTTGCATCCCGCCTTGAACGAAGGCATGAACGTTGCGCCGGTCGTACGTCGGAGAACAAGCCGTCGACCGTCCTGGACCGCCTTCGGCGTCGTGAGCAGGAAGAGCTCGGTTGTGCTCTGCAGGCGTCAGCAGCGCTCACACCTGCACCGGCTGATTGGTCGCATCGATTCCTGCGTTGTCGATGCCAAGTCACCTGCTGGGCACTGGCCGGCAATATCCTGCCAGCCGGCGTAATCGTGGCCTCCTTACGCACCAATTCACTTGAGTCCGAGGTTCGGCTTGCGCTCGTGCTCAACCTGGACACCATGCTGGTTCGATGCACGGATCCTTTCGATCCGGGTCCACCCGCAAGTTGGTTGGATTCGTCGTGTGTGAAGCTAGGCTGTGCTGCGCGGTCAGACACGCCGCCGTCAGGCAGTCGAAGTTGAACAACGTCGTCGCGTCAGAGGGAACGATCCCCGCGAAGTCGCGCTCCAGGCACCGTATCGCCCTCGTAGTGTCGCTTGATCACGGTTCGACTGCTCAACCTGGTTGATGCCGAACGGGAAGACACCACGCTGTAAGATACACATCGTCGTTCGGTGCGGGAGCTCTGGCCTGTTGATTCAGGCTGGCATCAACGAACGGGAATTCCGGATAGTGCACTCTTACTGCAGTCGTGAGCGCACGCCGAGGTTCAACGTCGCCTTCCTCCGATTCGAGGGTGTCGTCGACATACGCGCCGCGCCATTTGCCCGCGTGCCGCGGTAGATGCAATATTGCTGCGTCCTGTTCGGCAACTTTCCAGGCGTCAAGCCGTAAGTCGAGCGCGTCGTTTGGCGCCGTGAGGCTGACGGTGCCGTTCGTGAGCTGGCCTGAACGCCGAGCTTGAGATCGTGGCTGCCCCGAGGAAATTCTCGGCGTAATGGGATAGCCGAACCGTGGTCCGTAGCGCCAGCTTCGAACTCACCCAGCTCGAGAGACCGCCGGTCGTGAAGCCCGTGTCGCGATCGTGGTGAGCGCGTCGCGGCTGACGTCGGGTGCGCCGTCCTGAAGGGGTTCGTTGCTCCCCTGCAGCCAGAAGCGCGCAAACCGTCCTTCGATGAACGTGCTCTTTCGACAACACGCCGGTGCACAGATTCGGCGTTGCTAAATACGTAACTGAACGAAGTACA
>ERZ1370068.4948-contig-3995_pt1 | contig 27781 bp, 29 predicted proteins | sample MGYA00561227_ERZ1370068 | MGnify/ENA primary metagenome ERZ1370068 (study PRJEB38410, sample SAMEA6850437) | metagenome | study: Metagenomic assessment of the ecological functions of the soil: analysis of the soil microbiota associated with the...
CGGGCCAGCAGGTCTTCCTCAAGCACGGCCTCATGGACAATGGCACGATCTGGGGCCATGGCGCCTATCTCGGCCCCGACTTCTCGGCGCAATACCTGCACAACTGGGCGCTCGACGTCGCCGATCATGCCGCGCAGGACGCGATTCCGCCGACCCTATGGCGAGCTGACCCCGGAGCAGCGAGGCCGAGATCGACGGCAGCGTCGGCGCGGACGATGAAGCAGAACCGCTACGATCCCTCGACCGGTACCTTGACCTTGAGTCCGGCGGACGCCGACCTCGTTCAAGCGCCAGATCGCCTACTGGACGGACTATTTCGTGACGCCGGCCAACAACGGCGGCCTGACGCGCGAAGCTGGTCGCCGATCCGCAGGAGTTGCGCGAGCTGACCGCGTTCTTCGCCTGGACCGCATGGGCGTCGACCGCCGCAGCGGCCCGGCACGTCTCATTCCTACACCAACAACTTTCCCTACGATCCGCTTGCCGGCAACGTGCTGACCGGCGGCGCCGTGCATCTACAGCGTGCTCAGCCTCGTGTTCCTGCTTGGCCGGCACGGCCATCGTGCTGCTCGCCTTCGGCAAGTTCGCCTATCTCGGCTGGCACAGCCCTGCGACGGCGCATGCGCCGCACCGCCGACGCCGGCGGCCGTCTTCGAGACGACGCGAAACCCAGCGAGCCGCGCTCAAATTCATGGCCGTCGCCGCCTTGCTGTTCCTCGGCCAGACGCTCATCGGCGGCGGCGTCGCGCATTACCGCGCCGAGCCCGGCGACTTCTACGGCATCGATCTGTCCGCGTTCCTGCCGAGCAACCTGCTGCGCACCTGGCATCTGCAGCTCGCCATCCTGTGGATCGCGACCGCCTATGTCGGCGGTGCGCTGTTCGTCGCCGGCATGCTGGGCCGCAGCGAGCCGGCCGGGCAGCGCCGCGCCATCCATCTGCTGTTCGCCGCCATCGTCATCGTCGCGGTCGGCAGCCTGCTCGGCGAATGGGCCGGCATCCTGCAATGGCTGGGCAAGGCGTGGTTCTGGTTCGGCAACCAGGGCTGGGAATATCTCGAGATCGGCCGCGCCTGGCAGATCCTGCTCGCCATCGGCCTCGTCTTCTGGTTCGGCCTGCTGTGGCGCAACGTGGCGCCGGCGTGGCGCGATCCCGAGCGCCGCGGGCTCATCACGTTCTTCCTGATCGCCGCTGCGGCAATCCCGGTGTTCTATCTGCCGGCGCTGTTCTACGACGGCACCACCCACTTCACGATCGTCGACACCTGGCGGTTCTGGATCATCCATCTGTGGGTCGAAGGCTTCTTCGAGCTGTTCGTCACGGTCATCGTCGCGCATCATCTTCTACGAACTCGGGCTGGTGGAGCGCGACACGGCGCTCCGCGTCATCTATCTCGACGTCATCCTGATTTTCGGCGGCGGGCTGATCGGCACCGGACATCACTGGTATTTCAACGGCCAGACCGAGCTCAACATGGCGCTGTCTGCGGCCTTCTCGGCGCTCGAGGTGGTGCCGCTGACGCTGCATCACGCTCGATGCCTGGGACTTCGTCACGCGTGACGCGCGGGCGAGGCCAGCGCGCCGTTCCGGCACAAATGGACGTTCTATTTCCTGATGGCCGTGGGTTTCTGGAACTTCACCGGCGCCGGCATCTTCGGCTTCCTCATCAACATGCCGATCGTCAGCTACTTCGAGATGGGCACCAACCTCACGCCCAATCACGGCCATGCCGCGATGATGGGCGTGTTCGGCATGCTGGGCGTCGCGCTTGATGGTGTTCGTCCTGCGCGAGACGACGTCGCGACGCGGCCTGGCCTCGGCCTGGAGCGCTACGTCCGGTGCGGCTTCTGGGGACTCAACATCGGTCTGGCGATGATGGTGGTGTTCAGCCTGTTTCCCTCCGGCGTCCTGCAGGTGCACGACGTCATCGCAGAACGGCTATTGGCACGCGCGCAGCCTCGCCTATACCGGCGGGCACGCTGCCGCGGCTGCTCGAATGGCTGCGGCATGCCGGGCGACCTGGTGTTCATCTTCCTGGGCGCGCTGCCGATCGCGATCGCCCTTTGCCTCGGCTATCTCGGCCTGTGGGCGAGCGCGCGACGGCCGCCGCGTCACGGCCGGTTTCGGCGGAATAGCGAGACGGATATCCCGTTTGGGAGACGCCGCTGTCATTCGGCCGCGACGGCCGATCCCATCGGCTCGCAAGTCAGCGCCACGGCGCGCGCTCGAGGAGGTCCCGCGAAAACGATAGCCGCGCGCCTTCCGGCTGCAGTTCGCGATCGAGAAGGGCCACGGCCATCCGCCGTGGCGACGCTTCATCATGTGGCGCGGCGTCTAGCCTTCTGAAGGCTTGGGCACGGTCACGTTCCGCCAGGCCATGGTGAGCGCGCCTGCATCGCGCGGTGCGTCCACACCGGCCAACCGCACGCTGGTGGCGCCGCGCAGGCCCCAGGTGCCCTTCACGGGCACGAACATCGCGGGCTCGGCCGAGACCAGCATCTGCTGCTGCTCGGGCGCGAGCTTCACCATGCCCCATTCCGTGCCGGGATAGCCCAGCGAGGCGAAGACCTTGCCGCCGGCGCGGAAGTCGGGATGGCCGCCATGCGCGCCTTCCGTCGCGCCCTCGAGCGCGAGCGCGAGCTTGCGGAACGCGCGCCGGCGTCATTCGGCGGCGACGGCCAGGCCCATCTGCTCGCAGGTCGGCGCCACGTCGGACACCGTGGCGCGGCGCATGTCGCGCGCGTAGCGCTGGTCGTCGAAATCCAGGCCGCGATGCATGGTGCAGCGGTCGTCCCAGATCACGAGGTCCTTCACCCGCCAGCGGTGCGAGTAGACGAACTGGCGCTGCGTGGCGTGCTCGGTCAGCTCTTCCAGGAGCGTCTCGGCCTCCGCGTCGGCCATGCCGCGGATCGCGCCGGCGTGGCTCGCGATGTAGAGGCTCATGCGGCCGGAATCCTGCAGGCGGCGCACCAGCACCTGCGGCACCGGCTTGAAAGCCTCGCGCTCGCTCTCGTCGAAGTCGGCGAAGCCCAGCTTGGCGCGCGAGGTCATGATCGAATGCTCGGCCACCAGGCCCGCGATGCGCCGCTTGGTCGCCTCGGGCAGCGCATCGTAGGCCGCGCGCATGTCGGCGAACTCGGTCTGGCCGCCGATCGGCGGGATCGAGCGGGCATGCAGCATCGAGCAATAGGCCGGCAGGCGCTTGAACGAGGAATCGGTGTGCCACAGCCGGTTGCCGAGATTGTAGAGCCGCTGGCGGTCGTCGGCGCTCAGGATCCTGTTCTCGGCATCGAGATTGCCGACATCGGCCAGGTTCTCGTGCAGGCGCAGCTTGTGGTCCTTGCGCGCCTTGAAGACGGTGGTCTCGAGCGGCCCGAAGTTGCGCGCGAAGTCGAGCTGGCTCTCGTCCTCGAATTCCTGGTCGGGGAAGACCAGCACCGCGTACTTGGTGAAGGCGGCGCGAATGGCGGCGAGATCGTCGGCGGCGAGCGGCTGGCCGAGCGTCGACATCGCCCACTTCGGCGGCGAAATTCGGGGTGATCGGCTGGACGGTGACGGTCACGGGTTCCTCCTGGGGTTCCTCCCGATCCTGTGTTTGACCGTGATTGGACCACCGAACGGCCGGGCCTGCAAATGCCTTCGGCGATCTTCGGCCGGTGGAGACTTTCATGATGCGGCTCTTGGGCCTTCTGGGCGCGCTGCTGCTGGGCCTGGCGGCCGCCCAGGCAGCACCAGATCGACATCACGGGACGGCTTCTGGAGCGAGTGGTCGGACGCCACCTTCGCGCGCGCCGCCGCCGAGAAGAAGTTCGTGATCGTGTCGCTGCAGAGCTGGTGGTGCCCGTGGTGCCACGTCATGAACCGCGACACCTGGGCGAACCCCGAGGTGCGCGCCGGTGCTGAAGGATCATGTTCATCCCGGTCGCTGTCGACCAGGACAGCCGACCCGACATCTCCCAGCGCTACGAGCGCTGGGGCTGGCCGCGCCACCATCATCTTCGGCCCGGACGGCGCGGAGATCGTGAAGCTGCGCGGCTTCTATTCGCCGAAATTCTTCATTCCCATCCTGCAGGAGACGATCCGCGATCCCTCGCCGGTCGACTACGGCAACTCCGGCGGCCCGGAGCGCGAGCGCACGCTGGCGACCGGCCTCAGCGACGCGCAGCGCGCCGAGATCCTGGCCTTCATCGACAAGGCCTATGACCGCGCCAATGGCGGCTGGAGCAAGAGCAAGCTGGTCGACGGCCCGACGCTCGGCTGGTTCCTCGACCGCGCCAAAGCCGGCGACAAGGAAGCCGAGGCGCGGATCCAGCGCAGCCTGACGGCCCAGCTCGCCCTGATCGACAAGGAGTCGGGCGGCATCAGCCAGGTCTCGCTGAAGCCCGACTGGTCGCAGCCATCGCTCGAGTTCCCGATGTTCGCCCAGCAGGCGGCGCTCTCGCGCCTATGCCCGCGCCGCCGTGCTGTTCGACGACCCGGCCTATCGCGCGGCGCGCCGACCGCATCTTCGGCTTCCTCAAGAACACGCTCGCCGGGCCGGGCGGCGGCTTCTACGCCTCGATGGGCATGGCCGAAGGTCAGCCCGGCGTCGACCAGCGCCAGTATGCGCGCGAGACCGGCCAGGCGATCCAGGGCCTCCTCGCCTACTACGACTCGACCGGCGAGAAAGCGCGCTGGCGCTTGCCGTCGCGGCCGCGGACTGGGCGCTGCGCGAGCGCAGCCTGCCGGGCGGCGGCTTCCGCCATGCCGAGCGCGACGCGGGCGGACCCTACCTCGCCGACAATGTCGAGATGGGCGCCGCCCTGCTGGCGCTGCATCGCTCGACAGGCGAGCGCAAATGGCTGCACCGCCGCCAACGCGACCGGCGACTTCATCGCCGGGACCTTCATCGACGCCAAGACCGGCGGCTTCCTCGCCTCGGCCGCGCCCGACGCCAGGCATCTGCCCAAGCCGATCAAGCAGCGCGAGGACAATGTGACCGCGACGCGCTTCTTCACCCTGCTCGCGGCTTATACCGGCAACGCACGCGATCGCGAGATCGCCGAGGCCGGCATGGGCTACCTCGCCTCGCCGCCGGTGCTCGATGCCTATGGCTTCCTGCCCGACGTGCTGCTGGCCGAGGCGGAGCTGAAGAACGAGCCGGTGCACGTGACGATCGTCGGGCCGAAGGACGATCCGCGCAGCGCCGCGCTCTATGCCGCCGCGCTCGCGCTATCCCCTGGCCGACAAGCGCGCCGAATGGTGGGACAAGCGCGAGGGCCAGCTCGTCCACCACGACGTCGACTATCCCGATTTCCCCGACGGCCCCGCGGCCTTCGCCTGCACGCGCAACTTCTGCTCGCTGCCGGTGACCGATCCCGCCGCCATTCCCGAGCAGCTCGACCGCCTGCAGCGCGCCATCGATAAGTGAATTCCGCTATACTGGGGCATGATCGAAAAGCAGGAAGTCCAGGAAATCTTCCCCACGCCGCTTTGGATCGTGGACCTGCAGCCCGCCGCGGCGGCGGCGCTCAACGCCAGGCTCAAGGCCGAGATCGAGCGGCTGATCGAGCCCCGGCCCAAGATTCCCGCCGGCAGCAACTGGCAGACGCCGCAGGACCTGCACACCAAGCCGGCCTTCGCCGAGTTCGTGAAGCTGGTCGAGACCGCGGCGCGCGGCGTCGCCCGCTTCCTGCAGGTCGACCAGTACCCGATGGACATCACCGGCTGCTGGGCCAACGTCAATCCGCCGGGCGCCTATCACCCGATGCACCACCATCCCAACAACTACCTGAGCGGCGTCTACTACGTGGCCGTGCCGACCGCCGGCTCGCAGATCATCTTCCAGGACCCGCGCGGGCAGGCCTCGATGATCATGCCCAAGCCCGCGGCAGTACACCCGGCTCACCGCCAACGGCGCCAACGCGCAAAGCAAGGAAGGCCGCCTGCTGATCTTCCCGGCATGGCTGAAGCACACCGTGCCCGCCAACGACGGCCAGAGCGAGCGCATCAGCATCTCGTTCAACCTGATGTTCAGGAATTTCAGCGAGACCATGGCCGCGCCGCTGTGGGACGCGACGGCGGGCAAGGAGAAGAGCTAGAAGCCCCTTCTTGCCCATGGCTAAAAACTTCTCCTGCCGCCGGCTGCGCAGCGTGTCGGGGTCGAGATTGCCGAGCTGGGTCAGCGCCTCGGATGATCGACCTTGCCCACCGAGGTCGATCGTCTCGTCGGGCGAGCGGTGGGCGCCGCCCATCGGCTCGGGGATCACGTCGTCGATCACCTCGAGCTTCTTGAGGTCGGCGCGCGGTCACCTTCATCGCCTCGGCGGCGTCCTGGGCGTTGGCGCTGTTGCGCCACAGGATCGAGGCGCAGCCTTCCGGCGAGATCACCGAATAGATCGAGTTCTCCAGCATGTAGACGCGGTCGGCCGAGGCGATGCGCGAGCGCGCCGCCCGAGCCGCCCTCGCCGATCACCACGCTGACCAGCGGCACGCCGAGCGCCAGGCAGGTGTCGATCGAGCGTCGCGATCGGCCTCGGCCTGGCCGCGCGCCTCGGCGTCGATGCCGGGATAGGCGCCGGACGTGTCGACCAGGGTGACCACCGGCAGGCTGAAGCGGTCGGCGAGCTTCATCAGGCGCTGCGCCTTGCGGTAGCCTTCCGGCCGCGCCATGCCGAAATTGTGCTTGATGCGCGGATCGGTGTCGTCGCCCTTCTCCTGGCCGAGCACGACGATGCTGCGGCCGCCGAGCCGGCCGACGCCGCCGACCACCGCGGCGTCCTCGCCGAAGGCGCGGTCGCCGGCGAGCGGCATGTAATCGGTGATCAGGCGGTCGATGTAGCGCTGGGCGTGCGGCCGTTCGGCATGGCGCGCCACCTGCACCCGCTGCCACGGCGTCAGCTTGGCATAGGTCGCGCGCAGCTGCTTCTGCACCCTGTCCTGCAGGCGCATGACTTCCTCGGCGATGTCGACATCGCCCGAGTTCGGCAGGTGCCTGAGCTCGGCAATCTTGCTTTCGAGCTCCGCGATCGGCTTCTCGAAGTCGAGATATGTGGTCATTGAATTTCAGATGTCGCCCGGCACCGGAATCCTGTCAACCGGGCCGCTTCAGCCAGCCGGCCGGCGGCGACGGCGCGCCAGCGGATGCTTGTCCTGCACCAGCGACCGCAGCTTTTCGTCCAGGACATGCGTGTAGATCTGCGTCGTGGCGATATCTGCATGGCCCAGCATCAATTGCACGCTGCGCAGGTCGGCGCCGCCCGCCAGCAGATGGCTGGCGAAGGCGTGGCGCAGCACGTGCGGCGACACGCGCGCCGGATCGATGCCGGCGGCCAGCGCCGCCTCCTTCAGGAGCTGCGCGAAGCGCTGGCGCGTCAGATGGCCGGTCCGGCCGCGCGAGGGAAACAGGATAGCGCGAGGTCTCGTCCTCGGCCAGCAGCGCCGCGCGGACATGCAGCCACGACACGATCGCCGACGCGCGCCGGGTCGCGAGAGCGGCACCAGCCGTTCCTTGTCGCCCTTGCCGCGCACCACCAGCACGGTGGGATCGCGCTCGACCGGCGGCGAGCGGCAGGGTCACCAGCTCCGAGACGCGCAGGCCGGTGGCGTAGAGGATCTCCAGCAGGGTCGCCATGCGGCCGCCGTCGGCTCGCCCTTGCCTGCGCGTCGCCTCGATCAGCCGGTCGACCTCGTCGCGCGACAGCACCTTGGGCAGCGGCCGTCCCAGCCGCGGCGAGATCGAGGCGTGCTCGCCGGATCGTCCTCGCGCAGGCGCTCGGCCAGCAGAAAGCGGAAGAACTGGCGGATCACCGACAGCCGGCGCGCCACCGTGCGCGGCGTCATGCCGAGATAGTCGAGCGACTTCAGGTAGGCGCGCAGAGCGTCGGCGTTGGCCGTCACCGGCTTCTGCTTGCGCCGCGCCAGAAAGGCTTCGAGGTTCTTGAGATCGGCGCTGTAGGCCGCCTCGGTGTTCTTCGACGCGCCGCGCTCGGCCGTACAGCATCTCGATGAAGGCCTCGGCCTCGCGCGACAGCGGCGTGGAGGGCTTCTTCTTCACGGCCGGTTCAGAGGCCGTAGGCGATCGCCGTCTCGATCGCGAACAGGCGCGCCGGCATGATCCTCGCCGACCTGGCGCAGCGCCCGCACGATGGCGGCGACCGCGGCGGGATGAAGCTCGTTGAGCGGCGTCTCGCCGGCGGCGATCGACGCCAGCAGCGACGTCTCGGCGCGGCGGCGCCCGGCGGCCGCGGCCTGCCAGCGCCTGCATCGTGGCGGCGGGCGGCATGATCAGGCGCGCGCTGGCCGGCGGCGCCTCGGGCAGGTCGGTCGAGCCCGGCGGCACGTCGATGCCGGTGGCGCGGAACAGCTCGAGCAGCAGGTAGCCGCGCAACGGCGCGCGCGTTGGGATCGTCCTGGCGGATCACCTCGTACCAGCGGTTGACCTCGCTCGGCGGCAGGCGCTTGGGATCGTCGATGCCGGCCACCGCGACCAGCGGCATCAGCCGGTCGAGCGCATTCAGCGCGCCGGCATTGTTGCGGGCGGCGCTGAGCGCGAGCTGCGTCCAGGCCTTGGTCTGCTGCTTGTCGCCCAGCAGCAGGAAGCCGCGCATCGCCTCCTGCGCCACGCTGGCGAATTGCGGCTTGGCCGGCAGGCTGAGCAGACCGGCGGCGCTGGCGCGCGCGATGGTCGGGAACAACGGGCTGCCGCGCGCCTCGCTGTAGACCGCGGCGATGGAATTCATGATCTCGTCGGGGTTCGAGGCGCTGCGCGCCGCCGCGACGAGCTGCGCGCGCGCGCGCCATCGCCGGCGGCAGCGCCGCGCCGTCGCGCACCGCCTCGACATAGAGATCGCCCAGCCGCGTCGCCTCGATGATGGCCAGCGCCTCGCCGCGCTCGGCGATCTCGAGCCGGGTGGCGATCGGCAGCGATCTGAGGGCGACCAGGGCGCGGATGATCGGCGGCTGCGTCGACGCGCAGCAGGCCGGCCGGCGGCTGGCGCGCGCGCGAGATCGAGCATCATCATCGACGGCCCGTCGATCTGGCCCGCCGGCAAGCCGGCTGCGGCCGCGCCGGATCGTTTCGCCCGCCGCGTAGTCGCACGCCGCGTTGGCGCGCCGGCCGAAAGGTTCGATGAGCTGCCAGTTGCGGGCGATCGATGCAGGCGCCCTCGCGCTCGCCGGCCATCATCATGGCGTTGGCCACGGTGGTGGCGATCGCCGGATCGAGCATAGCCGCCGGCGCTGCGCACCATTTCGTTCAGGCTCTCGCCCTCGCCCATCGCCGCCAGCTTCTCGACCTTGCGCGCGAACAGGCTGGGCGGCGGGCTGCCGTCGGGCGGCGGGCGGCGTGAGCTCGCTCACCAGCACCTTGAATTGCAGGTCGCGCAGGGCGCGGCTGCGCGGCGCGGCCGGCAGCGCCGACACCAGGCGCTTGGCGGTGGCGAGCGACGTGCCGTTCCAGGCGTCGGCCGGCATGCCGCCGGTGCGTACCGTCAGGAAGCCGGTCGGCTTGTCGTCGAAATTCACGGCCTGGGCCAACAGCCGGCGACGCCACGGCGAGGCCCAGCACGCCGCGCGGCGAGGAAGGCTAGCGCGCAAAGCGATCATTGGGGACCGGTACCTCGAAATGGCGCAGCGGCGGCCGCGGCTCGATGACGGCGAGCGCCACCAGGCCGGCAACCAGCAGGCAGACGACGATCACGACGACCACCGGCCCAATCTTGAGCGTGGGCACGGTGAAACGATGTCTGGAACGGAACATGGGCACGGCGCGGGCAACCTACCCGGCCGCCGGCTGAGCGGCAATTGCCCGGGCAATGGCCGTGCAGCGGCAATCGCCGCAGGGTCTTTCAGCCCTCTCGCTTGAAACCGCGGGCGGAATGGGCGACATCCATGCCTGCAGTTCGCCATGGACGCCCATTCATCCCTATCGCTGCCGCGCACCGTGGCCCTCGTGGGCCTGATGGGCGCGGGCAAGAGCGCCATCGGCAAGCGGCTGGCGATGCGGCTTGGCCTGCCGTTCGTCGACGCCGACGACGAGATCGAGCGCGCCGCCGGCTGCTCGATCGCCGAGTTCTTCGAGAAATACGGCGAGGTCGGATTTCCGCGCCGGCGAACGCCGCGTCATCGCGCGCCTGCTCGACGAGCCGCCGCACGTCCTGTCGACCGGCGGCGGCGCCTATATCGACGCCGACACGCGCGCCCTGATGCGCGCCAAGGCGGTGACGGTGTGGCTGCGCGCCGAGCTCGACGTGCTGTTCGACCGGGTCAGGCGGCGCGGCCACCGGCCGCTGCTGCGCCAGGGCGATCCCAAGGAGGTCCTCGCCCGCCTGATGACCCAGCGCTATCCGATCTATGCCGAGGCCGACATCGTCGTCGACTCGACCGCCCAGCCCGCCGACCGCACGACCGAGCAGGTGATCGAGGCGCTGCGCGCCTACCTGCTCGCCGAGAGGCAGCAGGAGCACGGCATGAGCGCTGCGCACGCACCATCCGCGTCGATCTCGCCGGCCGCAGCTACGACATCGCCATCGGCCCCGGCCTGATCGACCGCGCCGGCGAGCTCAGCCGCCCGCTGCTGGCCGCGCCGCGGGTCATCATCGTCAGCGACGACGACGGTGGCGCCGCTCTATGGCGCGCAGGCTTGCCGCCTCGTTCGACAAGGCCGGCGATCGCAGCGACCTCGATCACCGTGCCGGCGGGCGAGAGCAGCAAGGAGTTCGGCGCCTTCGGCCGGCTGATGAACGAGCTGCTCGACCAGCGGCCCGACCGCAAGACGACGCTGGTGGCGCTGGGCGGCGGCGTGGTCGGCGACCTCGCGGGCTTTGCCGCCGCGGTGCTGCTGCGCGGCGTCGACTTCATCCAGGTGCCGACCACGCTGCTCGCCCAGGTCGACTCCTCGGTCGGCGGCAAGACCGGCATCAACACGCGCCACGGCAAGAACCTGGTGGGCGCCTTCTACCAGCCGCGCCTGGTGCTGGCCGATACCGACGTGCTCGACACGCTGCCCAGGCGCGAGCTGCTGGCGGGCTATGCCGAGGTCGCCAAGTACGGGCTGATCGACGACGCCGGACTTCTTCGCCTGGTGCGAGCAGAACGGCGCCGCCGTGCTGTCGGGCGATGCCGCCAAGCGCACCTACGCCATCGAGCAGAGCTGCCTCGCCAAGGCGCGCATCGTGGCGGCCGACGAGCGCGAGACCACCGACCTGCGCGCCCTGCTCAATCTCGGCCATACCTTCGGCCACGCGCTCGAGGCCGAGACCGGCTTCGGCGCCGACCTGCTGCACGGCGAGGCGGTGGGCGCGGGCATGGCGATGGCCTTCGACCTGTCGGCCCGCCTCGGCCTCTGCCCGGCCGCCGATGCCGGGCGCGTGCGCCGTCATCTCGGCGCCGTCGGCCTGCCGGTGCGGCTGCGCTCGATCGGCGGCGACAACCGGCGGAGCTGGGACGCCGCCCGCCTGATCGACCACATGCGCGGCGACAAGAAGGCCGAGGCGCGGCAAGCTCGCCTTCATCCTGGCGCGCGGCATCGGCAAGGCCTTCGTGAGCCGCGAGGTCGACGAAAAGGCCGCTGCGCGGCCTGCTCGACGACGCCATCGCCGCCTGACGCACCGGATGGAAACCGAGCTCCATTTCGACCTGCCGCTGGAGATCGCCTGTCCGCTGGTCGTGCTCTGCCTGATGCTCGGCGCCTACATGTCGGCGGCCGAAACGGCGATCACCGGCGTCTCGCGGCCGCGCATGCACCGGCTCGCCCAGCAGGGCAACAAGCGCGCCGTCCTGGTAAACGGCCTGCTCGACCGCAAGGACGAGGCGGTGAGCGCCGTTCTGCTGGGCAACAGCGTGGTCAACATCCTCTCGGCCTCGCTCACCACGGCGGTGCTGACCGCGATCTTCGGCGCGGCCGGCGTCGTCTACGCCACGATCATCGTCGGCGTCATGGTGGTGATCTTCGCCGAAGTGATGCCCAAGACCTGGGCGCTGCTGCGCGCCGACCGGGTGGCGCTGATCCTGGCGCCGTCGATCGTCGTGACGCTTGGCGATCCTGGGGCCGATGGCGCGCGGCGTCGCCTGGATCTCGCGCTTCTTCCTGAGGCTGATCGGCGTGCATGTCGACCGCAGGCCGGACGCATCGACGAGCATGCCGACGTCCTGCGCGGCGCCATCGAGCTGCATGGCGACGGCCAGACCGGACGAGGCGGCGCCCGCCGAGAAGGCGATGCTGCGCTCGGTGCTCGATCTCGGCGACCGCACGGTGGGCGACGTCATGACCCATCGCGGCAACGTCGTGCTGATCGACGCCGACCAGCCGATGGACTCGATCGTCACCCAGATGCTGGCGGCGCCCTACACGCGCATCCCGGTCTATCGCGGCGAGCCCGACAACATCGTGCGGCGTGATCCACGCCAAGGACCTGTTCCGCGCGGTCAGGCGCGCCGGCGGTCCGGAAGCGGTCAAGCTCGAGGACGTCATGACGCCGCCGTGGTTCATCCCCAGATCGACCGGTGCTGTTCGACCAGCTGCAGGCCTTCCGCGCCCGCCACGAGCATTTCGCCATCGTCGTCGACGAGTACGGCGCGCTGCGCGGCATCGTGACGCTCGAGGACATCATCGAGGAGATCACCGGCGACATCGAGGACGAGCACGACGCCATCAAGCGCGGCGTCATGCTGCGCGAGGACGGCAGCCTGATCTGCCAGGGCGACGTGCCGATCCGCGACCTCAACCGCGAGTTCGGCTGGGGCCTGCCGGAGGACGTCGCCATCACCATCGCCGGCCTGGTGCTGCACGAGGCCCGGCGCATCCCGAAGTCGGCCAGATCTATGCATTTTACGGATTCCGCTTCGAAATTCTGAAGCGCGAGGGCACGCGCATCGCCGAGTTGCGCATCGTGCCGCCGGCCGCCATACAGGCCGCCAATGAAGCTGCAGCGCCTGAATCACCAGTCGAGAGGTACTGCCATGCCGCTTTCGCCGCCGGTCGGGCGACAGCATCTGCATACGCGTCGCGTCACCTGCCAGGGCTTCTTCCGCGAGGACGGGCTGTGGGACATCGAGGGCCGCATCACCGACGAGAAGACCTACGAGCATGCCAACGAATGGCGCGGGCCGCTCAAGCCCGGCGACTTCGTGCACGACATGTCGATCCGCCTCACGCTCGACCACAAGTTCACCATCGTCGACGTCGAGGCGGTGACCGACAAATCGCCCTACCGGATCTGCGGCGACGTCGCGCCCGACTTCAAGAAGCTGATCGGGCTGCGCATCGGCGGCGGCTTCCACCGCGAGGTGCGAGCGCGCGGCTGGGCGGCGTGCACGGCTGCACGCACATCGTCGAGCTGCTGGGGCCGGTGGCGACCACGGCCTTCCAGACCGTGTCGTCGCGGCAAGGCGCGCGAGCTCAACCACGCCCATCGCGCCAAGATCGGCAACCCGCCCAAGCCCGCCGAGCCCGACGCGCCGACCAAGCCGCAGCGCAAGCCCTACGTGATCGACACCTGCCACGCCTGGGCCGCCGACGGCCCGGTCGTGAAGCGCTGGGCGCCACACTTCTACACCGGCCCCGACGCCGAAGCCGTCGCGCGCCGCCGCGGCCGGCAAGAAGAATTCGAAATGGACGACTAGCGCTTCGCCGCCGTCGTCTTCCGCCTGGCGTCAGCGTGGTGAGCGCGAGCGCATGCAGGCCGGCGGCGAACTCGTCCTTCAGCGCGGCATAGACCAGCCGCTGGCGCGCCACCCGGCTCTTGCCCTTCGAACGCCGCCGACACGATCTCGACCCGGAAGTGGGTCTCGCCGCCTTCGCGCCAGCCGGCATGGCCGTGATGGCGCGAGGACTCGTCCTCGACGGCAAGGCGTGCCGGCGCGAACTCCGTCCGGAGCTTGTTGTCAATCGCCTTCGCGACCTTGCCCATCACTTGCCTCTCTTGCCGCGCCAAACCGTTGAACACATATTAGCCGAATGCCTCGACGGCGAGCGAAACCCTTGACGGCGACCGACGGCGCAGCAGCCGCACCAGCGGGTCTGCGAGGCGCCGGGCTGCCGGCTGCACGGCGAGTACCGCGCGCCGCGCGCGCGCGACCGGCTGAACGAACATCGCTGGTTCTGCCTCGAGCACGTCCGCGAATACAACAAGAAGTGGGACTATTTCGCCGGCCTCGGCGCCGAGCAGATCGAGGCGCACATCCGCGCCGACACGACCTGGCGGCGCCCGGTCTGGCCGCTCGGCGGCCGCCGCAGCGGCGGCCCTACGCCCATATCATCGACCCGTTCGGCCTGGCCGACGATGCCGGGCCTGGGCGAGCGGCCGGCGCCCGACTACGATGGCAGCGAGCAACTGACCCCGGCCGAGCGCAACGCCCTGGACGTCCTTGAACTTTCATGGCCGTTGACCCGGGCCGACGTGAAATCTCGTTACAAGGAACTGGTCAAACTGCACCATCCCGACGCCAATGGCGGGGCGCGGGATGCCGAGGAAAAGCTCAAGCAAATCAACGCCGCCTATTCCACTCTGCGGGCCTCGGAGCACCTTCCGGCCGAGTGATTAGCCCTGCTCAGGGCAGCCACGCCAATTGGCCGCTTGCAGTGCACAAATCGGCCTGCGACTATTGATTTCAACCCGCAATTTGGCGGGCTTTGTTTTGTAGGACGTGTGATGGCTTCTACGACGACCGCGGCCCGGCAGAACGTCTCGGGCATGCCGGATATCAAGGTTTCCGCCCGCCAGCTGTTCGGCATCGACACCGACATGGAAGTCCCGGCCTTCAGCCAGGCGACCGAGCACGTGCCGGAGGTCGACGACGCCTACCTGTTCGACTCCGACACGACGATGGCGATCCTCGCGGGCTTCGCGCACAACCGACGGGTCATGGTCCAGGGCTATCACGGCACCGGCAAGTCGACCCATATCGAGCAGGTCGCGGCGCGCCTCAACTGGCCCTGCCTGCGCGTCAACCTCGACAGCCACATCAGCCGTATCGACCTGATCGGCAAGGACGCGATCGTGCTGCGCGACGGCAAGCAGGTCACCGAGTTCCGCGAGGGCATCCTGCCGTGGGCGCTGCAGAACCCGACGGCGCTGGTGTTCGACGAGTACGACGCCGGCCGCGCCGACGTCATGTTCGTGATCCAGCGCGTGCTCGAGGTCGACGGCAAGCTCACCCTGCTCGACCAGAACAAGGTGATCCGCCCGCACCCGGCGTTCCGCCTGTTCTCGACCGCCAACACGGTCGGCCTCGGCGACACGACCGGCCTCTATCACGGCACGCAGCAGATCAACCAGGGCCAGATGGACCGCTGGTCGATCGTGACCACGCTCAACTACCTGCCGCACGACCAGGAAGTGAACATCGTCGTCGCCAAGACGCCGATGCTACGACACCGACGACGGCCGCAAGATCGTCTCCGCCATGGTGGCGCTGGCCGACCTCACGCGCGCGGGCTTCATCGCCGGCGACATCTCGACCGTGATGTCGCCGCGTACGGTGATCACCTGGGCCGAGAACGCCCGCATCTTCAACGGCGACATCGGCTTTGCCTTCCGTCTGACCTTCCTCAACAAGTGCGACGAGGTCGAGCGCATCAACGCTCGCCGAGTACTACCAGCGCTGCTTCGGCAAGGAACTTGCCGCCGTCGAGCGGCAAGGGCGGCAAGCTGCACTGACGAGGGGCCCTCGATGGCCAAGGACACTACGCCGCTCGAGGAGTTCCGGCGCGTCACCGCCACCACCATGCGGGCGGTGTCGCGCAAGGAAGTGAACGTCTCCTTCGTGCCCGACGGCGGCTCGCTGCTGGGCAGCGAGGCGCGCATCACCGTGCCGGCGCGCGACCTGCCGGTCGAGGATGTCGAGCCGCGTGCGCGGCGAGGCCGATTCGATGGCGCTTGAAGCTGCGCCACCACGACCGCAAGACCCATCTGCGCCGCGTGCCGCGCGGCGAGACCGCGCGCGGCGATCTTCGAGGCGGTCGAGCAGGTCCGCGTCGAGGCGCTGGGCGCCCGGCGCATGGCCGGCGTCGCCGACAATCTCTCGGCCCTGTGGCGCCAGCGCTCCGACCAGCGCGGCCATGCCCGCATCAAGTCAAGGACGACGCGCCGATCGCCGACGTGATCGGCCTGATCGCCCGCGAGCAGCTGTTGGGCGCGCAGCCGCCGGAGTCGGCCAAGGCGATGGTCGACATGTGGCGCGCCGACGTCGAGATCGGCCGCCGGCCGCGACTTCCAGAAGCTGCGCGAGACGCTCGGCAACCAGGAGCGCCTTCGCCCGCGCCGCCCGCCAGCTGATCCGCGACCTCAAGCTCGGCGACGAGATCGGCCGACCTGCAGGACGAGACGACCAGGACGATCGCAGGACCAGGAGAACGCCGACGGCCAGTCCAACGAGACCGGCGACGACCAGAGCGATTCGAGCGAGACCCACGGCTACGGCGCGCAGGGCGAGGAGACCGAGGACGCGTCCGAGCAGGAGGACGCCTCCGAGACGGTCGGCCGACCAGGCGCAGACCGAGATGCAGATGGGCTCGGGCGACGAGGAGGAGCCGGGCCGCGCCGAGCGTCCGTGGCTGCCGCCGGGCGCGCTCTCCAACGAGCCGCTGGGCCAGCAGTATCACGCCTACACGGTGAAGTTCGACGAGATCGTCGACGCCGACCAGCTGTGCGACGCCGAGGAGCTCGGCCGGCTGCGCAACCATCTCGACCAGCAGCTCTCCCATCTGCAGGGCGTGATCGGCAAGCTCGCCAACCGCCTGCAGCGCCGCCTGATGGCGCAGCAGAACCGCTCGTGGGACTTCGACCTCGACGAGGGCACGCTCGACGCCGCGCGGCTGGCGCGCATCGTCGCCAATCCCATGCATGCGCTCTCCTTCAAGAAGGAGAAGGACACCAACTTCCGCGACACCGTGGTGTCGCTGCTGATCGACAATTCCGGCTCGATGCGCGGCCGGCCGATCACGGTGGCGGCGATGAGCGCCGACATCCTCGCCCGCACGCTCGAGCGCTGCGGCGTCAAGGTCGAGATCCTGGGCTTCACCACGCGCGCCTGGAAGGGCGGCCAGAGCGCGCGAGCAGTGGCTCGCCGCCGGCAAGCCCGCCAATCCCGGCCGCCTCAACGACCTGCGCCACATCATCTACAAGCCGGCCGATGCGCCGTGGCGGCGCGCCCGCAAGAATCTCGGCCTGATGCTGCGCGAGGGCATCCTCAAGGAGAACATCGACGGCGAGGCGCTGCTGTGGGCGCACAACCGCCTGCTGGCGCGCACCGAGCAGCGCAAGATCCTGATGGTGATCTCCGACGGCGCGCCGGTCGACGATCTCGACGCTGTCGGTCAATCCCGGCAACTACCTCGAGCGCCACCTGCGCGACGTCATCGACTGGATCGAGACGCGCTCGCCGGTCGAGCTGATCGCCATCGGCATCGGCCACGACGTCACGCGCTACTACCGCCGCGCCGTCACCATCGTCGACGCCGACCAGCTCGGCGGCACGATGATGGAGCAGCTCGCCTCGCTGTTCGACGAGGAAGAGGCAAGGAAGCTGCGCGGCCGCCCGCGGCCAGCGCGCCAGCGCCGGCGCCAAGCGGCGGCGCAAGTCGGGCCGGCGCGCCGCCTGAGCCGGCGTCGCATGGCGCGCCGCGCCGCCTGTGCTAGACGGGCGCACCATGCGCCGCTCGCTCGTTCGCTCCTCGTCGTTCTGCCTGCTCGCCGCCGCCTGCGCCGGCGCGTCGCCGCCGCCGGCCGGTGGCGCAGGAGCAGGCGCTCGAGATCAGCAGCTCGCGCGCTGCCGCTTCAAGATCGACGAGCCGCCGGCCAACGACGCATCGGCCGGCTGGTCTGGCGCGGCGGCATCTCGATGACCGGCCAACTCGCGCAATTTCGGCGGCTGGTCGGACCTGCACGTCTCGCCCGACGGCCGCACCCTGACCTCGATCTCCGACGAGGGCGCCTGGCTCACCGCCACCATCGACTACGACGCGCGAGGCAATCTCGCCGGGCTGAGCAACGCGCAGATCGGCCAGCTGCACGGCCTCGACGGCCAGCCGCTCGACGAGCAAGGCCGAAGCCGACGCCGAGGCATGGCGCGCCTGCCCGACGGCTCGTGGCTGGTCGCCTTCGAGCGCCATCACCGGCTGTGGCGCTATCCGGACGCTCGACCGCGACGCCGACGCCGTTCGACGGCCCGGCCGAGATCGGCCGCCAGCCGGCCAACGGCGGCATCGAGGCGCTGACCGCGCTCGCCGACGGCCGCATCATCGCCGATCAGCGAGGAATACAGCGTAGCGGCCGGGCACGGTGGTGGGCTGGATCGGCCAGCCGACCGCGCGACGGCCGCTACGCAGTGGCAGCTCGTTCAGCTACGCCACGATCCCCGACTTCCAGCCGACCGCGATCGCCCTGCTGCCCGACGGCTCGTTCGCCACGCATCGAGCGCGCCTTCGACATGGCGCGCGGCGTGCGCTGCCGCGTCATGCGCTTCGAGGCCGTCGCAGCTCAGGCCGGGCGGCACGGTGCAGCGCCGAGGAGCTGGCGCGGCTCGCCTCGCCCTATGCGGTCGACAATCTGGAAGGGTCTGGCCGCGACCCGGGGCGCGCGCGGCGAGACGCTGCTGTGGCTGATCTCGGACGACAACTTCAATCCGCTTCAGCGCAACATCCTGCTGCTGTTCGAGCTGGCACAAGTAAAGGCCCGGCCTAGCAGCGGCCTTCTTGGCGTCCTTCTTGGCCTTGGCCGAGACGACGCGGCGCTTCAGCACCTTCATCTCGGGGCTGAGCTTGCTGTCGTTGGTGCCCAGCAGGTAGGCGTCGATGCCGCCATTGTGCTCGATGGTCTTCATGCCGCGCGGGGTGAGCCGCAGGCGCACCGTATGGCCGAGCGCATCCGACAGGACCGAGCCGACCTGCAGGTTGGACATGAACCGGCGCCGGGTCTTGTTGTTGGCGTGGCTCACATTGTTGCCGTACTGCACGGACTTTGCCCGACAGGGCGCAACGACGAGGCATGGCGATATCCGCTAAAAAACGATCCCGCCGGAAGGCGGGAAGGCCGGCTTTTACGGGTCCGGCAGCGGACCCGTGCAAACCGCCGTCAGCTAGCGAACCAGTCCACCACCCGCTCGCTGATATCCTCGACCTGATCCTCCGGAATCACCCGTCCGCGGGCCGAGATTCCCGCCTGATGCACGGTTTCCGGGTCGCCCGAGACCAGGGGTGCCACCAGTAGAGGTCCTGCTTGAAATGGACCAGCCGGTAGGCACAGGTCTTGGGCAGCCAGTCCATCTTGGCCACCACCTTTGGGGTGAGCTGGATGCAGTCCGGCACGATCTTCTTGCGGTTCTTGTAGTCCCGGCAGCGCGCGGTCTTGGGGTCCAGAAGCTTGCAGCAGGTGTCGGTCTGGGCGAGTTCGCCGGTGCCCTCGTATTCCAGCTTGTTGACGCAGCACATGCCGCAGCCGTCGCACAGCGATTCCCACTCCTGCTTGGACATCTGGGCGAGCGTCTTGCGCTTCCAGAACGGCAGCTCCGTGGGCGGCGGCGGCGCGGCGGGCGCGCCGGACGAAGGACTTAGCGGCCATGGAAGGCTTCTAGCATACGACGGGCCGCCGCGGCGGGGTTGTTCGGCCGGCCTCGACCTCGCGCTCCAGGCCGGCCACCAGTTTCTTCACCTCGGGGTGCTTGCGCAGCTCGGCCAGCAGGGTCTCGCCGACCTCGTTCCACATCCAGGCGCGCGCCTGCTCGGCGCGGCGGCGGGCGACGCCCTTCTCGCCCGACCGCCTGCATGAAGCGCTCGATGGTCTGCCAGACCTCGGCCACGCCCTCGCCGGTGAGCGCCGAGCAGGTCGTGACCTCGGGCGTCCAGCCGGCGGTCGGCGAGCGCAGCATGCGCAGCGCATGCTGATAGTCGGCGGCCGACGCGCCTGGCCGCGGCCAGAAGGTCGCCGTCGGCCTTGTTGACCACGATCAGGTCGGCGAGCTCGATCACGCCGCGCTTGATGCCCTGCAGGTCGTCGCCGCCGCGCCGGCAGCAGCAGGACGATGAACATGTCGACCATGTCGGCGACCGCGGTCTCCGACTGGCCGACGCCGACCGTCTCGACGATCACCGTGTCGAAGCCCGCCGCCTCGCACGAGCAGCATGGCCTCGCGCGTGCGCCGCGCCACGCCGCCCAGGGTGGCGCCGGCGGGCGAGGGCCGGATGAAGGCGGCGTGCCGGCGCGACAGCTCCTCCATGCGCGTCTTGTCGCCCAGGATCGAGCCGCCGCCGCGCTTGGACGAGGGATCGATCGGCCAGCACGGCGAGCGAGCGGCCCTGCTCGAGCAGCGACAGGCCGAAGCGCTCGATGAAGGTCGACTTGCCGACGCCCGGCACGCCGGTGATGCCGAGCCGCACCGACTTGCCGGCGTGCGGCAGCACGGCAGCCAGCAGCGCATCGGCGCGCTCGCGATGATCGGCGCGCGTCGATCTCGATCAGGGTGATGGCCTGCGCGAGCGCGCGGCGGTCGCCCGGCCAGCAGCGGCTCGAGCAGCGGATCGGCTGCTCATTGGCCGCGGCAGCGACTTATCAGCCGGCGCCGGCGGAACGCCAGCAAGGCGGCGAGCGCCGGCGATCGCATAGAACACCGCCAGCGTCCAGCCGAGGCCGGGATCGCCGACCGCATCCATCGCCGCGCCGGCGAGCGGCCGGCCGACCAGGCCGCCCAGGATGTAGAGCATGCTGAAGGCGGTGTTGGCGCGGGCGATGTCGCCGCCGCTTGAAGCGCTGGCCGAGCAGCGCCAGGCCGACCGGATAGATCGCGAACGAGATGCCGCCCCACAGCACGATCACGCCGATGATCGCCGGCGACTGCGCCGAGACAGCCGGCAGCAGCCGAGCACCAGCAGCGCGCTGGCGAGCGTGCAGCCGGCCAGCACGGCGCGCCGGTCGAGATGGTCGGCCATCCAGCCGATCGGCCATTGCAGCGATCGACGTTGCCGATGACGAAGGCCGACAGCCACAGCGCGCCGGTCTCCGCCGACACGCCGGCGCCGACGGCATAGACCGGCAGGAAGCTGAAGGCGACCTGCTCGCCCAGACCCGCAGGCGAAGCGCGGCCAGCATGGCGAGCGGCGCCAGCGACGACGACCTGCCATGTAGCCGCCGTCGGCGTCGTGCTCGATCGCGCGGCGCCGTGCTTCCAGTAGGGCAGCAGCGGCAGCGCCACCAGCAGCGCCAGGCCGGCGCAGGTCGAGGAACGGCGCCGGCCCATAGACGCCGACGACCTGCAGCACGAGCGGCCCCAGCGCCATGCCGAGCGCCACCAGCGTGGCATAGACGCCCATGACGCGGCCGCGCCGGCTTCTCCTCGACGACGACGTTCATCCAGATCTCGCTCACCACCCACGGCACGCCGCCGACCGCGCCATGCAGGAAGGTCAGCACGAACCACGCGACCGGGCCTGTCGGTCAGCGTGTAGGCGACGGTGATGCAGCGCGAGCCGGCGACCACCGAGGCGACGATGAACGGCACCGCGCCGAAGCGCGCCGCCAGCCGGGGAATGCGCGAGCCGATGGCCAGCATGCCGATGCCCCAGGCGGCCGACACGATGCCGATGGTGAGCTTGTCGGCGCCCTGCCGCTCCAGCGCCAGCGGCACCAGCGGCATGCGCGACGCCGGCCTGCAGGCCGATGGCGGCGCAGGCGGCGAAGACCGGCAGGAGCGCGCGCCAGGGACTGGCGGCGCTCGCGCTACTCGGCGACACGCAGATGCCCTTCGGCGCGGAACGACGGCGGCTCCTGCCTGACGCTCGACCTGGCGCTCGGCTTCGGCGGCGGCCTCCTGCTGGCGGCGCCACATGTCGGCATAGAGGCCGTTCCTGCGCCAGCAGCTCGGCATGGCGGCCGCGCTCGACGATGCGGCCGCGGTCGAGCACGACGATCTCGTCGGCGTCGATGATGGTCGACAGGCGATGGGCGATCACCACGCGTGGTGCGGCCGCGGCTCACCTCCTCGAGCGAGCGCTGGATCTCCTGCTCGGTGCGCGTGTCGAGCGCGCTGGTCGCCTCGTCGAACAGCAGGATGCGCGGGTTCTTCGAGGATGGTGCGGGCGATCGCCACGCGCTGCTTCTCGCCGCCCGAGAGCTTCAGGCCGCGCTCGCCGACCGTCGTCTCGTAGCCCGTCCGGCAGGGCCATGATGAAGTCGTGGATGCGCGCCAGCCGCGCGGCCTGCTCGACCTCCTCGCGGCTGGCGCCGGGCCGGCCGTAGGCGATGTTGTAGTAGATCGTGTCGTTGAACAGCACGGTGTCCTGCGGCACCACGCCGATCGCCGCGCGCAGGCTCGCCTGCGTGACGTCGCGGATGTCCTGGCCGTCGATCGCGCACGCTGCCCGCCGGCGACGTCGTAGAAGCGGAACAGGATGCGCGAGATCGTCGACTTGCCGGCGCCGCTCGAGCCCACGATCGCCACGGTGTCGCCCGGCGGCACGCGGAAGCTCACGTCGTGCAGGATCGGCCGCGCCTTGTCGTAGTGGAAGTCGACATGGTCGAACACGATCTCGCCGCCGCTCACCGACGAGCGGCGGCGCGCCCGGCTTGTCGGCGATCTCGGCCTGCACGTCGAGCAGGCCGAACATCTGCTCCATGTCGACCAGCGCGTTGCTGATCTCGCGATAGGCGAAGCCCAGCATGTTGAGCGGCATGGTAGAGCTGGATCAGGAAGGCGTTGACCGCCACGAAGTCGCCCAGCGTCATGGTGCCGTGCACGACGCCGTAGCCCGCCATGCATCATCACCGCGACGAGGCCGGCGGAGATGATGGCGCCCTGGCCGATATTGAGCAGCGACAGCGTGCGGCTGGAGCGGATCGCCGCCGTCTCGTAGCGCCGGCGGCCGACGTCGTAGCGGCGCGCCTCGTGCTCCTCGTTGCCGAAATACTTGACCGTCTCGTAGTTCAGCAGGCTGTCGATCGCCTTGGCGTTGGCCTCGGTGTCGGCGTCGTTCATGCGGCGCACGAACTTGATGCGCCACTCCGACAGCGTGACCGAGAACACGATGTAGCCGGCGATGACGGCCAGCGGTCACCGCCGAGAAGCGCCAGTCGTAGAGGCTCCACAGGATGCCGCCGACCAGCGACGATCTCGAGCAGGGTCGGCAGGATGTTGAAGGTCGTGAAGCGGATCAGGAACTCCATGCCCTGCGTGCCGCGCTCGATGACGCGGCTCAGCCCGCCGGTCTGGCGCTCGAGATGGAAGCGCAGCGAGAGCGCATGGAGATGGCCGAACACCTCGAGGGCGAGGTTGCGGATCGCCCGCTGCGACACCGGCGCGAAGACCGCGTCGCGGATCTCGCCCAAGCGCCTGCGCCAGCACGCGCGCCACGCCGTAGGCCACGATCAGCGCGATCGGCACGGCGACGGCCTGCGCCGCTGCCGTCGCCCAGCGCGTCGACCGCCTGCTTGTAGAGGATCGGCACGTAGACGTTGACGAGCTTGGCCAGCGACCAGCAGCACCAGTGCTGCGACGACGCGGATGCGCAGCGCCGATTCACCCTTTGGCCACAAATGCCGGGCCAAGGATGCCCAGAACCGCCCAGGTGCGCGCTAAGCCGATGCTTGGGAACGCGGATCGTTGGCGGGAGGCGACATGGACGAAAAGTGCCTTTTGGGCGCGCGAAGTTCAGTGGCGTGGGGGCGTGGGCCTTCTATCGTGCCCGCAAGGCCGAAGTAAGCCCCTCGTGAGAGGCGATTTCATGAGTTTTCGTAGGGCCTTCATCGCGTTTGCGTTGTGCCTGGCGGCAGCCGGCGCCAGCGCATGGCCCAGGAGGCGCGCCAGGTCGAGATCGGCTACGAGATCACCTTTGCAGGCATCGCCGGCTTTCGCATCGACGTCACCGCGCCGCTTCAACGGCATCGAGCTACGACGTCGCAGAGCCAGCACCTTCAAGGAAGGCACGCTGAAAGCCGTCACCATGAACTACTGTCGGCCGCAACCGCGCCTGGGGCGGCTTCTCGCCCCAGGGCGCCCAGCCGAGCGGCAGGCTCGCTGTCGATCATGGTCGGCGACAAGCCGCGCACCTGGCTGGCGCAGTACGGCGCCGGCGGCTTCCTGCAGGAGACTCACACCCGGCGTGGAAGCCGCACGCCGCAGCAGGCGATCCCCGAGGCCGACCGGCAGGGCTCGCTCGATCCGCTGTCGGCGGCGCTCGAGCGTCGGCCTGGCTGGCGACGCCGCCTGCGATCAAGCCGGTGCGGACCAACGACGGCAAGCGCCGCATCGACATCATGTTCACGCAAGATCGGCATGCGAGCCCGCCGCGGCGACAGGCATTGCCGGGCGCGCAGGGCGACGTGCTGGTCTGCGAGATCTACACCAAGCGCGTCGTCCGGCGAGTTCGACGACGCGCCGAAGGAAGCCGAGACCGAGCGCGAGCGGCCGATCAGGATCTGGCTCGCCCGCTTCGACCAGACCCAGATCCGCTATCCCGGCAAGCTCGAGGCCCAGACCGTGTCTCGCCACGATCCGCGGCAAGCTCCTGTTCTTCCGCGAGCGTGCCGCTGACCCAGGAGGAAAGCCAGGCGATGCGGCGGTAGCGCCGGGGGCACAGCTGCGCCACCGTCGCTGTTGGACTTCGATGTTCCGCCAGCGGGCCTGCAGGCAATGCCTGCGCAATTATTTCGTACCGTGCGGGCTTCGGTGCTGTGGACCGCATCGCCATGACCATGGCCATTCCTTGCGCTGCAACTGCGCTTGCTGGCAACGCCGGCTCCGAATAAGTGCGCCCGATTCACGCTTCGCGGCGCGGCGAGAATTCGGGCACTTAGCAGGTTACGTTCGCCATCGGACTTCGAACGTCCCGCTGGCGGGCCTGCGAGGCAGTGCCTGCGCAATTACTTCGCACCGTAGCGGGCTTCGGTGTTGCGGGAAGCGCTGCTGGCAACGCCGGATCAGATAAAGTGCGCCCGACCACGCTTCGTGGCGAACCATGACCATGGCCACTCCTTGCGCCGCAAGCGCTGCTGGCAACGCCGGCTCGAATTAATGCGCCGATTCACGCTTCGTGGCGGAGCGAGGGTTCGAGACACCCACATTACTTTCGCCATCGGACTTCGACGTGCTGGCGCGCCTGCGAAGCAATGCATGCTACGAATTAATTCACCGAGCGGGCCTTCGCTGTTGCGGAAAGCGCGATGGCAACGCCGGCTCAATTAATGCGCCAGATTCACGCTTCGCGGCGCAGGCAATGCTTTCACAGGAACGGGTCATGAAGCGTCACCTGTCCGCGGACCATGCAAGGGGTGCTGCACGAATTAGCGCAATTTCCGCAAGTGGTTTTTGACGTCGTCGTGCCGCGCCAAGGCTGATTTCGGCGATTAGCGCGATTTGCGACAGCAGATGCCGACCGCCATCCGATGCCGATTTTTCAACGCTTTCGCCAATTAGCGCATTTCCGCGATTTCCGCGGGCCTCCTGTCGCCTCGTTCGCCGGTCCTGCACGGCGGCAACTTGCTGTCTTACCTACGGCATGTGCCGCGCTCGAGGCTCGCGCAGTTCCTGCAGTTTGCGCTGGAGCCTTTGGCCCGCCCGCCAGGCTCGCGCGCGCGAGAGGGGCAAGCGTGGTGGGAGGCGATTGAAAAGAATCCATGATGCACCAAGTAGTGCACCATGGTGATTTTCAAATGCTTCCGTATTTTCCGGCATCCCGTCGTCTCGCCGGGGCCGAACGCCCGAGCAGGCCTTGCCTGAGGCCGGCAGGGACTTTCCAATGGGATCATGGCTCGGCGGCCTGTCGTAGCAGCCACTAGCTGCTAGATTCGGCTAACAGCCGCGTGCGTTTAAGTATCGAGCCGGGGCGTCCCCTGCTCAAACAATCGTCTGAAATGGGACGCTCCGGAGTTAAGGGGCCGCCATGGGCGGCAAAGATACCGGCTGTCCGCGAGATCGAAGACGAGGTCGCGACGATCACTGCCAATTGGGGAGGACACCGCCGAATACGCGGCTGGGGGTGTGCCGTGCGCATCGATCTGCAGGCCGTCTAGTGCATGAACGCGTTCATGAGGCGCTGGCCTGAGTCCGGCCATACTGATTGCAAGAATGCGCGCCATCGCCCCCTAGATGGTAGTTTTTTTGAAGATCGCCAGCTTGCTCCTCGGCGTGGATCGTCGCGTGAGGTCTCTCGGGAGAAATCCTGATGAATTGTCGCCGTCATTGTCGGATCGTCATAGTCGGCCGGGTATCCGTGGATTACGCCGTCTGTCACTGTCGACCGATGACATTTTGGCGATGCGCATGTAACGGAGGGGGTGTCGTCTTTGAAGGGCGCAAGGGCCGGGGTAGCGAACGGCGTCTTTCATGAATCGCAGCCGTCGACTGAATTCTAGAGAGGATCTGATCCCGGCTTCCCTTTGGCTTTCCGACGTGGTGGTAAATCGTGGCGATAGCCGCGTTCAGGCTGAACTCGAATGTACTAAAACCAACTACGAGCAGGCCAATGAGCGCGCCGGGTTGTCTATGAACTTTTTTCGTCTGCGGGAATGCCCCTAGGAAAATCATCCTCCATGCCCAAGCCCTCCCCCAAGCTCGATCCAGCGACAGAAGCAATCGTGCGCCGGATGCTCACTGTTTCCCCACGGCCAAAGGTGGCGGTCAGGAAGCCCGGAAGCGGCGTAAGCTGGGGGCGGCTGACGGCGCGCGTCTGAGCAACCTTTGGGGACCCCGTTCGTTGATTTGAACAACCAGCGATAAAGGAGAAACCCAGTGATCAACTTCAAGTCCTCACGTTGCTCGTGGCCCTCCTCGCCGGCGCCTGCGCCTCCAGACATGCGCTTTGGCCTTCTACGATCCTGCCGAATTCCGGTTTTATATGGCTCACTGCACGAACGGGACGGTTCACCGGCCATGGTGTGGGCTACAAGACTGCATGGACCGTGGCCTTGAAGCGCAGATCGATCGCGCGTCTGAACGGAGATGGCCACGACGAGGTTTATACTGCGCGGCTCGCAGCGGCGGGCTTTACCGCCGCGCTCAAATAAGGTTGGGCAACTGGCGACAACTAGTCATCGTCAAAATCGAGCGCAGCGCCCGCAGCTTGCGATTACCCCAGCGAATTGGCTTCGGTCCGCTCGTCAGTCCGCCGATAGGTGAGGCGCTTTCCGACGATGCCCTTGACGGCCTTCTCGGCGCGTTCCTTGTCGGTCAGGAACCGAGTTCGGTATGGCCGCGTTGCCCACAAGGTCACCTGCAACGCTATCTGGCCGAGTTTGACGCCCCTACCGCGATCGAACGTGCGAAATGCGATCAAGAGATGGCGACGCGAAGATTGCGTTGATCGACGCAGCCAATCCTGAATGGCCCGATCCTACCAGCGAGGTTCACTAATCGCCAAGGCCAATCGTTGAAGCGAGGTCTCTCCGCTCGGGCCTTCGGCCCTCGGTCAGACGACGGAAACTGACCAAGCTCTAAGCCGCGCGCTTCTGGCTGCGCTGGCGCAGGATCGGCAGGATCTCCGGCACGCCGCCGCCGGGATGTTGGTGCCGGGGCCGTAGATCGCCGCGACGCCCGCGGCTTCTTCAGGAAGTCGTAGTCCTGCGCGCGGGATCACGCCGCCCACCACGACCATGCACGTCCGAGCCGCCCTGCTTGGCGCAGCTCGCTCGATCGAGCTGCGGCACCAGCGTCTTGTGGCCCGGCCGCCTGGCTCGACACGCCGATCACGTGCACGTCGTTCTCGATCGCCGCGCGCGGCCTCCTCGCGGCGTCTGGAACAGCGGGCCGATGTCGACGTCGAAGCCCAGATCGGCGAAGGCGGTGGCGATCACCTTGGCGCCGCGGTAGCAATACGTAAC
>ERZ1370068.4322-contig-340_pt1 | contig 27769 bp, 48 predicted proteins | sample MGYA00561227_ERZ1370068 | MGnify/ENA primary metagenome ERZ1370068 (study PRJEB38410, sample SAMEA6850437) | metagenome | study: Metagenomic assessment of the ecological functions of the soil: analysis of the soil microbiota associated with the...
CAGTTACGTATTGCTAGCGATGGGCTCGGTTCTGGGTTCGGGCTGAGCAAATAGGCCAGAAGCGCATCCGCCCCGACCCGATCCCTAATCCCTAACCCCTGATCTACTTTCCTGCCTTGAGCGTGAGCTTCTGCACGCGCCAGTTGGCGAGCTCGGCCGACGAGCAGCTCGTTCTCGCTGCGGCAGTCGATCGAGTTGACGAGGCCGAACTGCTTTGGGCAGCTTGCCGGCGCGGCCGAACTTGCCGACCACGTTGCCGTCGAGATCGAGCTTGTAGATCGCGGCGTCTTCCATCCCGTCAGGATCGCCGGTGTGCGCGACGTAGAGAACACTGCCGCGGCCCGGGCGTGATGCAGATCGCGGTTGGCGAGCCGACGTTCGTGGAATCTGCTTCTTGAACGTGCCGTTGCCGTGTCGAACACCTGGATGCGCTTGTTGCCTTCGTCTGCCACGTAGACGTTGCCCTGCGAGTCGATGGCGATGCCGTGGACGATGTTGAACTGGCCGTGGCTCGGAGCCGCGCGAACCCCACGACTTGATATAGCTTGCCGTTCGGCTCGTATTTCGCGACGCGCGCGTTGCCGTAGCCGTCGGCCACGTAGATGTTGTCCGGCCGCGTCCCACGCGACGTCGGTCGGCCGCTGGAAGCTCTCACCTTCGGCGCCCGCGCCCGGCAATCCGCGGCCGCCGCCCTCCGCCACCGCGTCCCGGCGCACCACCGCAGGCGCGCCGCGACCGCCCGGTGCTCCTACCGCGTCCGCGCGCTCGCCGGCCGCCGGTGCGGCTGTCTGCGAGACACGGGCACGCCTGCCGGACTGCGGCGTGAGCGGCAGCGTCGGCACGCGCAGCGCTTCCGGCTTGCGGCTCAGAACCATCTGCGACGCGCCCGTTCGAGTCGAACTTCATCACCTGCGTCGACATCTGATCGACGATCCAGACGTTGTCCTGCGGATCGACGCGCACCTGCTGCGCCTCGCAGACAGTCCGTACGCGCCCTGGCCGATCTCGCGGACGAACTTTGCCGGTCTGGTCGAACTGGAACAGACGCGAGCCGCCGTGCGACGACCGCGCGCGATGTGCCCGAGCGTGATCGGTCGGGATTCCCGGTGCGCGGTACAGGATAAATGTCGCCGCTTGCGAGTTGGTGGCGACGCCAGCCGCTTCGCCCATGTGAAGGTCGTCCGGGAGCTTGAGCAGATCGCCGGGTTCGAGTCGTAACGCGATCTCCGGCACACCTGCGGCAGACATCGCGCCGCCGAGGCGACGGCGGCCGCCGCGACGATGACGCGGCACAGAGGAAGCGTCACAGTTCGTTTCATGAGCGAGCCTCCTCGTCACTTCGCGCGCGCAGCGGTCTGGACCTTCGCTGCGTCGCTTGAGCATGATTTTCTGAGCGCGCCAGGCCGAGATTTCCGACACGAACAGCTGGTTCGGATTGCGGCAGTCGATCTCGTGAACCGTCGCTGAACTCTCCGAGGCCCTTGCCGGCCTTGCCGAACTTGCCGACGATCGTGCCGTCGAGCTCCATCTTGTAGATCTCGCCGGTGATGGCCCACGACGCGGCCGGGTTGGCTGTCCGGGTTCGAGTTCGAGACGAATAGATACTGATGCGGGCCCCGGCGAGACGCACACCGCCCACGGGTTGCCGACGTTGTCGTAGCTGGCCTTCAGGCTGCAGGTTGTTGTCGAGCACCTGCACGCGCGCGTTGCCGCGATCGCCGACATAGACGTTGCCCTGCGCGTCGGACGGTGATCGAGTGCGGCGTATTCAACTGGCGTCGGCGACGATGCCGCGGTCGTGCCGAACGACGCTGAGGAACCGGCCGTTCTTGTCGTACTTCACGACGCGCGAGTTGACGTAGCCGTCGGAGACGAAGATGTTGCCCTGCGCATCCCAGGTCACGTCGGTCGGGCCGGCCGAACTGTACTTCTCGCGGCGGCGCGGCGGGCAGCGTGCTGTCGAACGGCGCCCATCGACCGGCTCGGGCCGCCGGCCGAGCACCATCACGACGCGGCCCTTCGGGGTTGAACTTGATGACCATGTTGGTCCCCTCGTCGACCGCCCAGATGTTGTCCTGCGCGATCGACGCGGACCGCGTGCGCGAACTCGAGGCCGTAGAGGCCCTGGCCGATCTCGCGGACGTAAGGCGCCGTTCTGATCGAACTCGAGCAGCCGCGTGTCGCCGCTGCGCGTGTAGACGAACACGTGCCCCTTCGAGTTGGTCGCGATGCCGATGCCTTCGCCGAAATAGAGATCTGGCGGCAGCTGGAAGAAATCTCGCGACCGAGTCGAACGGATCCGGCAGCGTTGGTCGCCTTTGCTTTGCTCTGGGCAAAGATCGATGCTGTGCCGACCAGCGCGACAACCAGCAACGACGTCACATATCGCCTCATGAAATGCCTCCGAAAAAGAGTGCGGTGAAAGAGGAATCTATACCTGTCGCCCTGATTGTTCAACCTTCTGCGGGCGGTGCCGCGATGATGGCGGCGTTATCGGTGGGCGCGGAGCTGCCATCCGGCAATGTGAGCATGTCTTTCCAGCCCGCAGCGTGTGTCCAGACCGCGTCGAATGGCCTCGTCCAGGACGCCCCAGGCCGTGGCGTTGCTGCCGTGCAGAGAGCCGGGGCCGGGTGATTTCCGGCCTTGTCGAGCCACGGCGATCATCTCATCGGCCGACTTGAGCGCGGCCTCCACGGCCGGCGCCGCGCGGTTCGGATGAGAATCCGGAGACACTGCGGGCCAATCCCGCTCGAAACCAGCGTGTTCGCCGCGGGAGGTCCGACAGGCCGGCCTCGATGCCCACACCTTTATCTATAAGGACCCTGGCCAGCGCCGGCGATCCAGCCTCTATGAAATTCACCGAAGGCAAAGTCCGGGCAACTACGCTCCACTTCGAGACCACGGCGACTCGGGCGTCTGGATCGGGACGCTGCCTGAGGGAGCGATGCTGGCACGCCCGATGGTCACCTTCAGCATCGAGACGCCCGCCGTGCACCGCGTCCACCGAAGCGGGCCACGTCGTCCGGCTGGAAGGCTTTGTTCCTTTGTCCACTGCCGCGCACGTGAAAGTGCACCGCGCCGGCTTTGCCGGCCTCCGAACCGTGGTGCAGACGGCCGCCCGCCCGAGCATCACTGGCGTCACCGGAAGCGCTGGATGGAAGTCGTCAACACGCTTCGAGGCGCGCCGTTGATACGACAGGCCTTTCAGAAAGCACCGCTGCGCGACCATACTAGCTGCCATGGCGCGAGGCTTCCGCCGAAGCATGACTCCGAGACGGCTGGTACCGTTTCCGCAGCGACCCTCTCTTGGTTGACTCTGGGACTCCTTGCGGCCGGATCCGGGCGTCGTCCCGGATAGAGATCAAGACACTGTCGGTTGATGCCGACCGTGTCACCGGCGGCGATGTGCTGGTTCAGGTGCAGGTTCCCAGTGGAACGCCGCTCGCCTCGGTCAGGATGAAGGCCGGCGGCCGCGACGTCACGTCCGTCCTGCAGTCGACGGCGCTAAATACGTTGACCGGGCTTGTCACCGGCCTGGCTCTCGGCAAGAACGTTCTCACGGTCCGAAACGGCCGCGCGCTCAACTCCCGCGGCGACGCTGGGGATCACGAACTATCCGATCACCGGCCCACGTGACATCAGTCCTGGCAGCAACCGTTTATCTGCCAGACCGATCAGTTCGTGCTCCCGGACGGATCGAAGCTCGGACCGCCTCTCGATGCCAACTGCACCGGCGAGAACCGTCGTTGCCAGCACGTGTATCGGACGAACGATGCCAAGCCGGCCTTCAAGCCGCTGCCCGGGAACGTGACGGCGGCAACGCTCCCTCTGACCTCGCGAAGACCACGACGACAGCCGGCGCGACGGTGAACTTCATCGTGCGCGTCGAAACCGGCACGATGAACCGCGGGCATCTACCAGAACGCGATCCTGCACGATCCGACCTCGGATCCCGCGCCGACGCCGTTTGCGGCTCCGAAAGGCATGGAACCGCCGACTGCTCGGCGCTGCACGGCATCCGGCTGCCCCGTCGGGCTGGTACATACGACAGGGCGATGGGCGCCGGCGGCGTGCATCGAGCCGTGGCGCGGCTCGGCCGAGGGCTACGCCGATCTTCATCAACACGCTCAATCACCCCACCAACAGCTGCAACGCCGTCGTCGCGGGCGAGACAGCCGATGATGGGCAAGGAAGCACTTCATCGAAGACTTCGGCGTCGCCGCTCTACACGATCTCCATGGGCAGGATCGGGCGGCGCCTACACGAGCCTGCAGATCGCCGACGCGCTTTCCCGGCCTCTTCGACGGCGTCGATCATCACGCGCCACGTTCCCCGACGCGCTGGCACATCGCGCCTCGGGGCTCGACGCGCACTCTGCTGACGCACTACTTCGCGACCGCCGATCCGCACGGCTTTGACCGAACGCGCAGAAAGTCGCGGTCAGCGGCTACAAGGGATGAAGGCGTTCATCGACGCGGCGAACCAGTCGCAGCGCACCGGATCCGGTGCCGGACCGCGCGGACATCGAGGGCTACTCAGTCGGCGCGCTGGAACGACGTCGTGCCCGGAGTCGCTCCGCTACGATCCGGTGAAGAATCCGAAGGGCGCGAGGCCGACGGTGTTCGACGCGGCGCAGCAACATCTACGGCGTCGATCCGATCGACAGGGTTCGCGCTGCGTCCGCTTCGACAACGTCGGCGTCCAGTACGGATTGAGCGCGCTCAACAGCGGCGCCATCACCGCCGCAGCAGTTCCTCGATCTCAACGAGAAGATCGGCGGCTACGACCAGGATGCCAACTACATCCCGCAGCGCGCGCGGCCGGCGACGCGAGCGCGATCAAGCGCGCATATCAGGCCGGGCTGACGCTTTCGGCCAGCGCCGGCCTCACGTCGATTCCGATCTTCGACAACGCGACGTCCACCGAAGGCCGGCGGCTATCACTACGGCTGGTTCCACTTCGCGCTGCGCGAGCGCGCTGCGTCAGGCCGCCGGCAATTACCGACAACATGGATCATGTGGCGCAGCGTCGACCAGCACGCAGCCAAAGACGTCTTCGATCGACTGGATGGTTGCGTACGAAGTCCGATTCGTCGAGCGATCGCGGCGCGCGTGAAAGTCGCTGCGCGCGAAACCAAAGATGCTCGGCACCGAAGGCTGCTACGACAAGTCCACTCCGCCGGTGTTCATCGCCGAGGCCCTGAAGTTCACCAGCAAGCCCGACGACGAGGTGCAGCGCGCTCTACCCGGTCTACTCCGAACCCGCGGCACGAAGCCGGCGGCCCGCTGGCGGCGAACGTCCTCAAGTGCCAGCTGAAGCCGATCGACGCGGAAGGACTACTCGGTGCAGTTCTCGTCCGGCCGAGCCGAACCGGACTCGACGCGATCTTTCCCGCCGGGTGTCTGCGACTGGTCGAAGACCGGTGTGAGTCAAACGCACCGTCGTGCCCTGGCGTCGTTCGGGCCGTCACCGAAGAATCTCGTGTTCGATGTCACCAAGTAGGTGTCGCGGATAACTCGGCCTTTCATCATTGCGTTCAATCAACTGACTGACTGAACGTGTGCGAGGGCGGACATAGGCTTCGCAGGGTCCAGGCGGGTCTTACCGGAGGCTGTCTGGTGAGGAGTAAACAAACATGACACGACGTGTGGTGCGTCACTTCATTACTGGCAATCTTCTGTCGCTCGCCGCCGCCGCCGCCTTCGCCCAGGCGACGGCCACCCAGAAACCTTTCGAGCCCCGGTGGTTGGACAGGCCGGAAAGGACGTCGTCTGCGGTGCCCCACGTCCCAGACGCTCGTCGACTAAGATGCTCGACATGGCCAAGGTCACACCGCAGGACTATCTGATGGACCTCGGATCGGGCGACGGCCGGACCGTGATCACCGCGCGCCAAGCGTGGCTGCGCGCGATGGGCATCGAATGCAACCCCGACATGGTCGAGCTCTCGCGCAAGAACGCGCTGGCGGCCGGCGTCAGCGAACGCGCGACGTTCGTCAAGGCAGACCTCTTCGAAACCGATTTCTCGCAGGCCGACGGTGATCACGATGTTCCTGCTGCCGCAGCATCAACATGAAGCTGCGGCCGAAGATTCTCGACCTGAAGCCGGGCACTCGCATCGTGTCGAACACCTTCACGATGGAAGACTGGGAAGCCGACGAAACACAGACCGTCTGGCGGTGAATGCTCAGACGTGGTGCACCGCGCTCTTCTGGATCGTTCCGGCGAAAGTCGGCGGCACGTGGAAGATGCCGCAGGGCGAGCCTGACGCTGACTCAGAAGTTTCCAGATGGTCACCGGCACGCTTGCGACGACCCAGGTGACGGAAGGCTGCGCGGCGCCGACATCACCTTCACCGGCGGCGGCACGACCTACACCGGCCGCGTGAACGGCAACGACGATCCAGGGAAACGCCGGAGGCAGCGCCTTTACCGCGACAAAAGTCAGATAGGCAGGCGCAGGAATTGCGTTATTGCTGATTGCGAACTGCTCATTGATCAAATGAGCAATAAGCAATTGGCAATAAGCAATTGACTCCCGACTCGTGCAGATCTGTGCAGTGTCGGCCTCCGTCGTCATGCTGATCGTTCGACAGCCCTGTAAGTCGCCCTCTGAAATCGCCGATCACCGCTGGTCTTTTCCCAGTCAAAACCTCGCGTTTCACAGTAATCCCGGCCGTGGCCCGCGATTCGCATACCGTCGAGGTCTACGATGACCGGGCGGTGCTGCTGATGAACAGGAGACGACTGGTGACGACGATTCGTGGCGCATTGGCCTCGGTCGCGGCCGCGGCTATCGTTCTCGGAACAAACGGCATCACCGTCCCCACGCGCAGGGCGGTCGCATCCGCAATCGCGCGTGACCTGCGCGCGACGCGCGCAGCACGCGACGGTCGTGTGCGCGTGCTCGTCGAATTGAATGTTGCCAGGCCATGTCGCCGACGGCCGGCTTCCGAACATCCTTGCGCGCCTCGGTCAGCGCCAGCGCGTCGAGCGCCATTCAATCGCGGGTGCTGTCGCGATTGTCGAGCCGTCATCGCGACGAGTCGTCCATCGCTACGAAACGCTGCCCTACCGATCGCGCTCGACGTCGATGCCAGCGCACTCACTTCACTCGACAACCGATTCGAATGACGTCGTCCAGGTCCTCACGATGACACCATCGTGCGGCCGGTAGCTCGCCGAAAGCGCCCCGCTCATCCAGGCCGATCAGGCGTGGGCGGTCAGGTATGACGGCACGAGGCACGACGATCGCGATTCTCGATACGGGCGTCGAATCGACGCATCCGTTCCTCGCCGGCAAGGTCATCGAAGAAGCGTGTTATTCGGGCGACGTTCCGGGCCTGACGACGTCGTTCTGTCCAAATGGCCTGTCAGAACAAATCGGTCCTGGCGCGGCGACGCCATGCTGGCTCGGACGGCTGCTACCACGGCACGCACGTCGCGGGCATCGCGGCGGGCAACGGCGCAGGCGCGGGCATGCCGTTCTCGGTGCGTCGCGAAGGGCGCGAACATCATGGCCGTCCAGGTCTTCTCGCAGATCGATAACGAGCTGGCCTGCGGAGGCGTGGCGCCCTGTTCGGGCGGCTTCACACTCGGACATCCTGGCTGGGTCTCGAACGCGTCTACACGGTCGCCGCAAAGCCGCAACGTCGTCGCCGTGAACATGAGCCTGGGCGAAGGTCAGTTCTTCGCGCAATGTGATCTCGCAGCCCTACAAGCCGCTGATCGATCAGCCTTCGCTCGATCGGCGTCGCCAGCGTCGCCGCCGCGGGCAACGACGGACATCTGACCTCGATCATGACGCCCGCATGCGTCTCCACGGCTGTCAGCGTGGGCGCGACGGACAAGAACGACGAAGTCGCATATTCTCGAACGCGTCGTCATTCATGTCGCTCTGGGCGCCCGGCGTCGAGATCGTCTCCGTCGGTGACCGACGGCGGGTTCGACATCCTGACGGCACGTCCATGGCCAGTCCGCATGTCGCCGGTGCATGGGCCGTGCTCAAGCAGGCCGCTCCGAGCGCGAGCGTCTCCCAGATCCTCACCGCTCTGCGCAACACGGGCAAAACCGATTCACGACAACCGGCCCGGCGGCAGCGTGACGGCTGCCGCGCATCAGCATCTACGAAGCGCTGGCCACGCTGACGTCGATCACGAATCCCGCGCCCGCGATCACCTCGCTCGCCCGATCACGCGCGCATGCGACGGCACCAGACTTCACGCTGACCGTCAACGGGTCGGGCTTCAACGCGTTCTCCAAGCTTCACTGGAACGGCGCGGAACGGCCGACGCAAAATCGTCAACGTCACCAGGCTGCAGGCATCGATTCCCGGCAGCGATCTTCACGAGCGCCGGCGTTGTCGAAATTACGGTCGTCACCGATCCGCCCGGCGGCGGCACGTCGAACCCGGTGATGCTGACGATCACGCCGCCGCCGTCCATCACGATCGACTCCGCGACCGTTGCGCCAAACGGCTCGGTCACGATGACGCTCCAGAACGGATTCGGCGGTGCGAACGATTGGCTGTCGTTTGCGGCTGTCGGCTCGCCAGACACCTTCGAATCTCCAGTGGCGCTACGTCGGATCGGCCATCGAAACGAGGGTGTGGACAGATCTTCGTCGGGGCCACCGAGGGTCAGTTCGAGTTCCGGCATACTACCTCGACAACGGATACGTGCGGAAGGCGACGAGCTCCACGGTCACCGTGACCACGCCGCCCAATCCGGTGCCGACGTCATCACTTCTCTCGCCAACGCGCACGCCGGCGGGAAGCGCCGGCATTCACGCTCACGGTGAACGGCACCAATTTCGTGCAGTCATCCGTCGTTCGATGGAACGGCGCGAATCGTTCGACGACGTATGTGAGCGCCTCCGCAACTGCGTGCGGCCATTTCGGCAGGCCGATGTGGCGGCCATCGGCACGCGCGGCCGTCTCGGTGTTCAATCCGACACCAGGCGGAGGCGTGTCGCCGTCTACGGCAACCTTCACCATGGATCCGCCGCCATCGCTCGCCTGTGAACACGACGTCGGTTGCGGGTAACACGCCAGTGACTGTCACCCTCAGCAACGGTCTGGGCGGATCGACAGACTGGCTGGGAGTGGCGGCGACAGGCGCACCGGACACGAGCTACCTGCAGTGGACCTACGTCGGCACGGGTGTGACCAAGCCGGACGTGGACCACCAACATGCCAGCAACGCCCTGGGACGCTACGAGTTCAGGCTGTTCAAGAGCGGCTACACCCGCGTCGCGACGAGCGCGAGCCATCACCGTGCTGCCGCCAGCGCCGCTGGCGACGTCGTTGTCGCCCGCGGCCGGCCAGGTCGGCGGCGCCGCCTTCACGCTCACGGTGAACGGCAGCAACTTCCTCGCCTCGTCGGTGGTCCGGTGGAACGGCGCCGATCGCGCGACGACTTATGTGAGCGCTTCGCAGGTGCGTGCGGCGATCCCCGCAAGCGACGTCGCGAGCGCCGGAACGGCGTATGGTCACCGTCTTCAATCCGCCGCCGGGCGGCGGACGTCGACCGCGCTGCCGTTCTCGATCAGCCAGGCGCCGTCGCTCGCGGTGAGCACGACGACGGCGCGTCGGCGGCGCACAGGTGACGGTGACGCTCGCGAACGGCTCCGGCGGATCGACCGATTGGCTCGGACTTGCGCCGACCGGGTCGCCCGACACGACCTATCTGCAGTGGACTTACGTGGGCGCGGGCGTGACGTCGCGAACCTGGACGATCAACATGCCCGGCGACCGCCGGCACCTACGAGTTCCGGCTGTTCGCCGGAGGCTACACTCGCGTCGCGACCAGTCCGATCGTGAATGTCACGGCGGCACCACCGCCGCCGCCGGCGCAGCTCACACCGAACGTGACGAGCGGCGAAGGTCAGCTACGCCGGTGACTGTTTCGCTGACGGACGGTCCCGGCGGACCGACCGATTGGATCGCGCTCGCCGCGAGCGGTGCAGCCAACAACAACTATCTGCAGTGGGTGTGACGTGGGCTCAGGTGTGACGATCACGTAGACTGGACCGTCACGATGCCTGCCGCGGCGGGCACTACGAGTTCCGGTTGTTCCTGAACAACGGCTACACGCGCACGGCGACCAGCCCGCCGATCACCGTCACACCCTAAGAACCGTTCTGGGTTCTGGGTGCCGGGTTCTGTGTGCTGAGTTCTGGGTGCTGGTTCTAGTATTGGGTTCTGGACAGCCCAGATATCCACAAACGCTGGTCGCTCGATGGCGACAGGGCCGACTCGTTGGTCGAGCAAAAGCAGTACGGACTGGGCTCGTTGTTGTAATTCCACAGGACCGGCGTGTCTTTGTCGGCGGGCAAGCATCGATCGGTCTTCCGTTGACGGGCGGACCGAGCAGCTGTGCGACTTCCTTTCGCTCATCCCAAGCTTCAGAAACCAGCGCCGCGTAAAGGCCGCGTGGCGGGTCATCAGTACTCCCACGTGGCTTTCTTCATCGCCTTTTGTTTGATGGTTGACCGTGGCCAGTCATCGGCGGGTTGAGACGTTTCGCCGCCTCTCAGCAATGTTCACAACCGGTCCCTGAGAGAAGCTCAGGCTCCTGTCTGCGCCGCCTCCGCGATCGCGTGGTGGCGCGCGTAGTTCTTCATGTCACCCGCGGTGTGATAGCTCGTCGCCAGGCTGGCGTGGTAGTTGTGGATCCTGAAGCGGACCCGGTTGGCGCCCATGCCGCGGGGCTCTGCGAAACGCAGCGCGATCGTCCTCGAAAGACACGGTCAGTTCTCCGGGTGCTGTGATGGGTTACCGTCGGCATGCCGACGACACTCATCGGGCGGGCCGCAGGTGCTGGTTCCAGGTGCTGCCGTGCCTCGTTCGTTGTTTAATCGAACGAAGCACGGAGCACGCAGAACGTAGAACGGCGCGGTTAGAAGCGAACGCCAAACGTCAGGCGAAGAGCGCGAGGCGAGGTATACGCCATGCGGTTGACTGCGGTGCCGAAGGTCGGCGCGTAGTCCCAGTTCACGCCCTGAACAGGTGCGGTCGTGAAGGGGTTGAAGGTCTGATAGAGCGTCGGCGCAGTGACCGACGTGCGAATCGTCTGGTCGATTCTGCCGGCGTTCACGGCGCCGCCGCTCGCCGAGACCGACGCGCCGCAAGCCGCACAGCTGGGATTGATTGAAGAGATTGATCACCTGCATTTGTCCGAAGATCTGCAGGCGCCGTGCGGTCCGGTAGACGTAGGTCGCCGCGAGGTCGGTTCGGATCTGTCCCTCGGTGCGGAACGCGTCGCGAGCCGGTGTAGTAGTAAACAGTCTGGTTGCCTGCCGGCGGCGTGAGGTAACCGGGATTCGTCACGAAGGCGGCCGCGTTGACGCCGCTCGACGACACGGCGCCGTAGGGCACGCCGCTCTCGAGGGTCTGCAAGAGTCCGAGCGTCAGGCCATCGAGCTGCTTGACGCCGTAGTTCACCCAGATGCGCGCACGGTGCCGCTGATCGATGGACAGGTCGCCGTCCGGATAGTTCCACGACGCCTGCTTGTATTCCGGATACTGAAGCGTCGAATCAGTCGTCGGACCCGCGGACGCCGATTCGCCGTCGACGTTCCCCCACGCATGCGACAGCGTGTAGGTCGCGCCGACTTCTGTCGTCGGCGTCAGGCGCAGGCGTTGCTTCGGTGTTGAGTCCGCTGTACTGCCGATCGAGATGGCTCGCGTTCTCGATGAGGGACAGATCGAAGGTGCGACCGAGCTTGTCGGTCACCCTACCGGTGTTCATGTCGGTCCGCGCCGCATAGAAGTCGCCGTAGTTGCGATAGATGAAGTCTGCCCGCACGGCCGCGCGGCTGCCCCAGTTCCGGCTCACACCGCTCGCATACTCCATGACGTTCGGCGACACGAGCGAGCCGCGAATCTGCGGCGTCACGCCCGGAATGTTCGGCGTCCCCGTCAGCGGGAGATTCGGACCGCCGTTCGCGAAGAACCAGTCGAACACCTGCTGGATCGCCTGCGGCGTTGCCGTCTCGACCGCGCCGTTGCCGTTGATGGACGGGCCGCGATAGAGGAACTGATAGGTGTCTGAATTGCCGCCGGTCGACGTGGAATTCGCGATCGACGAAGAAATCGCCGCAACGTAGCGAGCGACACTTCCCGTCACGGACCACTCCGATTGGCCGGTCGGATCCCAGATGAGGCCAAGCCGGGGACTGAAGGCGCTGTCGTTGGACACCGGCTGTCCCGCGCTGTTGCTGCCGTTGTTCTTGTCGAACCGCAGGCCCAGGTTCGCCGTGAGCCGCGGCGAAACACGCCACGAGTCGTTCACGAAGCCGGAGTGCACGCGGAAATTTGCGCCCGTGCTCGAGACGAGGATCGGGTTCCACTGGATGGCGGTCGTTCCGTTGCCGAGGAACACCGGCGTCAGCGATTCTCCCGTCACGATCGCCGATGTGCCGAGAATGCGATAGTCGCTGCCGGACTGATGGTTGTTTGCCCAGCGGCGATCGTTGAATCCGTCGTATCCGAAGACCAGGTTGTGCGAGCCAACGCCGTTCCTCGAGAGGAAATACGACCCCTTCAGGAACACGTCCGTGTTGTCGCGCTGCTCGGGATCGCAGACGCCGCAGAAGGTGGGCGCCCAGTAGCGGCGGGCGCTGCGCGACTGGTCGATCAGCAGCGTGCCGTTGATCAGATCCGCGTTGACGTCGCGCCGATGTCTCGAGCGTCTCGTTGCGGGCCGAGAAGCGTGCTTCGAAGAACAGCTTCTGTGAAAGCACTCCGCTGTAGCTGACCGTCGTCAAGTCCAGAACGCGGGTCGGATCGTAGAGACTCCGCGCATCCATCGACGTCGAGGGTTGAAGGTCGCGTTCGTCTGCGCGTCGGTCGAGCGCGTGTATGCGCCTTCGATACGCTGGCTGCCCTTGGGAGAATACGTGGCCTTGGCTTCGTAGCCGTCGCAGACCGCTCGAGTAATCGTAGGGCGCGTTGGTCACCGCGAGCGTCCGCCGCTCCTCGATGCTCTGATTGCGGCCGGCGGCAAAGAACCAGAGGTGATCCTTCATGACGGGTCCGCCCAGCGTGTATTCGTAGGCCGGCAGCGTTTTGTCGAGCTTCGAATCGCCGGCAAACGGCGTCAGCGCCCGCCAGTTGTCGTTGTTCAGCGTGTCGCGGAACGATCCTGAGAACTGATTCCCGCCCGACTTGGTCACGACGTTGACGACGCCGCCGCCGAAGCGGCCGTACTCGGCAGAGACACCCGCGGTCGCGACGGTGGTCTCCTGAATCGCGTCCTCGATATAAAGATCGTACGGCTGGCCGCGCAGGTTCTCGCTCACGGTCACGCCGTTGACCAGGAAAAGGTTTTCGTCAGCGACATCGATCCGGCGATCGAATATGCGCCGCTCGGACCTGTGCGCGTGGACCGACGGCGCCATCAACATCGACGCGTTGATGTCGCGCGTGGTCGGCAGCACGTTGATCAGGTCCTGCCGGAAATTGCTGGCCACCTGCGCCGTCTGGAGCAGGAGATTGGTCGCCCCACGATCTCGACCGACTCGTTCACCGGCGCGAGACCGAGCTTGGCGTCGACAGGCAGGCACCTGCGTTGGCGCGAGCGTCACCTGTTTGATCTGGCGCTCGAAACCCGAGAGCTCGAACGTCACGGAATAATTGCCGGACGGGAGAAGCGTCAGAATGTAATCGCCCGTTTCGGCGGTCGTTGCGCTTCGAACGCCCTGCAGGTTCGGCGACGTCACGCTCACGGTCACACCAGGTGTGGCGCGATCCTGGGCGTCAACGACACGTCCCGAAATGGTGCCGGTCGTGCTCTGAGCCGATGCGATCTCGGGCCAAGCCGACTAGCGCGAAAGAACACACCGAACGTGAGGCCCTTCCCTGACATTCCGCTACTCCTTTCGATTTAAAGCGGGAAACCTCACTATTATGCATCATTATGTCCTTCTGTGTCCTACCAAATACTTTCATCAAAACGATGACGATTTTGAGTACGAGGAGTCAGGCGGCTCGCAGCACCCTGGAAAATGCGCTCAGGAACTCCTTGACGTGGGGTTCTACCCCTAACTCCTTCAAAACAAATGCATTCCAGCTTGAGCCTCTGACCGGATTGGGTGATCGGAATGGCCCTCAGGGCGCCGGATTCCACGCAGGGCCGCACCGCCCATCGGGTCAGGAGGGCGATGCCGAGCCCGCCCATGGCCAGTTCGAGGATGGCGCTCGTTCTGCGCGACCAGCTGGACGCCTCCGAGCCGAACGCCCGCTGACGCGAGAGACCTCCTGGTAGGTCGCATGGGTCTCGGCCGGCGCGTCGAGCAGCAACGTTTCGTCCTCGAAGTCCTCAGGCGTGAGGAATCGCTTCGACGCCAGGCGATGGACCGGCGGCACGACGGCAACGAGCTCGTCGTCGAACAGCGGGTGCACCAGCAGACGGCCGTTCTGAACGATGTGATCGGCGATGCCGACATCGATCACCCCGTCCAGGAGGAGCTCGTCGACCTGGCGGCCGGCGCCGGCGACGATCTGCACGTCGGCCCGGGGACAGGCCGTGCGCAGGCGTCGCAGCACGTGCGGGAGCCAGTGGTGCTGCGTGTAGCAGCCCGTAGACACGCGCAGGCGGCCCGACTGTCCGCCCGCCAGGCCTCGAATCGCGTCCTCGGTGCGTTCGAGCCTGTCGCAGAGATTTCGTCGGCCGAACGCAGCGAGCCGCTCGCCCGCGCTCGTGCGGAGCACCATGCGTTTGCCGACGCGGAGAAAGATCTGCGTGCCGAGATGCGATTCGACGTCGCGCAGTTGATGACTGAGCGCCGATTGCGTGAGGTGCAGCTCGCGCCCGGCGCGCGTCAGTCCGCCGAGCGCCGCGACGGCGCGTCACGAGCCTGAGGTGCCTGACTTCGAGATCCATATGGCCGCCTGACGACCGACGGTACTCGGATAGGGTCGATGGGAACAGATGCAGAAAGCTGCGACTGTAACCAGTACAGTTCTCCGGCCCCGCGATCCGCTGTGCGCACAGCTCGCCTCGGAATTCCGCCGTCAGATCGACGGCGGCGTGCCGCGCGTCGGCGACAAACTGCCGTCAATCCGCGCATTGCGCCGCGGCCCGGCGTTTGAAGCGCGGCCACGGTTCTCAAGCGCACCTGCGGCTCCGAACGCGACGGCTACGTCCAGGCACGCGATCGATCGGCTTCTATGTGCTGCATGCCTTCGCGCGCGCATACCCCGGAGCCGAAGCCGCTGCGCGCGGTCGTGCCGCCGGCGCCCGTCGGCATCAGCCAGCTCGTGACCGAGGTGCTTCATCAGACCGGCGATCGCAAGCTCTCGTGCCGCTCGGCGTGTCCACCCTCGGGCCGACGATTCTTCCAATCGCGCGAGCTCAATCGCGCGTTCAGGCGCGTGCTGGCGACCGCTCCCATGCACAGCGCGCGGTAACGGCGATCCGCGGCCATCTGCCTCTCCGCCGGCAGATAGCCCGCCGCGCGATGGCGTCCGGCGTGGTCGGCGACGCCGACGACATCGTAATTACGAGCGGCGGCATGGATGCCTTGAACCTCGCGCTGCGCGCCGTCGCCAATCCGGGCGATGTCGTGGCGGTCGAGAGCCCGTGAAAGCTCGGTGTCCTTCCCAGGAGCGCGATCCCCTCCGGCGCGGACCAGGTAGGCGGTGGGATCGCCGGTCGCGTGCCACTCGAACTCGCGCAGAAAGCCCTTGCCCGAGCCCCACGAGACGACGGGATGACGGAGATTCTGCTGTCGATCCGCGCGCCGCCCACAGGATGCCGCAGGCGCGGGCGCGTGCGCCCACTTGTGCAGGTTGGCCGAGTAGTAGTCGACGCCGAGCGCGGGAATGTCCACCGCCAGCGAGCCCGGCGCGTGCGCGCCGTCCGACGAGGACGGGAATGCCCCAGCGGGCGGCACACGGCCGCGATCTCGGCGACCGGCATCACGAGCGCGGTCTGCGCGGTGATGTGATCGACGATGACGAGCCTGGTGCGCGGCGTGAGCGCCGAGGCGAACGCCTGAACGATGGCGTCGCGGCTGCGAACAGGATGGGGCATCTCGATGGTCCGGAGCGTCGCCTGACGCTCTCGTGCCACGACCTCCGCCGCGAGCGTGACGGCGCCATAGGCGAGGTCCGAGATGACGACCTCGTCGCCGTGCTCGAGGGCGACGGATCGAAGCACGGCGTTGGTGCCCGTCGTGACGCTCGGCACGAACACCAGATCCTCGGCGCGCGCGCCGAGAAAGGCGGCGACGGGCGCGGCTGCTTCGCGCAGACGCGACTCGCTGTCGCCATGGCGCCGGGTGCTCGCCGGTGAGCTCGCGCAGCATGAAGCGCGACGGCTGCCGCTCGATCTCGTCGCGGAGCGCCTGCTGCTTCTTCAGCACGCGCGACGGCGGAGCGCCCACGGTGCCGTGATTGAGGTACGTGAAATCCGGATCGAGCAGCCATTCTGCGAGCATCGCGCGGCCGAACTGAGGCATGGCTGGAATTGTATCGAAATCGCACACGCAGTCGGATGAGTCGGATCCGCCTGCCCGGCGTCGCGGTGGTGGTGCGATGGTTGCACTCTGTGTTCGTCAGAAAGGAGATACTCATGCTCACAAGCTCAAGGATTGGCTCCATCGCTGCGCTCGTGCTTGGTTCTGCGCTGACCATCTCTGCACAAGGTTCCCGGGGCCGCGTGCCGTTGGTTCGACTGAACCGGGAACGACGATTTCCATCCGGACCAATGAGATGATCGAGTCGGCGCGGACCGATTACCGCGTCTACAGCGCCGCGATCAATCAGGATGTCCGAGAAGGGGACCATCATGTCGTGATTCCCGCGCGGCGCAACCGTCGAGCTGATGGTGAGAACGGCCCGGGACAACGACTTGCTCCTCGACCTGGAATCGGTTGTGGTGAATGGCCAGCGATACGCCGTCAAAACCGATCAGAATCGTATCGATTCTGGCGCACCGATCGGCTCGGTCGCTCGGCGGCGTTCACCACGGCGAGTTTCGTGGACGGACCATCAGGCTGCCTCGAGGTTCCGTGATGGCATTCCGGCTCGAACGTCCCTCGACGTGGGCGTGGAGGACCGCGGCGTGAGCCGACGGGCACCACTATCACGACTGGGCACGGGCGAGGCGGCCGGCAGTAAGCGCTCGAAATACAAACGCGTCACAGAGCGTGGAGGCAGAGCGCTTTCGGTGCGCTCTCGCTCTGCGCTCTACCTATGACTGCTCCGCACCCCAGCCCGCCCGAAAGGCGACCAATTCCGCGTCGCTGTTATTGACGCTGCTGACCCGTGATGCCGAGTCTTCGCTGCAGCTCCTTTCGTTCCACTTGCAATTCGTCGTAACGCCGGTCCAGCTCGACGCGCTTGCTCGATCCTCGCATTGTGCGCAGCCCTTCGAGTGCGACGTTGTTCAGCTCGCGCTCGACCTGTTGCAGCCGCATCTCATCGCCGACACGGGTCGCGGCATTTCCCGACGGAGCGAGGCGTGTCATGAGCGCCTGCAGCTTGTTCCGCGCCTCGTCGCCATGTTCTCGCCCAGTGCGGTTTGAGCCTCGCGATACGCGGCGAAGTCGCCAGCGGCAGGATTGGCACCGTGGTCGAGCAGCGCCTCCGCGATGTCGACCTTCCGCCAACAAACGGCTGACGCCAGCGGATACGTATCGCGCGCCATGCCCATGACGCCAAACGTCTGCACCGGCGCATTGACGTTCACATGGTGTCGCAGCAGTCCTTTGACGAGCTTGACATTGCCCTCTGTCGATCGCGCGGCTGAGCAAGGTGGTCTTGACGGAACTGAGCTCCTCCGGGCACGTCATAACTCTGGTTGACGTCGAGTCCACCGCCGGCGAGCACGTCGAGCACGGCGTCGAGGTTCGTCACGTTGAGCGCCAGCATCACCGAGAGAGGTCTGCCCTGCGAGGGTCGCCGATGCTGGCATCCCGCCGGCGACGAAGAGCCTGACGACGCGCAGATCCCCGTTTCTGACTGCTTCGAGGAACGACTCGCCAGACCACGATGTTCCAAGATCCGCCAATTCCTTCCGCGGATCCTCGCTCGTTTCGCGTTTGACGTTGCCCAGCTTCTGATCGACACGATCGAGTTTCTCCCCGACCACCTGGACGTCGCTCCGCAGGCTGTTGAGCTCCGGGATCAGCGTGGCGAAGAGACTCACCGAGCGCGCATCCGGGCCGCTCGCCGGCGTCCCTACGAGCGACTGCCTGATGCCCGCGCCGAATAGCGTCGTCGCCGAAATGAGACCAAAGAGCGCAAGGTCGCGACAGAACTTGAGATGGTCCGGCACGACCGGTTCGGTTCTGGTGACGTGGTGCGGACGAACGGTCGCTTGGTCGTCAGGCCGGCCGTGCTTCAAACCCAGGATCAGAATGGCGAGGATGGACACGCCGGCGAGCACCAGGAAAGCGATCGCGGTGTTCGTGGCCCTGTGAGGGTGGGATCCCATCACGTCGCTGAGAAACGCGACGCCCGCGCCGCCCATACCGAACCCACCGAGCTTGACCAATCCGCTCGCGGGCGCCGCAGCAGATGAACCAGAAGGTGTCGCTCATGTTTCTCATCACACGCCGGTTACTCGAGAGGCGGACGAACATCGCGCGGCCACTCATCGAGAGCGCCAAGCGTGATCAGATTGGATTACAGCTGAGGTGCTGTAGATACCCTGCAGAGTGAACGCTGTCAACGGCTTTCTAACAACTTTTTGGCACTTTCTTCCGACGGTCTCCTCACTCGTGCGAAGTCTGCTCCTGAGGTGACTTCTGCGCTGCACACCTGTTCCGCAGGCCCATCTGCTGCGTCTCATGCAGGCAGGAGGTCTCCCGTGAAGGTGCGACAAGCGTGTATTGACGCCGTTCGTCGGGCCCGTGTGACATTGAAGGCGTCGTGTGCTCGCGGCGTGTTTGAACAAGAGACCAGGGGCCTGGAGGTGTTTGTATCGCCCGGCACAGGTGAAGCGAACCAGACCCGACAACTACGGCAATCGAAGCGTTGCCGTTCCCAGCCGGTCGGCATCGTAGTCGCAGACGACCGCCTTGACATGCGCAGGCTGGCCGGCGACTTTGACGATCATGGCGTCGCGAAATCCGTCCGCGTTGTCCGCGCGCGCACGCCGCCGCGTCGAGCTTCAGCTCGATACGCTCCGACTGCTGACCCGAGCACGCGCTCACCGGCGTCACCGACAAACACCGCCACGTCCAACGAGGCCGTGCAGGAGTCCTCCGTCCGCTTGAACGTCACCCGCAATGGATCGATCACGAGATTCACGCACGTCGCTCTCGTTGGTCTCGGTTCTGAGCACCGAGGCTGAGAGTTTCATCTGAATGTAGGGAAACGACTGTGAGGAGGCGCCAGCCGCCTGGATGCGCGCGTCGGAGAGAATGCGCCGCAGCTCATCCGTGTCATCGGAGCACGGGCCGCGCCTGATACGCATGCCGATAGAGCACGGTCACGCCAGGCCGAGCGACGGTGACTCGAACTTGCCGATGCTCGCCTTCCAGATGGCGGCCCTGCTCGGGTAGTAGCCGAGCAGATAAGCGGAGCGCGTCGATCGATTCAGACGATCGAGCGCTTTGTCGGCATCCTGAAAAAACGATGCGCTGCCGCCCGTTTCTTCGGCGAGCGCTCTCAGGGATCTCTGGGGCGAAACAGCTCGCCGTCTGATACACGATGCAACAGGAGTAGTCCACGCCCGAACATACTGGAACCCGTTAGGAAACCCGGGGTAAACCTCCCACCTGGATGAAGGGAAATCGTCACGCGCGCGCCGCCGCCATGTTCGCGATGGAATCACCGTGGCTCCGGCCGAGAGCCAGTCCCTTTCCGCGATGAAGACCAGGTGTTTCACCTTCCACATGCCGCAAGTACGCAATCCCGTGCAGAAGGTAGCGACATATCGAACAAGCGGGGTCCCGCGTTCCCTGGCAACGATCGAACGGTGGGCGTTCTGGCGCATCGAACAGCGCATCAATCGCAGCTTGCGTGTCCCTCGACAGCGACCGAGTTGGTCCGTGCAGCTCCCTGAAATCTTCCGCGAGCCTCCCCTCAATCGTCTCGTGCTGCGCTCGGTACTCGTTCAAGAAGACGAAGAATCGAGTCGTGATCCGTCGTCAGGTCCGTGGCACGCTCATAGGCCAGCACGGCCACGCGATCCCGGGGCAGTAGCTGGAAACGGACGAAACGATGATGGCATCCATTCCCTTCGCCGGTCTCGCTCCCAAGCGGCCCCGGCCCAACGCGATGGCGCGAAGGTCCGGGCGCGTTGTGGCAAACGGTGCAAGCGGTGTGTCGGGCTGTGCGGGGACGACGCCTGCATCAGGCGCGGGGCTGAGATACCACTGTAGCGAAGTGTGCGATCTCTTGTCGCACGCCGTTGTCGAGAATCGTGAAATCCTGAAGCCGAGGGCCGGACAGACCGATTGCCGGCCGCGCCGGACGACCTGCACGTCCACAGCGGAACTGCCAGCACAACGCCGGCGCGGAACGGCGGCCGGCGCGGGCCGCGGGGCTCGGCGCTGGCCCGCATCAGGAGTGAGGATCGCGCAGAGTATTCGGATCAGGAACTCGCTGCCACTCGATCCGTGTCGGCCCGGGGCCGCGGACGTCGACGACACGCTCGCCGTCCTCACGCGAGACCGACACGCGCCACGGCGCTGCAGCAGACCTCGCAGTCCCGCACGAAGCTGCCGCGCACGTCCGGCCGCCGACGTAGATTTCGATCTGCTCGCCGCGTCACGGACACGTCAACGAGTGAAAGGTGCGTCGCTCGTCCACTGCAACTACCGGCACAGGTAGAGCGCCGCGTTGAAGAGCACGCGGAACGTGCCGAACGGTTCATGACCGTGCGCCACTGTGCGGGCGAAAACCGATGAGCAGGACGTGTCCGGCGTCGAGCGACACCGTCGAGCGCGGCGGCTCTGCCGTGCAGGAAGCTTCTGCCGATCAGGTACCCCGAGAGCAGCGGCGAACCCGACTCCTGATACCGCGCGCAGCACCGTGCCCTTGAATCCGTCCAGCGTCTCGAACACCGGGCTGCCGTCCACGAACACCGCCGCCTTGTCCGGCATGCCGGCCATCACCGGATGCGTCGGATCGGCGATCACCTCGACGATCGATCCGCGCAGGAAGAACTCTTCCGGCCTCAGGCCGGCGACGACGTTTCTGCACCGGCAGCTTGAACTGCTGGATCGCGAACGTGCTCGCGCTTGCTCAGGCAGACGACGGTCCCGCCGCCGCGGACGAACTGCTCGAACGCCTGCAGATCGCTCGGCGGTGAGCTGATAGGCGTGCTCCGGGCGGAGCGCGCGCGCCGCCCCGCGCCTCCCGCCCGCCCTGAGCCGCCGGCCGGCCGCCGTGCCCGGCTCCGGCGCCACCGGCACCCGCGCATCGTCGGCGATGATCAGCGACGTCGACTTTTTCCGCCGAGCGGCGACTTGAAGTCCTCGGGGTGGACGCGCGACGAACGGAGAAGCCGTACTGCTCGAGGATCCAGCGCGTCCACCCTTCGTCCATGCTGCCGTTCCACGGCTGGATACAGCCCGATGCGCGGTTCCTGACGGATCGGCGCGGCCTCGGCGCCTGACGGCGGATGCGCCGTCCGTTCCGCCTGCAGCGCGAGCGATTTGACCATGCTCGTCCTGCGCCGCCGCCGAGAGCCCGCTGATCGTGTATCGAATCGGCGCGCCCGACGGTCCCGCGCTGCCTGCACGCGTGGCGCCCTGCTGCCACGCGCGGTTGATGGCCTTGAACGCGTTGTTCTGCGCCGGATCGACGACGAGGACCGGTCCCGATCCGGCTGATGCGGCCCGGCGGCGGCACGATTGCCGCCGACGCGGGATCGGTGTTGAAGCCCGACGCCGGGGAGGCTGTCGAACGGCGCCGCGTCCGTCTTCGAGCGCCGGCTTCATAGCGCGGTCGGCTTCACCTTCGCCTCCGGCATCGCGCCGACGAGCTTCATCTTGCGCGCGCACGTCGTCGGCGGAGCGGTGTCGCGAGCGACGACGCTGGACGCCCATCTGCAGCGGCAGCGTCCAGCCGGCGGCGTCGTACGGCCGCTCGGGCGGGCCGCCGGGATACTGCCGCAGGTCGGGATAGCGCTGCACGTCGAGCACCTCGCGCGCCATCGCCGCGAACTCCTGATCGGTCGGGACGACCCACGTGCCGGCGGGAACGTCTCGCCGCCGACCGTCGCCGCGCCGTCAGCTGCGACGACGCGCACGCCGCCGAACGCGATGCGGCGGAGCAGCTCCACCGCGGCAACCGGATCGCGCTGCTGCTGCGGGATCAGTACGCGAACGGCGCCTTCTTCTTGCCGAGCGCGATCTGATCGCGGCCCGCCTGGTAGCGATCGAAGAGGAGCGAGTCCTTGTATTTCGCCGCGAACTCGAGCACCGACAGCGACGCGGTCTCCATGTAGTCGACCGCGTCGCGCAGGCGCCACATGCCCGGCGGCCACGGGCTCGAGTACAGGCTCTGCGGACGCAGGTCGCGCATGTTCTGCGGAAAGTCGTCGAGCGTGTATTCGTGCGGCGTCGCGTACTGGAAGAGCGCGGTCTCGGTCCAGAACGCGGCGATGTTCTTGAAGTTCGGCGCGTAGTCGACGTAGCCGGGATACCACGCGTCGAACGCCGTCCCCATGTGCGTCGCGCCGACCTGGCCTCGCTCCTCGAGGCCCTTGGCGATCGCCATGCCGATCATGTTCACCTCGCGCGACATCGAGGAACGGCGCGTCGATGCCGACCGGCTCGGAAAACGGCGGCAGCCAGATGCGCGTCGGGAACGGGCCCGACTGGTGGTGCACGTAGATGATCTGCGGCTCCCACTGCCGCCACGTGTGCTCGAGCACGCGCGACTCGATCATGTTCAGCATGTAGGCGTCGCGGTTGTTGTCGTGGCCGACGTACTCCTGATACAGCCGCGGCAGCCCCGACAGCTCGTACGGCGTGCCGACGTTCTTCATCGTACCACTCGGCGACCATCTGCTGGCCGTCGGGGTTGATCGTCGGCCAGAGCATCACGACGACGTTGTCGAGGATCGCCTTGATGTCGGGATCGCTCGGCGCGCGCTCACGAGGTCGTAGAGCAGCTGCGGCGTGTGCGCCGGCCCGGCGACCTCGGTCGAGTGCAGTCCGCCGTCGATGTGGACGAACGCCTTGCCGTCGCGCGCCAGCTTGCGCGCCTCGGCGTCGGTCAGCCCTGCGGATGCGCGAGGCGCCGCGCGATCTCGCGATAGCGATCGATCTTGCCGAGGTTGTCCGGCGAGGACACCAGCGCGAAGTACATCGGGCGGCCCTGGCTGGTCTTGCCGGCCTCGACGAGCTTCACGTACTTGCTCGCCGCCGCGAGCTTCTTGAAGTAGTCGATCGACTGATCGTAGGTCGCCAGCTTGTAGTCGGCGCCCGGGCGGAACCCGAAGACCGACTCGCGGCGTCGGCACGCCGCGGACTGCCCGAGGAGCACGGCCGGCGCGCAAAAAGCATCAGGAGCCAGAGAGATCGTGCGGTCGCACGCATGGGCGAGCACACTACCCGTCACATTGAGAAAGTCCAGATGCGGACCGCAGCCATCCTCGCGAGCCTCGCGGCGCTGGGAGGTCTGAGCTGCCGGCGCCGCGCCGTTCACCGAGCGTCGTCTCCATGCGGACGAACAAGACCGGCATCAGCGTACGACATCGATCGCGCCAGCGCTCGTCAGGACCATCGCCATTCCCGACAGCGGCGACTATCTCGGCATCGCCGCGAGCCCGCAGCTCGAGCACCTCTACGTCACCTCGCACACGCGCGACGAGGTGATCTGCCTCGACCTCGCCACCGACGCCGTCGTCTGGCGCAAGAACCGTCGGTCAGCATACGCGGACAGCCACTGGGTCGACGCCCGGACGGGATGCGGATGCTACATGCCGCTGCGCGGAGACATCGCACTGGGTAGTGCTCGACGCCGCGCGACGGCAGGCGTCGTCTCGCGCGCATCGAGACCGAGCGCGGCAAACGCTACGAGGTCGATCCGATCAGCGACGATCGGCCCGCACAACACCTGGATCAACAAGGCGGGCACGCGCGTCGTATCATGGAAGTCCTGACCGTGTCCCTACATCGTACGTCGCCGACACGGCGACCAATCAAGGTTCTCGGCAAGGATCGGACCGTTCACGCAAGGGCATCCGTCCGTTCGCGGTCAGCGACGATGAGCGCGTTGCTCTACGCGAACGTCGACGGCCTCGCTCGGTTTCGAGATCGCGCGAGATCTCGCGAAGCAGTCCGTGGGGCGGCCGCATGATCGCGCGCGTCGAAGCGCATACGCCGGCGTCGCGCCTCGCCGACATTCCGGAGCCGCCGGCGGCGCAAGCCGCACAGCACGCCGAGCCACGGTCTCAATCTGACGCCCGATCAGAAGGAGGTCTGGATGGTGGACGGCGTCTACGGCTACGTCTACGTGTTCGACGTGACGTCGCGGCCGCCGCAGGCAGGTCGCCAGCATTCCGATCTTCGAACGCAACCGGAGGCGGCCCCATCCCGGATGGATCACGTTCGGCATCGACGGCCGTTACGCTTATCCGGACGGCGGCGTCGTCATCGACACGACCGACGAAGGCAGATCGTGCGCGCGGATTCCGACGAGCGAGAAACTGATCGAGATCGACCTTCGTGGGTGGGAAGCCCGTTCGCGCCGGACACCCGCTGACGAGCGGCCGGCGGGCGCGATTGCATCAAGTTGCGCCGGGGCGTAGTCCGAGACGGGCTCGTGTCGATAAGTAGAGAAGCGGGCGGGAACGCTGGAAGTACGCTACAATACTACTAAGGGACCCTTAAGTCATATGGCGACCTGTCCCAGATGTGTTTGGGGCGCTGACCGAAAACCACAAGTGCACCACCGCGGGTGTATTCAGCCGACTCACGGATGCCCTCGTGACCGGCGGGTGTCGGCGGACTTGCGGGCTGGCTGCTTTGTCTCGTGATCGAAGAACGCCCGGCTGGCGCGTTGATTCCTCGCGGCCGCCGCGCTGGGCGCCGTGCTCGCGACCGCGATACGCCAGGCCATCGGCGGGCCGACTCGCTAGCGGCGTCCCCTGCTACCGTGACGCGGCAATAGCGCCGCACCACCTCCAGCAGCAAATCAAAGTCGATCGGCTTGGCGAACGTGGCCACTGCGCCCAGCGCCGCTCGCGCGCGCTGTTCGACGTCGTGTGCACCGGACATCAGCTTGGCCACCGGCATCGTTCGCGACGATCGGATCGCCCAGCTGCGCCCGCCGGAACTCCCCTCTGCCGCCGAGGCGCGGCATCTGCAGATCGAGCAGGACTGAAACATGGCACGTCCGGCGCCCGGTGCAGGACGGTGCGGAGCAGGCGCAGCCCCCTCGAGGCCGTCCTCGGCCCCTACCGTGTGAAACCCGGCCGTTGCCAGGAGCATCGCGAGCATGTCCTCGTGTCGGCGCGTCATCTTCGACGATGAGGACATTGCCGGTCACGGGGCGCGAGAGCCAAGGCCACGGCACACTCCATCCAAGTCTTACCGCCTCGTCGGTAGCGGAATCCGGAAGAATCGTGTCATCTTTCCAGACAATTATGGATGAGGTCCCGCGACTGTCTTCTAAGCAGACTTCGAAAAGCGGCAGATCTGCAGTAGGGCGGATCGTCGAGGTCCAGGATTTTCCCGGAGGCGAGAAAACCGGCGTTCAGGTTTCTCGCGGATCGATCCTCTGGTCCCAGAGATCGGCATCAGGAAGCCGTCAGCGCAGGCGACCAGGCGCTCACACGAAGGACAGCCTGCTCAATCGGCTGGTGGTCGCCGTGGTGAACTCTCCCGCCGAAACAGATCGGCCTTGCATACGTCCGAAGTCCTCACGCTCGGCGCACCGGACAGCGACGGCGCAGTCGTCCTGCTCGCTGTGCCCGAACGCGACGTGCCGCTCGGAGGCAGGATGTTCCCAGTTACACGCGTAATGCAAAATGCACAATGCAGAATGCAGAACGAAAACGCAGAACGTAACGCCGAACGCCGAACGCCGAACGCCGAACGCCGAACGCCGAACGCCGAACGCCGAACGCCGAACGCCGAACGCCGAACGCCGAACGCCGAACGCCGAACGCCGAACGCCGAACGCCGAACGCCGAACGCCGAACGCCGAACGTCGAACGCCGAACGTAGAACGTAGAACGTAGAACGTAGAACGTGGTGAACGCAGAACGTAGAGAGACGAAGGGCATCGCCGTTACACCGGCAGCTCGGAGGTGTGCGCGGCAGCCGCGCGATCCGATCCGGTTCTCGAGCGTCAGCGTGCCGCCGTGCGCTTCGGCGATCTGCCGGCTCAGCACGAGGCCGATGCCCGAGCCGCCGGGCTTGGTGGTGAAGAACGGCACGAACAGGTTGGACGTGTTCGGCAGTCCGGCCCCTCGTCGTCGACCCACAGCTCGAGACCGCGCGCTCGTCGCGCTGCCAGCCGATCGTGACGCCGCCGCCGGTCTCGCAGCGCGGCGTCCACGGCGTTGTGGAGCAGGTTGATCAGCAGCTGCTCGAGCTGATCGGGATCGGCGCGGACCGTCAGATCCGGGCCCGGCCGACGACTGGATCGCTGAGCCGCGTCTCGAGCGCCGGCGCACGACGCGTCCGACGAGGCCAGCACATCGAGCGGCGTCGCAGCTGCGGCGCCGGCAGCTTGGCGCAGCCGCGCGTAGGCGCGTCGTGAAGCGGCTCGAGCGAGTCTCGACCGCGCGGCGATGACGCGCGAGCCCGCGTCGCATGTCGTCGTTCCAGTCGGCCGGCAGCGGCTCGCGCGCGCAGCATCGCCTCGAGGCTGCCGGCGATCGACTTGATCGGCGCCAGCGAGTTGTTGATCTCGTGGCCGATGACGCGGATCAGCCGCTGCCACGCCTGGCGCTCCTCGTCGCGCAGCGGCCGGCTCACGTCGGCGAGCACGAGCAGCTGGTGCGGCAGGCCGCCCTGCCGGAACGAGTCGTGCGCCGCACCTCCCAGCGGCCCGACGCCGCCGGGGAACGTGACGTCCATCGATGCGCGGCGACTGTCCCGTCGAGGCAGCCTGCGAGTCCGAGCTCGTCGGCCGTGCGTCCGAGCGAGCTGCTCGGCCGGCTGCGCCAGCAGCCGCTCGCCGGCGCGGTTGACGAGCCGCAGCGTCTGCGCGCCGTCGAACGTGAACACCGCGACGTCGATCTCCGACCATCACCGTCCGCAGCAGCGCGCGTCGTCTTCGAGCGCGCCGAGCCGCTGGTCGTGCAGCGTCGCGGCGAGCACGTTGACTTCGAGCATGACCGCGCCGAGCGGATCGTCGCCGCTGGCGCCGCGCGCGCGGATCGAGAAGTCGCTCCTCGCGGAGCGCGCGCGAGCAGGTTCGAGCAGCGTCTGCAGCGGCAGCACGACGCGTGTGCGCGGACGCTGAACGAGCAGCCGGTCCAGACGCCGACGATGAAGACGGTGCAGCGTCCACTGGACCTTGGGCGTGGAGTCGCCGGTCCAGAGGAGGATGAGGGCGACCGATCGCCGCCGGCAAGCCCGCCGCGAGCGCGAGGAGCAGGATGCGCTGATCGAAGCGGAAACGGGGGCTGCGGCGCGCGGACCCGTCGGGTCGGCTCGCGCGCCCGCGACCTGGGCCGTCTCACTCGCCACGTGGGCGATCTTACGCCACGACGGTCACGGCCCGGCTGGAAGCCGGCCCTACTGCCCACCGCTGCAGCCGTCGATAGAGGGCGCTCCCCGGCTGAGGCCGAGCGCCTCGGCCGCCTGCTGGCTGACGTTGCCGGCGTACGTAACTGAACGGAAGTACAT
>ERZ1370068.2356-contig-1510_pt1 | contig 27766 bp, 48 predicted proteins | sample MGYA00561227_ERZ1370068 | MGnify/ENA primary metagenome ERZ1370068 (study PRJEB38410, sample SAMEA6850437) | metagenome | study: Metagenomic assessment of the ecological functions of the soil: analysis of the soil microbiota associated with the...
GGTAGTGCTTCGTTCAGTTACGTATTGTGATCCGGGGCCACACGCCGCTGGAATGGATTCAAGGACGCGGCGCTTGAGCTTGGTGCGAAGCTTCCGCGCCGATTGATTCTGGGCGCAACGCGTCGGGCAGCGTTGCCGCGCTGGCAAACCTGCCCGGTGTGGACGCGGTGTTTGCGGCCAATGATGCCCATGCCATCGGTTTCATGGCCGGCCTGCGCGCCGCCGGATTACAGCGGATTGGCCCGGCCTCGAGCAGCCGGTCGCCGTCATTGGCCTTGGCGATCTGGAAATGGGCCGGCTGATTGCGCCTGCTCCTCAGCACCATCCGGGTTCACGGCGACGCCATCGGCCGCACGGCCGCAAAGCTGATGATGACGCGCAGCGGACCGCGCCAGGTCGATCTCGGCTTCGAGCTGGTTCTGCGCGACAGCGGTTGACTGCAGCACGATCCGGAAAAGCATGCCCTCGGGCCACGACCCGATGGGTGGGTACCGGTTTTCCGAAAAGATCATGCTCAAGCAAAAAGATCGAGCGGGATGAGATTAGGTTGGGGCCGTGACGACGGACCATTTTTCTTCTCGTGCCCCGGACGCAAGCCGCACGAGCGCTGCGAGCCGGGGCCCATTCTACTTTGCATGGGGTTGTTTTCGCGATTTTGTGTCTGGGCTCCGCGGTGTACCGCCCCATAGCGCGTCGAAGACGCGCGTGAACGCGCTTACGAGCGTGTCGAAGACGCGCGTGAACGCGCTTATGAGGCGCTGCGCTGCGTCCGGGACACGAGATCGTTAGTGCTTCGCGCTCACGGCAGAATCGATCCAACTCCAATGCATCATGCTCTAGCCTGTCCAGCAGTCCGGCGATCTCGGCAAGCGCAACCTGCCGTTCCGAAAATATGATCTCTGCGGCCTCGCGTTCCCAATCGCCGGGGCTGGGCTCAAGCGGGTCTTGCGCGCTCAGGCGATGTTCGAGCACAAACCTCGCATATAGCGCCCTGCGCGCGTCGGCCTCCGGCTGGGCTGCTTCCCGGATCATCAGGATGCTGCTGGTGACGTGATAGAGGCGCGCTTGCCGCCTGCCGCGCGCTCGCTTCCAGCGCCGGCTCGGCCGCGACGCGCTCGGCGAAAGCCAGCGTCCGCTCAAGCGCAGCGCGCAGGCGGTTCGCTGAAAGCCGCCGGGATCGGCAGTGGCTTCATCGAGCAATTTCTGCAGTATCGCCCGCGAGCGTCCGGTGGGCGCGGCGTTTGCCGACCGCGCGGCGTGATGATATCGAGCGCGTTGATGTTGCTGGTGCCTTCCCAGAGCACGCCGATATGGGCATCGCGGACCAGTCGCGGCATGCACCCATTCCTCGATATAGCCGTTGCCGCCGCGGACTTCCATGGCGCCGGTCGCCACCGGAATGTTGTCGCGGCAGGCGCGGAATTTCAGCAGCGGCGTGAGAATGCGCAGACAGTCTTGCCGCTTCGGCTTCGAGCCGGCATTGGCGCGGTCCATGGCGCTCAGCGGCGAACAGAAACATCGAGAGCGCCTGCTCGGACGGCACGGCGATCTTCAAGCAGCTGGCGGCGCAGCAGCGGATATTCGATGATGGTCTTGCCGAAGGCGACGCGGCTGGCGTGCACAGTCAGCGCCTCGTTGACGCAGCGCCGCATCATCGCGGCGGCGCGCACGCCGTGCGACAGCCGCGACAGGTTGACCTGCTCCATCATCTGCTTGAGGCCGCTGGTCGGCCTCGCCGACCAGATAGGCGACCGCGCCCTCCAGCCGGATCTCGCCGCGACGCCATCGAGCGGGTGCCGAGCTTGTCCTTGAGGCGAACGATGCGGTAGGCGTTGCGGCGGCCGTCCTTCAGCCGGCGCGGCAGGGCGAACAGCGCAAGTCCCCTGGTGCCGGCGGCGCGCCCTCCGGCCGCGCCAGCAGCAGCGCCACGTCGGCGTCGGCATGCGAGCAGAACCATTTGTCGCCATAGAGCCGCCACACGCCGTGACCTCGCAGCGCGCGGTGGTTTCGATCGCGCCGACGTCGGAGCCGCCGGCCCGCTCCGTCATGAACTGGCGTGCCCTTCCACTGCGTGGCGCAGCGTCGGCCGGACAGCATCTTCGGCAGCAGATAATCCTTGCAGCTCGGCGGCTGGCGAACTTGCGGATCAGGTGGATCGAAGTGTCGGTGACGCTGATCGGACACATCAGTCCGAACTCGGCCTGCACGAACAGATATTGCAGCGCGTATTTGGCGACCGCGGGCAGCGGGCGATCCATAGCCGAGCGTGCCGGCGCGGTGGCTCATGGCGTGAAACTGGAAGTCGCCGAACGCGATCGCCTCCATCTCGCGGTAGGACGGAATGGTAGTCGATCCAGTCCTCGTCGCGGCCGAAACGGTCGCGGGCATTCAAGACCGGCGGGTGCTTGTCGGCGGCCTGGCCAGCTTCGTCGAGCCGGCCCCCGGCCAGCGCGCCGCAGGCGGTCGAAATGCGGCTCGAGCCGGCGAAGATCATTCGGCTCCAGATAGTCCGGAGAGATCACGCAGGCCGCGATCGATCGCGTAGAAATTCTCGACCGGCGCAATCCGGTGCGATGCATGGCGCCGCCATTGGAACCCTGCGCTTCAGCCGGGTCGAGCGATGCCTGAGATGGAGGCGCGTGCATGTCGGACCTTGTTCCCCAGCCGATTGGCTAGCCAGACGCCGCACTGGCTGCTCAACGCTGCCTTCCGGCGATTTATTCCAACTCTATCGGTCTGTTCGATCGTTATGTTTTGAAAGACAAACGGCGATGCGCAACTATTTTGTGCTTGATCCAGGCGGGTTCTGAACAGACTGGCAGCCGGTCTCATCTTCGACCCCGCCGCGGAACATTATGACAGCCGCCTCCATCGATTGTGGCAAAAGTGCAAAGGGGATGGAACTGAGCGCGACTGAAAAACGAAGCGTTTGACTCAAACGGGAACTTCCAGGATCCATTCGCTCTGCGACCTCCGGCCGCGCTGGTCGCGCTGCTCGCCCTCGGCTCGTTGTCTGGTTGCGGGGACAAGCCGCCAGCAGCAGGCGGCGCCGCCGGCCACCGCCCGTCACGGTCGCGCAGCCGGTCAAGCGCACCGTCACCGATTGGGATGAATTCACCGGCCGCTTCGAGGCGGTCGAGGAGGTCCAGGTCCGCGCCCGCGTCGGCGGCTTCGTCACCAGCGTCGAGTTCCGCGATGGCGCGATCGTCCATGCCGGCGACCTGCTTTACGTGATCGATCCGCGCCCGTTCGAGGCGGTCGCGCTGCAGGCCGACGGCCAATTGTCCGGACGCGCGCGCCAAGGCCGAACTGGCAAAACGCGAACTCGACCGCGCGCTGACCTTGGTCCAGACCCAGCGCGGTCTCCGATTCCATCGTCGATCAGCGCCGCCAGACCCTGCAGGCGGCGCATGCCGCGGAGATGCAGGCTGAAGGCGCGCTGAAAGCGGCGCAGCTCAACATCGAATTCACCCATGTCGTGGCGCCGATCGCCGGCCGCGTCAGCCGCCATCTCGTCAGCGCCGGCAATCTCGTGCAGGGCAGCGAGGGCGGCGCGCACGCTGCTGACCTCGATCGTCTCGCTCGATCCGATCTACATCTATTTCGACGTGGACGAGGCGACCTATCTCAAGAACAACCGGCTCTGGTTCGAGGGCAAGCGGCCGAGTTCGCGCGATACGCCGAATCCGGTGCAGGTGACGCTGACCGGCGAAACCAAACCGTCGCATGACGGCAAGATGGATTTCCTCGACAACCGGCTGGATGTCTCGACCGGCACGCTGCGCAGCCGCGCGGTGATCCCGAACAAGGATCTCTCGATCCTGCCGGGGCAGTTCGGCCGCGTGCGGCTGATCGGCAGCTCGCCCTATGAGGCGCTGCTGCTGCCGGACACCGCGATCGCGCACCGACCAGTCGCGCAAGATCGTTTTCGTGGTCAAGGACGACAACACGGTCGAGGCCAGGCCGGTCACGCTTGGGCCGCTCGACGAGGGCCTGCGCGTGATCCGCGAGGGCCTGAAGCCGGAAGACCGGGTGATCGTCGACGGCCTGCAGCGCGCCCGCGTCGGCGCGAAGGTCAGCCCGCATCGCGGCGCCCGCCGTCCGGCCGGTAGCAAGACATGAATCTCGGCCGGCTCTCCATCAACCAGCCCATCCTGGCGATGGTGCTGTCGATCGTGCTGCTGATCGTCGGCGCGATCGCCTACACCACGCTGCCGGTCTCGGAATATCCGCAAGTGGTGCCGCCGACGGTGGTCGTCACCACGCAATATCCCGGCGCTTCCGCGCAAACCGTTTCCGACACCGTCGCAGCCCCGATCGAGCAGGAGATCAACGGCGTCGAGGACATGCTGTATCTCTACAGCCAGGCGACCTCGAACGGGCAATCTGACCATCACGGTCACCTTCAAGCTCGGCACCGATCTCGACAAGGCCCAGGTGCTGGTTCAGAACCGCGTCGCGATCGCGCAGCCGAGGCTGCCGGAAGAGGTGCAGCGCAACGGCGTGACGACGCGCAAGAACAGCCCCGACATTCTGATGGTCGTGTTCATGCTGTCGCCGGACGACAGCTTCGACCAGCTCTACATCAGCAATTATGCGCTGCTGCAGGTGCGCGACCAGTTGCTGCGCCTCGATGGTATCGGCGACATCCAGATGTTCGGCGCGCGCGATTATTCGATGCGGCTGTGGCTCGATCCGGACCGGATCGCAACCCTCGGCCTGACCGCGGGCGAAGTGCGTGGCGGCGATCCGCGCGCAGAACCTGCAGATCACCGGCGGACAGATCGCCGAGCCGCCGATCGCCGACCGCGCGTTCCAGCCGAACCTCACCTTCACCGGCCGGCTGAAAGATCCGAGGCAGTTCGAGGACATCGTGGTCAAGGCCGGCAGCCGACGGCCGCACCGTGCGGCTGCGCGACGTGGCGCGGGTCGAACTCGGCGCGCTGGCCTACACCACCAACAGCTTTCCTGCTGCAGGAAGTCGGCTGTCGCCATGCTGGTGACCCAGCGGCCCGGCTCGAACGCGCTGGCAACCGCCAAGAACATCTCCGACACGATGGTGCAGCTGAAGGCCGAGCTTTCCCAAAGCGGCCTCGACTACAACATCGGCTACAACCCGACCGAGTTCATCGCGCAATCCGTCAGTGAGCTGATCAAGACCATCTACGAGGCGATGATCGCTGGTCGTCATCGTCGTGCTGGTGTTCCTGCAGGGCTGGCGTCCGGCGATCATTCCGATCATCGCGATCCCGGTATCGCTGGTCGGCACCTTCGCCGTGATGGCGGCGCTGGGATTCTCGATCAACAATCTGACCCTGTTCGGCCTCGTGCTCGCGGTCGGCATCGTGGTCGACGACGCGATCGTGGTGGTTGAAAACGTCGAGCGCCATCTTCGCGCACGGCATGAGCCGGCGCGATGCGGCGCTCAAGACGATGGAGGAGGTCGGCGGCGCGCTGGTCTCGATCGCGCTGGTGCTGTGCGCGGTGTTCGTGCCGACCGCGTTCCTGGGCGGCATCTCCGGGCAATTCTTCCAGCAATTCGCGGTCACGATTGCGGTTGCGCACCGCGATTTCCTGCTTCTGTTCGCTGACGCTTGTCGCCGGCGCTGGCCTCGCAGATCCTGCAGCCGCACGAGGACAAGCGCCCGCCGGCAAGCTGGAATTTCGTCGGGCGCGGCTGGGACGGCTTTCACCGGCGTACTTCAACCGCGGCTTCGACCGGCTGTCGCACGGCTATGCCAGCGTCGCCGACTTCGTGATCCGGCATGCCGGCGGTGATGCTGCTGATCTACGTCGGCGCTGATCGGCAGCGCCGGATGGTTGCTGTTCACCACGCCGCAGGGCTTCATTCCGGCGCAGGATCGCGGCTACGTCATCGTTTCCGTGCAGTTGCCGGGCGCGGCGTCGCTGGCGCGCACCACCGACGTGGTCCGCGAGATCGAAAAGATCGCGCTCGATACGCCGGGCATCGTTCGCGTCGCGGTATTCGCCGGCTTCTCGGGCGCGACCCGAACACAGGCGGGCAATGCCGCGGCGCTTGTTCCCGGTGTTCGACGAGCCGGAAGTGCGCCATGAAGAAGGGGCTGTCCGCGGCAGCGATCACGGGCGATTTGCGCAAGCGGCTGTCGGCGCTTCAGGGCGCGTTCATCATCGTCATTCCGCCGCCCGCGGTGCCGGGCATCGGCACCGGCGGCGGCTTCACCATGCGGATCCAGGATCGCCAGGGCCGCGGCTCCGAACTGCTGGCGGCGGCCACCGACGAGCTTGTCGCGGCGGCGCGCAAGGCGCCCGGCCTGACCTCGGTGTTCTCTCCCTTCACCGCCAACACGCCGCAGGTGTTCGTCGATATCGACCGCGTCAAGGCGCAGAAGCTCGGCGTGCCGATCGCGGAACGTCACCGAAACGATCCAGACCTATTTCGGCTCGACCTATGTCAACGACTTCAACCTGTTCGGCCGCACCTATCACGTCACCGCGCAGGCGGATCTGCCGTTCCGCAAGGAGACCGCCGATCTGGCGCGGTTGCGAACCCGCAACGCCGCCGGCGACATGGTGATGCTCGGCAGCGTGGTGAGTTTCCGCGACATGTCGGGACCGGACCGCGTCGCGCGCTATAACCTTTATCCGTCGTCAGAGCTGCAGGGCGACACCACGCCGGGAACGAGTTCGGCGACCGCCATCGACACCATGAAGCAACTGGCGCAGCAAACGCTGCCGAGCGGATTCTTCTACGAATGGACCGACCTGTCCTATCAGCAGGTTACCGGCGGCAATACGGGCCTCTATGTATTCCCGATCTGCGTGCTGTTCGTGTTCCTGGTGCTGGCGGCGCAATATGGCAGCTGGAGTCCTGCCGTTCGCCGTCATCCTGATCGTGCCGATGTGCCTGCTGGCGGCGACCATCGGCGTGCGGATCATGGGACAGGACGTCAACATCCTCACCCAGATCGGCTTCGTGGTTCTGGTCGGGCTCGCCGCGAAGAACGCGATCCTGATCGTGGAATTCGCCCGCGACATCGAGCTCGAGGGCCGCGATCGTCTGGAGGCTGTCATCGAGGCTTGCCGGTTGCGGCTGCGTCCAATCTTGATGACGTCGTTCGCATTCATTCTCGGCGTGCTGCCGCTGGTGCTTTCGATCGGGCTCGGGATCTGAGATGCGTCAGGCGGTCGGCGTTGCCGTGTTCTTCGGCATGATCGGCGTCGACCCTGTTCGGCCTGATCTTCACGCCGATCTTCTACATCGTGGTCCGTGGTCTGGCCGACCGCTCGGCGCGCGCAAAAAGCCGGCGTCCACCGGCTGATGATAGGACAACGATCGTTCGATCGGTCCCTCGCGATGCTCCGATACTATTGGCTAACCTGAAATATATGGGCAGCCGCAGGGTTATAAAATATCATGGTCGCGAATGAGTAAATTTTCCGGAGAGAGAAAAGTATGAAGTCGGGATTGCTGACGGCCGTTGCGTTCGGCGGCCTCTTAGTTGCCGGGCCGGCGTCGGCACAGGGCGTCAAGATCGGCATTCTGAACGACCAGTCCGGCGTCTATGCCGACTACGGCGGCAAGTGGTCGTTTGAAGCGGCCAAGATGGCGGTCGAGGATTTTGGCGGCGAGCGTGCTTGACCACAAGATCGAGGTCGATCTCCGCCGACCATCAGAACAAGCCTGATCTGGCCACCAGCATCGCGCGGCGCTGGTATGAGGTCGAAGGCGTCGACATGATCACCGAGCTGACGACGTCCTCGGTCGCGCTCGCCATTCACGATCTGTCGAAGCAGATGAAGAAGATCGACATCGTCGTGGGTGCCGCGACGTCGCGCCTGACCGGTGATGCCTGCCAGCCCTACGGCTTCCACTGGGCCTACGACACCCACGCGCTCGCGGTCGGCACCGGCGGCGCGCTGGTCGAAGCGGGCGGCGATAGCTGGTTCTTCATGACCGCCGACTACGCCTTCGGCTATGCGCTTGAGAAAGGACACCGGCGACCTCGTCAAGGAAAAGGGCGGCAAGGTGCTGGGTTCGGTCCGCATTCCCTTGAACTCCTCCGATTTCTCTTCGTTCCTGCTGCAGGCGCAAAGCTCGAAGGCGAAGATCATCGGGCTTGCCAATGCCGGCCTCGACACCACCAACTCGATCAAGCAGGCGGCGGAATTCGGCATCGTCAAGGGCGGCCAGAAGCTGGCGGGACTGTTGCTGACGCTGGCTGAAGTCCACGGCCTCGGGCTTGAGGCCGCCCAGGGCCTGGTGCTGACCGAAGGTTATTACTGGGACCGCGACGACAAGAGCCGCGATCTCGCCAACCGCTTCTTCAAGCGCACCGGCCGGATGCCGAACATGATCCAGGCCGGCACCTATTCGGCGACGCTGCAATATCTGAAGGCCGGTCAAGGCGGCCGGCACCAAGGACACCGAAGCCGTCGCCAAGAAGCTGAAGGAGCTTCCGGTCGACGATCTGTTCGCGCAAGGCGGCAAGGTGCTCGAGAACGGCCGCATGGTGCACGACCTCTATCTGTTCGAGGTCAAGAAGCCGTCGGAGTCGAAGAAGCCCTGGGATTACTACAAGCAGCTCGCCGTGGTGCCGGGCGACAAGGCGTTCCCGGCGCCAAGGACTCGGGCTGCCCGCTGACGAAGGGGCCTAGAGCGGGATGACTTTTCTTCAGATCGTCATCCCGCTCTATCTTCTGTTTGAGCATGATCTTTCGGAAAACCGGTGCCACTTTTCCGGATCATGCTCTAGCAACGATCGCTTGATCGCGGCCTGTTTCTCGAAACTGAAACGCCGCGCTGTCTCATATGGAGACAGCGCGGCGTTTCCTGTCAGATGTGGCCTCATATTACGAGCGATATCAGCCGCTTGGTTGCCCAGTCGCCTCTCGCGTCGGCGCGGATGGCGTCTTTGCACCATCGTTAAATTAATTGGGATCATTTTGGCGATGAGATGCTTGTCTCCGTGTTCCGCAGCCATTCCGAGCTATAACGCGAGCTGGTTTCCTTCCTACGTCGAAAGCGTCCACCATGATGGCCCTCGATCGCCCCGTTGTTCCCGCAGTCGTTCTCGTCGTCGAAGACGAAATGCTGTTGCGGATGCGCGCGGTCGATATGGTGGAAGACGCCGGCTATACTCCGGTTGAGGCGGTGGATGCCGACGAAGCCGTCGCAATCCTCGAATCGCAGATCTGACATCGCGTTGATGTTCACCGACATCCAGATGCCCGGCAGCATGGACGGCCTGGAACTCGCCCACGCGGTGCATGAGCGCTGGCCGCCGATCAAGATCATCCTGGTATCCGGGCAAGTGAAGCCGGCAACCATCGATATTCCTGCGGACAGCCGCTTTCACGGAAAGCCGCTCGAAGCCGAGGAAATGATTGCCGAGATACAGAGCATGATCGGCCACGTCTGAAACCGGCAGTTATCAGGCTGAAAATCGACAATAATTGCTCGATTGCGCCGGATACCACGCCTCGCAATGATATGAGCGGAACCCGACATATGGTGATACAGTCAGCAATGTTTGAAATCGATCGTCGACCGGGATCTGCACCCATCGAGCGGCGGCGGCACCTGCCCAGGAGTTTCTGGAGGCGGAGAACGTCAGCCTTCGGCTGCTGTTGGCGCAGGCCGGAAATCGATGCCCAGGGCTTGCTCGCTCAGGCGGGCATTGACGCCAGGGAGCGCGAGGCGGCAGACAAGCTTCAGAAGCTGATCCTCGAGGAACTGCACCACCGCATCAAGAATACCCTGGCGACGGTCAGCGCCATCGCTTCCCAGAGCCTGCGCAATGTGCCGGGCGCCGAACATGCGCAGCATGCCATCGAAGGCCGGCTATTGGCGCTGGGGCGAGCGCACGACCTGCTTTTGCAGGCGCGATGGACCAGCGCGGATCTCGGAAAGATCGTGCGCGGCGCCACCGAGGCCTTCGACAATCCCGATGTGCCGAAATTTTCAATTGCCGGGACCTGATGTCCGGATGACATCGGGCGCCGTGATCGCCATTGCGATGACGCTCAACGAACTCTGCACCAACACCACGAAGTTCGGCGCATTGTCGGTGCCAACGGGGCGCGTCGACATCGCCTGGACGCTTGATCCCAAGATGCAGCGTCTGCATCTGACATGGACCGAGAAGCATGGTCCGGCGGTCAAGCCTCCCGATAAGCGCGAAGTTTCGGAACGCGACTGATCGAGACGCTCGGCAAGCAGCTCAAGGGCGACGTGCGGTTGACCTATGAGCCCAGCGGCTTTGTCTACGTGTTCAATGTGCCGCTGGCATCGCTGACTTCGATCGCCTCCGAATAGCTGAATGCAGGGTCTCGATTAACGCCAGCCTTCATGGATGAATGAGGCGCCAGCAGATCGCGCCCGAGCGCGCCCAGCCACAGCAGCACGGCGGCTCCTGCCTGAATCGCAAAGCCTCGCCCGCGCTTCCTGGCGGCTTGCGAATAACCGGTCATGTAAAGGATGCGGCCGGCGATCCAGACCAGGCCGAGCGCCGCCGCGATGGGATCGCTGATGTAGATCGCAAACAGCCACAGCGAGGGCAGGAAGATCGGCATCCATTCCAGCGTGTTCATCTGCACGCGAAACACCCGCTCGAAGTCGGGATTGCCCGATATCGCCGGCGCCTTGATGCCGAATGCGACGCGCGCCTTCGACACCTGAATGGTGGTGAAGAAGTAAAACAAGATCGCCAGGCAGGTGACGAGTGCTGTGTAGTGAAGCATCGCAAGATCCCCTTCAAGAAACGACGGCCGTGACCTCAATAGCCGGTCATCTCCAGATAACCTAACCCGAGTGGCTGCCCTTGAAGCTGATCGGGCCTTCCCAATAGGGAAAGCTCGTTCCCATCCAGCTTCTGCGGATTCAGCGGGATGCACTCGATCGTCAGCGAAGCGGCTCGGAATCGCAATGCGCCACGCGGTCGGGATCTTGCGTCCTTCGATCTCGGTCAAAGCTGTCGGCGTCATGCTCGATTGTCGGTCGACGCGATCTGATGGAACGGCCGTCGGGCGACGATCCAGTTGCCGTAACGATCGTTGTTGCCATCGTTCTGACGCAGCCGATACAGCATGAGCTTCTCGCCTGAGGTCGAGATGCAGCGAGAGCCAGTCCCATCCGGTTTGATCGGAGGCGAGCGGCTGGCTGCTCCATTCCGCGATCCATCCAGGCCAGGCCCGTGACCTCGTGCGGGCTTGTCGTCGATGGTGATGCTGCCGGCCGCCTTGAAATAGGGCTGGCTGAAATAATACGAGGCCTGTCCGCGCTCCGATTTCTTGCTGTAGCCGGCATCGCCCTGCAGCACCAGCGGCCGATCGGCGTCGAGCCGCAGCGCGTAGCTGAAATCCGTGCCCGATGCCGTTGAGTTCGAGCGGCGCGATGGTCGTCGTCGCGCATCCGATCGGACCCGCGCATTTCCCATGAATCGATCCAGGCACGGAACGGCTTTGTCTCCACGCCGGCCTGGCCGACGCCGCCGCGCGCAAAGGCTTCGCTGTAGCGGTGGGTATCGGCGCGGGTGACGGCGGCGTGGCCCATCCAGATCTGCTGATTGGCCCAGCCTCCTGCTTGTGCGCCGGGCGTGCATCGCCTGACGGAACAGCGTCCACTGCGCGCCGTAGGCTGACGCCCGGCGGCATCCACGAGGTTCGCCGTCACGTACCACCACTCGATCCGGAAGTCCGGATGCGGACCGTGATCGGCCGGAAAAGCGAAACGTCTTGCCGGGCATGACGGGCGCAAATCCGTCGGCGCGTCTCATGCCCAGCCCGGCAAAGCCCTGCGCCAAGCGCAGCGTTGCGGCCAAGCGCCGAGAAGAACGCGCGCCGCCTGCGAAGCGCGCGGCGGGATATCGCGATACTTATCGCTCATCGGCGAAAATCTTGATCAGGCTGGCCGGCTGCATGCGCGCCAGCTTGAGCACGGGCATCAGCGCCGCGCACAGCGCAGCCACCATCGCAACGCCCAGACAGCTCGATCAGTTGCAGCGGAAAGACATGAAACGGCAGCCGCCAGCCGAACGCCTTCACGTTCACCACCGCGATCAGGCACCACGCCACCATCAGGCCCAGCGGCAGCGCGAGCAGCGCGGTGATCAGCGCCACCGACATGGTCTTCAACAGCTCGATGGCCGCAAGCCGCCGCCGCGTCGATGCCGATCGCCCACAGCGGCGCAAGCTGCGGCAGGCGCGAATTGCCCAGCGGTCAGCAGGCTGGTCAGCAGCGCGACGCCGGCGACCCCGAGCGTGAAAGGTGTTCAGCGCCGCCGTCACCGCAAAGGTCCGGTTGAAGATCGCGTTTCGATTCCGCCTTCATCGTTGCCTGATCCGACGAGGCTGCGGTCGTCGAGCGCCGAATTTTTCCTGCAGTCGCTGATATCAGCGCCGGGATTTGCCCTGGCGCGACGCGCAGGCCGAATCGCGTCTGCGGAATGCCGGGAAAGCGCCGCGTCAGCGCGGCGATAGTTGACGGCGATCTGGCCCTTCGGATTGCCGTAGTCGGCGTAGATGCCGACCACCTCGAGCGGCCAGTTGTCCGCCGGGCGCGGGACGTCGATGCGGTCGCCGATCGCAAGCTTCAAGCGCCGGGCCAGTTGTTCGCTGACGAGGCCGGCATCGCCCGGACGCAGGCGGCCCCAGGCGTTCGCGGCTTGATTCGAGCAGCGGCCAGGCGATCGCGATAGGTGGCGTGATCGGGCAGGCCGAGCACCTCGATCGGCGCGCCGCCAATTTGCGTGTCGGCGCGGCCGCCGGGCAGGATCGCCTCGACCTCCGGGACGCTCGCGCAGCCACGCCTTGATCTCGGTCGCCTGCGTGTCGTCTGCGACGCACTGACATAGACGTCCGCCGCCAGCCGTCCGTCGAGCCAGCTGATAAATGTCCGGCTGAAGCTTTCCACCATGGTGCCGACGCCGACATTGACCGCGAGCGCGAGCAGCAGCGCCATCAGCGCCAGCGACAATCCCGACAGCTGCTGGCGGCTGTCGGCCCAGAACCAGACCGCGAGCGGGCGGCGCGCGCTGTCGCTGGCCGAGCGACAGCACGCGTTCCAGGATCGCCGGCAGGGCCAGAGCGCCGCGCCGAGCAGCAACGCGGCGAGCACGGCAAATCCCGAAACCAGCGAATCGCCGAACCACAGCAGGCCGCCGGCGGCGATCAGCACGGCCAGCGCCAGCGCGCTCTGGAAAATCAACCATCGGTGCTGCGCCTGCTGCCAGGCCTAGGGCTGCGCGGCAGCCAGCACCGGAAGCCGGATCGCCTTCGACAGGCTCGCGGTCGCGGCCGCCAGCGCGCCGACGACGCTGATGGCGAGGCCGGCGATCCACCATTCGCGCTTGAGCGTCAACTGCCCGGAGATCTGCGCGCCATAGAGTCCGCGCAGCGACGCCGCGACATCGGGCAGCAGCGACGCGGCGATGCAGATAGCCGCAGACGAGGCCGACGATGCCCGCGATCAGCGCCAGCGACACCAGTTCGACCACCAGCACCGCGTTCAGCATGCCGTGCCGACACCCCGCAGGCGCGCAAGCGTCCGCAGCATCGGCAGGCGCTGCTCGAAGCGCAAGCCCGATCGGCCGAATTGACGATGAACAGTCCGACCACAGAACGACAGCAGGCCGAACGCGGTCAGGTTCGAGGTGAAAGCTGTCGGTGAGGCGTTCGAGATCGCTCTCCGCATCCGGCTCGACCAGGCGCAGTCTGTCGCCGGCGACGCTTTCAAGCGCGCGCGCGGCTTGCCCTTGGCCTTGCCGATCAAGAGCCGCGAAACCTGATCCGGCATGTTCAGGAGCCGCTGCGCGATGCCGATATCGACCACCAGCACGCCGGGCACAAGTTGCGCCTGCACGCGCAGCGGCGGCAGCAGCGTGCCGCCGCTGGCGATGCGGCGTGCGCCTTCCGGCAGCTTCAGATCGGACAGCGTCTCCGGCGCCACCAGCATTTCGTCCCGGCGGCGTGACGAACGATTGCAAGTCCGCTGCGTTCCGATCGCCGGCGCATTGCCGACTTCCGCGGGCAGCGTGACCGGCTCGATGCCCAGCAGCCGGAACGACGCGTCCGCCGATCTGGATCGCGGCCTTCGAGCACCGGCGATACCGGCCAGCCGGCGCGGCGCAGCTCGACGAACAGCTTGCTGCGGAAACGTCGCGCCGTCGCGGCCGACCAGCATGGCCGTTCTGCGCGCCGCCGAAGGTCGCGGCGGCGCGGTCGTAACTTGAGCGCGCCTGCTGGTTCAGCGCCTGCACGCCGCTCCACAGCGCGGTCGCGGAAATCAGCCCGATCAGCAGTGTCGCGAGCTGCATCGGATGCCGCCGCCAATGGCTCAGCAGAACCGCGAGCATCCAGAGCGACGCGGCTCATGCGATCAGCCCCGCATGGAGATGTGATCTGGCGGTCGAGCGTGGCGGCGAGCCGCGCGCTGTGGGTCACCATCAGGAAAGCCGCAGCCGGTTCGCGTCGACCAGATCGCGCGCCAGCGCCAGCACGTCGTCGGCGGTCGCCTCGTCGAGATTGCCGGTGGGCTCGTCGGCGAGCAGCAGCAGCGGCTTTGCCGCCAGCGCGCGGCCGATCGCGACCCGCTGCTGCTGGCCGCCGGACAATTGCTCCGGATAGCGCTTCAGCGAGATCGCCGAGCCCGAGCCGCTCCACCAGTTCGCCATGCCAGGCGGCATCGTGGCGTGCCGGCGATGCGCGACTGGAACACGAGATTGTCCTCGACGTTCAGGCTCGGGATCAGGTTGAACTGCTGGAACACCAGCCCGAGCCGGTCGCGCCGCAGTGCCGCGCGGCCGGCATCGGATGAGATCCGGACCGAGCGTGTCGGCCAGCGCTGATCTCGCCGCCGTCGGCGGCGTCCAGCCCCGCGATCAGATGCAGCAGCGTGCTCTTGCCGCTGCCGGATTCCCCGGTCAGCGCGACGCGCTCGCCTGCGGCGACGCGCAGGTTGACGCCGCGCAGCACCTCGATTTGCTCGCCGGCCGAGCGATAGGTCTTGGTCAGATTGGTAACGCTCAGCACGTTCTGATTGTCGGTTGCCATGCCAGGCGTATGCGATGCCTCACAGCGGCTTCTGATACTTCAGCACGAACTCGTCGACCGGAATCTGCGGACGGAACACCGCCGCGTCCCGCGGATCTTCGGGATGGCGCAGGAAATCGGCTTCGCGCCACCAGCTTGAAGCCGGCCGCCTCGATCTCCTGGCGCAGCACGCTCTCCTCGATCCGATGCAGCGGTCTTGGCCACCGTCGATGCCATCGCCGGGATTGTGCCGAATGGTCGGCGATGATCAAGAAAGCCGCCGGGCTTCAGCGCCGCGAACATCTTCTGGTTCATCACGGCGCGGTCGACCGGCATGTAGGTCATGTCGTGATAGGCGAAGAAGAAGGTGATGAGGTCGAGCCCGCCGACGTCGGGCGGGATCGGATCGTCGAAATTCCTGACCACATGCACGACGTTCTTCATGACGGGCTTTTGGGCGCGGATGTCGAACTTGTCCTTGACGAACCGCTCGATCACGGCGGCGGAATCCTGCGCGTAGACCGCGCCGGTCGGCCCGACGGCGCGCGCCAGCAGCTCGGTGCTGTAGCCGGCGCTGGCCTCCATATCCAGCACCTTCATGCCGGCCTTGACGCCGGTGAAGGCGAGCATCTTGGCGGGCTGCGCGGCGCTGATCGGCCTGCCGGTCGCCATCGCTGCGGTCGGGGAGGCGACGATGGCCTCATAGTCCGGCGTCTTGGCGTCCTGCGCGCGATCGCCGGTATCATGCCAGCGCCGCGAACATCGCAAGCGCGGCCAGCATGCCGACGGCGTGCGCGGCGATGGATTGAAATGACCATGAAAATCCCCTTGCGTTGTCGCCTGCAACATAGCAAGGCCATGGCGGCAGATCACGGTCTCAATCGTGACGGCCGACGCGATCGTGATGCCGGCTGCTGAATGGCCCAGGAGCATCCGCTGGATGCGGGTTGCAGCGCACGCGATCCGGGCAAAATGCCCAGTTGCATTGTCGGACGCCATGGGTAGCATTGGACCGGCCGATCAACAGAGCCGAAGACGATTTCCGAGGAGCGATCATGACCACGCAACCGACGCCAAAGGGCGCCTGGAAAATCACGTTTCTCGCTGTTTCTGTTCATGCTGGTGAATTTCGCCGACAAGATCGTGGTCGGCCTCGCCGGCGTGCCGATCATGACCGAGTTGAAGCTCGACGCCGGAACAGTTCGGCCTGCTCGGCTCCTCGTTCTTCTTCCTGTTCTCGATCTCGGCCATCGTCGTCGGCTTCATCGTCAATCGCGTCGCCACGCGCTGGGTGCTGCTTGCTCATGGCGGTGGTCTGGGCGCTGGCGCAATTTCCGATGGTCGGCACCGTCAGTTTCACCACGCTGCTGATCTGCCGCGTGATCCTCGGCGCCGGCGAGGGCCCGGCGTTCTCGGTGGCGGCGCATGCGGTCTACAAATGGTTTCCCGACGAGAAGCGAACGCTGCCGACCGCCATCCTGTCGCAGGGCTCGGCGTTCGGCGTGATCCTCGCGGTGCCGGCGCTGAACTGGGTCATCGTCAATCATAGCTGGCACTATGCTTTCGGCGCGCTCGGCGTCGTCGGCCTGATGTGGGTGGTGGCGTGGCTGGTCCTGGGCAAGGAAGGACCGCTGGTGCAGACCGTCGGCGATGGCGGCGGCGGAGCCGCGCATTCCCTATTTCCAGCTTCTGACCTCGCGAACCTTCATCGGCTGCTGCGCCGCAACCTTCGGCGCCTATTGGGCGCTGTCGCTTGGCCTGACCTGGTTCACGCCCTTCATCGTCAAGGGGTTGGGCTTCTCGCAAAAGGACGCCGGCTGGATTTCGGTGCTGCCATGGGTGTTCGGCGCCATCATCGTGCTGCTCACGGGATGGATTTCGCAGGTGATGCATGGCACGCGGCTATACCACCCGCGGCGCGCGCGGCGTGCTCGGCTCGGTCGCCGCTGATCGTCGGCGGGCTGATCCTGGCCGTGCTGCCGCATGTCGACGGCGCGGGGCTGCAGATCGCCGCTGCTGGTGGTCGGGTCCGGACTGTGCGGATCGATCTATGTGGTCTGCCCGCCGATGCTCGGCGAGTTCACGCCGGTGTCGCAGCGCGGCGCCGGTGATCTCGATCTATGGCGCGATCTACACGCTCGCCGGCATTCTGGCACCGATCTGTGATGGGCAGCGTGATCCAGCGCGCGGCGGTGCCGCTCGACGGCTACATGACCGGCTTCACCATCAACGCCGTGATCATGGTCGCGTCGGGATTGCTCGGCCTGTTGCTGCTCTGGCCCAATACCGAGCGCGCGCGGCTGATGCGGCGAAGTGCACGCAGCCGAAGTTTGCGTGAGCGTAGCGAACTCAACGGTGTCGTCCCGCCTGCGCGCAAGCGCACGGGATGCAGGTGACGCCTAACCACAATGTCAGTTGGTCGAAGGCGACTAGCTCCCTCGCACTCGATAAGCCGCGGCGTATGGGTCCCGCATCTCGCAGGGACGACAGTAAGTACGCCGCACGCGCGCCAAACCTGCCGCGCGCCGCCCTGCGCGCCGCGCACCAGCCGGCCGGACGCGCGCCGGTGGCCGTGCCGCCGCGCTGCGTCACCACGCCGGAGACGATGGTGGCGTCGTAGCCGTCGACCTGCTGCAGCAGGCGGCGGCCGCCGACCGGAAGATCGTAATGCACCTTCGGCGGATGCAGATGCAGCCGGTCGTAGTCGATGACGTTGACGTCGGCCTTGTAGCCCGGCGCGATCACGCCGCGATCGTAGAGGCCGACCGACAAGCGCGGTCTTGCGCGACTGCGCCGCCACCACGAACGGGATCGACAGCTTTTCGCCGCGGGTGCGGTCGCGGGTCCAGTGCGTCAGCAGATAGGTCGGGAAGCTGGCGTCGCAGATGATGCCGCAATGGGCGCCGCCGTCGGACAGGCCCGGCACCGAATGTCGGATCGCTCAGCATCTCGCGCGTGGCATCGAGATTGCCGTCGGCGTAGTTCAGGAACGGCACATAGAGCATGCCGCGGCCCTCGTCCGATCAGCATCGCGTCATAGGCCAGTTCTTCCGGCTGCCGCCCTGCGCGGCGGGCCTGCGCGCCCAGCGCATTTTCCGGCGGCTGCTCGTAATCCGGGGATCGCCGAGCAGGTACATCTTGTCGTAGTTCGGCCGGAAGAACAGCGGATCGTCGGTCGCGGTCGGCGTCTCGCTCAGGATGGCCGCGCGCACCTCGGGCTGACGCAGACGCGCCAGGCGCTCCGCCAGCGGCAGCTGTGCGATCGCCCTGTAGCTCGGATGGGTCTGGAACGGGTTGCGCGACAGTTCCAGCCCGAGCAACAGCCCGACCGGCGCGCGGCGATCTGCGCGGTGATCGACAGGCCGCGCGCGGCAGCTTCATTGATGGTGTCCAGCGTCTGGCGCCAGCGCCGCGGCGCGCTTGTCGGCCTGCGTGATCGAGAACGAGATCGGGCACTTGGTGTTCTCCGCCACCCGCAGCATCATCGGCAGGTCTTCGTCGATGGTGGCATAGATCCAGCACGAATTGCAGCACGCTGCGGCCGACCTGTGCATGCGCGCCGGCGATCGCCGTCAGTTCGTCCTCGCCGGCCTTCAGCGTCGGCGTGTAGTCGCCGGTCGAGGTGCGGTGGTTGAGGGTGCGCGAGGTCGAGAAGCCGAGCGCGCCGGCGCGCACGGCGTCGCCCGCGAGCGCGCGCCATCGCGCTTGTTGTCCTCAGGCGTCGCGGGATCGCGGCGCGCGCCGCGTTCGCCCATCACATAGACGCGCAGCGCGGCATGCGGCAGTTGCGCGCCGATATCCATGTCGAAGTCGCGCTGCGACAGCCAGTCCATGTAGTCGGGAAAGCTTTCCCAGGCCCAGGGAATGCCGGCGCTCAGCACCGGCTCGGGAATATCCTCGACGCCTTCCATCAACTGGATCAGCCGCTGATGATCGGACGGACGGCACGGCGCAAAGCCGACGCCGCAATTGCCCATGATCGGCGGTGGTGACGCCGTTCTGCGACGAGGGCGTGATGTCCTGGCTCCAGGTGACCTGGCCGTCATAATGGGTGTGCACGTCGACAAAGCCCGGCGCGACCAGTTTGCCGCTGGCGTCGATCTCTTCCTTGCCCTTGCCGGCAAACCTTGCCGACCTCGGTGATGCGGCCGTCCGTGATCGCGATATCGGCTTCGAACAGGTCGCCGCCGCTGCCGTCGGCAATGTTGCCGCCGCGGATCACGAGGTCTGGATTGTCGGTCATGGCGTTTCATCCCGGATGCTGAATTTTGTTGCCGCATCATGGGGCATGCCTGCGTGTGCAGTCAACATCCGGGAATGAGGTTCTGGAATGCGTTCGGCCCTTCGGATGCTGCCTATCTTCCGCCCACGGGTGACGCCGTGGTGGTCATGTTTCCGCCCTGACAGGAACAAACGGCTCAACAAATCTCAAACGACAGCGCGCCGACAAGCCAGGGGGAATCAACGTCAATGCTGCCCAGGTGAAAGCGCTGTCTACTATCCCGAAGAGCTCTCGTTGTTCGGAACGTATCCTGGATCAGGTGGTGCAGTCGTTGCCGGCGGATTTGCGGACGTCGCCTACATCGCGCGGCGCTCGCAACAAACATCCTGGCCTGCGCCTCCACGGGCGAGCGGGACCCGGACGAACTCAGGCGGGCGGCGTTGATGGATTCGATAGTCCGCAGCCGCGGCGCATGATCGGTCTTGTTCGCTTGGCATGGACGCCTGGTCCGCGCCCTGGCGCGGTCCTGCATTGCGGGTGCCGATGGGCCGCTGGCGCATCGCGTTGGCCGGCAGGCCGAATTACGAGAATGACGTTCTGGTAAGGGCGACGATTATGGGCGTCCGGAAGCTCGGCCCGCTGTTGCCCGTTTGCCGCGACAAGGTACCGCTGGTGATGCCGAACATATCGCTATAGGCCTGCAGAAGAGCCGCTATGCGGGCTGTCGACGAGGATAATCAGGTATTAGCCGGATGATCCTGACTGCGAGTGCGCCATTGGCTGGAAGCGGCGTGGCGTGGTGGCTAAATTGCTCGTGGCTTCGTGGCGACGCGTCAGCCTTGATCGAGCTGCTTGGGGATCAGCCGCCGTCGGCGCCGGCCCGCGGCTTGCGGTCGGTGACCAGCGCCAGCAGCACCGTCAGGACCATGAAGACGACGGAGGCGCCGAACACCCAATGCGGCATGTTCTGGTCCATGATCCAGCCGAACAGCAGCGGGCTGAAGATGCCGCTGAAGATTGAAGCCGGTGGAGACGATGCCGAAGGCGCGGCCCGCCGCGCCCGGAGGCGCTGCGTTGCGCACCAGCATGTCGCGCGAGGGGGCGATCACGCCGCCGAGGAATCCGGCAGCTGCCATCGCCGCCGTCAGCAGCAGCGACGGCAGCGTGACCGTCGCAATGACCAGCATCGATGGCCGCGTTGATCGCGAAACACGCCGCGGCAACTCTGGCCGTGGCGCTGGGTGCGGTCGGCGAGATAGCCGCCGGCCAGCACGCCGACCGCGCTGGCGCCGAGAAACGCCGTCAGCGCAATATTGGCCGGTCGAGAACGACACGCCATAGCCGCTCATCAGCGCGACGACGCCGAAATTGCCGATGCCCGCATTGGACAGGCCGAGCAGCATGAAGAAGATCGTCAGCACCATGATCGCCGGCGTGATGACGCTTTGCTGCGGCGCTCGCACGCCGTCGCCTTGCGATCGGCCGCGCTGGCGTCGGGAATGCCCACGACGACCAGCAACAGCGCCACCAGCGGGCCGAGCGCGCCGGCCACGATCAGCGCGCCAAGGCCTCCGATCGTTGCCACAAGCGCCGCCACGATCGCGGGCGCCACCGCGCCGCCGAGAAAGCCGGCAAAGGTGTGGATCGAAAACGCGCGGCCCATCCGCGCCTCGTCCATATGCGCCGACAGGATCGCATAATCGGCCGGGTGATAGACGCTGTTGGCGAGCCCGAGCAGCGCGGCGCTGACGATCAGCGAGCGATAGCTCAGATGCAGGCCGAGCATGATCAGCGCGAAGCCGCCGAGGGTCAGAGCCCGATCAGCAGGACTTTTGCGGGCGCCGATATGGTCGGCGAGATAGCCGATCGGCGCCTGGGTCAGGCCGGAGACGACGGCCGAACACGGTCAGCGCAAAGCCGAGCTCGATATAGCCGACGCCGAGCTGCTCTTTCAGGAACGGAAACAGCATCGGCAGCACGAACAGATGGAAATGGCTGACCCAATGGGCCGACCGAAATCGCCGGTCAGCGTGCGCAGCGACGCTGTCCGCTCTTGGCTTGCTGCGGTGCGGCCAGAACGTCGACCATGTCTGATTCAAAACCCCGTTCAGATGTAACGGCCCGGCAAGGCGCGGCTGCGAAAATATCGGCTGGCGGTTATTTGTCCATGAATACCGCTGCATGGCTGCCCTCTGAGCGGCGCCGGAACCGGCAAATGCGTCATCAAATCGGAGACAAAGCGGCGCGCTGCGGCAATGATCCGGACATGGCCGAGTCCCGCCAAAACCGCTCCGGGTGCTCGTTTCCGAAGGGTCCAGCACCTCGGCGCGCGAGGCGATCACGATCCTGGGTCTGGCAGGTCATCACGTCGAGGTCTGCGATCCCGTCGCTCTGGTGCCTCGCGCGGTATCTCGCGCTTCGTCCGACAAATTTCACCGCTGCCCGGGATTGCGGACCGATCCGGCCGGTTTCCTCCGCTTTGTCGAGCGAACTGCTGGCGGCGCGGCATTTCGACGTGCTGCTGCCGACCCACGAACAGGGATTTCTGTTTGCGCGCGTCGCGGAGCGGCTGAAGGGCGCGCGTCGGACTGGCGCTGCCGAGCGTTTGCAAGCTATCGCACCGTGCACAGCAAGGCCGGCTTCAGCCGGCTGCTCGATCAGTTAGGCTTGCCGCAGCCGCCGACGCGGATCGTGACGTCGGACGACGAGCTGCGCGACGCCATCCGGTTTCCGTCGTGTCGTCAAGACCGTCGGTCGGGACCGCACAGCCGCGGCATCTGGTTCGTGCGCGACGAGAACGATCTCGAAGCATCGCAGCTGTATGCAGCTTGATATCGCGGCGCAGCGGCGCTTTCGCCGACGAGGTGCTGGTGCAGGACCTGATCGCCGGCACCACCGAGAAGGCGCAGTCGGTGTTCTGCCGCGGCCGAATTGATCGGCTTTCATGCCTATCGGCAGGTTGCCGCCGGCGTCGGCGGCGGCGAGGCGATCAAGCAAAGCGTGAGCCGGCCTGCCGCTGCGCGCGCTATCTCGAGACGATCGGACAGGCAGCTCGACTGGCACGGTGCGTTGTCGGTCGATTACATCTTGCCGCGATGACGGCGCCACGCCGCTGCTGATCGATTGCAATCCGCGCCTGGTCGAGCCGATGAACGCGTATCGCGCCGGCGTCGATCTGGTCGGATTGCTGCTTCTGATCTCGCTGGGCGAGACGCCCGCAGCGTTGCCGGAAAGCCGCGAGGGCGTGCGCACGCACCTCGCCGATGCAGGCGCTGCTCGGATCGCGTCGCGCGGCGGCACGCGGCGCGACATCGTCCGCGGAGTGCTGGCGCCTGATTGACGGGCAGCGGACCTTATGCCGACAGCACCGAGGAACTGACGCCGGTGCGGCTCGACTGGATCAGCGCGCGTGCCGCTGGCGATGACTGGCGGTATTGCTGCTGCTCGCTCCGAAGTTAGCGATCAGAGCTCGCGCGCGGCGGATTTGGCGCGCATCTGCTCGATCTCGAAGAGCATCCGGATGATCGAGGTGAGAGTTTGGCGTCGGAGTCGTAGGATGGGCCAGGCGCAGCTGACATCATTCCCGACGATACGATGCGTCGTCGCCTGAAGGTGGGCACGCACGCGTTTGCCCACCCCAGCGAAGTACTAGCCATAACGGCTCGTCGCCATCACCGTGCGGTCGCGCTTCGGCGTGGCGATGTCGCCATCCTCGTAGTCGTCATCCTCGACTCGGGCGGCGGCGGCTTCTTCGGTTTGTCGTCGCCCTCTTTGGAGGCTCGCTCTTTTGCCGGTTCCGCCCATCGATGTCCTCTCTGATCGGATGAATCGGTGCATGCTTGCATGCCGATCTGAGATCGGGACCTCAATCTCATCGTCTTTGACCGGCATATTGGCGTCAGTTGGACAGGATCTTTCCTGCCTTTTTCGCGGCGTTCAGTCGTAAAAGGAGGCGTTCAACGAGAGCCAAGCATGAAGAAGCCGCAGATCCTGAGGCGGAAGAACCAGCAGCCGCGCAAAATCATTCGCGCCGACAAGGCGCCGACCGACCGGCTACTCGCTGGTGGTGGACGGTCACTTCCAAGTCGCACCATGACAGCGGTCGAAGCCGCCGAAGAGGCGGGCATGGCCCTGAAGAATCAAGTTCCAGATGCTTCAGGTGCAGGTTTACGACGCCGCGAACAGGACGCGATCGATGATCGAATGGCCCGCGCCGGCGCTGATCCGAACTTGCGTCGTCGCGCTTTAAGTCCGGCGCGCTCCGCCGCTCTGCTGACCCGCCAGCCAATCTGCGCACATGCGCAGGCGCCTTTTCGTCCGACTTCTTCGACTGATTGTGCCGCGCGCCTTTTTGCGGCTGCGGCGGCGCGGCGGCTCAGCTGCCTCGCGCGCGAGCCGCAATGCCTTCAGCTTCGCCATGTTGTCGAGCACGGCTTTGGCGGCTGGCGTCGCGTTCGGCCTTGCCGGATCTGCGTCCTGGCGCCGCCCTTGCCACCTTGTCGGCGCGCGCTGCGGCGCGATCGCGATCTTCTCTTCGTCATCTCAGGTCAGCCTTCTTTTCGCGGACTCCGGCCCTGGCCTTGCTTTGACCGCTGGTTCCGGCGGGTTTTCACGGTCGGCGGCTTCCTTCGCCAGACGCATCGCGCGCAGCTCTCGTCCGGCTTTCGTATCGCGACATCGGCCGCCGCGATCTCGGCCATCGCCTTGATGCCTTCGACTTCCTGGGCGCGCTTGCGGTTCAGCCTGATCTCTTTCAGTCTCGGCGGCGCCTCTTCGGCTCGTCGTTCATGCATACCTCTGAAACTCACGGCAGCATCATCGGTCGAGCGGTCTTGTGGGCGATCTTATCACGTGGACCGGGGCGCTGAGGGTGCTATTTTCGGATACGGTGAAAAGCCGCACTTTCTGTGCCAAATCAGCCATCATGGTGAAGGGCGGCTTCGTCGTGGCCTCGTCTGGGCCGCCAGAATCAGCTCGCGTTGCGGCGCGTCAGCGCCGCTGACGCATGTCCCTGCGACTTCATTTGCCGCAATGCGATGCGGACGCTGGTTCGGTCGTGGCGGTCGCTGGCCACCGCCGTGGGCGCTCCGCCGACAGCACCGCATCGACCACCCGCCGCTTGTCGCAAGGCTGTCGGGATCGCCGCACGCCGCCAGCATCCGCTGAAAGGCGATGGCGCACTGGCATCGAACGGTCGGAGCCCCAGCCCAGCCGTCGCGCCGGATGCGGCGGATAGAGATGCGCGCAGGGAACCAACCTTCAGGACCGGCTCCGTCGCGGCGTGGGCTCGGCCGCTTTGCAGGAGCCGCGGCAGCACATGCGTGTGCGGTCCTTCCGGGCTCTTGCCGGACGGCGGCGGGATCGGCTGATAGACTCCTGATGCGGCCGAGCCGGCTGATGAAGACGCGGTGCGGATTGGCCGCGAGGATCATTGCCCATGGCCGGATTGCCGGGCTCGGAACACGGCGCGGCCGGCGATGAGTTCGCGCAGCCCGCGGCGAGACTCGCGATCGCCGATGCGGACGCAGAAATCCGCCTGCAGCGCGCCGAGGCCGAGATCGAACAGGACTCGACTTCGCGATCTTCCTCGCGCGGCGCCTGACGATCGGGGCCGATCTCCGTCAGCGCGACGCGCCTGGTTCGTGGCGCAATCATCTTCGCGGCAGGCAAAGCGCGATCCGCTGATCCCAGCCGGTCCTGGTAATGCCCTCCGGACGCGAAGGGCGGATGGCCGGCATGAGGTTTCGAGTGGCAGATGCGCCGCCGCGCGGCGTCACGGCCGAAACGGCTGTCCGCCTGACCGAGCTGCACCGGCTCTGTCGCGGTCGCGCGAGAATTCGGCGATGGCGCCGAAGGTGCCGAGGCTCCATTGCGTGTCGGGATTGGATATTTCCCGCTGCAGCAGATCGATGGCCGCGGGCGCGTCATCGGCGGCCTGCGGAATGGAAGCGAGTCAGGGCATGAAAAGGCATTCTCCCGGGCAATAGGCGCGAGGAGAATACCGGCTTGGCTGGATCAGAACAAGCCGGTGGTGGACCGGCCGCCGGTATGCGGCGCTACTTCACCCCGTAGCTGGCGACGCGGATGCCGCCATCAGATGCGAGGCTGGGCTGCAGGAACCCGGTCGGGTTCTTGATAGTGCACATTGAACCGGGTTATCGGTACGGCCCGGGAATGCTTGGCCTGATCTGCTTGATCACGTAGTCGGCCGCGCCACGATGGACCACGGTGTATCCCAGGTGCCAGCAGCCGCCAGGATGCTGAAATCGCGGCTCACGTCGATGAAGCTGCCGGTATGCCAGCACGGTCGCGGACAATGTCAGCGGGATCGATCGGATTCCAGGTGACACTGCGCGCTCCACTTTTCCGCGGGGCGCCGCAGCAGCTCAAGCCCGGTCGCCGCGTCCACGGTGCGGGTGAAGGTGTAGTCCGCGCGCGGACCCGGACGCGGTCTGGTGATCGGTGGCGGCGGCAGAAAGCTACTCGGTGCCCTCGGTTCGGCGCCCGGCCGATGTTGGCGTTGGCTGCTGCGTGAAGGTCGCGGGGTCGAATGACGCGCCTGGATCAGGATTTGTGATGTCGTTGTGGAAGTAATACGTCGAGCCGAAGCGGACGCGATCGTTGAACAGAGGCTGTTCGAAACCGGCGTCGTAGCCGACGCTGCTCCTCAGGCTTCAGGTTCGGGTTGGCGAAAAAGAAGAACTGCGGGAAAGCTCGACGAAGAGCTGGCTCAGCGTCGGCGCCTTGGAAGCCGGTGCCGTAGCTTCCCTTGAGCTTGGTCTCCGTGAACTGGAGTCGATCAGCGCCGGGGCAAGGCGGAAGACGTGGGATGCGTCGCCGAACCGGTCGTTGTCGTCCTGTCTGACGTTCTCGGCGAGGAACAGGCGGTTTGCGAACTGCGATTGCAGTTCGACATAGCCTGCCTTGTTGACGTTTGCGCCGACACCGTGGCGGTCTGCAGGGTCTCCCGTCTCGTGCTCCGCGCCCACGACGACGGTGTTGATACGGCGCCAGCGCTGCGATTTGACGGTGTGCCAGTCCGTATTTCAGCCGGTCACCTGGTCGTATGATCGGCGGGACGCTGCATCACGGGCGAGGTGTTGGGTTCCAGTGCATTGGTAGGTAAATACGACGCCAGCATAGCTGCTATGATCCCGCCATCGAGGCACCGACCCAGACGGCTTCTCCGCGCGTGAAGAGTTGATGTACTGATTTGCGTGCTCTGGGCAGCTGCGGAAAACTCCGCAAACAGCAGCCGAGGTCAAGCATGCGTCGCCAGTGAAGCGCAGGGTCGCGTCGGTGTAGCGTGCGACGGCGTTCAGCGCGAGATTTTCACTTCACGTCCACGCCGAGCTTGGTCGAATACGTCATGTTGTCAGCAGTTGTTGCCGATCGCCTTTACCGTCTGGCCGGGCGGCAGCAGGCTCGCGAAGCGGTGTGACGGGCGCGTCGGTGGCAGCGGAAATGCGCGACGTTGAAGGCGTAGTTGAATCCTGTCCTCGAGCTCCGCTCAGAGCGCGGCGGTCTGATTGAACGTGCCGAACGATCCGCGCTTCGATCATTCCGGTCGCGCGGGGCGGGGCCCTCGCCCTTTTTGGTGATGATCGAAATGACGCCGCCGAGCGCGTCGGCGCCATACAGCCCGCTTTGCGGGCCGCGCAGAACACCTCGATCTGCTGGACGTCCGACGTCAATAGCTGACCCAAGATCGAAGGCGCGGGCCGGGTTGCTGGGATCGCTGACATCGATGCCGTCGATCAGGATCCTTGGTGTGATTGGCAGTTTGGTGCCGCGCATGAATACCGAGGTCTGTCCGCCTGGCCCGCCGCTTTGGAACTAACGTTGAGGGCCAGGCACCGTGGCTCAGGGCGTCCGGTGCCGTTCGGCGCTGATCGGCGCTCCATGTCCTTTCGCTGTGATTAACCGTGACCGAACTGGCGATCTGATCGATCGGCGTCTCCGACCGCGGTCGGGCTGGTATCGCACAATGGCCTGCTTCCCTGGCCGGCCAGCGCCAGTTCGTTGCAGCTGCCGGTGGGCGCTGGCGGCGCGGTTTGGAACAACGCGGCGGGATGTCGATCGGCAAATCGGCGGCCAGGCTCGGAGCGGGTTCTGCGTTTGATCGGCGGGCGCTTCGACCCTCGATGGCCGGCAGCAGGTTTGGGGATGCCGACTGCTGGGCTTAGGCGGCCGAAATACCATGAGAGAGGATCGGCACGAGGAAACTGGATGGCAAGCAGACAGTTGCGACGCTTCGCTGTGCGGCAACGATGGCGGAAGACATGGCTCGGACCTCGGTATGACGTCAGTGGCACGTCACAGCGAGACAAGTCTCACCATGTGCTTGCGCAGCGATTGGTGAAGGCTAATGTCTGTACTCCCCGACCGACATCTTCGCGTGTGACCACGGCTGACGGCAGGTCTCCTGGCTCGCGGGTCGATACCTTGCGTCGCCTTCCCAGGACCGAGATTCCCAGTGGCATATGACGGAAAGATTCACCGCTTACAGTTGCGGGGGCAGCCGCGGCATTGGGA
>ERZ1370068.9612-contig-8377_pt1 | contig 27760 bp, 37 predicted proteins | sample MGYA00561227_ERZ1370068 | MGnify/ENA primary metagenome ERZ1370068 (study PRJEB38410, sample SAMEA6850437) | metagenome | study: Metagenomic assessment of the ecological functions of the soil: analysis of the soil microbiota associated with the...
CCGCCGGCGCGCCAGTATCCGCCAGCCCGCACCACCAGAGTGGTGCGACTCCAGCCCGGCACCTCGCCGCACCATCTGATTTTCGCGCTCGCGCGACGCCCCACCGGGGACATATGGCTTTTCAGTAGAACTTTGGCACATTCTCTCTCGCCTTTGTGGTGCGGGTGAGTGGCGGCTCAGCAAGCCGCCATATGGCGATCTTCGATGAGAGTGACTACCGAATCTATCTATTGCGTAGAGCGCCTCATTGATTCGCGGGGTTGGCTGCGATGGGGGTGTAGGGAGCAGTGGGGTGTCTGGGGCTATTGCGACGGATCGGTGAGGCGCGATGAGCTCTGGCTGGCTGCGACGGGGTGAACTGATGATAGGCGGCAAGGTGCGGGACGGCGGGCCCCGGGGGCGGTTAATGGAGGGGCGGCGGTGCTTCATTTGCCGAGGCCGAAGTGCCAGATGGCCAGGGCGACTACCCAGGTGACTACGAACACCCCGACGATGACAGAAGCTACGTGTGTTGATGTTGAAGCCTGCCAGGAAGGACCAGAACGAGCCGTTCAGGTGGCGCGTTCTGGCTCAGCAGGCCGAGCAGTTCGATCGCGCCGATGAACACCGCCACGAACACCGACAGGCCGGTGATGGTCAGGTTGTAGTAGACCTTCGCGGACCGGCTTGGCGAACGCCCAGTCGTAGGCGAAGTTCATGAAGCAGCCGTCGGCCGTGTCGAACAGGCTCATTCCCGCGCCGCGAACAGGATCGGCAGCGACAGGATCGCGTAGAACGGCAGGCCGCCCGCCACGGCCGCGTAGCCAGCCAGCACGAGCAGCGCGATCTCGGTGGCGGTGTCGAAGCCGAGGCCGAACAGGAACGCCGATCGGGTAGATCTTCCACGGCGTGTCGACCCGGCGGGCCAGCGGGCCGAGGAACCGGTTCATCAGGCCGCGCTTGTTCAGCTGCTCCTCGAGTTCCTCGTCGTCGTAGCGGCCGCTGCGCATCTCCCGGAACACCCTGACGATTCCGGCCAGGACGATGACGTTGAACGCGGCGATCAGGAACAGGAAGAAACCCGACACGCAGGTGCCGACCATCGCCGGTGATGGTGTGCAGCCCGGAGTTGTCGTTCGCTGACCTGCTCGTCCAGGCCCCTGATGCCGAAGTTCAGCAGCACCGCGAGCACGAACACCACGCTGGAGTGGCCGAGGGAGAAGAAGAACCCCACCGACAGCGGCCGCTTGCCCTCGCCGACCAGCTTGCGGGTGGTGTTGTCGATCGCCGCGATGTGGTCGGCGTCGAACGCGTGCCGCATGCCCAGCGTGTAGGCCAGCGCCCCGGTGCCGACGCCGAAGACCGTCGTCTTGCTGATGCTGGTAGTGCGCCGCCGAGCGCGGCCGCGAGCATCACCCAGCCCAGCCACGTGCAACCCGACGACCGCCGCGACCATGCCGCCCAGGCGGGTCCACTCGGCCGGGCTCAGCCCCTGCCGGATCTTCTCAGACGGCCGCGCGGGATCAGCCATTTAGGTCCCCTTCTCCTGCACGAGGGTCCCAGTTTAGAAGTAACTGCAACTAAGTTGCAATAACACATGGGGTGCAGGTAAGGGTCAGCTGGTGACGTCGGCTGAGGTGAAGCGGGCCCAGGCGAAGGAGCCGAAGAGCAGGGCGTAGACCGCGAACGAGAGCAGGCCGCGGAGCAGGGTGGAGGTGTCCACGGGGACGCGGCAGCAGGGAGTCGAAGGACAGCCACCAGTGCGTCGGCAGGTACGGGCCGACCGCGTGCGAGCTGCGGCACGTTGTCGATCACCTCGCTGGTCACCACCAGGATCATCAGGGCGGCGATGGCCCCGATCGCGTGCTCGGTCAGCGTGGAGATGGCCAGGCCGATCGCGCCGAGGGCGGCCATCGCGGCCGCCACGTACAAAGGTGACGAACAGCAGCCGGAGCAGCCCGGCGGCCAGCGAGACGGTGGTCCCGGACAGCAGCGTCACCGGGCCGACCGGGAACAGCACGGCGCTTAGCCGCCAGCGCCACCGCCGAGACGATGAACGTGGCGCACAGCGCCGTAACGTCACGATCACGCCGTACTTGACCGCGAGCAGCCTGGTCCGCCCGGCTAAGCACCGCGAGCAGGTAGCGCAGCGTGCCGTAGCCTAACCTCGCCAGCCACCGAATCGCCCAGCCACCACCGCGACCACCACCGGCAGCACCAGCACGAGCAGGGTGGACAGCGCGATGAAGGTCAGGAACACGCCGTTGCCCGCCAGCTGGTTGAAGAACGCCAAACCGGACCCGTTGCCGCCCTCCGGGCTGGGGCGCGGCCAGCCGCAGGGCGATGCCGATGATCAGGGGAAAGACGGCGGTCACCGCCAGCAGCAGCAGGTTGCGCCTGCGCAGCAGGACGAGCCGGAGCTCGGAGGCGTAGAACCTACCCGCTGACATCGAAGCCCTCCCCGGTGCAGCCCGACGAACAGGTCTTCCAGGCTGGGCGAGATGACCGCGAAGCCGCGGACGCCGATCCCGGCCTGCACGAGCTCGGCGCAGACCTGCTCCGGCGACGCGTCGCCGAGCATGGCACGCACCGGCCTCGGCCGTCGGCTCGGCCCTGGGCGTCGGCCAGGCCGAGACCGTCGAGCACCTTGGCCGCCGCCTCGGGGTCGGCGGTCTGCACGCGTGACCCGGGAGGCGCCGGTCCGGCGCAGCTCGGGCAGCGAGCCCTGGAACACCAGCTTCCCGGTGCGCATCACGCCCACGTGCGTGCAGATCTGCTCCACCTCGGCCAGCAGGTGCGAGGAGACGAACACGGTGGTGCCGTCGGCGGCGATCTGCCTGATCAGCGCGCGCACCTCCCGGGTCCCCTGCGGGTCGAGCCCGTTGGTCGGCTCGTCCAGGATGATCAGCTCCCGGGGCCGCAGCAGGCCCGCGGCGATGGCCAGCCGCTGCTTCATGCCCAGGGAGTAGTAGCCGGTACCGCTTCTTCGCCGCCGCGAGCAGGCCCACCCGGTCCAGGGCTTCGGTGATCCTGGCCCGCGCCGTGCGCCGGGTCGGCGGTCCGGTCCGCCGCGTCGTAGCGGGCCAGGTTGTCCGCGCCGGACCAGGAACGGGTAGAAGGCTGGGCCCTCGACCAGCGAGCCGACCCGGTGCAGCACCCGTGGTGGCGCCGTCCGGCATCGGCACGCCGAGCAGCGACGTGCGCTGCCGCTGGTGGGGTAGGCCAGGCCGAGCAGCATCCTGATCGTGGTGGTCTTGCCCGACCCGTTCGGTCCGAGGAAACCGTAGACCGACCCGAGCGGGACGGCCAGGTCGATGTGGTCGACCGCGAGCTGACCACCGCGGAACCGCTTGGTCAGCCCGCTGGTCGAGATCGCGGTCAATGCGGCTGAGCCGCTGCGGCAGCGTACAGGACGCTCGGCTGGACCGCGCCGACGAAGGCGTGGCCCTGATCGGTGATCAGCACCGAGACCAGGCTGGTCCGCAGCAGTCTGCCGCTGCCCCAGGCGCCGTGCACCGGGGTGGCCGCGGCGAGCAGGGTGCGCAGCACGGCCGCGTCGTCGCCGGGCGAATGAGCGCTGCCGGGGCGGACGCGCCCGAGGTCAGCGTCGGACGACGGCAGCGCTCGAGCACCGGTCAGCCAGCCGGACCCGATCGTGGTGACGTCAGGGCGGGCGTGGTCGCTTGGCGCCGGCGGTGGCTGGTCCGACAGGTTCACCTGGGTGACCGTCGCACCCGGCGGCGGGGTGAAGCTGAGGTCGGCGGCGGTAAGCGACGAATGCGATGCTCGGTGTAGCCCACCTGGAAGGCCGGGCTGCTCGCGCCGCGGGCGAAGACCTGCAGGCGGAGCGGCACGCCGTTGCTGGCCGTCCACGTCGATCTGCACCTGGCCGATCAGCGACCTGGCGTCCTTGGGCGCCGGGACCAGCGCGTAGGCGGCCTGCCCGGCCACGGTCACGTTGCTGTTCACCTGACCGTGGTGGTCGGCCCGACCGCGGCCAGCACCTGCTGAGCCGCCTGCTGCGGCGTGAGCGGCTGCTGGGGCACGGCCTAGCTGTCGGGCGCGTGCGCCGGGAGCGTGAACTTGGTGACCTTGTTCAGCGTGCTCTGCCAGCAGCCACGCGGTGCGGCCGTCCCTGATCACGTCGCTCTCGCTCAGCGACTGCGGCACGGCCAGCCGGAAGTGCGCCGGGGCTGTGCGTACCACACCCGGATCGTGTGCGACCCGGCGAGCAGCGAGGACAGCGAGGTCGAGTTCCCGGTGGCGGGCAGCGACGGCAGGCCGAACGAGGCGGTCTCCACCACGGTGCCGGTCAGCGGCGGCGGGTGGAGTCGGCCACCTCGGCGAGCAGCTGAGCCGCGGTGCGCGCGGGCGGCCCGGGCGCGGCCTGGCGCCGACGTGATCAGCGACCCGGCCAGGACCCCGCCGGTGATGACCAGCGCACTGAGCGGGATCGCCCACCGTGGCCCGCCGGGACAGCTTGCAGGTACCTGAATCATGTGCTCCCACAGTGCCGTACCTGCCGCTGTGAGCACCCTGAGTAGGCGGCGGCGGTGCAGACCCGGTGGGCCACACTGAGACAGTGCGGGTGCTCGTGGTAGAAGACGAACGGCGCCTCGCCTCGGCCGTGCGCCGCGGCCTGACCGCGGAGGGTTCGTCGTCGACGTCGCCCACGACGGCGTGGACGGCTGCACCTGGCCCGGGAGGGCGGACTACGACGCCGTGGTGCTCGACCTCATGCTGCCCGGCCTGTCCGGCTACCAGGTGCTGCGACGGCTGCGGGCCGAACGCAACTGGGTGCCGGTGCTGATCCTGTCGGCCAAGGACGGCGAGTACGACCAGGCCGACGGATTGGATCTCGGCGCCGACGACTACATGACCAAAGCCGTTCTCCTACGTGGTGCTCCGCGGCCCGGCTGCGCGCCCTGCTGCGCCGCGGCGCCCGGCCGCGCCCCGCCGTGCTGGCGGCGGGTGACCTGCGCCTCGACGCCGGCCCGGACGGTCCGCCGCGGCGAGGCTGGCCATCGAGCTGACCGCCAGGGAGTTCGCGCTGCTCGGAGTACCTGATGCAGCGGGCGGGCCAGGTGGTGTCGAAGGCCGAGCTGCTCGGCAGCACGTCTGGGACTCTGGACGCGGTGGCGGACCTGAACGTGGTCGAGGTCTACGCCGGGTACGTGCGGCGCAAGATCGACGCGCCGTTCGGCCGTAACGCGCTGCAGACCGTGCGCGGGTCGGCTACCGGCTCGCCGCCGACGGGTAGAGCTGACCATGGGCATGATCGGCCGGCGTGCCGGCGTGGTGGCGGCGGCGGAGCCTGCGGGCGCGGCTGACGCCGACCACCTCGGCCGGGCTGGCGCTGGCCCTGGCCTGGCGGCGGTGCTGCTGGTCAGCGCGCTGCACGCGTCGCTCGTCCGCGACCTGGACGTCGTCGGCCCGGCAGGGCGCGGTGGAGGTGGCGGCGCTCTGACCAGAGCCAGCTGCCCAGCCGGTGCCGGTCGCGCGCCGGGGACGCTCACCATCCAGGTGCTCGACGCCACCGGGCCGGATCACCAACATCTCGCCGGGCGCGGACCGGCTGGTGCCGATGCTGCCGCCGACGGCCAGGCGCGGGCGGCCGCGCGGACCGGCCAGCCCGGACGCTGGCAGGCCGCCGCTGGGCTGCCTACTGCTGCTGCGGGTGGTGGCCGTCGGCGCGGCCGGACATCAGCGATCGTCATCTCCGCGATCTCCTACGCCCAGGCCAGCGACAGCCTGGCCACGCTGACCGGGGTCCTGGCCGATCGGGACGCCGCTGTTGTTCGCCCTGCTGGCCCTGGTCACCTGGCTGCTCACCGGGTACACGCTGCGGCCGATCGCCGCGCTGCGCCGGGGCGCCGCCGAGGTGACCGCGGACCGGGCGTGACCGCGTGACCTGCCGGTACCGCCGCCCGGGACGAGGTACGCTCGCTCGCCGTCACGCTGAACGACATGCTCGCCCGGCTGGCCGAGGCCCAGCAGCGGCAGCGGGACCTGGTCTCGGACACCGCGCACGAGCTGCGCAGCCCGATCGCCAGCATCCGCGCCCAGCTCGAGGTGGCCCTGGACCACCCGGACGGCGTGGACTGGGCGGAGACGCGCGCGCGACGTGCACGCCGACACGCTGCGGCTGGCCCGGCTGACCGAGGACCTGCTGCTGCTCGCCCGGCTGGACGGGCAGCTCCTGCGGCGCACGCCCACCGACCTGGCCGCGCTGTGCTGAAGTCGGTCGCGGCGCGCTACGCCACGGCCCGAGTCCCGGTGCGAGGCCGAGACGACCGGTGCCGTGCGTGGTGACGCGGCGACGCCGACGCGCTGAGCCAGGCTGCTGGTGAACACTGCTGGACAACGCGGTCAGGCACGCGGCCAGCCGAGGTGTGCGTGTCGGTGCGGGACGGACGGCGGGTGGGCGGTGCTCACCGTAGCCGACGACGGGCCAGGGATTCCCGCCGAAGATGCCGAACGGGCGCTTCGGTCGCTTCGCTCGCCTGGCTCGACAACGCGCCGTGCAGCCGGGCAGGCCGGCGAGGAGGCGGCCAGGCTCGGGCTGGCCATCGTGCGAGTCCACGGCCGAAGCCCACGGCGGCTCGGTCTCGCTCGGCGACGCCGGGCCCGGGCTGCGCGCGACCGTCCGCCTGCCGCTGGGGCGTGGCTCGTTAGGCCGCGGCCTCGGCCAGCGCGGCTGAGGCGGCGCAGCGACTCCTCGCATGAGCTGATGCTGTCCGTCCAGCTCGGCTGGGCCTCGCGCTCGGGCAGGCTGACGGTCACGTGGATGGCGGTGCCGGTGCTCCGCCTCGGCGAGCTGCCAGACGAGCTCGATGTCGAGACCTGGCAGGAGATCGTGATCCGCTCGTTCGCCTGGTCCACCCGCAGCCTCTGCGGCATCGGGAAGTCCGGGTAACCCGTCGGCCACAGCGTGAACTCGCCGGGCGGGCCGGTCCGCACGGTCTCGACGCCCGTCCACCACTGGGGAAACCGCGCCGGGTCGAACAGCAGCTTCCACACTCTCGACGGGCGCGCGGCACCGCGCGCTCAGCGCGAATCCCGGCATAACGGCACCTCCGTGAGCTCATCGAGTTCAGAGCCCGGCCAGTTCGGCGGTGAGGCGGCGCAGTTCCCAGTCCGGCTCGACCAGGCCGACGATCGGCGGGCGGCCGAGGTCGACGAAGTTGGCCACGAACTCCGCGCCGGGGTCGTGCCCCAGGTGACGCCGCCAGCCATCCGCGGCCTCGGTCAGCCGGCGGCGGGCTCCGGCCCGGTCGCCGCGGGCCAGGGCGATCAGGCCCTGGACCCGCGTCATCCGCGGCACCAGCGCCCACGGCTGATCGCTGCTGCGCACCGGCTCCAGCGCCGCCCGGCGCACCTCGGCCGTGGCCTCGTCCGGGCGGCCGGAGCGGGCCAGGGCCTCGGCCCGGGCCAGCCGCGCGGCTTGACATACCACCTCCGCCCCTCGGCCAGGGCCTGCTCGAGCAGGTGTGCCGCCTCGAGATGGCGCCCGGCCGCCAGCGAAATCAGCCCGGCGTCGTGGCGGGCCCGGGCCGCGATCGCGGCCGAGTCCATCCGTTCCGCCATGGCCAGCTGCTCGCGGGCCAGCGACAGCGCCTCGGCGTGGCGGCCGAGCCGGACAGCACGAAGGCCCGGGCGGCCAGGCACTGAAACTCGATCACCGTCATGCCGCGGGTCGCCGCGACCGCGGCATCCGCCGCCCGCAGCGCACCGGTCAGGTCGCCGGACCCGCTCAGCGCGCACGCGGTCTGGATCCAGACCCGAAGGCGACGAGCGGTCGGCTGCACCCGGCGCGCGGCGGCTGCGCCCGCGCGCGGCCACCGCCTCGCACTCGGTGAACTGGCCCAGCCGGATCATCGACATCAGCTCGGCGTTGGCCATCTCGGCCACGATCCTGGTCATCGGGCTCGGTGACCAGCGAGGCCACCTGGTCCAGCAGCGTGGCGGTCCGGGCCCGGATCACCGGCCGCCGACTCGCACCCAGGCGGTGCCGAGCAGGATGTCCACCCGCAGCCGACGGCGGCGCGTCCGCGGGCAGTAGCTCGGCGGCCCGCCGGTAGGCGGCGAGCGACGCCCGGGGGTTGCACACTATCGTGCGGAGCACCTGGCCGCGGCGGGACCAGGCCACCGACTGCCGTTCCTCGGGGACGAAGCTCGAGGGCCGCCTGCCACTCGCGCTCGAAGTCGGCGTCCTGGCCCGAGCCAGCCGAAGGCCTCGGCCAGCTCCAGCCGGAGGGCCGCGGCCTCCGGTGTCGCAGCGCACCGCCTCGGCCCAGAACCGGGCCGCTCTCCGGCATCGCGCCCAGCGACCGGGCGTGCCGGGCCGCCCGCTGCCAGCGCGGTCCCGGCCAGGTCGTCGCGGCCCGCCCGGTGCAGGTGGCTTACCACCTCGGCGGCCACCCGGTCCGGCGCCGCGAGCGGCCGCCTCGATGGCCAGCGCGAGCTGCTCGTAGCGGCGCCCCTGCTCCCCCAGGTCGGCCCGGACCGCTCCTCGGCGAGCAGCGCGTGCCGGAAGCGCAGCCCGCCGCGCACCGGATGACCAGCCCGGTGTCCAGGCACGGCCCGGCCTCGGCGGCGTCGCGGTCTGTTAGCGCCAGATTGAGGGTACGCCGCGGCCAGCTCGGCCGCTGACAGCTCGCGGCCCGCCGCGGCGAGCATCTCGGCCAGGTCCCGCGCCGGGCGGGCCAGGGCCCCGGTGGCCGCCCGACGGCGGCCCGCAGGTTCTGGCGGCGGCGCCGCGCGGCCCGCGGCGAGCGCCCGGGCGCTCTCCACCGCCAGCAGCGGGTTGCCGTCGGCGGCGCGGATCACCTGGTCGACGGCCTGGTCGGTCAGGTCGGCCACGCTGCGGGCCACCGCGGCGAGCCTCGACCGCGGCCAGCGGACCTGAGCTCGAGCTCGGCGCACCTCGACACCGCGTAGCTTACCAGGTCGGCGAGCAGCGCGTCGGCGTCAGGGCGGTCCGGCTTGTCGCGGCGGGTCAGCACGAACACAGCACCGGCCGGGCGGCCAGCCGCCTACTGATGTGCGCGCACAGCTGCATGCTGGCCGGGTCGGCCCGGTGCACGTCCTCGGCCACCAGGAGCACGGGCCGCTACCGCGGCTCCACTCCACCAGCCGCAGGACCGCGTCGAACACCCGCAGCCGCTCCAGCTCCGGCGAGGAGACCGGCGGGGGCGGCTGGTCCCGGCCCCAGCCGGGCGGCGATGTCCGGCGCCAGCTTCACCGAGTTCGGCCTACCAGTCGGCGTCCTCCGGCGGGGTCAAGCACGCCGCGGGCCAGCTGCGGCACCAGTTCCTGCCAGGTGGCCAGCGGCGCCGCCCCGCCGACGTCGACCCTGGCGCCGATCGCGGTCCTGGCCCCGGCGTTCTCCGCGCGCCGGGCCAGCTCCGCGACCAGGCGGGTCTTGCCGATCCCGGCCTCCCCGGTGATCAGGACCACGCGCCCGTGCCCGGCCCGCGCCGCCGTCCAGGCCGCCATGAGCGTGCGAAGCTCGGCGGCCCGCGCCGTAGAGCTGGGACCCGTGGGACCCGGAGAGGACCCGGAGGACCCGGAGCGCCATGGCCGGGCCGGAAACCCCGGGACCGCGCGCCTCGGCCAGCGCCGCGCGCAGCGACCGGCCCGGGCCCCACGCTCAGCTCCGCGCGCAGCCGGTCGGTCACCTCGCGCCCGGCGACCAGCGCCTCGGCCCGGTCGCCTACCGCGGCGAGCTGCCGGACCAGGTCGGCGTGGGCCGCCTCGTTCAGCGGGTCGGAGCTCGCAGCGCAGCCGTGACCAGCGCGCCGCGCTTACCGGCGTCACCGTCACGCTCGGCGGCCGCGGACCGGGCGGCCAGCGTCTCGGCCGAGCTCGGCCCGCTGCCGCCGCCGGGCCGTCTCTGGCCCAGTCCTCGGCGTACCCGGGCAGCAGCTCGCCGCGGCACAGCGCGGCCGCGGCATCGGCGTCGCCGTCGGCGGCGCGGCGCAGGCCGTCGGCCAGGTCCGACCGTGATCGCCTCGGGCCGTAGCCCGACCGCGGTCCGGGAGGTGATCAGCGCGTCGTCGCCGACGGCCTTGCGCAGGGCCCAGACCGCGGTCCGCAGGTTCGCCCGTGCGGCGGGCCGGCGGCGCCGGGCCACAGGGTGGCCGCCACGGTGTCCTCGCGATCCTGGGGTCCTGGGCGCAGGCGCGAGGACGGCGAGCAGCCGGCTGACGGGCGGGAGAAGTGAGAGTTGCTCGCCATCGTGGTCCGCGGCCACTCCTCCTAGCAGCCGCACCTGCAGCACGCGCCTCATTGTAAACCGTCCGGTCCCGTGGTTGACGCTGCGTTGACGCAGGCGAAGACGGGCCCCGGGAGGCTGGCCGCGACCCAACGAAAGGGGACCATCATGACCATCGATCAGGACAAGCTGGGCGAGCTGCTCCGGCCGGTTCGTCGGCGACCTGGGCGCCACCATCGCGGCCGGGAACGTCGTCGTCGGGCACCGCCTGGGCCTGTACCGCGGCCTGGCCGAGGGGCCTACCACCGCGGAGGAGCTGGCCGCGGCGGACCGAGACCGACCCGCGCTACGTCGCGGAGTGGCTGCGCGGGCCAGGCGGCGGGCGGCTACGTCCAGTACGATCCCGCCGACCGGACCGGTTCTCGCTGACCGAGGAGCAGGCGTTCGCGCTGGCCGACCCGGACGGCGACGCTGCTACGCTGCCGGGCGCGTTCGTGCTGGCGCTGGGCGCGCTGAAGGCCGAGTCGCGGATCACCGAGGCGTTCCGGTCCGGCGCCGGCATGGGCTGGCACGAGCACCACGAGGACGTATTCGCCGGGTGCGAGCATGTTCTTCCGCCCCGGCTACGTCGCCAACCTCATCCTCCAGCTGGATCCCGGCGCTCGACGGCGTGGCGGAGAAGCTGCGCGCCTACGCGCCAGGTGGCCGACGTCGGCTGCGGCCACGGCGCGTCGACCGTGCTGCTGGCCCAGGCCTACCCGAGGCCCGCGTTCACCGGGTCCGACTACCACGAGGCGTCCGATCGAGCACGGCCCGCAAGCACGCCGCCGACGCAGGGCGTGGCCGACCGGGTCCAGCTTCGAGGTCGCGTCGGCGCACGACCTTCTCCGGGACCGGCTACGACCTGGTCGCCACGTTCGACTGCCTGCACGACATGGGCGACCCGGTCGGCCGCGGCCCGGCACGTCCGGCAGGCGCTCGACGCCCGACGGCACCTGGCTGATCGTCGAGCCGGTCGCCGGCGACACGCTGGCGGACAACCTCAACCCGGTGGGCCGGGTCTACTACACGTTCTCCACGCTTCATCTGCGTGCCGAACGCGCTGCTCCCAGCCCGGCGGCTACGCCGCTGGGCGCCCAGGCCGGGGAGGCCGCCATCCGCGAGGTCGCGGCGCAGGCCGGGTTCAGCCGGTTCCGCCGGGCCGAGCAAACCCCGTTCAACGCCGTCTACGAAGCCCGTCCCTAAAAGCACTAAAGGAGACCATCATGACCAGGAAGATCATCGACTGCCGCTCGGCCCCCAACGACGTCGGCTGCACGCGTGGCCATCACCGGCGAGCCGGACGAGCTCGTCGCCGCCGCGGCGCAGCACGCGGTGACCGTGCACGGGCACGACGACGCCCCCGAACTGCGCGAGCAGCTGCGCGGTCTGCTGGCCGACGAGCCCGGCGTTTCCGCGCCGGGAGCGTTCGTCCAGCTCATCGAGTTCGACACCGACCGCATCGCGGAGTGGGACGCGATCGTCGGCCGGTGGGCCGAGGCCATCGGCGCGCAGCACACCGTGCGCTGGGCGCGTGCTCGGCTCCGACCGGGACCGGCCCGGGCGCCACGTCGCGATGGTGGAGTTCCCCGGTTACGCCGAGGCGATGGCCAACTCCGGGCATCCGGCCACCGAGGCGTTCGGCAAGGAACTGCAGTGCTGATCTGACACCGAGCGAGCCGCGGTTCCGCAACCTGGATCGTAGGTGGCAGCGCGCAGACCTACTGATGGCACGGGCGGCGGTCCGCCAACTGCACGCCGTTCCTACCGCTTCTTCTTGAGCAGGCCGAAGACGCCGCGCACGACCTGCTTCGCAGCTGCTTCGCCCTCCCTGAGTTCAGAACGAGGGTCACCGCGGCCACGCCGCCTGCCATCGCGCCCGCCGCTTCCTTGTGTTCGGCGGCCTACTGGCGGTGCGGGGCCGCGGCCTGCTTGGGCCGAACGGGCTGGCTACCGGCTCCTTCGGGTTCCTCGGCTGGCATGGGGCCATCCGGGCGGCCAGGATCTCCCCGGGCGCTCTGGTTGTCCACCCGCGTGCCGTACTTGGCCCACAGCGGGACGCCTTCGCCTTGCGCCTCCGACGTCGTCGGCCGGTCCCATCCGGGAGGCGGCGGCGTTATCCGGGTGTGCACGACCGGGGTCGGCACGCCGGTCTCGGACAGGATCGTCACCGCCGCCTCGCCGATGCCCATGCCGGTGAGCAGCTCTCCAGGTCGTAGAAGGCGGACTTGGGGAACGTCGAGACGGTCGCCTTGAGCGCCTTGGCGTCGTCCGGCGTGAACGCGCGCAGGGCGTGCTGGACGCGGTTGCCGAGCTGGCCGAGGACCTCGCTGGGCACGTCCTTCGGGCGTCTGGGTGACGAAGAAGACGCCGACGCCCTTGGACCGGATCAGCCGCACGGTCTGCGCGATCGAGGTCGAGGAACGCCTTGGTCGCGTCCGTCGAACAGCAGGTGCGCCTCGTCGAAGAAGAACGACGAGCTTCGGCTTGTCGAGGTCGCCCGACCTCGGGCAGCGTCCTCGAACAGCTCGGCGAGCAGCCACATCAGCGACGGTCGAGAAGCAGCGTCGGCTTGTCCTGGACGGCCGGCAGCTCCGAGCAGCGAGATGATCCCGCGGCCGTCCGCGGCGGTGCGCATCAGGTCCGTGCACGTCGAGCTCGGGCTCGCCGAAGAACTCGTTGCCGCCGCCGTCCTCCAGGCCGGTCGAGCGACCCGCAGGAGCACCCCGACCGTGGCGGAGGAGAGCGCCGCCGATCCCGGTCAGGTCGGCCTTGCCCGCGTCGGAGGCGAGGAACGTGAGCAGCGCGCGCAGGTCGGACAGGTCGAGCAGCGGCAGGCCCTTGGCTGGTCGGCGTAGTGGAAGACCAGGGCCGAGCGACTGACTCCTGGGTGTCGTTGGCGCCGAGCACCTTGCCAGCAGCTGCGGCCCGAAGTCCGATGACGGTCGCCCGGACCGGGATGCCGGGCCGATGCCGCCGAGGGCGAAGAACTCGACCGGGAACCCGGCGCGCCTGGAACTGCAGGCCGAGCTCCGTGGCGCGCTTGGCGGCACGCGCCGCCCGCGTCGCCGGGCTCGGCCACGCCGGACAGGTCGCCCTTGACGTCGGCCACGAACACCGGCACGCCGGCCGACGGACAGCTGCTCGGCGATCCCCTGCAGCGTCTTGGTCTTGCCGGTGCCGGTGGCGCTCGACGATCAGGCCGTGGCGGTTGACCATCCGCAGCGGCAGCTTGACCGTCGCCGCGGTGACGACCGCGCCGTCGTGCACGCCCCGGCCGAGGTCGAGCGCGGCCCCGTCGGTGGCGTACGCGGTCGTGATCGTCTGCGCGAAGTCGGCCATCTGGACTCCTCGAGAAATACTTCCGAGCGCGCAGCCTACGCCTGAGGTGAACGGCCTGCCAAGGACGCGGCGGGTCGGGCTAGGCTGGGCGTGCCGCCAGGACACCGACATGAGGCGCGCCGCCGAGCGGCGAGTCGCCCGACGATGCCAGCGGCCGCCGGTCGAGCGCACGATCGAGTCGCCGATGGCCAGCCCGAGCCCGGCTCCCGAGCCGTGCTCGGTGGCCCGGTGGAACCGGTCGAACAGGAGCGGGCGTTCGGCCTCGGGGATGCCGGGGCCGCTGTCCTCCACGGTCAGGCTGAGCCCGGCTGCCCTGGGCGCGGACCTCGATCCGGACCGTGCCGTCCGGGCCCGCGTACCGGCAGGCGTTGTCGACCAGGACCCCGGCCAGCCGGTCGATCCACTCCGGCGGCGCGCTGATCAGCACGGCGCCGTCCGGGTCTCCGCGCTGACCGCGGGGCCGACGGCACGGAACCGGTCGGCGCAGGCCTGGGCGAGCGTGGCCAGGTCGACCGGCTCGCTGCCGGGCGGCGGGGGCTGGAGTCGAACCTGGCCAGCCACAGCATGTCCTCGACCAGCTGGCGCAGCCGCTGGCTCTCGCCCTGGATCCGGCGCAGCGAGTCGCGGTATTCGGCGGCCTCCCGCGGGCGCGGACAGGCGCCACGTCGACCTCGGCCCTGATCACGCTGAGCGGGGTACGCAGCTCGTGCGAGGCGTCGGCGGTGAACTCGAGCTGGCGGCGGCGCGACTGCTCGACCGGGGCCAGCGCGCGCAAGCCGACGACCAGCAGGCCCCGAATATGGCGAGCAGCAGGAACGGCCCGGCGATGATCTCGATGTCCAGCATCAGGCGCTGGGTGTGCTGGTCGTCGAGCACGTTCTGGCTGCGACCACCAGCCAGCCTTGCTGGTCCCGCGCCACCTTCAGCCGGAACGGGCGCGCGCCGCCCAGGTCGCGGTGATCGCCCGTCCCGTCGCGCAGGAGGCCCGCGGTGAGCAGGTAAGCCGTGCGGCAGCGGGCGCGCCGGGGCTGTGCGCGACGACCACCCGCCGGGTGCTCACCGCCCAGAGGAACACCGGGTCAGCCGTCCGCGTCGATGGTCGGTGCTCGATGCGCCGCGGCCCACCGGCTGCCCGAGGCGTGTCCCGGATGGTGCCGCGCGAACGTGAGGCGGTCGCCGAGACTGGTCGTCGATCCTTGATCTGGGTCAGGTGCCGGGCGACGCACCAGGTTGAGCACGAGACCGCGCCGATGACGTAGACGACCGCGATGGCCGCCGTGGCGACGGCGGCGACCCGGACGGCGGAGCTGGACCCTTTGACTCTCATGCTGTCGGCCGGTGATCCGGTAGCCGACGCCGCGGACGGTCTCGATACGCACGCGCGCCCGCGAGCTTGGAGCGCAGCCGGGCCAGGTGCACGTCGATGGTGTTCGAGCCGAACGCGTCGGCCTCGTTGTCCCACACGTGCTGGGCGATCGAGCGGCGGTCGGCCACGCCGGGCGAGCGCCGCATGAGGATCTCAGGATGCCGAGCTCGGTGCTGGTGAAGGCGGGCCGCTGCCCGCGGACCAGCACCTCCCGCGCGGCCGGGTCGAACTCGACGTCCCCGATCTTGATCCGGGGCGCCTGGACTGACTGGCGGCCTGCGCTGCAGCGCCCGGATCCGGGCCAGCAGCTCGCCGAAGTCGAACGGCTTGACCAGGTAGTCGTCCGCGCCCGCGTCCAGGCCCAGCGATCCGGTCGGCCGGGGTGTCCCGCGCGGTGAGCATCAGGACCGGGGTAGCCAGTGCCGCCGCGGCGCAGCCGCTGCACCAGGTCAAGCCCTGACAGCCGGGGCATCCGCCAGTCCAGCACGGCCACCTCGTACTGGTAGAAGCGCAGGTACGCGGCGGCCGCCTCGCCGTCGGGCACCAGGTCCACGACGTAGCCCTGCTCCCGCAGCCCGCGGGCCAGGACCTCGCCCAGGCCTTCGTCGTCCTCCGCGACCAGCACCTCACAGCTTCAGAATCTACCTCGGCGGGCATGGGTCAGCGGGAGACCCGGCGCCAGGCGGGGCGCGGGATCAGGCGCAGGGCCAGGGCCAGGCCGCCGAGCGGGGCCGGGATCCAGACGGACGCCTTGCCAGCTGCGCAGCGCGGCCGCGGTGGCCGCGCCCACCTGCTCCGGCGTGCTGGCCAGCGGCGCCGGGCTCATGCCCGCCGTCATCCGGCCGGTGACGAACCCGGGCCGGACCAGGACCACGCGGACGCCGGTGCCGTGCAGCGAGTCCGCCAGCCCGCGGGCGAAAGGCATCGAGCCCGGCCTTGGCCGACCCGTAGACGAAGTTGGCCTTGCGCGGCGCGGACCGCCGCGACCGAGGACAGCACTCACGATGGTGCCGCGGCTCGCGGGCGCGCATATGGTAAGCGATGGCCAGCAGGCTGGTGACGTGCCCGGTGAAGTTGGTCTCGACCATCTCGGCGGCGCGCCGGACGTCGCCGCTCGACCTCCTGCTGCGGCGACCAGGATCGCTGGCCGCCAGAGATGACCAGCGTCCAGCGGGCCGTCGGCGAAGATCGGCGTCCGCGAACGCCTGGTGGGCGTCCGTCTCGGTGGCGTCGTAGACATGCGTCCGCACCTGGTAGGGCAGCTGCTTGCCCGCCGCGGCCAGCCGCTGCTCGTCCCAGCCAAGCCAGGATGACCTGGGTCTGCGCGGGCGCGGCGAGCGCGCTGAGGATGGCCAGGCCGATCTCGCTGGTGCCGCCGAGAAGGAGGATCCGGGGCGAGGAACCCGGCCCGTTCGGGAAAATTTCCATTCGATCCTACCGTTCCGTTCACGGGCCCGCCACGAACAGGGCGAGCCAGGCACGCCTCGCAGGCCAGCATCGGGCCGTCCCTGGTCAGCAGGTCCTCCACCGGCGCGGTCGGTGCGGCGGCCGGTGAGGAAGCGCGAACCTGACCAGCGCCGCGACCAGCGGCAGCGCGCTGGCCAGGTGCCGCGGTCCCGGCCTCCGGGTGCTCGAGGCCGCCCAGGCCAGGTACGCCGCGATCATCAGGCGCCGACCGCGATCTGGCTCAGCCGCAGCGCCGTCGGGCCGGTACCAGCGCATCACTGGCCGGTGCTCCGATCGCCTCGGCGCCGAGGTTGGTCAGCTCGGTATAGCGCTTGGCCAGGACCACGCCGAGCGCGCCCAGGCTGCACACCAGCCAGGAACCAGCCGGACGGCGGCACGTGCGTGGCGGCGGCGCCGCCCAGCACGCGGAGCAGGAAGCCGGACGCCACGAACAGCAGCTCGAGCACCGGGACGTGCTTGAGCTTCCACGAGTAACCGAAGGACAGGCCCAGGTAGGCGGCCACCGTCGCGGTGAGCAGCGGCTCGGCGATGAGCAGGCCCGCGGCAGCCAGGCCGCAGCGGCGCAGAGCGCGCCGAGCACGACCGCGTGCCGCTTAGGCAGCTCGCCGGACGCCACCGGCCGGTGCCGCTTGCGCGGGTGGCAGGCGGTCACGCTCGGCGTCGGCCACGTCGTTGACGAAGTACACCGCGACCGAGGCGAAGCCGAAGGCGGCCGCGGCCACCAGGGCGTAGAGCAGCCCGTCACGCGCGGCCGAGCGACGCCAGCCGGCCAGCGGCGCGGCGAAACCAGCAGGTTCTTCAGGCCACTGCCGGGGCCGGGCGGTGCGCTAGCACCGCCACCATCCAGCGAACGCGGCGGGCAGGCGCGGACAGGACCACCTCGGTGGCGCTCGATCTCGGCGGTCACCGTGAGTAAACCACCGTGAAGTCGCGGCTGTAGATCTGGTAGTAGCGATAGACGCTGCCCTGCTGGGTGGGCAGCAGGGCGTGCGGGGTGGGGTTCCGCGGGTGCCCGGCCGCCTTGTAGCGTAGTCGTAGGACATCCACTCCGGGTTGATGTCCAGCTGCAGGGCCTCCACCGCGCCCGCCCGGCGGAGCAGCGACGCGAGCTCCCTGACGTTCAGCGCTGGGCCGTAGACGAAGATGACCCGGCCGTCCCTGGTGATGCCGAGCCCGGAACGCCACACGTAGTAGCCGCCGCCGAGGGTGGCGCCCCATGGTGGTGTTCACGTTCTGGTCCACCGTGGCCGGGACCTTCCCGTGGTCGACCAGGAGCTTGAGGTTCTGCCTGACGCCGACCACGTGCGGGGTCATCCGCAGCTCGCGGCCCCAGGAACCGATCTTGATGGTGCCGTCGCGGTAGTAGACCACCGACGCCGCCCCGCTCACCAGGGCGCCCTTGTGCGCGCCGTTGAGGTAGAAGCCGCCGCCCGCCGAGTCCAGCTTGAACCCGCCGTTGAAGGTGGCCAGCAGGCCCTGCGGGTGCCCGGCGGGATCCACGTCGAGGCCTTCCAGTGGCCCGGGCCCGGGTCTTCGGCGCCCGGCCGCAAGCCGAACCTGACCAGCCGCTGGTCCATCGAGACGAGGCCCGCCACGTAGGAGCTGTACACCGCGCTCGGCCGCAGGAACGTGCCGAAGATGGCCGGGTAGCCGCTGTGACCGTCTCCAGCACCCGCCAGGCGCCCTCGCCGGGCAGCGGCATGGTAAGCCGGGGAGGCGAGCTTGGTCGGGATGTTCGGCTACGAACCCGTGCGTGTGCTTGTAGCGTCTTGGCGGGTGTCTCGCGCCGGACGGGGCGGCCAGCGAGAAGCCCGGCTTGCCGCCGGTCTTGGGCGGGTTGTACGAGATCCACTCGCCGAACGTCACCACCGGGCCCAGGTAGTGGTCCCGGGCCCATTCGGCCAGCTTGGCGGCTGTCGAGGCCGCCGCCGGGCGCGGCCAGGGCCTGCCCGACGGAGAAGCCGACCCAGCAGAGGAACACCGCGATCAGGGCGAGGATGACCCGGACCGTGCGCAGCCGGAAGAACCTGCGGATCCGGCCGCGGCCGCGCTCGGCGCTTGGTAACCGCCGCCGGGTCAGTGGCGGTACCGGCGGCTGACCGGCCCGTTGCTCGACCGCCGGTGCGGCGCGTGTTCAGCCCGTGGGTGTCTGGACCGGCGATAGCCGGTGGCCGGGCTGGGGTTCGCCGGGGCTGGTATCGGGCTCGGGCTGCCGTACCAGGCTCGGGCCGCCGTATCGGCAGCTCAGGGTTGGGCTCATGGCGGGTCGGGCCCGTACGCGGTTGGGCCGTCTGGCGGCTGGGGATCGCTACGGGACCGGGGGCCGCGGCGGCTGCGGGACCGTACGGCCGCGGGCCGTACGGCCGTGGGCCGTACGCGCGCAGCGCATGCTGGCAGCCGACGGGTTCCGGTCGTTGCACTCGCCTACCCTCCTCGATGTGACTGCAAGAGTCCCCGCTGATGGTCTTACCGGCTCAACATGAAGGAACCGTTACGCGGAGGTTGCCCAGTAGCCCACGGCAAACATCCTGACATAGCTAAGACGGGACAACGGGCATCCTGGTTCGAGACGGACAACGCGTCGCGAAACAGCGGGATGCAGGGACTACCAGCGGTCCCCGGGGAGGAGGGCGGTGACCGCGACCGCCGCGAACAGCAGGGTCAGGTACGCGATGCGACAGGTGGAACAGGCGCATCGGCGCGGGCTGTGGCTCGGAGAGCCCGCCTGCCCGGCGTGCCAGCGCCAGCGTCGGCGGCGGCGACGCCGGGTGTTCAACTGGTGCGCCTCGGCCACGAACCAGGCGCCGAGCGCGGCGGCCAGCACGCCGTAGATCCAGCCCGCGTACGGGACCAGGGCCAGCGTGGCCGCCACCATCGCGTAGGAGTACCAGAGGATCTTCCGCGCCACCGCTGGCGGGCGACGCCACCACCGGCAGCATCGGCACGTTCGCCGCCGCGTAGTCCTTCGCGGAACTTCATCGCCAGCGCCCAGAAGTGCGGCGGCGTCCAGCAGGAAGATGACCGCGAAGAGCACGACGGCGGGCAGGCTCACCGTGCCGGTCACCGCGGCCCAGCCGACCAGCACCGGGAAGCAGCCCGCGGCGCCGCCGATCACGATGTTGGCCGGGCTGCGCCGCGCTTCAGGCAGCAGCGTGTACACGAAGATGTAGAACAAGATGGCCGCGTCGGCCAGCGCCGCCGACAGCCAGTTGGCCATCAGGCCGAGCAGCAGCGTGGCGCAGGCGCCGAGCGGCGATGCCGCAGACCAGGGCCTCCCACGGCAGATCGTGCCGTGGCCGTTGACCACCAGCGGGCGCCGCGAGGTCCGCTTCATGACCGCGTCGATGTCGCGGTCGATGTAGCAGTTGATGCGTGTTGGCGCTGCCCGCGGCCAGCGTGCCGCCGACCAGCGTGACCAGGACGAGCCGGATGGACGGCACGCCGCGCTGCGGCGAGCAGCATGGTCGGGACCGTGGTGACCAGGCAGCAGCTCGATGATGCGCGGCTTTGGTCAGCGCGATCAGCGCGCGCGCACCACCACGCCCGCCGGGCGGCAAGCCGCCCGGACGGTTCCGAGTGTCCCCGGCGTACCCGCGGAGACCGCTGCTGGAGAGTCGCTCGCCGCCCTCGGGCTCCTGCTGCCGTCGCGGGCGGTGGTGCAGCTCCCCCGGGACCGCTGTGTAGGACACTGAGGCGCTGGGCGGCCGGGTTGCGGTGGCCGGGGACCAGTTCGGGCTTGGTGTAGCGCGACGTACAGCGCACAGGCCACGACGATGAAAGGAGCATCGGGAACGCGAGAGGTCAGTATCAGAGCCGCCGAAGGTCGCACGCGCTGCCCGCCAGGTCAGCGATCTGCAGTGTTCACCCGGATCCCTTCCTTCTCTTTGGCTCCGAGGCGCGACGAACGACAGAGCCCTGTACTACAGAGCGTAGAACAGAAGCCAGAACAGCAACGCCATCAGGGCCAGGAAGTTCCAGATGGTGGAGAAGGCGCTCAGCGAGGCCTGGAAACGCGCTGTACCAGGTAGGTCTCAGTGTACGTGGGCGGCTGTTCGACGAACGACAGGGCCGGGATATTGCCTGGACCTGGCGAGCAGCATCTCCAGCCAGAGCGGCGCGGCGAGCTGGACGACCAGGAAGACCGGGTAGAAACCGGCGAACACGCTGGAGTAGCCGGAGCTGCCCCGGCGGGAACGGCAGGTTCGCCGAGCTGGTAGACCTGCAGCCGCGACCGCCGCCAGGCCGAAGCCGAGCGCGATCAGGCCGCCGACCTGCCGGTCAGCTTGTGCCGGCCTTGATCCGCTGCAGCGCGAAGTAGTGCGTGCCCGCGCTGAGCACCGCGAGGGCATGATCGTGGTGCCCATCCACAGCGACGGGTGGACGACCCGACCTACACCGACCTGCCCTCCAGAGTCGAGCGGACGCGGGTAAGTAGGCGAACACGAAGGAGCCGAACCCAGGGAACGCCAGCCCGCCGACGGCCAGCCGCGAGCCGGTCCAGGCGGCGTTCAGCGCCGACTCGTGGTAAAGCCTCGTCCCGGCGGCGAGCGCAGCTTCCTGGGACGATGGCGGCTGACGCCGTCATGTCGGTCATCGGTCTGCGCCTCCGCTCCGGGCGCGCCCGCGTAGGCCGCGGCGATGACGCCGGGCGGCGGGGTCGAGGTCGGCCACCGGCAGCGCGCGTCCTGGCACGCCGTAGTCATGGGGCCGGACAGGATCACCGGTACCCGCTTGAAGTTCTCCGGCGGCGGCGGCGTGGCACCTGCCATTCCAGGCTGCGCGCCCGCCACGGGTTGCCGACTTCCTGCTCGCGCCAGACCAGCATGGACATGACGAAGTTGACCAGGAAGATCGAGCGATCGGAGCCGCCCAGGCAGAACGCGGAGATCGAGACCCAGTCGTTGAGCGTCTCCAGGTTGCGCGCGTACGTCGAAGACGCGGCGCGGCATGCCCAGCAGGCCGAGCGCGAACAGCGGCAGGAAGGTCGAGTTGAAGAAGATGAACATCGTCCAGAAGTGGATCTTGCCCGAGCCGTCTCGTTCAGCTTGATCCCGGTCATCTTCGGCAGCCAGTAGTAGATCGCCGGCGATGAAGGCGAAGATCAGGCCGCCCATGATCGTGTAGTGGAAGTGGGCCATGACGAAGAAGCTGCCGTGCTCGGTGGTGTCCGCCGGGACGTCGGACAGGAACACGCCGCTGATGCCGCCGATCAGGAAGTTGAAGTAGCAAGGCGAGCGCGAACAGCATCGGGATGCGTGAACCTGATCTTCGCCTTCCAGAACGTCCCCATGGCGCACCAGGAAGATGAAGCCGGTCGGGATCGAGATCGAGCTCGGTGGTCAGCATGAACAGCGGCCGCATGTCCGGGTTGATGCCGCTGACGAACAGGTGGTGCTGCCAGACGAAGAAGCTGAGCAGGGTGCCCACGCCGAGCATGCCCGGCGGCGGCGATCCGGTAGCCGAACAGCGGCTTGCGGCAGAACACCGGCGATGATCTCGAGCGACGATCGCCGAAGCCGGGCAGCGCCAGGATGTACACCTCCGGATGGCCGAAGAACCAGAACAGGTCCTGGTAGAGGAAGCTGGACCCGCCGAGCTGGTTGGCGAAGAAGGCGGTCTGGAAGGTCCGGTCCATGGCGCCATGTAGCACGCGCCCACCAGCACCGGGCACCGCCAGGACCTGGAGGAACGAGACCGTGAACATCGACCAGACGAACATCGGGATTTACCCACTTCATCCCGGGCGCCCAATGCCGTTGCTTGTCATCTGCGAACTTTCCGTGAACTGGCGGCCGCGGGTGCATGATGCTGGGTATGCATCCGTGGATCGGGTTAGCTGATGACGTGCGGACTGGGCCTGCTCACCGAGTGGGTGAGTGCCGAGCTGGTGGATGAGGTCCTGGCTGAGTCGCGGCACGCGGGACCAGAGGCCCGGGGCGCTTCCTGCCCGGTTCATGGTCTATTACGTGCTGGCTCTTGCCCTGTTCCAGCAGGATTCCTATGACGATGTCGCGGAGAACCTGGTGGGGGCGCTGGAGGGGATGGACGAGGCGATCCCGGCCAGGTCCTCGTTCACCGGGCCCGGCAGCGGCTGGGCGCGGGGTGATCGAGGCGGTGTTCCGCTAAGCCTGGCCGAGCCGGTGGCCCCGGCCGGCCTGGACGGCGCGTTCTGGCGGGGGATGCGGGTGGCCGCGGTGGACGGGTTCGTGCTCGGACGTGCCGGACACGGAGGTGAACCGGGCCGCGTTCGGCGGGCCGGTCGACGCCAGGGGCCAGCCGGCAGGGATTCCCCCAGGCCAGGGTGGTGACGCTGACCGAGACCGGGACGCACTCCTCGGTCGACGCCCGGGTGGGCGGCGTACTGCGGCGGCGGGAGCTGGAACTGGCGGTCGCGATGGTCGACAGCGCGGCCGGGATGCTGGTGATCATGGACCGGGGCTTTCCCGGGGTGGCGCTGTGGAAGGCCTATACGCAGGCCGGGCGCACCTGCTGATCCGGGCGCGGTCGAGCGTGGCCCGCCGCCCGGTGCAGGTCCTGGAGGACGGGACGTACCTGGCGCGGATGAACCTGGCCGGGCAGAAGGGCGCGCATCCCGGCGGGGTCCTGGTGCAGGTGATCGAGTACCGCGTCGACGGCGGCGAGGTCATCAGGCTGCTGACCGGACCTGCTGGATCCGGTGGCCTTCCCCGCCGGAGGCTCGCCGCCCTCTACCATCGAGCGCTGGGAAAGCTGAAGGTCTCACCTTCCGGCAGGTCAAGACGTTCCAGCGCGGCCCGCAGAGAGATCTTGCGGTCAGCGGACCCGGAGCTGGTCCGCCGGGAGATATGGGCGCACCTGGCGGTGCACCACTGCCCTGACCCGGATCATCATGCGGCTGGCAGCCGGGGAGCGGATCGACCCGGACCGCATCTCCTTCGTCAAGGTCCTCAAGCACGTGCGGCGCAGCGTCATCCGCCAGTCCGCGCAGACATCGGTGCAGATCAAGCAGGTCATGGCACGATGGCCGCGGAGGTCCGCCGCAAGCTCGACAACGGCGTCAGGCGCCTGCGGGAGAGCCGACCGGTGCCTCAAGCGCCCGGCCTCGAAATACTCCTTCCGCACGGCAGGCCAGGTCCGCCGCCCTACCCGCCGGGTGGCCGCCAAGGTGCTCACACTCCATCCCGCGATGCTTCGCAGCTGACAAGCAACGGCATTGCCCGGGCGCGCGGTAAAGTTGATGATGGTGACGATCATGTTGAAGCTTAGCCGGGATCATCGAGATGCCCATCAGGCCGAACGCGAAGAAGTACGCGTCCATCCCGCCCTGCGTAGCCTGGGTGGCCAGCGGCTCGTAGCCGGTCCAGCCGGTCGGGAACCCGCCGAGCAGCACGGCGGACAGCAGGATCACGTAGGCGGCCGGGGTGAGCCAGAAGCCGAGCGCCTCGAGCCGCGGAACGCGACCCGCTTGGACCCGATCAGCAGCGGGCCGAAGTACTGGCCGAACGGGCCGAGGATGACCGAGGACATCATCATCATCATCATCGTGCCGTGCCTCGCCGACGACCATCAGGTACTGGTCCGGCCCGAGGAGGTGGTAGGACGGCGACAGCAGCTCGCTCCTGATGGCCATGGCGAACAGGCCGCCGGTCAGGAAGTACGCGATCATGCCGTAACAGGTACTGGATGCCGACCACCTTGTGGTCGAGGGTGTACCTGAAGTGCTTCGACAGCCCGATCTCGCCGGCTGCCCCGCCTGACCTCGGCCAGCAGCGGCTTGCCCAGCATCTGCCGGCCCGGGTCGTTGAACACGCCCAGGCTTACCAGCCAGCCGATGGTGCCGAACGCGTAGCCGAGCACGATCGGCACGTCGTTGGAGTCGGACAGCGCGTTCTGCGGCGTACGCGCTGGACAGGAAGTTGCCGAGCAGGTGGCCGAGGATATAGCCGATCACGGCGCCGATCACGCCGACGTGGACGCCCGGGCGCAGCCACCACGGCCGCAAGACCCGCCGGGCCCGCCGAGCGGAGGGCCGGCGGCCCGCGGGCTCGGCGCGCGTCGGGTGTGTCTCGATGGCCATCCCGTCACCCCCATTCGTCATGGCGTCACCGGATCGGACGGCGGGTAGTAGTAGCCTGCGGCGCCGGTGATCCCGTCGATCTTCGGCAGGTTCCTTCCCGAGCTGCGGGACCACGGTGGGGTCGTAGGTGAGCGCGTACGGCGGGCAGGGCGGCGAGCACGCCGTCGCCCTGCTCCTTGACCGCACGCCCGCTCGCCCAGGTCTGGAACTGCGGTCTGGGCCACCACGTGGCCGTAGTTGAACATGGCGCCGTGCCAGATGCCGCACAGCTCGTTGCAGCGGACGGTGACGCTGCCGAGGGCTTTCGGCGTCACGTAGGCCACGTTGTCCACCTGCGGGTTGGCGTCGGCCTTCACGCCGAGCTGGTAGGCCCAGAAGCTGTGGATCACGTCCAGCGACGTCGACGTGGAACGTCACCGGGGTGTTCACCGGCAGCATGAGCTCGGAGGACTCCATCCCGCCGAACTGGGGTACCGGTAGGTCCAGGTCCACTGCTGGCCGATGACCTGGACCTGGAGCATGGTGTTGGTGTTCGGGGTCCAGGTCGACGACGGTCGTGCCTAGCCAGCGTCCAGATGCGGCGACGGGCCCTCGCCGCGCCCGCGCCTACGGCTACACCACGAGCTCGACGGTGCCGAACACGAACAGCCACAGCACGATGACCGTGGTGCCGATGATCCAGGTCAGCCTGCGACCTTGGTGTTGCCGTAGATGGGCTCGCCGTCGGTAGTCGTCACCGGGCCTGGCCCGCCAGACCACGATCGAGTAGATGAAGTAGAGCAGGACGAAGATGATGACCGGGGCGCCGGATATGGCGAGCACGGCGATGTCGAACTGCTGGTGCCGGGCCGCGTCGGACATGGCGCCGGGCGGCAGGTGCGGCTTCCAGACGAACCAGATGACCAGGTCGGCGGCCAGCGCCAGGACGATCCAGATCAGGAAGAGCCGCAGGCCGCGTGGCGGACCTGGGGCCGACTCGAGCGGCTGGCCCGGCTGCGGGGCCTCGGGCTGCGTCGTCGTCATGAGCTCACCACGTCCATCTCGCCCATCATGTAGCCGAGAGTCTGCATGGGACCGCTGTTGCCGTCGAGGAAGCCGCCGCCGCAGGGGACCAGGCACTGCCGGCGGAAGACGCCGAGCGTGGTCCGGGGTCATGAAGCTGAAGGTCTCCTTGGCGTACGGGTTGCCGTTCGTGACGCACGGAGATTCGCTGCACAGGTTGTTCGCGGACGAGCTGGGCGTTCGGCAGAGGCGACCGGCACATGCACGCCCAGGCCGGTGATGGCAAACGTAGTGCCCCACGTTGCAGTCGGACCAGGAGTCGATGAGCGGGGTGGTCGTGGTCGGTCAGCGTATTCCTTGCCGTGCTGATCGAACTGGGACACGCGTCACGGTGTTGCCGATCGTGCCCTGCACCGCGCTGAAATAGTTGTTCCGCAGCGGCGTGCAGCCGTCATAGCCGTAAAGGGTCACGTTGACCCTTGTATTGGCCGGGACGGAAAAGCAATGTCGGTGTGGACCCATTACTTGGTCGCCGGGTCCTGCTACGAAATACGCTGACCCAGTCGGGCCTGCTAGCAGACGCTGTTCTGCGCGATCTTCCTGCAACACCACGTTGACCTGGCCACCGGAGGCCGCGTAGTGCACGGTCGGCAGGGAACTCGCCCCCGATGTAATACAGGGCAACGAAGGTCACCAGCCCCGCCACCACGAGAAGGCAACGAGCAGAGACGCCGCCCGGGCGGTCACGGACACCGGATCACCACCTCGCTTCATAACCGGCGTACACATGCGGTGTAGGCGGTAATGCACGCGCATATCCAGCCGTGCCGACAGGTGCAGGCCGACACCTACGGGGTAGATACTCCAGTCACATGAGCCGCAAGGCAACACTTAACCCCGCGCATGACGAAATTGTCATTGCGGAGCGCCGAGGCTTAGCGCGCGGAAGGGCAGGCGTGACCAGCGGTTTTGCGATCGCAGCGGCGCGGTCGGCGTGACCTGGTGCAATTCCACCCGGTGTCACAATCGTTTGCGGCGTGCCATGGATCATCACTGAACGTAGTTGCGGGAGCCAGGCGGCGGCGTGCCGGGAACACGGGGTCTTAGGATGACGCCGCATGGCTTGAGTCGCATGGCGTGCGCTGGCATGGCTCGATGTCACGGCGGCCGACCGGGATCCAGGAGGGACCATGGGGATGCGAGAAAGCGCCCGGACGGGCGCGGAGGGATCGCCTCCGGCCCTCGGGGTGGCCAGTGCTGCGCACCCCAGATGGATGCTCGCCGGCCAGCTGGTGCTCGTGGCCGGGCTGGCGCTGGCCGCCGTCCCGCACCGGCCGTCGACCGAGCAGCGGGCCGCCGACCTGCGCGGGATGGTCAGGACCTGACCACCGGCATCGAGTCGTGCGCGGGCGGGTGAGCGATTCGATCACCGCGCTGCGGGCCATCCAGTCCGGCGCGAGCAGCGACGTCAAGACCGCGGTCACGATCGCCAACACGGCCGCGGCGAACTGCTCGCCCGCCAACAGCATGCCGATGGAGGACCTGGTCCAGTACCAGGCGCCCGGGTCGCTGGCATCGCTTCCACGTCCAGACCGCCGTCAACGACCTCGTTACGTGGGGCTTCCCGCTGGCGCAGCGGGTCCAGACCGACGTCGCCAGCCTGGTCACGGCCGAGGCTCCGGACGCGATCACGCGCGCGACCGCGCAGCTGCGCAAGGATCAGCTCGCGCTCGACGCGCAGCGTGCCCGGATCGACCGGCTGATCAGCGCGGCCAGCGCCTCGCTAGTCCGCTCACGTGGCACCGCCGAACCTGCCGGGCTGATGCCTGCCGCCCCCGCCGCCCGCCCAGCGCCAGAGCTGCCCTGGCCGCGGCCGCGCCGCACCTCGCAAAGCCGGTGGCGGCGCGCCTACTCTGGCGTTGCCTGGCGTTGCCTGGCCGCGTTCTGATTTCCTCACGCTGGCCTCAGCGGACCCTTGTGTTCACAGGCGTAGCGCCCCGAGCCGTAGGTGGCGCGTCCTGCTAACCACCGCGATGTGACATGGTGTAGCATCCCGACCACCGCGATGTGGCATCGCGGTGGCTGCGAGGCTGGGGGTGGTGGTTGGTGTGGTTGGAAGGTTCGGGTGCGTTCAGCTGAGTGAGCGGGTGCTATGTCTGTGTGTCACGAAAAGACGGGCGACAAAGGATTGCACCTGTTTGTGTGACGGAGGGGTAACAATCGGCCGGACTGTAATGCGCGACTTGACCGCTTTCATGGTTGCCAGCAATACGTAACTGAACGAAGTGGCTAC
>ERZ1370068.1259-contig-11150_pt1 | contig 27759 bp, 34 predicted proteins | sample MGYA00561227_ERZ1370068 | MGnify/ENA primary metagenome ERZ1370068 (study PRJEB38410, sample SAMEA6850437) | metagenome | study: Metagenomic assessment of the ecological functions of the soil: analysis of the soil microbiota associated with the...
GATATTGCTTCGTTCAGTTGCGTATTGCTCTTCCTGATTGCGTCAGGTTCAGCAGCTCGGACGCGCTTGCGCGCAACGCTATCGCTCAGCTTCGGGGTCATCGTCTTTGCCCGCGGGATTTCATTAGGGCTTCTTTTTGCCCGGCCGTTAGCGACAGTTGCAGACGCAACTCGTAGCCGTAACTGCCATCGGGCAGTGACTTGTCGCTAAAAGTCAAATCCGGCGTGATCGAGCCCGCTTTATACTCTTTTGTAAAAGATCTGCCGTCCGGCGCGGTAATCGTCAAGGTCGACACCGGCGTTTTGGAGCGAGCGACCTCAAATCGGACGCTCGATCCACCGCCGATTACGTTGGCGAGGTTACCATCAGTGGCCTGGCCAAAAGCGGCCGACCACAGACCCGCCACGAGAAGAACAGCTAATGACATTAACGTAAGGATTCTTGGGTGCTTCATTCAATTGACCTCCTAACAGGTTTGGGATCTCAACCGCTGGACACAAGGGCAGGCACGGGGGATGTCAACGGCCATAGATCTGGTTGATTCTGGTTAGCTTATCGAAACTGGCGACGTTTTGTAGCAAACAAAGCGTTGCGAGTGTCAAGACATATGACGCAGGCCAGTGACAATTTTTGCAACGTACCGAAATTGGCCCACAAATGGTTATGGAGAAAGGGCCAACAGGTTTGAACGATTAGCCAGAGAGAGGGTTTTGAGCGAGATAATCGTTAGCGCGGGAAGCGAGCGCGATCCAGAGCAGCGTACATTTATCGCACACACGACGGTGGCAAGACCTGGACTCGCATCGTCAACGGCCTCCCGACCGATGAACGCCGGCAGTCAGCTGCACGTCATTCGAAGATCCCAAACAGAGGCCTGCTCTTTGCGGGCACCGAGACGACCGTCTACGTGTCATTCGACGACGGCATGATCACTGGCAGTCGCTACGGCTCAATCTGCCCAGCACTTCGATTCGCGACATGGTCTTTCACGGACCACAACATGAATGACATCGTGATCTGCACTACAGCCGAGGCTTCTATGTGCTCGACGACGTGAGTCCGCTGCGCGAGATCGCGGCCGGCGCCGCCGCCTGTTCAAGCCGGGTGACGCCATCCGCGCGCGAGCAAACGCCAACTGGGACCAGCCAATGAACCCGGAGATGCCCGCATGCGCAAAATCCTCCTAGGCGCGCTGCTCTATTATCACTAAGCAAGAAACCGGCGGCGATATCAAGCTGCAGATCTTCGACTCGGCGAATAAACTCGTTCGCACGATCACAAGCATCCAGCCACCCATGTACGTGCGACCGCCGTATCGGATTACTGGCTGATGCCCGCCTCAGAGCGGCCCTCGACGAACCTCGGCACCAATCACATCAACCGGGATCTGGTGGCGGTTCGGCGCGGCTTGCGACTCGGGTGCCAGCAACCTGCTGACGTTCACGGCGATCAACGGAGTCTTCAACACGGTGCTCGGCCGCTCACGCAAAACGGCATCTGAACATGCCGCCGACGAAAGCGCAGGTCGCCACTCCTGGTCCGGTTGCAATGAATTCACGGCGACGGCGAACGGTTGGACGGGCACTTAGCGCCGACCTCGTCGAGATTCAGCGCCCTGCTCACCCGAAGAACAACTGGCCACCACTACAAGCCCCACGCCGAGTGCGGTGGCGGCGCCGACTTCGTGCACATTTGTATTACCGACCGGGAACGTCCGCGGGAGCAAATAGATAACGGCGCGCACGCATCCCTGCGTGTGGTTCGCGCATCCCTCGGGCACCCGTGCCCGCCTGGTGTTCTATCTTAGCCGGCAGGATGCCGGCGTACCGCAGGCAAGGATGCCTGTGCTCCGATCACGGGCCAAACCGGCCGCGATACTCAACCTGAGGTAATGAAGGCCTTGATCATTTCAGCGCCGATATAGTCGCCGTTGGCTTGATTCAGCTTGCCGAGCCAGAAGTTATATCCAGCGAAGTCTCAAGTTCGGTTCCGGGGCCGCGTCCGGGTTCCGCCTCAAGTATCCGAAGTACTGCATCAAGCACGAACGCGCGGTTGAACTCGCTGTTGCTGCAACAGGCTGCGTTCTCCGCCACCTTCTGCAGCACGTCCGCGCGTAATGCCGCATCCGCCGGGTTCGGCGTCAGCTCCAGCGATTAAAGCGGAACGTTCAGCATCCGAAAGCACCAGACCGGCATTTGTGTTCAGCGAATCAACGAACGCCGTGGCGCTGGTGTGTCGCCGGATAGCGATTTACAAATGCGGTGCGTTGCACAAATGCCAGCGCAAACGCTTTCTTGGCGTCCTCGATCTGTTGTTGCCAGTTGCCCTGGCGCCACAATTATGTTGCCTCTGATCTCCTGACTGTCGGCGAGGAAGTTCGTGAACCTCACCGGCACCGGCACCGTGGGTGGCGCGATATCGCCGAAGCCGGCCTTGTACATGCGCTCGACAAAGTAGCCGGTGTTCTGGAACTCAATCGAGAGGAAGAACGCCGCCGACACGTTGATGCGCTTCACCGCCCGGCACTGCGCATCAGCGCCGCAACTCTCGATTTGATTTACCCAGAAATTCAGGCCCGTGAGTGTCCGGTTCACGATTCAGAAAGTCGTGATAGTGCTGGCGTACGAACGATCGTCGAGTCGTCGATCGCATTCGTCGCAGGCGACGAAGTGTCGTCGTCAACGATCGTCAGCACGGCTAGTGCGTCACTCGGCTGTTGGAAGGCCGCGCCACCGGTCGGGTTCGACAAGGTGAGCTGCGCGGTTTCGTTTCCTTCGAGCCACAGCTCCTGCGAGATCAGCACGTTGAAAGTCTTGCTCGTCTCACCGGCGGCGAACCGCAGCGTGCCCAGGGCAGTGGTGAAGTCGCATCGCGGCGAGGCCACCCCATTCGCATTCGCACACGGCAGGACGGTCAGCGCCGCACTGTCGTCCGGAGTAGCGTAATCAACCGTCACCGGTAAGCCGGCGTCGCCCTGCCGGATGACCGTGATGGTGATCACATTGCCGTTTTCGTTGACCGAGTAGGTCGGCTGACTGAATTTGATGAGCGGCCGGAAGATGGACCGTCTGACCGCCGGCCAGCACGCCCGTGCTCGACGACAAGTTTCCGTCGCCGCTGTAGTCCGCGGTGATGACGTGATTGCCCACGGTGAGCGCGGAAGTCGTCAGTTGGGCCACACCCGCACCATTTAAGGCGACGGGTGAACCAAGGATAGCTGCCGTTGTCTTTGAATTGAACCGTGCCGGTCGGAGTTGCGCCGCTCGAAACTGTCGCGGTGAAGGTAACGTTCTGGTTGAGATCAGATGGATTCACCGAAGACTTTACCGCCGTCGTCGTCGCATCGCGTTGCTGTTGGTCAGCGAGAACGACGCTGACGTCGCGCCCACGGCGCTGGCACCAACGTTGTACGAGCCGCGCAACTACCGTTCGCCGTGGCGTTGGTGCTTGCCCGGCCGCCGGCGATGTTGACGTTCGCGGTTGAGCCGCCACCCGTCAAAACCGCCGACGCATTCGCAGCCGGTGCGGTAAATGTGACGACGCCTCCGTTGACAGGTTCGCCACCGACACCGGTGACTGCGAGCAATCAACGGAGAGCCGAAGGCGCTCAGGATTGTCGCACTCTGCGGCGTGCCACTGGCGGCCGAGATGGTGAAGCCGCGTGATTCGAAGGCGCCGATATCGACGGCGCCGACGCGGCTGATGCCGCGCTGGTCGGTCGTGGGCGCACCCGTCGCGGTGCCGGCATTGATGGCCGGACTGCCGGGTAGCAACGCCATCGTCTGCGTCGGTCCACCGTAATTTCCGAGAGCTGCGAGCAGCGCATTTCCGCCAATCAGATTGTTGCCAAGATCCGTGGTGCCGTTGGCGTCACCTCCGGTGTTGCCACTGACGATGGTGTTCTTCAGATTGATCAGCGCCCCGCTGTTCCCGTTTCGCCAAACTACTTCGGTCTGCCCGGTGTTCTGCGCGATCGTGCAGTTCGTGATGTTCGTCCCGCCGGCGAAAGATTCACTGAAGATGGCCGCACCCGGGAAGTTGCTCGCGTTGGCATTGGCGCTCAGCGTACTGTTCGTAAGACTCAGCGCGCCGCCCTGGTTGTAAATCGCCGCAAACTGATCTGCATTGATTATTCGAGAAAGTACTGTTCGACGACCGTCGCGCTACCCGTTTCGGCATTAAAGAGAGCCGATCCGGCGGCGGCTGTGTGGTTATTCGTCAGCGCCATCGAATTCAAACTCAAGATGCCGGCGTTCTTAATCGCGCCGCCGTTGTTCGCATTGTCGGCGTTACTCAGAGTCAATCCCGAAAGGGTCGAGGCTAAGGCCTGAAGGGATGTTGAAAATGCTGAACAACGGCGTACCCGCCGCTGCACTGCGCTGCAACGGTGAGCACGTTGGCGCCCGGACCCTGAATAATCAGGTTCTTATTCATCAACAGTTCGCCGCTGGTCAGGTGCATCGGATTCGTGACATTGCCGGGCGTCAGGTCGAAGGTAATCGTGGCGCCGTCACAGGCGTGCAGAATTGTGTCACGCAGCGATCCGGCGCCACTGTCGTTGCTGTTAGATTACGACGCGTCGATCCACAGTTCACGCTAATTGTGGCCGTAGCTAATCCGCCGCCGAGTCCGCGCGTCGTTATTGCTCAACGACGCCTGCACCTGGAAGCTGCCATTCGCGTTCGAATTCAAGCGGCGGCGTGAATTTCAACCCCGCGTTGCCTTCAGCAAGCGTGATGAAGCTGTCTGTTGTTGATCTGAGTGGTCCCATTGTTCTTGAACAAGCTGCCGCCGGTGATGTTGGTGATCTTGAAGTTGGTGACTTCGGCGCCATCCGCCGGACTGCGACTGATGACGAGACCCGAAGTCGTCTGGGTGTTGACAGTCGTTGAGGCGTTCGTCACCGCCGGCGTGATCGGCGCACCGGATTAACCGTCAGCACAAAGGTGTCAGTCATGCTCTGACTGTTGTTGCCGTTGACCGTGACGGTGATGGTCGACGTGCCAGAAAGATTTGCCGCTGGATTGATCGTCAAAGTGCGCGTCGAGCCTGATCCGCTCACGGCGATGTTCGCCGCGATTGTTCGGCACCAGCGTCGTATTCGAAGACGTAGCCGTCACCGAAGTGATGTTCGCCGCGCCGCCCACATTGAAGGTGAACTGAAGCTGTGTATCTTCGTTGTGCTGCCTTATCGGTGATGTCTTCGACTGAGACCTGCGCTTCGAACGCGCCGATGTCCACCGTGTCCGTTGTGTCGGCATCAGGTCCATCAACGATGCGCGCGAAACCAGGGCCTCGCTGATCTGTTGTTAGTAGGGCGTTATTTGCCAGCGTGTTGTCGCCAGCGTCGAGTGCCGCGCTACCGGGCAGCAGCGCGCGCGTTTGGGTCATTGCCGCCATTGTATGCAAGAGGCGCGAGTCGAGCCGGCACCGAGGCGCCTAACAGGTCGCCAGGGCCGGGAGCGACCAGCAGCGAAAGCGTTATCGTCAATCACGTTATGGCCGTTAGAGCTGAAGGTGTTTGAGTTCGCTCCGGTTTTGCCCAGGTTGTTACCGCCATTCTGGCTTAACAAAACATTACTCAGAGTGGAGGACGCTGGTCCAATCTGGGAATTATTTCCGATGCCGGTCCCGCCGTTATCGGCAATCGTCGAGTTGGTCACACTGAGATTGCTGCTAAAGTTACCTATCCCATGGCCCGCATTGTTCGAGATAGTTGAGTTCAGCACATTCGATGGCGTGAGGCTTACCGCAATTCCAATAGGCGTGGTGTTGTTGCGAACACTCGAACGGTTTACGGTCATGCCGGCTGATTGATTTGCGAAAACTGTGCCTCCGATTGAATTCGCAGTTGCCGTAAAACTCAGAGTCATTGATCGTGAGTATGCCCGCGTGATCGAGTTGGATGGCCGCTGCCAGTTGATTGCCGCCGCCGCCCGTGAAGGCACAGATTATTGATGGTCAGGTTAACGCCTGGGCCGGTGACGTTCATCAGCCTGAAGGTGTTGGTTGCCGCCAATCGCCAGAGAGTTTGCGCCGGGTCCGCTGATGGTCAGGGTCTTGTTAATCGTCAACTGACCGCTGGTGAGCGTGATGGGGCTGGTGACGTGGCCCGGCGTCATGTCGAAGGTGATCGTCGCGCCCACGCAAGCGGCGTCGATTATCGAGCGCAACGAGCCCGGCGCCACTGTCGTTGCTGTTCGCGACAGTTGTTGAGCCGCAGGCTAACGACGATGGTGGCCGTCACGACACTGCTCAGGCCGCGCTCCGCTGTTGCTGGTGGCGCCCTGTACGTCGAAGCTGCCGTTCGAGGTCGAGTTGAGTGCCGGAGTGAACTTCAGGCCGGCGTTGCCTTCAGCAACAGTAATGAAATCGTTGTTGTTGATATGAGTCGATGCCGCTCATTCTTGAACAGGCGTGCCGTTGGTAATGTTAGTGATCTTGAAGTTGGTGACTTCCGCGCCATCCACCGCGTTGCGACTGATCACCAGTCCTGAAGTTGTCTGTGCGTTTACGGCCGTCGTTGCGTTGGTTACCGACGGCGTATCAGCAATCGGGTTAACCGTAATGGTCGCGGTCGCCACCGCCAGCCGACTAAGTCCACGTCCGAATTACTCAGTCGCCGCCTGAGCCTGGAAGCTAAACGTGGTGGCTGGGCTGAGGCAAGGTTCGCTGCCGGCGTGAACTTCAAGCCCGCATTCCCTTCCGCCACAGTGATGAAGTCGCCGCTGTTGATTTGAGTTGTGCCATTGTTCTGGAACAGCGTGCCGTTGTGTGATCGGTGATCTTGAAGTTCGTCACACTCGCGCCGTCTGCACGTCGTCGCGGCTGATCCACCAAACCCGAAGCCGTCTTGCGTATCTTCATTGGTGGCGGCGGTTGGTCGCCGACAGCTGGGCCTCGAACGCGCCGATGTCGACGGTGTCGGTGGTGTCGCGCATCAGGTCCATCCACTATTCGATTGAAGCCTGGCTCCCCGCTGATCTGTCGTCAATCCGGCGTTGGTGGCCGCGGTGTCGTCGCCGGCATCAGAGCCGGACTGCCGGACATTAACGCGCGAGTCCTGGTTGGGACCGCCATTATTGGCGAGTGCCGCGATGCCGGCCGTCCCCGAGCGAGACAATGATGTTGGTAGGATCTGCTGGATTGGTGAACGCCGCGGAGGTGGCAGTCATCAATCAAATTATGTCCGCCGGAGGTGATCGTGCCTCCGCTCGTGAGCGCAGAATACTCTGGCTGCTTCCATTACTGCTCAACAGAGACTCCGTGACCGTCAGGCTGGCCGCGCATCCGCCGCAAGAGCATCGCCGTCAGATTGAACGCCGAGTCGCCATTGTTCGCAATGGTTGAATTCGTTACCGTGGAGCCCACCGCCCGGAGTTGTTGATACGCTGGTCCGAATTATCCGAGATGGTTGAATTCACCACGGTCAGTGGCGTTCGATCAGATCAGGATCGTATTCAGCGTGGTGTTGTTGCCGGAGCGTCGAGAGCCCTCAGCGGTCAAACCTGTGGACTAGACTGGTGTAGATCACGGCTTTGCTCGGCACCGGAATTCGCAGAGAATTCGCAGTTAGAAACCGTTAACGTCCCGGCATTATCAAACTCGATAGCCACCGCATTTCCGGCGTCCGGCCCGCCGTGAGTGAACGAAAGCCCATCAATGTTCACATTGATAGCGGCCGTGCTTGGCAGTGATCAGCCCGAACGTGTCGTTGCCGGTAATCGTCAAAAGGTTCGCGCCCGGTCCCTGAATCGTCAGGTTCTTATTAATCGTTAACCCGCTGGCCAGCGTAATCGGGCTGACCACCTGATTCATATCAAACGTGATCGTGCCGCCATCGCAGATTGCCGCAATCGCTTGCCGCAAGGTGCCATTGCCACTGTCGGCATTGCTCGTAACGGTGATGCTGTTGCCGCAAGCAATAGTGATGTTGAAGGTGGTCAATCCGATCGAGCCGCCTGCTCCATCAGAAACCGTGAACGTGAAGCTGTCGGTAAGGGTCGAGCTACCGTTGTGCTGATAAGTGATCAGGTCGCTGTTAATCGTCATCCTGGGTGAACGTGCCGCTCGCGGTCAGGCCACGCCGTTCTTCCTCAACGTGCCGTTAGCCGGCGCCGTGCCGATCGTATAGACCAGTTGGTCGGCCGTGTTGTCGATGTCACTCACCAGCAGCCTGGTGTTATCGATCGTTCCAGTTCCGCCGTTCGGCCACCGACAGGCCGGCATTAGTCGTCAGGGTCGGAGCGTCGTTCTGAGAATCTGACGGTAATCGTGAACGACACCGGCGCGCTCTGGTTCACGTTGGGCGCAATACCGCTGCCACTGTCGGTGGCGATGACCTTGAAGGTGGCGGTGCCGCTGGTGTTGCCCGTGGTCGGCATAAGTTAACGTTCCGCTGTTGTCGATTGCCGGCCCACTCGAGAAAGTCAGACCTCCGGTCGAGACCGTCGGCGCAAGCGTATAACCAACCAGGGTCTGGCCAGTTTCGTCGGTGCGCCGTCGGTGGTCCGGCCTGGAAGTTAGTAGCGAAACCGCTGACGGTCTGCTAGACCTGCATCCTCGTTAACCGTCGGTGGATCGCCGGCAATTTGGAACGTCGGCGCATCGTTCACTGCGGTCACGTTCATCGTAAACGTGTAGTTCGTCGATAAGTCACCTGCCGCCATTGCCCGTGGGCCCGTCTGTCCTGCACCGCGAACTGGAACGTTGCGTATGGAACTCCGTTGGCATTCACTGCCGGTGTAAAGAACAAATGTCCGGCAGTTATGTCGTCGACCGGGATTAATTGATTAAGTGATCACCGCGACCGGCGGATTACCACCTGCACCGTCAGAGTCAAAGTAGAGCGTGCCCGCCGTCGCCAATGAAGTGATCTTAACGTTGGTGAAAGTATCAGCCGGAACATCGGATCAGCTGAAAGCAAAATCTGCGCCAGCGCGAAGGTGTAGTTATTGTCTTCCGCAATCGTCCTGGCGTTGTCGGCGCTGGTCGGCGCAAAGTGCCCAGACTTCAAACGCGCCGATGTCCACCTGAGTAGCCAACGAGGCGCACGAAGCCCGGGCCGCGCTCATCCGTGATAGGTGAAACGTTAAGGAACGGCGGCGCTACCACGTACGCGTCGTTGCCGGCGTCGATCGCAATACTGCCCGGCAGCAAAGCGTGCGTCTGGTTAATCGCGCCGTTTGCCGCCAGCGGCCCGATATTCAAACTCGCGGCCGAGACGTTCAGGCTGATTGTTGTCTGCCCCGTTAGTCAGGCCACAACCCAGGCAGGCAACTACCTATCAGATTGTGAGTGCTGACGCCGCCGGCAACCACTGCGCCCCGAATATCGTCGGCGGTGGTGCCGGGACTGCTGCCGTTAAAGTTCAAATCGACAATCGAATTGCGCAGGACGACCGTCGCTACCGCTACGACGACAACGATCCCACCGCCTGTGCCGGTGCTGTCAGTATTGTTGTCAGCGCGGTTATTGGTGATGGTGCTATTGGTAATGGTTACTCGCCGCCGCGCCACCGCCCGGACCATCGGTGAACACACCTCCACCGCTCCCGCTGGCATGGTTACCGCTAAGAGTGCTGTTAGTTAAGATCCAGCGTCGCGCCTGCCGCCGCTGCCGAGCGTTATAGATTGCGCCACCATCACCAAGCGTTCGCGGCTGTTGCCACTGATGGTGCTGTTGACGATCGTCAGCGTCGGCAGTGCCTCCCGAACTTCCGTCGTTAGTAGATACCACCGCCTGAGCCCGCGCGTGTTGCCGCTTACCGTTACGCCGATGAGTGTCAGCGTGGCATGATCGTTGTAGATCGCACCGATCCGAATTGGCCCGGCGCCGAACCGCCGGTAAGCGTTAGGTCACGAATCGTCGTCGTCCTGCCTGATTGAGTCGAGAACACGCGACTCGTCCCGCCTCCGGCAATCGTTACGCGTTGGCCCGCAGGATCGGGACCGTCGATCGTCACATCGTCAGCGCCAATCGTTAATTGATTGCTGAGCGTAATCGTCTGCGGCGTGGCGAAGACACCGGCCGTATCGAACGTAATCGTACCGCTGGCGCATACATCAACCAGCGCCTGACGCAAGGTTCCGGTACCCGCCCCTGGCGCAGGATTCAGCACCACCATTGTCTCCGGTATTGGTGACCACCGGAGCGGGGTCGCAGAAAGGCGCTACCGTCAGCAATACGACATCGTTGCCGTTCGTGCCGCCGGCATAAGTGATCGTGGCGTTCAGACCGGATCCCAGGAGTTCGTAATCGTGGCGCCCTCAGCCAAACTATTGAAGGTGCCCGTCACCGCGTCGCTGCCGTCATTGTTGATGATGACAAAGCTCTGACCCGACCGCCGGGTACGAAACCATTGAACGAAGAGAGACTCAGCGTCGCGTTACCCAGACTGACCGTACCCGTAACGTTGAGCTGATCGTGATTGGTGGCCGCATTACCCGGCGTCGTACCGCCGATTTCAACTGCGAAGCTCGAACCACTGTTGAAGGTCACATTCCCGGTATTAAGAATGCCGGGGCTCGTGCCGGGCGCGACCACGCCATCGGTTGACCGTCAGCGTGTTCGCGCTGTTGATTGTGCCCGTGCCGCCCAGCGTGGCGCCGCTGTTCACCGTCGTGTTGCTATCAATCGAACCGTCTGATATTCAGTCGCCCGCCATTGACAGCCGTCGCGCCGGTGTAAGTGTTCGCGCCGGAAAGGACGAGCGTGCCCGCCCCCAGTCTTCGTCAATCCACCCGTGCCGGCAATCACCCCGCTTAAGGTGCTGCTCGAGCTCCGTGTTGCTAACCGTCAGGCCGCCGCCGGTGCTGACGTTGCCCGCGCCGGTAACGTTCGCAGCGGTGAAATTGATCGTCCCGGTGCCGCTGGTGGTAAGGATGTTCGCGCCATTCGAAAGATTGATCGCACTGGATGCGTTGGCGGCCAGGCTGTTGTTCGCGGCCAGCGTGATCGCCCCGTTGAAAGTGATGGTGCTGAACTCGTTGCCGGCTGAACCAATCGTCAGGCTCGCATCGAAATCAGGCAGCGCATTGACTGCGACGGTATCAGCGGCGTTACCGCGCTTGATCGTCAGCGATGCGGTCGGGTTGGCAAAGTCGGTGGTTTCAAAAGTGGCCCCGCTCAGGCGCGACATCGTGTTGCCGCCGGTTCCATCATCCGCCAAAGTTGCGGCATTCGGTCCGGCAGGCAATTCAAAGATGACGTCGGTGGCCGTGCCGGTGTTCGAGATCGGCTCGAGCCCGGTGTAGGTCACCGTGCCGAAATTCGACATTGCGATGCTGCCGTCATTTGCGTTGGTGTAGTGATAAGTGACTGTGCCCTGGCTGCCGCCGGTGATGAACAGCTTGTCACTCGGTCGGTTGCGGATCGCCGCCGTTGTAGCTCACTCCGCCCGGTGGGAAGAAGTTGCCGCCGGCCAGCGCCAGAGTCAGCGAGTCGTTTCCAGCCTAACGTGTTCACCTGAATACTGCCGGTGATTATTGAAGCCAGCGGAACCTCGCAGGTGTTCGCGTCAATCGCCGTGGCGCCCGCGCCGCAATTTATCGTGTGATTCGGATCGTTGATGCGGACGTTCGATCCATTGAGCGATATTGTCAGCGTGTCGTCGCTATTGCCGCCATTCACGTCGGTAATCTGGAGATTGCCGCCCGAAAGAACAACATCAGTGTCGGCAACATCGTCATTGGTGATCGTCAGTGTCGCCGGATTCGGCGTCCCCAGTCCGGCACCTCCGGTGGGCGCGCTCAGCGTCAGGTTAACCGTCTCGTTCAATTCATAGGCCGTGTCCCCGCTGACCGTAACCGTGAAGGTCTTATCAGCGGCGTCACCGGCAGCCCAGTTCAGATCACCCGAGCTTTCGGTGTAATCGGATCCGGTGTGGCCGTGCCGGCGCTGGTCGCCCAGTGCACCGAAACCGCGCCGTCAATGCCTCCCACACGCTGCACCGTAATGGTGACGGGGTGCGTACCCGAGTTTTGTTCCGTGTCATCGTAATTCGCGGCTGAGAATTGCAGATTTCCCGGAGACGCGGAGCTGCGGCGGTCAGCACCACATCGTTGCCATCAGTCCCGCCCTGGTAAGCTAATCGTAGCTTTCAAAGCCGAACCGAGGAAGTTCGGAATCGTGGCCCCTTCCGGAAGGCCATTGAAGGTTCCGGTAACCGCATCGGCGGTGCCGTCATTGTTGATGATGACAAAGGTCTGACCCGACCGACGGTGTGAAACCATTGAACGAAGCATGAGACTCAGCACTGGCGTTGCCCAGACTGACCGTACCCGTAACGTTGAGCTGATCGTGATTGGTGGCCAAATTACCCGGCGTCGTACCGCCAATCTCAACCGCGAAGGTCGAGCTACTATTTAAGGTCACGTTCCCCGTGTTGAGAATGCCGGGGCTCGTGCCGGGGGCCAACACGCCGTCGTTAACCGTCAGCGTCTTGGCGCTGTTGATGGTGCCCGTGCCGCCCAGCGTGGCGCCGCCGCTCACCGTCGTGTTGCTGTCAATCGAACCGTTGATATTCAGTCGCCCGAGCATTGACAGCCGTCGCGCCCGTGTACGTGTTCGTGCCCGAAAGGACGAGCGTGCCCGCCCCCAGTTTCGTTAATCCACCCGGGCCGGCAATCACTCCGCTTAAGGTGCTGCTCGAGCCCGTGTTGCTAATCGTCAGACCACCGCCGGTGCTGACGTTGCCCGCGCCCGTTAACGTTCGCAGCGGTCAAATTGATCGTCCCGGTGCCGCTGGTGGTAAGTATGTTCGCGCCATTCGAAAGATTGATCGCACTGGATGCGTTGGCAGCCAGGCTGTTGTTCGCGGCCAGCGTGATCGCCCCGTTGAAAGTGATGGTGCTGAACTCGTTGCCGGCCGAACCAATTGTCAGGCTCGCGTTGAAATCAGGCAGGGCATTGACTGCGACGGTATCAGCGGCGTTACCGCGCTTAATCGTCAGCGATGCGGTCGGGTTGGCAAAGTCGGTGGTTTCAAAAGTGGCCCCGCTCAGGCGCGACATCGTGTTGCCGACGGTTCCATCATCCGCCAAAGTTGCAGCATTCGGACCCGGAGGCAGTTCAAAGATGACGTCGGTGGCGGTGCCCGTGTTCGAGATCGGCTCGAGCCCGGTGTAGGTCACCGTGCCGACATTCGACATTGCGATGCTGCCGTCATGTGCATTGGTGTAGTGATAAGTGACCGTCCCCTGACTGCCACCGGTAATGAACAGCTTGTCGCCCGGACCGGTCGTCGGATCACCGCCGTTGTAGGTCACTCCGCCCGGTGGGAAGAAGTTGCCGCCTGCCCAGGGCCAGAGTCAGCGAGTCGTTTCCAGCCAGCGCATTAACCTGAATACTGCCGGTGATTGAAGCCAGCGGAACCTCGCAAGTGTTCGCGTCAATCGCCGTGGCGCCCGCGCCGCAATTTATCGTGTGATTCGGATCGGTGATGCGGACGTTCGATCCATTGAGCGAAATTGTCAGCGTGTCGTCGGTATTGCCGCCATTCACGTCGATAATCTGGAGATTGCCGCCCAATAGAGCGACATCAGTGTCGGCACCATCGTCATTGGTGATTGTCAGTGTCGCCGGATTCGGCGTCCCCAGTCCGGCGCACTCCGGTGGGCGCGCTGAGGGTCAGGTTAACCGTCTCGTCAGAATTCATAGGCCGTGTCCCCGATCACCGTAACCGTGAAAGTCTTATCGCCGGCATCACCGTCAGCCCAGTTCAGATCACCCGAGCTTTCGGTGTAATCGGATCCGGGTGTGGCCGTGCCGGCGCTGGTCGCCCAGTGCACCGAAACCGCGCCGTCGATGCCTCCCACACGCCGCACTGTAATGGTGGCGGTGTGCGTACTCGAGTTTTGTTCCGCGTCAGTCGTAATTCGCGGCTAAGAATTGCAGATTTCCCGGCGTGACTGCGGCCGCTTGCGCCAGCGTCCAGTCTGAGAATGAATTGACGCCGTTGATGCTGGCGCTGGTGGTGGTGGGCGTTGCTGCCGGAGGGGCCTGAGACCAGACGCCGGCGCTATTCTTGAAGAAGACGTAAGCGGCCGGTGTGCCCACCACGTCGCCCGCAAGATAGTTGAAAGTCAGGTCGGCGTGCGAGAACGCTGGACCTGTGACGCTGCTGAGAGTCCAGTAACGTTGCAGCGCATTGACCCCGACTCCGTGGATGCTCGGATGCTGTCCCTGAATCGCCTTAATCGTCTGAGTATAAGTTCCGGGAATGGCGCCGACGTGCAGGAATGCGCTAACCGGCGAGTAACCATTTAGAGTGCCCACGTCGAACGTTAATCCCGGGCACGTGTTCGCGCAGGTAATAAATCGCTGTTCGTTGCCGATGATATAACCATCGAATCGATTTACGGCGCCATTGATGGTTGAGAGTGAACGCGCCCATCTTCACCACGCCGTTGGTGAGCAGAAGGGTGTCATTCACCGTCAAGTCATTTCCCAGGGTGACGGAACCGGAAGGCAGCACCCGGTCCATTTTCAGCTCAGAAAGAGTCTGGAACCCGGTGAGGAAGTTTAGCGTGCCGAGTGCGCCGATGCCGCCGATGTGCAGAGTGGAGGCGGCGCTACCTTTCAAATTACCAGACCCCGTGATCGTGCCGTTGAGCTCCAGCGTCTGCCCGTTAAGTTCAAGCAGAGAATCCGACGTGGCGAGACTCAATTGACCGCCGATGTTGACTGAACTCAACAATTGCACTTTGCCGCCGGGGGTCTCGGCTATAAACACGTCGCCGAAATTCAGCGGGTTGGTGCCCGGCTTGAAGATTGTTTGCGTCGCGCTCCCACCCTGGAACCTTACCGTGCGAGAGTTCACATTGAATTTTCCGGCGAGTAAGTTTTGATCTTCGAAATTACCGAGCAGGTTAAGATCGCCTGAAAGCGTCCAGCTGCTGCCGCTTTCCAGCACGAAGTTATTCTGGACGGTTGTTTGTACCCGCGAGTAAGGTTGGGTAGTTCTGGTTTCCGCCGAGGATCAGGTTCCCATATGTTCGTCCGGAAGTTGAGAAGGCCGACGTCGCGCCGAACCTGGCCGTACTACCGGAATTGAAGGTAACCACCGAATTTAAGCCGCCGAATGGATCGTCGCCGGCATTGAAGGTGCCGGTCGAGCCGCTTTGAAACACGACTGCACCATTGGGGCTCTCGCCGAATGGATTACCGGTGAAGCCGGACTGGGTGGTGAAGGCGTTCGCGCCGCTCATCGTGATCTCACCGGGGTTAGCACCGCGCAATTTATGCGAGCTGCCTTCCATTATTATCTGACCGCCCACATCGCATTGATGGCCGGGCCCAGTAAGCGAAATAACCAGCGGATTAAAGCCCTCGAACTTTAAAAGCGTCCCCGCCGGCACATCGAGGTCGCTGCCCGTGCCGCCGTTCAAAGTTAACGTTCCGCCGCCAATCGGATCCAGGGTTAGCGCTACGCCGTTCTTAAGTTGGATCGAGGCGTTCGTTTGGGTCGTGCTGTTGACTAGTGGCGACGGCGTTACATTGCCATCAAATATCAGCACATCGCTGGTAAAGGCGTTGTTGGCGGTATACCGAACAGGCGACCAATTGTAGGGATTAGCCCAATCCTGACCAAAGGCGCCAATCCACGTGTAGGCGTCGCAGCCACTAGAAAAATCCAGCCAGTATTGTTACCCGCGTTGGTCCCGCTATTAACGAGGATTTCCTGCGGCAGACTCAGGCCACCCGGCACCCTTTGATCCCGCACATTGACGTCGGTCATCGAAAAAGTGCCCGGGCCCGCCCAGGTGCGCTGTATGCCAATCACGTTCGAGCGAACCAGAATGTCATCAGGTTGGCCGCACGCAGTCCCGTTGCTGTTGAATTCGATCGTTCCCTGGTTGGAGACATCGCAGAATAAAGTCACATCGCGCCAGCCGGTATTGATCCACTGTCCTCCGGGCTGCACGAAGATGCAGGTGCCAAAGGTGCTGCCGTTCACCTCCAGGTCTGATGAGGCCGATGCGGTTCCCTGATCGAACACGCCGGTGTTGATGTTCAACAACGAGACGACTGTGTTGGTGGCGCCCGCGCTGCCATCAAGCGTAACGTGGTTGGCCGGACTCGTGCCGGTGTTCGAGATCGTCAAAGCATAGAAGGTCGTGGAACTGCTGCCGTTGATCGTCTGATTAGAGTTGCCGTCGAACGTGACCGTGTGGGTCGCCGGTGCAAACGCCCCGTTGTTCGTCCAGTTTCCCGCGTCATGAATGTCGGCGCCCGGAGCATAGGTGCTGCCTGACCAGATTTGCAGGTTGAAGCCCGCCGGCAGGGTCAGTACGTTGGTTCCATCCACCATACGCACCGCGGTCAAATCGGCATCCGGACTGCCGCCTTCGCCCTCTTTCAAATTGGCATTGGTGATCGAGCCGCCGTTGTCAGTGCGCACGATCAACGAGTTCTGCCGGATATTTAGATTAGTGATGTCGGCGGTGCCTGAGAGGGTGACGGTTGCGCCTTTTTCGCCAGCGCCGGAGATGTAGACGACAATCTTGTCACCGCTCGCGAGCGTCACTCCGGTGAAACCGTAACTGCCTGATCCGTTGGTGGTGGTGGTCCCGAAGCTGGTGCCGTTCTGGAGCAGCTTGACTGTGCGTCCCGAAGTGATCGGCGAGCCTGCACTGTCGAACAAGGTGCCGCTGATTGTCTGAGTCGGAGCGACGGTTCCAGGGGCTGTGCTCGCAGACAGCGCCGACGGGCCCATCGTCACCCCAACTCGACGCCCCAAAGTCTTCTCAAGACCGCTGGTTATGAATGTGACGGGATTAAGTTGCCGCGGGAGTTGGCGCAGAACTGACGACGCCGCGCCACTGGCCACGAATGTTATCAACGCCAATAGGCTCAGCACCCAGATCGCCGGCCGCCGAAGCCATTTTAAGAGCAAGCGATGAACAACACTCGGCCGTTTGGCAGAGCCGGGTGAGCACGGGATCGAGCGTTTCTCCATCAGTTAGCCGCTAATGGCAACCCTGCGGCCTATTGCCGAAAGGGATCGCCTGCGGCAAGTCCGGCTCGCCGGGACGTATCTCAATAGAAATCACAAGCTGGCGACAATCGGGGAAACTCTACAGGAGTGAGACCTCGATTCCACGATAAGAATGTGTACGCGAAGATTAAATCACGCGCGCGCTCAAAGTCAAAAATTAGGAGGTGGCGCGGACTGAATTTCCTCAGGCGGGAAGATTAGGATCAAATTTCGGTAGTGGAGCGGTGCTTCACCGGGGGATGCGAGCGCGATACTCGATCGAGGTCAGGAAAGCCTTGACCATTTCGGCGTCCCGGAAATTGCCGTCGAAGCGATCGAGTTTGTCCAGCCAGAAGTTGAAACCGCTGAAGTCTCGATCCTGCCCCGAATTCGGATCGCGACGGAGGTATCCAAAGTACTGCATCAGAACGAAAGCTCGGTTGAAGTGGCGGTGCGTGAGCACTGAGTTCTCAGCGATTCGCCGCAAGGCCCGCGCCCGGGCGGAAACGTCAGCGGTGTCCGCGGCCCCGCCAAATTCAGCGATCGCGCGCAGCATAATCGCCATCGATTACGGGGATTTGGCCCTGCGCAAACAGCTTGTCGACGAATTCTACCGGCGTCATCGTTACCGGGTACGCGGCCACAAAGCGGCCGCGCTTAACGAAATCTTCGGCGAAGGCGCGCGTATTGTTCTCTAAGGTCCGCTGCCAACCGTTTTGCAGCACCACCACGTCCTTCGAAATCCGGGCGGCATCGCTGGTGTACTCACTCAAACGCAGCGGCACCGGCGTATTTGGCATCTCGCCATAGGCGGCCTGGTAGAAGCGATAGATCAGGTATCCGGTTTGCCGCGATTCAATTGACAGGAAGAAAGCGGCCGACGTGTCGATGCGTTTCGCCTCGCGACAACCGATGTCGTTGCCGCACGATTCGATATTGTTCACCCAGAAGTTAAAGCCGGAATTGTCCGGTTCGCGCCCGAGGAAATCCAGATACTGCTGCCGCACAAAATATTCTGTTACGTCGAGAGGATTCAGCCCGCCACCGCTGGCTGCACCCGTAAACGTCGCCTCGGTGTTGGCACCCAGTTGGCTAAAGCTTCTTTCCGCCGGGCTGAAGGTAAAGTTCGCGCGCGAAGGTGTGACCACATAGAAGCCGTTGGTTGCAACATCGTCGAAGCGATATCTACCTTCGGAATCGGTAATGGTCAGGCGATTCTGCGTGCCGCTCATGCGCACTGCCGCGCCTTCGACCGGACTACCCTGATTATCCAGAATCTGCCCTGACACCGTGGCGTTCTCGGCAGTCGGTGTCACGAATACCGTCTGAGCAATCGCAAACGCTGAGAAGGAATTCACTTCAGAGCAGACCAGCTTATTGGCAAAATCAGTCGGATTGATCGTACGCGTGCGATCCACCATCACGTCGTCTGAGTCGCCATAGGTCAGGTTGGGCCCAGCCTCACGGTGCAGGACCTTCAAGCCCCCAAAGGTCGCTGCGTTGGTAATCGCCGGCAGATAGAAGCAGACGGTCGCCGGAGGTGTGTAGGTAGCCGTAGTTGTTACCTCGAAAGCGGGCAGCGGCGGATTGCTGCTGTTGCCGATCGCGGTATTAGGCGGACGTGTCAGACTGTTGAGTGGAGCCGCATCAATTGCAGCCAAAGACACCGTCGGCGAAGCCAGGACGGAGCAATCGCTGAAGCGGACTTCGTGCTGCCCGCGTTCACCCGGCTGCCTCCACAGGGCTCAACACAGGGGAAGGTGATGATGGCGTCTACCACATCAACGGTCGAAAGGTCGCCGGTAAACACGTCACGAGTCTCAGTAACCTGTCGCTCATAGGCGCCGATGTCCACGCCGCTGGCGCCATTGTCATCGCCATCGTTGAGCGGGTGCGCGGCTTCCCGCGCTGATCTGTAGTCAACTACCGGGCTGCTGAGACTGCAGCCAGTGACTACACAACCATCCCCCAGATCGACGGCCGGACTCTTGTAAGTAAGCGCATGCGTCCTGGTTGGGCCGCCGTTGTCCTGCAACGGCTTTAACAAAGCCAGTGGCAACTCCTACCTGGTTGTTGTTTAGCCACCGTTGGTCAAGCCGCCAGAGCCGATCCCAATCAAATTGTAAGAACTGGATGCGTTGAGATTCACCCCGCTCACATCATCTGCGGTGGTACTCGGAGTCAATCCCTTCAGGTTATCAGTGACAATTGTGTTGTGGAGCGTCACGTCGCCGCTCGTGATAAAGATGCCGCCACCAGATTGCGATCCGGCGCCGTCACTGTCGGCCGTGTTATAGGCAATCGTGACGTTGGTGAACGTCGCAATGCCGGTGTCGTTGTAGAGACCACCGCCATTTCCGGTCGAGGTATTACCGCTGATGGTCGTATTGATCAGCGTTAACAAGTTACTCGTCAGGCTGGCGATGCCGCCGCCATTGACCGCCGTGTTTCCATTCACCGTGACACCCTTAAGTGTCAAGGTGCCGTTATTGAGAATGCCGCCGCCATCGCCGCTCGCCTCAATGCCGTCGATGATCGAGAGATTAGAAATTGAGACAATCTTACCTGAGTTGATCTGGAAGGCGCGGTGCTGCCCGTTGCCATCGATGGACAGGAAATATGTCGTTGGTCCGTTGATGTTGACGTTGTGCTGAACGGACAATTGGCCCAGCACCCCCAGCACTATGATGGTTTCAGTGCTAGAAGCCAAAGTTGATATCGATAGTTCCACAACTTACCAGCGCATTCGCCTCTTCTACTGCCGCGCGCAGCGTGCAGCGCTGAAGCGAATCGCCGCAAATGCCGTCGCCAGGGACCGCGTCGTGCGTATCGTTGGCGTGGGTCACCGTAAAGGTTGTCGGACAATCGTCATCCGTAATCGTGCCGGTGGCTGAGCTTGGGTTGACCGGGTTATAGCCGCTGCCCGACGTGACGGCGATGGTGACGGTCTCGCTGGACTCGAAGTCTCCGTCCGCAGTCGGATCGACCGTGACATCAACGTGGTCAACGCCGGTGCCGAAGGTTACGGTTCCGGTTGAGCCGTTAAAGCTCACGTTCGGACCGGCGAGGATTACGTAATCGTTGCTCGAATCAGCCGTGCCGGTGGCCGCGAAATTCACCGTCAAAGGGGCGCTGGTGTCGTCACGCGAGAAGCGGTACACCAGATTCGTGGCGCCGTTTTCAGGCACCGAGGTGGCGCCGTTCAACGCCACGCTCACGTTGGCCACGACGGCCGGCGCTAACGCGAAGCAGGCAGAAAACTCGGACGTGTTGCCGTTAACATCGGTAGCAGTGGCCGTGATTACGTCACCGGGACTAAGCGAGAGCGGATCTGAGTCGTAGGTGCCGCTGCCGGGAACTTCAATAAAGCCGAGATAGGTTTGGCCCTCACCGTTGCCTGACGGATCGCAGCCCGCAGCATTCGAGAAGAACTCAATCACATAGGGCCCTTCGTCGCAGGTATCGAATGAGAAGTGAACTACTCCGGTCGCGTCTGAGGCGCTCAGAATGACCGGGAAGTTTTGTAATTCATTCGGGCCCAGGTCGCCATCGCCCGGATCGTTGGCTGTGACAGTGCTGGGTGGTTCGGTCGACGGATCATTTTTCACCAGGTTGATTCCCAGCCCGCCATTTGAATAGATCGAGTTTTGGCTGATGCTGTTGTAAAGATCGCCGTCACTCGACACCTTGACGCCGTCACCGGTGTTATTAGCGATCGTGTTCGCGCCAGACGGGCATCCGCACAATTCCGGCTGTGATGTTTGCCGCGCTCGCGCTCTTGACCGCGCTCGAGCGTTTATTGACGAACGCCTGCTTCTTCGCGGCCCCAAGCCTGACCGTCGCCAGTCTTTGATCGAAGAACTGTCCAAAGCTGGGGCGCGGAGCGCGGTTGCGAAGCGACTGCTTGCGAGCGCCGCCCCGAGCTTTGCGCACCTGAGCTTTGCCGGCAGGCTTTGCCGGCTGAGCTTTCCTGGCTTCAGCTTTGGCGGCCGGTTGACCAGCGGACTCTTTGAACGTGCGGCCTGCTTCCTTGCTGAGCGACTGCACCCGAGCGTCAATCCTGGCTCTCGGGGACTGGCCCGGACGACGACAGGATCTCGCCAATGATATTGTCTGTCGATCCGGTGTAAACCTCGACGCCATTACCGCCATTGCCGAGCGGTGTAGTTCCGTCAAAAGCGACGCCAATCAAATTGGTCTGAACTATGTTGGCCGAAGACGCGTCCTTCAGTACCACACCGTCTTCCGTATTTCCGGAGATCACATTACCGAATCCAAAGCCGATGGCGTTAAAGATGCTATTGGACAGTTGTATGCCTGTCTTATTGGGAATCGCGACCTGGCCGGTCTTATCAGTACCGATAAAGTTCCCCTCGACCAAATTACCGCAGCCATCACCGATGCTTACTCCGATATTAGTATTGCCGGAGATAACATTGTCGCCGTCCAGAACTTCGCATCCGATAACATTTCCATCGCCGGCGGTCATAATCACGCCGTAAGTATTCGGAATCGCGACTGCGCCATTTCTATCGGTGCCGATGTAATTTCCTTCGACCGTGGTAAGCCGAGTGTTGATCCAAATACCTGCTCCGCCTTCGCCACCATGACCTGAGATCACGTTGCGGTCTTCCGTAAAGTCTCCGCCTATAAGTGTATCCTCGCCGCTATTGAGGAAGATGCCGGTGCCGTCGGTACCGTCACCCAGAGTCCCCGAGACATCTACTCCAAGGAAGTTGCCTGAGAAGATGTGGCCGCCCTCGTCGTCAACAAAGAGGTCGTGCGCCTGGTTGATAGTGATTGACAACCAGTCCTGTTATGACTGAGTAGTCGCCCGAAGCCTCAGTAAACGACAGGCCAACAGTGCCGAAAGCCGTTTGCGAGCCCTCGATCTCGATGCGCAGAATCGCGTCGTCACCCTCATTCAGGTGTTTCGTATTGGGACTGGCGCCGGATTGGGTATAACCGTCAATATCCAGAGCCACGTTAATCGAGGGCAATCCTGCCAGCGGCTGAATCCGCCACCAACTGTGCGGGTAATCAGGATCGATGTCGCCGATGGACGAATCATTCGCCACCGGGAGCGTAGTCACGCCGATATGGGCCAGGTCGTTCGTCACGTGGTTGGGAATGCCGTCGTCCTTGTAATAAACATGACCGGGATCGTTGTCCGGGATGTCGAACTTGACCGTGCCATACCCGCAAATGTCGTTGAGCGCGTTCGCTTCTTCGATCGCCGCGCGCAGCGTGCAGACGCCGTTTCCGCTAGCGGTCTCACAGATGTTGTCGCCGGGATTAGCGTCGCTGCCGTCGCCGGTGCTGTTAACCACGAATTCGGTTGGGCAGGCAATAATCGCCGTCGAAGTTGTATTGCTTGCGTGCGGTGAACCTGGATCATTCGTTGCCGACGCCGAGGCGGTATTCTGCACCGTGGCAGGCGCCGAGCCCGCTGTTACCACGATCTCCACCGTTTCACTGCCGCCCGCAGGAATATCCGGCAGACCCGTGCAGGTCACGGTGCCGGCGGACTCTGAACACTCAGGCGTCGGCGAAACCGAAACAAAGGTGACGCCCGCTGGCAGCGTGTCGCTGACTGAGACTCCGGTGGCCGTGGCCGTCGCTGAGGCTGAATTCGAGACCGTAATCGTGTAAGTGAAGTCACTGCCTTCACTCACCGAAGCCGGCGCGGATTTGGTGACTGACAGGTCAGATGAGCCCGCCGCCGCCGTCACCGTAATCACCACATCGTTTCCGGAACCACCGACAGGTAGCGAGATCGTGGCAGTGGCACCGGGAACCAGGAAGTCCGAAATTGTCGCCGCTTCCGGCAGACCATTGAAGGTGCCGGTGATCGGGTTGCTGCCGGCGTTGTTTACGATCGTGAACGTCTCGCCAACTGCGGGCGTGTGTGAACCACTCAAAACCAGATCGACGCCGGTGAGATTGACGTCACCCAAAACGTTGAGCTGCGTATACTGCGAATCGACCGTCGTGCCGTCGTTAATGACAATGGACAGATCGCTGCCGAATGAAAGAGTGCTGGCGGTCACGTCTGTGCCTGACTTGGTGGGACGCACAGCGTCGGGCGACGGCCCGGAATCAAGCAGCAGAGTGCCGCCCCCGGTGTTTACCTGACCGCCGCTGATGACGATATCGCAGCCGGCGACGAGCGCCATGTTGGTGCTGGCCGATCGCGTAATGTCGGCGGTGACGGTGATTGATTCGCTGTTGTTGTCGCCGATGTTCAGAGTTCCGCAGGTGATCTGATCAAGCTCTCCGTCGGATAATTCCAGGTCCGCGGTCGTATCGGTTGTCGAACCCAGGTCGATGAAAATATCCGGGGTCCTGGGACGGAGGGAAACCGAATTTGCGCCCGCGTTGATTCTCGCTGAGTTGGTGTTCCTGATGTGAATCCGGTCGGCATTGATGACGATGTTTCCGGTGCCGGTGGTTCGTAGCGAGCCCATGCCAGGCGTACCAACGGGCGCGAGGTCGAATCCGGCGTTGTCGGCGCCATTTCCGCCGGTTCCGGTGATCGTGATAGTGCCGTTAAAGGCGGTCACCGCGCCACCGCTCCGCACGTTTACGCCATGCATTGGCGCGTCGGGTCCGTACTGTCTGCGCCGTTGCCGGTAATACTGATTGCGCCCGCGCCGGTTGCAGTTACTGCTCCACGAATCGAAACGCCGAGACAAGCATTGCCGCCAGCAGCTCCAGTCCCATCGAAGGTTATCGAGCCATCCACGCTCGTGACCTTGCCCGGACCATCGACCCGGACTCCCTCACCTCCGCCATTGCCGCCGTTGCCGGCAGTACCGGTGATAGAAATGTTCCCCGCATTCACACCGGTACCGGTGGAGGTAATGATGCCTCCCGCCGGAGTTGCAGTTTGGTCAGGGACCACGGCCACGCCAATGGAATTAGCTGTGCCAGCATTGCCGCCGGAGCATGTTCCGCCGGTCCCGATGATGGTGAGCGCCCCGGCGCCGCCTGTTGAATCTTGCCTCCCTGCACGGAGACGCCGTACGAGCCGGTGTCGTTCGTTGCTCCGCCGGTTCCCTTTGATCGTAATCGCCGCACCGGTTGAGCTGATTTCGGAATTGAGGAGGTAGACATAGACGCCATAGAGCTCACTGCCGACAGCCGCCCCGCCGGTACGGTTGCCGCCGGTTCCCTCCACGTTGATCGTGCCGGTGCCGGTCGAAAGAATCTTGCCTGCGCTCCACGATGACTCCGTACATGGCGTCGAACGCGCCTTCCCCGCCCCGGCCCTTAATCGAGATGTTCCCCGCGCCAATGGATTGGATAATGCCGCCATTTACGTCGACGCCGTTGTGGTCGGTAGCGGTTGAAGGATCCTGCTGATTAGCTTCGATCGTCAGCTCTCCGTTCTCGACCTGGAGGTTGCCGCCGCTGTTTACAGTTACGTCTTCGCTGGCCTGGATATCAATCTTGCCGGTGCCTGAGACAATCAACTGGCCATTCACGAAGACGTTATCGATACCCGGCGTCGGATCATCGTCCTGCAGGTTGACATCCAGACTGGCTCCCGTGGCGAACGTAGTGTTGCCGGTGAAGCCGACCGTGTCAGTTCCCTGGTTGCCGTTGATCGTCAGGCTCGGATAGTTAGCATCAAGCGCGCCCACGTTAATTGAATCGTTATCGGCGCCGCCGTTGATCGTTACCGAGCCGCTCGGATTTGCGAAGTCGGTCAGCTCGAACGTTCCGGTGCTGGCCAGCCTTGAGTTGCCTCCGCCGAGGCCGCTCAACGTGGCCACATTCCCACCGGTGGGCAGATTGAAGATGACATGAGTCGCGGCACCGCTGTTCGAAATCGGCTCAAGCCCGGTGTAAGTAACCGTGCCGAAATTCTGCATCACGATGCTGCCATCATTGGCGTTCGTGTAGTTGTAAGTGACCGTACCCTGGCTGCCGCCGGTGATTGAAAGCTTGTCCCCGTCGTCTGCGCGCCGCCGTCGTAACTCAATCCGCCGTCCGGAATGCAGTCCCCTCCCGACAGGTCAACTGTCAGCGAGTCATTGCCGCCCAGCGTGTTCACCTGGATGCTACCGGTAATCGATGCGAATGGCACCTCGCAAGTATTCGCGTTTATGGTCGTAGCGCCCGCCCCACAATTCAACGTGTGATTTGGATCCGTGAGGCGCACGTTCGACCCATTCAGCGAGATCGTCAGCGTGTCGTCGGTATCGTCACCGTTCACGTCGCTGATCACCAGATTTCCGCTCGATAGGGACACGTCGGTGGTCCCCGGCACTGCGCTCGGCTCCGCCAGCGTCCATGAACTGAACGAGTTCACGCCGGTCACCGTTGCGGTATGGTTGCCCGTGTTGACGGATTGGTTCGGGGGCTGGCTAAGGCTGCCGTTGAATTTGAAGACGACGTAGCTCGCTTCATTGCCGATCACGTCACCCGCCGCCGGCGCACCGCCGCGATAATGGAAAGTGAGATCGGTCGTGATGCCGGTTCCGGACAGGGTCCAGTATCGCTGCAACTTGTTGGCCCCGGTGATTGACGAGAGGCCCGGCTCTTTGGCCTGGACGGTCAGACTACCTGCGCCGTTGGTGTTCTTAGCGTCAAGTGGTGAATAAGCGGCCGTTCCACCCACGTCGAACGTGAAGTCCACCGGACCCGGTCCCGTAAAGATTCGCTGCTCGTTGCCGACAATGTAACCAGGCGCGCCGGCGTTCGGCGTGATGCTGCCGTTGACGTTGAGTACGGCGTTCGGATTGAGGAAGTTGTTCTGAATGATGCGGCCCAGCGATAGATTTGTACCGCTCGCCACGGTGGCGTCGCTTCCGAACAAGATCGATCGAGAGTTGCCGCTGTTGTCGAACGTGATCCCGGTCCCATTACCGATCTGTATTCCGCCTGAGCCAGAGGTCAGGCTCACGTTGGCAATTGTCGCCGGCGCGCCAATGCCTGTTCCGGTGCTCCTGATATTTCCAAAAATCAGAATGCTGCCCGCGCCGGACCCGGTAAACGTCAGAGACGAATCCTGACTCGCCGTGTTGTTGACCGTCAGGTTGTCGAAGCGGAAGGTCCCTGTTCCGCTATCAGTGGCGTCGACTTCAGTGGACGCGTTGCCGATTTCCAGATTGGCATAGGTGCGGCCGCTCGCTTCAAAACCCGTTGCGGTGTAGAAGCGCGCCAAACTGCCGGGGTTGAAGACGACGACGTTATGCGAAGAGTCGCCGAACGGGCTGTTGCCTGAGAAATGGGTGTAGATCGAGTCGGTATTAAAGATGACTGAGCCGTTCGCGCCATCGCCCGGCGAACCCGTGCCGAATGGATTGCCCGTGTAACCGGCGAGGACTGTGCAATTCGTCGCGCTGGGGAAAGTGATGGCATTTGCGTCCTCGGCAATCAGCTTGTTGCCGGTCCCTTCAAAGCTCAGCAGGTTGTCGATATTGCCGGTAGCACCCGTAGCCAGAGAGACGGTCAGCGTGTTGCTGCCGGATAACTTCACCTGCGACGATCCGGCCACGTCGAAATCGAAAACCGCGCTGCCCTCGCCCGCAATTGTCGGAGTATTCGCCGCGGAGGTGAGACAGCGTGGCCGCGGTGCCGTTGATAAAGCGGAAGCGGCCAATCGTTTCAGTCGGAATATCGGTGATCTGTGTCGTGGGCGTCGTAGCCCCATCGACCACCAGGACGTCAGCCGCGTTTGGTGGTCGCGCGCGTCGGAGTCCAATTGATCGCCGTAGTGTATTTCGAATCAGTCCCCGGCACTGGCGGGTTCCAGGTGTAAAGCGTGCCTCCGGTGCAGGTCGCCGGCGTGAAGATCCAATTCAAGCCGTTGCCGCCATCGTCCGCTCCGTTCTCGACGTGAATCAGAGCAATGCCGCCCTGGTTCGAGACGTGCACGTCCTTTATCACAAATGTGCCCAGGCCCGACCAGGCCCGCGAGGCCCCGCTCGAACCGATCGAAACGTCCTGCGTCTCGCCACAGACTACGGTGCCGCCATTAATATTGATCGTGCCGCTGTTCGCGACGCCGCCCGACAGCGTAATGTCGCCAGTCCCGATGTCTTTCCAGGTCGCGCCGCCGCTAATCGTGATTGCGCCGCTGGCGAGGTTGAGAGGACGCGCCTTGATCAAAGATTCCGCTGGTCACATTCAACGCTGTATCGCTGATGCTTTGCGCAAGCGAGACAGTATTGTTTCCTGACGCGCCGGTGTTGCTAATCGCGAGGGTCGCGAATGCGCTCGGGTTTGAGCCGCCGATCGTTTGATTGCTGGCGCCGTCGAAGGTGACTTTGAAACCGTTGTTATTAAATGTTCCGTTGTTCGTCCAATTGCCGCTGACCGTGATGTCGGCCGCCAGATTCAACGTTCCGCCGACATCAATGAGCACGTCCCATAATCGCTGTGACTCGAGTAGATGCCAGTCAGTACTTCCAGCGTCCCGGTCACCACCTGGTTCGCGCTGTTGGTGACCGTGTTATTGCCTACAGATCCGGTGTTGGCGATCTTGGAGGTTTAGGACCGAAGCCGGCAGTCCATCGCCGACGACTTGATTGTCTGCGCCGGTATAAATAAAGCTCGCGCCACTATTGAAAGTGCGGCTGGTCGTGCGAATGTTTCCGCAACTGGCACCCGTGCCGCACGCTGCCGCAGTGATGCCATTCAAGTCGCCGACGCTAAGAGTCCCACCGGGAGCCAGGACGAAACTGCCGCCGCCAGACACCGTGACCGTGCCACGGGTCAGCGTACCGCCGTTGTTGATAGTCAACGTGCCGGTAATGATGACGTCTCCAGTC
>ERZ1370068.1757-contig-11691_pt1 | contig 27757 bp, 44 predicted proteins | sample MGYA00561227_ERZ1370068 | MGnify/ENA primary metagenome ERZ1370068 (study PRJEB38410, sample SAMEA6850437) | metagenome | study: Metagenomic assessment of the ecological functions of the soil: analysis of the soil microbiota associated with the...
GACCACGGCCAGACGATCGCCGGCTTCCGGCGGGCCGTTGAAGCCGAGCACTTCCACCGGCACGGACGGTCCGGCCTCGTCGATGGTGTCGCCCTGATCCGAAATCAGGGCGCGGACGCGGCCCATTTCGGCGCCGGCCACGATGATGTCGCCGACGCGCAGCGTTCCGCGCTGCACCAGCACGGTGCGCGACCGGGCCGCGGCCGCGGTCGAGCTTGGCTTCGATCACGGTGCCTTCGGCGGGACGTTCCGCATTGGTCTTGAGATCGAGCAATTCGGCCTGCAGCGCGATCATCTCCAGCAGCTTGTCGAGATTGGTCTTGTTCTTGGCGGACACCTCGACGTCGACGACGTCGCCGCCGAACGACTCGACCTGAACCTCGTGCTGCAGCAGTTCGGTGCGCACGCGCTCCGGCTTGGCGTCGGGCTTGTCGATCTTGTTGATCGCCACGATCATCGGAACCTTCGCCGCCTTGGCGTGGTTGATCGCCTCGATCGTCTGCGGCATGACGCCGTCATCGGCCGCGACCACCAGGATCACGATATCGGTGACCTTGGCGCCGCGCGCGCATCGCGGTGAACGCGGCGTGGCCGGGCGTGTCGATGAAGGTGATCTTCTTGCCGCTCTCCGGCGAGGTCACCTGATAGGCGCCGATATGCTGGGTGATGCCGCCGGCTTCGCCGGAGACCACGTTGGCGTGGCGCAGCGCGTCGAGCAGCGAGGTCTTGCCGTGGTCGACATGGCCCATCACGGTCACGACCGGCGAGCGCGGCTCGGTGTCGGTGGAATCGTCGACGATGTCGAACAGGCCCTCTTCGACGTCGGACGCGGCCACGCGCTTGACGGTGTGGCCCATTTCCTCGGCGATCAGCTGCGCGGTGTCGGCGTCGATCACGTCGGTGATCTTGTGCATCGCGCCCTGCTTCATCAGCAGGCGGATGACGTCGACCGCGCGTTCCGACATGCGGTTGGCGAGTTCCTGGATGTTGATGGCTTCCGGGATCACCACTTCGCGGATCGAGCTTTTCCTTCGGCTCGTTGGCGGCGTGTCCCTTCAGGCGCTGGGTGCGGCGGCGGAACGAGGCGATCGAGCGCTCGCGCACGTCGTCGGCGTTGAGCGCGGTGACCAGCGTCAGGCGGCCGCGTTCCTTCTGCGGGCCCGGCTTGTGGGTGGTCTTGGGCGGCAGCCGCGGGGCGCATGACGCCGCCGGGGCCGCGACGGATCTGGCGCGGACCTTCATCCTCGTCGGAGCCGTCGGCGGCGACGCCGGGCGCGCGCGCGGGCGGCACGGCGGCGGCGCCGGACGGGCCGCGGGGCGCGCGGTGGTGGCGGGTGCGGCGCGTCGCTGCGGTCTTGGCTTCGGCTTCGCCAAAGCGCTTCTTGGCTTCGAGCTCGGCCTTGCGCTTGGCTTCCTCTTCCTGGCGGTGACGTTCTTCCTCGGCCTTGCGGCGCGCTTCGGCGGCCTCGCGTTCGGCCTGCTCGATGCCTTCGCGTGCTGCTGCGGCGCTTGGCTTCTTCTTCGGCGAGCCGGCGTTCCTCGATATCGCGGACCTTGGCGTCGGCCAGCGCGCTGGCGCGCGCGGAACGTTCATCCTCGGTCAGCGTGCGCAACACCACGCCGGAACCGGCGCGCGGCGCGGCCGGCGTCGCGGGAGCGGGCGGTCGGCGCCTTGGCGGCGACCGGCGCCGGCTTGGCGGCGACCGGCTCGGGCGCATGTGTTTCGCGCGGGCGCGTCGCCGCCGACGCGGCGCTTGCCGCGCTTTTCGACCACGACCTGCTTGGTTCGGCCATGGCTGAAGCTCTGGCGTACGGTGCCCGTCTCGACGCGCGGCTTGAGCGTCAAGGTCTTGGTCGGGACACTCAAAGTCTTGTCGCCAGGCGTTTTGGTATCAACCATTCAGCAGTCCTAATCTCGTTACGTTGTGCGTATCCGCACAGTCATTGAAGCAAGTCTTCGAGTACGTCTTGGAAGCACGTCTTGTTAGTCAGAATTTCTGGCCGCTACCGGCGGTCTTGTCGTCATCGGCCATCCGGTATCGGACCAGGATCTGGCAGCGCGACAGGAACGTCTTGCTCGCCGGGCCCGCGAGCAGGGCAGCATGTATCACATTTGACCGGCCCAGTGCCAAATCCAATTCTGCCGATGTCAGAACATTGACGATCGGAAATTCCGTCGCGATTCACCAGTATTTCCGCGCTTTTGCCTGACGATCGCGTCCAATTTGCGGATTCCGTCGGCCGCGCCGTCGGAAGCGTGGATCAGGGCTTGCGGCCTGCCCCTGCGCGAGCGGCGCCCTCGACCTTGCTGAAACCGGAGACGACCTGGCCGGCCTTGGCGGCCATGGCCAGCGCCTCGGTCGCACTGCGAACCAGCAAAGCCTCGGTATCGGCGGGAAGGGTCGGCGCGAGCGCGGATTTCGCGCTTGAAACCCTTGCTAAACTGGTTACGCCGCACCGCTTCCGCAACGGTCCGGCGCGAGGCCGAAACCCACAGGCCGCGGCCGGGAAGCTTGCGCTTCAGATCCGGGACCACCTCGCCCTGGGGCGAGACCACGAACCGGATCAGTTCGCCGATCGGGCGCACCTCGCGGGTGACCGCGCACATCCGCATCGTCGCGGACCTGTCGGTCCGCGGTCCGTTGTCGAGATCGGGGTCAGCCAAAGCGAGCATGCGCTGCGTTATCTCCTGTCATCTGCGCGAGTTCGTGGCGCAAAACCGGTATCCACTTTTGCGGAACACGCGCGTTACGCCGTCTGGTCTTCGGAGGCCTCGGCCGCCTCGGACTGCTTGGCGAGGTCGGCCTCGGTGATCCAGCCGGCAATGACGCGCGCCTGCATGATCATGCTCTCGGCATCGTCGCGCGAGATTTCGTTGGCGTCGAGAATGCCGGGATGCTTGGTCGGCTCGCCGCCTTCCTTGCGCTCGGTCCAGCCGACCAGATCGTCGGTGGCGCAACCGGCCAGATCCTCGACGGTCTTGATGTCGTTCTCGCCGAACTTGACCAGCATCTTCGAGGTCACGCCGGGCACCGCCTTCAAAGCGTCATCCACACCGAGTTCCTTGCGTTTGTTTTCCAGCTCGGTTTCGAGCTGTTCCAGATATTCTTTGGCCCGGCTCTGCAGCTCGTTGGCGGTTTCCTCGTCGAAGCCTTCGATGCCGGCCAGTTCCTTGACGTCGACCAGCGCGAGTTCCTCGACCGAGGTGAAGCCTTCCGACGCCAGCAACTGGCCGACCACTTCGTCGACGTTCGAGCGCTTCCATGAACACCCGGGTCGAGTTCTCGAAATCGGCCTGGCGGCGCTCGGATTCTTCCTGCTCGGTGAGGATGTCGATATCCCAGCCGGTCAGCTGCGAGGCGAGGCGCACGTTCTGGCCGCGGCGGCCGATCGCCAGCGACAGCTGGTTGTTGGTGTCGGGCACCACGACCTCGATCCGCTCGCGGTCTTCGTCGATCACGACCTTGGCGACTTCGGCGGGCGCCAGCGCGTTGACGACGAAGGTCGCGATATCGGGCGACCACGGAATGATGTCGATCTTCTCGCCCTGCAATTCGTTGACCACCGCCTGCACGCGCGAGCCGCGCATGCCGACGCAGGCGCCGACCGGATCGACCGAGGAATCCCGGGAAATCACGCCGATTTTCGCGCGCGAGCCGGGATCGCGGGCCACCGCCTTGATCTCGACGATGCCGTCATAGATTTCCGGCACTTCCTGCGCGAACAGTTTCGCCATGAACTGCGGATGGGTGCGGGACAGGAAGATCTGCGGCCCGCGGGTTTCGCGGCGGACGTCGAAAATATAGGCGCGGACGCGGTCGCCGTTGCGGAACACCTCGCGCGGCAGCATCTCGTCGCGGCGCACGATGGCTTCGCCGCGGCCGAGATCGACGATCACGCTGCCATATTCGACGCGCTTGACGATGCCGTTGACGATGTCGCCGATGCGGTCCTTGAATTCCTGATACTGCCGGTCGCGCTCGGCCTCGCGCACCTTCTGCACGATCACCTGCTTGGCGGATTGCGCGGCGATGCGGCCATATTCCAGCGGCGGCAGCGTGTCGGCGATGGTGTCGCCGACCTGGGCGCCCGGATTGGCGCGCTGCGCATCCGCCAGCGAAATCTGGTTCGACGAGTTCTCGACCACGTCGACCACCAGCATGTGGCGCGACAGCCGCAGCTCGCCCTTCTTGGCGTCGATCTCGGCGTGAACGTCGGTCTCGCTGCCGTAGCGGGCGCGGGCCGCCTTGGCGATGGCGTCTTCCATCGCCGCGATCACGATGCCGCGGTCGATCGACTTTTCGCGGGCAACCGCGTCTGCGATCTGCAGCAGTTCGAGTTTGTTGGCGCTGACAGCTGCCATGGCTCAGTCTCCTTCGGTGGGATCGAATTCGCCGCCGGGCAATCCTTGCTGCGGCGAGGCGATGTTTCTTGGTATTCTTCGGTAACGGCTTCTTGCCGCGGTTTCGGCTTCGGTTTGTTGCTCTTGGCCGGATCGCTCTTCTTGGCGTGCGGCGGAGGCGGCGGTTCAAGCCCGAGATTCTGGCGCAGCTCGCGCTCGGCGGCCTTGCCGCGCCGCATCGATTCCGCGATCAGCTCGTCGGTCAGAACCAGCCGTGCATCGGCGATGTCTTCCATCACCAGCAGCACGTCGGCATCTTCGTCCGCGCGCGTGTCATCGCGATGAAGCCGCATCGCATCGCCCTCGACGCCCTGCAAGCGTGCCGCGGAAACGCTTGCGGCCCTGATGGGCGACCGCCATCTCGATCTTGACGAGATGACCGGCATAGCGTTCGAAATCCGAACGGCGCACCAGCGGGCGATCGATGCCCGGCGATGAAATCTCCAGCCGATAGGCCCGGTCGATCGGATCGGCGACGTCGAGCACCGGCGACAGCGCCCGCGAGATCGCCTCGCAATCCTCGATCTGCATCGTGCCGTCGGGCCGTTCCGCCATGATCTGGACGGTGCAGCCGGCCTCGCCGGATATCTTGATCCGCACCAGCCGGTAGCCCATGCCCTGCAACACCGGGCCGGCCACCGCCGACACCCGCGCGGCCACGCCCGGCTCGACCACGAGACGCGGCTCGGCGAGCAGGTCGATATCCACGGAACCAGCAGTTGGATCGGTCATGTCCAGGGTCAAAAGCGTCTTTACTTACATGGGGTTAGGCCGGGCCTTAACCGCGATCCGGCCGGTTCCCTGAATCGCGCCTTGACGCCCTTCTGGGCCGGGCTCGTTCAGGTAATAAAAAGAGCGGGTCCCGGGGGCCCACTCTCAATACGCGATCGTATGAGAACCATAAGTTGCCGGCGGATATAGCGGTTTTTCGGCAATCCGGCAAGGCCCGCGAGCCCGTTCAGGCAGATTTTGAGTCACGCTCCGAGGCCGCTGAAACCTAACCCTTCATTCACGAAGGCCGCCTAGATTGCCGAAAACCCGCCAATACGGCCGGTTTGGGAAGGCTTTATGACGCCAGCGACAGCGCTGATCCCGGGACTCGACGAAATCGTCAGGGCTGGCGACCCCAAGCGCCGCGCCGATGCCGCGCGCCGCATCAGCGAGCTGTTCCTGCAGGGCGCCGCCGAATTTCCGCCCCGATCACGTCGATCTGTTCGACGGCGTCCTGACCAGCCTCGTCCCGCATGCCGAACTCGACGCGCGCGCCGATCTGGCCGAGCGGCTGTCGCTGCTGGCCAACGCGCCGCGCGGCCTGGTCGGACAGCTCGCCCATGAGGACGAAATTGCGATCGCGGGTCCGCTGCTGCGCCGCTCTCCCGTGCATCGACGAAAGATACTGGTCGAAATCGCCAGCGTGAAGGGCCAGGGCCATCTGCTGGCGATGGCGGAACGGCCGAGCGCTCTCGCCCGATCTCACCGACGTCATCGTAGCGCCGCGGCGACCGCGACGTCGTCAGGCGCGCCGCCGGCAATGCCGGCGCGGCCTTTTCGACCGACGGCTATTCGACGCTGATCAAGCGCGCCGGCCAGGACGGCGTGCTGACGATCAAGCTCGGCCAGCGTGACGATCTTTCGTCCGATCAATTGAAGGAGCTTCTGGCCGGCTCCATCGATGTCATCCGCCGCCGCCTGTTCCAGGTCGTCAAGCCCGAGCGGCAGACCGTGATCAAGCAGGCGATGAGCGCGATAACCGGTGCGACCGAGCGGGCCGAGAGACGCGACTTTGCGCCGGCGCAGCGCACGGTGCTGGCGTTGCACCGCGACGGCGCGCTCGGCGAAGGCGCATTGCTCAACTTTGCCAAGGCTTTCAAATACGAGGAGTCGGTCGCCGCGCTTTCGGCGATGAGCGGCGTGAAGATCGAAACCCTCGATCGCCTGATCAGCGGCGACCGCTACGATCCGATCCTGATCGCCGGCAAGACAGTCGGCCTCGAATGGGCGACCGTGCGCGCGCTGATCATGCTTCGGCTCGGTCCGAACCGGACCGCTTCGCCCGCCGATATCGAAAGCGCGCGCGTGAACTTACGCGCGCCTGATGCCCTCGACCGCCGAGCGCGTCGTCGGCTTCTGGAAGACCCGCCCGCAGGTCTGAGTTTGGAGACGTCATTGCGACCCGTTGGCTCCTCGCAATGAGTTAGCCTGACTCGCTGTGAACCGCAAATACGCCGCCACGCGGCCCTCGCGCTCGGCCTTGCGGCCGTAGCGCGTCATCGTGTAGTCCGGGCCATGGCTACGCTGCCAGTCGCGGCGCGCTCGGCGGTCCAGAAAAAATCCGGCGAGCGCATCAGATGCGCCAGCGTCCAGGCGCAGTAATCGTCGATGTCGCTGACGAAGCGAAACTCGCCGTCCGGCTTGAGGATGCGCGCCATCGCGGCAACCGTCTGCGTCCTGCACGAAGCGGCGCTTCCAGTGCCGCCGCTTCGGCCACGGATCGGGATGGATCAGGTCGAGCCGCGCGCATCGATCGCGGCGGCGCCCAGCTCAGCAGTTCCGCGGCGTCGCCGGCGAACAGGCGGATGTTGCCGATATTGTGGGCTTCGATCTGCGTCAGGATTTTCGCCATGCCGTTGACATAGGGCTCGCAGCCGATGAAGCCGGTATCGGGAAAGGCGCAGCGCTTCCGCGATCAGATGCTCGCCGCCGCCAAATCCGATTTCGAGCCTGACATCGCTGAGTCCGCCCTCGAAGAGGTCGGCGAGAGCTGGCCGGCGCGGGACATTCGATATCGAGCGCCAGACGCGGCAGCAGGTTTTCGATCAGGTCGGCCTGGTGCGAAGCGCAGCTTGTGGCCCCTTGCGGCGGCCGAAGAACGAGCCGCTGCGCGTGCGCGGCCGCGCCGTCGTCGGGCGACGCGTCGCGATCGTCGGTGGCGCGGATCGCGGCGCCATCATCGCAGCGTCTGGTACAGCCGATGCAGCAGCCGCGCCCGCGGCTCGATCGAGGAGATGTACATCTGCTCGTAGTGGGTATGCGCGCCCTTGCCGTCGACGCCGAGGCCATCGAGCGTCGCGGTATGCGGCGCGGTGAAATTGCCGTCGGAGCCGCCGCCGGTCGACGGTATCGACCAGATCGAAGCCGATCTCGGCCGCGAGCGTCCTGGCGTGTTCGTACAAGCGCGGCGCACCGGCATTGCTCTTCTCGTAGGGCGGACGGTTCAACTCGCCGACCACCTTGACGCTGACACCGTCGGTGCTGCGATTTGCAGGTCGAGGATTTTCGGCACCAGCTCGTCGGCATCGGCAATGCGTCGGCACGCGCATGTCGACCTCGGCATAGGCCTCCTCGGCGATCACGTTCGGCTTGGTGCCGCCTCTGACGACGCCGACATTGACGGTGACGCCGCGCTTGAGATCGTTCATCGCTTCCAGCGTCTGGATGATGTTGCCGAGTTCGCGGATGGCGCTGCGGCCGTCCTCGGGACGCGAGCCGGCATGCGGAAGGCACGCCCTTGATGAAGATCTCGAAGCGCGCGACGCCCTTGCGCCCGGTGACGATCCTGCCGCCGTCGCGGGCCGGCTCGGTCACCAGCACATATTTCGCTTTGCGTCCCTCGGCCTCGATCAGCGCCCGCGAGGTCGGGCTGCCGATCTCTTCGTCGGAGACGTAGAGCTGGGTCACGCCAAGCGGCGAACGCGCGCCATTGGCGCAGATCTGCCGGAATGCGTGGTAGGCGAGATAGGCGCCGCCCTTCATGTCGTAGATGCCGGGCCCGAAAGCGCTGTCGCCCTCGATCTTGAACGGCAGCCGTTCGATGAAGCCGATCGGATGAACGGTATCGAGATGGCTCAGCACCAGGATTCCCGGCGCGTCCTGTCCCCATGACGAGCGCGCGACGAGATGATCGCCGCATCCGTCTTGTCCGGCGATCCGCTCGACGGTGGCCGGCAGGCCGCGATAGCCCTCGGCGACGAGGTCGGCGAGCTTGTTGACCTGTTCGGGCGCTTCGGTCGGCGTCTCGATCTCGACCCAACGGCGGATGCCCTCGAGGATTTTGGCGGAGTCGAAGGCGTGGGCGGTTGTTGCTGTCATTGGCGCATCTTTGTCTCTAGAAATAATCCGCCCAATGTCATGCGCTCACGCCAGCGAGCGCGCGTCAATCGGCACGGTTCGGCGGGATGACGAACAGATCAGCGCTTGTCGAGGCCCTTCGCGGCGCGGCGATCTGCTCGACCAGTTCGACGATACTGCGGCGAAGCTTGGCATCGGTGATGCGCGTGAACGCGCGCGTCAGCGCCAGGCCTTCGGAGGTCGCGAGAAAATCGGAAACATAGGCGGGCGAAGAGCCTTCGCTGAAGCCCTCGGCGCTGGCCGAGCCGCTCGGGCCGCCATCGAACAGGAAGGATACCGGCACCTGCAATATTTCGGAGATCTGCTGCAGGCGGCTGGCGCCGACCCGGTTGGTGCCCTTTTCGTATTTCTGCACCTGCTGGAAGGTGAGGCCCAATGCTTCGCCCAGCTTTTCCTGGCTCATGCCCAGCATGATGCGCGCGCATGCGGACGCGACTGCCGACATATTTGTCAACAGGGTTGGGCGCTTTGGTGGACATCTCGAAACACTCCTGGCGATTACGCGCCGGGGATGAGGCAGGACGGAACCGGAGTATGCCTCAGGCGCCGGTACCGTCAAATCCTGCTCGGAGGATCGGGTACAACTGCGGACAATTTGAGCAAAGAACGTGACTGGATCTCGTTTTTGGTTGCGGCGCGGTAGAATGCGAAGTGCACGGTCGATCTGTCAACTGGCGGAATCGCGCATGCTGAACAGATTTTCCCGAATGCCGGCCGTCGATAGGAATGTATGCAAGCTCAGGCGTTTCGCCTTCGCAAAGCGCCGCCGGATTACGAGCAACAACGCGGCGGACACATGATCACGGCCGCTGGAATATCGCCAATGCGCGCATAAACCGTGGGCGGCATGGCGGCCGGCAGATTGGCATCCAGTACGCCTTCGATGCCGAGACCGAGCCGTGCGACAATGCGTCCCGACAGGATCGATGACGGCTGAAATGCCGGTGTTGGCTGCGCGAACCATAGGCAGGCCTTCTTCGATGGCGCGCAGCCGCGCCTGCTGCAGATGCTGGTAGGGGCCGGTCGAAATTCCAAACCAGCCGTCATTGGTCAGGTTGATGATCCAGCCCGGGCGATCGTCGCGGCGCCGCAACATCGCCGGGAAAAATCGCCTCGTAGCAAATCAGGGGCAGCGCGCCGCGGCGCGTCCGGTATGTCCATGGCGCGGCGCGCGCGTGCCCGGAATGAATCCGCCCTGGACGCTGCGTCAGCTGCACGAATCCGAGCTTTTCCATCAGCTCCTGGAACGGCAGATATTCGCCGAACGGCACCAGATGCAGCTTGTCGTAGACCTGACAGCACGCTGCCGTCATGGTCGATGACATAGATCGAATTATAGGCGCGCGTGATGCGGACGCCGGGCGGCAGATCGGGCGCGCGCACCGAGCCCGATGATCAGCACGGTGCCCTTGGGCAGGAGATCGGCGATCTGCGCCATCGCGTCGGCTTCGCGGGTCAGGAAGAACGGAAACGCCGATTCCGGCCAGATCAGGATGTTGCGCGTCGCGCACGCCGGTCGATTGCGGCCCGGAGGCGCGGTCGGACAGCGTCAGGTATTTCTGCATCACCTCCGCCTTGGCGGCGTAGTTGAATTTGACGTCCTGCTGCAGGTTGGGCTGCATGATGCGCAGCTTGACACTTGGTGATGTCACCGTCGGCTGCAGCGACAGCCGGACGCGTGCCGAAACACAGCCATGGCGGCGAGCAGCAGCAGCGCCGCCACCGGCGCGAGCCAGGGTTTTCGTCCGCGCGAGCTTCCGTCGATCAGCACGGCCGGGCTGGCGAAGATCGCCACGCTAAGAAACGTCATGCCCCATAGCCCGATCAGCGAGGCAGTCTGTGCCAGCGCCAGCGGCTCCGGTCAGCGCGTAGCCGAACGCATTCCATGGAAATCCCGTCAGAGCAGATGGCCGCGCAGCCACTCGTGTGGTCGTCAGGCTGATCGCGAGCGCCAGCACGCGCGACGCATCGCGTGGTCCAGAACAGGCGCGCCAGCGCGAAGCCGAGCGCGCGGTGAACAGCGCGAGATAGGCGGGCAGGCCCAGCACCGCGAACGGCATCAGCCAGGCAAAGGTCGGCGCATCGACCAGGAAGGCGTAGCCGATCCAGTAAAGTCCCGACCACGAAATAGCCGAGCCCGAACCAGAAGCCCGACATCGCCGCCGCCGGCACGCCGCGCCATCGTCCGGCGCCGGCGCCGTCGATCAGCCAGACCGCGACCGGAAAGGTCAGGAACAGCACCGGCCATGCATTGAACGGCGCCATCGCAAGCGCCGACAGCGCGCCGGCCACCAGCGCGATGGCGCGCGCGCTTCCATCCCCAGGCCAGGATGATCGCAAGACCGGCCGCTGCGGAGTTTGCTGGCTGGGATTCACTGCGAGCCGGCTCCATCGCCGGACGATGGCGGCGCATTGTCGTTGGCCTGCGGCGTGCTGGGATCGGGCGTCGGCCTCGCGGCGGCGGCTCTCGCGCTGGGTGCGCGGCGCGGGTCGCTCCTTGCGGACGGCGATGCGCAGCCGCTTCACCCGCCGCGGATCGGCGTCGAGCACCTCGATCTCGAAATTGCCGGGGCCCGAAATCACTTCGCCGCGCACCGGCAGGCGGCCGACCTGCGACACCAGATAGCCGCCAAGCGTCGCTACCTCTTCGCCGGCTTCGCCGGTGATGAAATCCTCGCCGATCACCGAGCGGGCATCGTCGAGGCTGGCGCGGGCATCCGCGATGAATGAATTGTCCGCCTGGCGCACGATCGCCGGCGGCTCGTCGCTGTCGTGCTCGTCGTCGATTTCGCCGACGATCTGTTCGACGATGTCCTCGATCGACACCAGCCCGTCGGTGCCGCCATATTCGTCGACCACCAGCGCCAAATGGATGCGCGAGGCCTGCATCTGCGCCAACAGGTCGATCGCCCGCATCGACGGCGGCACGTAGAGCAGCTTGCGGATGATGTTGGCTTCGCTGAGCGGCAGCGCCAGGTCGACGGCGCGCAGATCGAGGCCCGGCCGGGAAAGGCTTCTTGCGCCTGCGCCTTGCCGGTGTCGCCGACGCGCGCCTTCGCGGTCATGAACGCCAGCAGGTCGCGGATGTGCACGATGCCTTCGGGATCGTCGAGGGTTTCGTTGTAGACCACGAGCCGCGAATGCGCCGCGCTCTCGAACAGGCTCATCAATTCGCCGAGCGGGATGTCGCGCTTGACCGCGACGATGTCGGCGCGATGCACCATGACGTCGGCGATGCGCCGCTCGTGCAGGCCGAGGATATTGCGCAGCATGGTGCGCTCGATCGCGGAAAAGCCGACCTCGTCCGGCGTCGACGCATCGAGCACGACCTGCAGATCGTCGCGGACCGATCCCGGCTTCCAGCCGAACAGCGTGCGGATGGCGCGGGTCAGCCAGTTGTCGGCGGCCGGACGCAGCACCTCGCCTTCCTGCACCACGGCCGGCAGGTTGCGCGTGTTGCGCGGATTGTCGTGGGTGGGATCGGAGTCCGGCATGTCAGTCCATCCGCTCCCGGTCCGCATAGGGGTCGGGAATGCCGAGCTGCGCGAGAATCTCCCGCTCGAGACTTTCCATGGCTTCGGCGTCGTCGTCCTTCTCGTGATCGTAGCCGATCAGATGCAGGAAGCCGTGCACCGCAAGATGGCTGAGATGATGATCGAACGGCTTTTGCTCGTCGTCGGCCTCTTTGCGCGTCGTCTCGATAGGCGATGGCGATATCGCCGAGCATGCGCGGCGCATCGTCGGGCGTCGCCGAGCCGGTCGGCTGCAGCGCCGGAAACGACAGCACGTTGGTCGGCTTGTCGATGCCGCGCCAGTTGCTGTTCAGCGTGCGGATACCGGTATCGTCGGTCAGCATGACCGCAAGCTCGGCCTCGCCGACATCGGCATCGGCGATCTCGGCCGCCGCGTCGATGGCGCGATGGATCACCGCCTCGGCGTCGGGCTCGGTCCGCCAGCAATCGGCGACGACGAGAACTTCGGTGAGCGGGAAGGGCGGAAGACAATTTCGTTCCAGGGTTTTGCATTCCAGCGTTCGGGTTGCGGCCGGGGAGCCCGCCTGCGGCAGGTCCGCGGCCGAAGGTCTGGCCATCAGGATTTGCCGGTTGCCGGCTTCTGCGGCAATCCCTCATAGGCGGCGACGATCCGCGCCACCAGCTCGTGGCGGATGACGTCTTCGGCGGTGAATTTCACCTGCGAGATGCCCTCGACGCCGTCGAGCAGCCTGACGGCTTCGGCAAGCCCCGAGGTCTGGCCGTTCGGCAGGTCGACCTGCGAGGGATCGCCGGTGATGATCATGCGGCTGTTCTCGCCAAGCCGGGTCAGGAACATCTTCATCTGCATCGAGGTGGTGTTCTGCGCCTCGTCGAGGATGATGACGGCATTGGTCAGCGTGCGGCCGCGCATGAAGGCGAGCGGCGCGATCTCGATTTCGCCGCCCTGCAGCGCGCGCTCGACCACGCGCGCATCCATCAGATCGTACAGCGCGTCGTAGATCGGCCGCAGATAGGGATCGACCTTCTCGCGGAGATCGCCGGGCAGGAAGCCGAGCCGTTCGCCGGCTTCGACCGCAGGCCGCGACAGGATGATGCGGTCGACTTCCTTGCGCTCGAACAATTGCGCGGCATGCGCCACCGCAAGCCAGGTCTTGCCGGTGCCGGCGGGGCCGACGCCGAACACCATCTCGTGGCGCTTCAGCGCGCGGATGTAGGAATCCTGCGCGGCGGTGCGCGCCCGCACCGGGCGCTTGCGCAGATTGATGGTCTCGAACGCGTTCTTGGCGGTCTTGGCGATCGAACTCGAACAGCGAGCCCTGCGCGATCACGGCGCGGATCGCGCCTTCGACATCGCCCTGCGCCAGATCGTGGCCCTGCACCGCCTGCGCATAGAGCGTCTCCAGCACGCGCCGCGCGGCGTCGCAGCCGTCGCGCGATCCGGCGATGGTGATGTGATTGCCGCGCGAATCGACGACGACGCCGAGCCGGCGTTCGACCAGCGCCAGGTTCTGGCCGTAGGGGCCGACCAGCGCGGAAGCGGCGCGGTTGTCGTCGAAGTCGATGACGACCTGCGTTTCGGGCGGAATTTGCATGTCGCGGTCAAATTTGCGGCTGGGAGCCAGCGAAGGTGAATCCGATGCGCTTTTTGGCAAGGGTTCAGGCTCCCGTCGTCATTGGTGAAAGCGTTGATGGGGCAGGCTGCGCGGCAGCGCGAGCGAGTTCGCCGAGCAGGCTGTAGCGCTCGAGGCTTGCGATGGTGACCGGCAGCACTCTGCCCGATGATGTCGGGTGAGGCCATCACATGCGCCGGCTGCAGATAGGCGGTGCGGCCGACGATCTGGCCGGGATTGCGGGCCGCGCGTTCGAACAGCACATCGACGGTGTTGCCAATCATGGCCTTGTTGAAGGCCGATTGCTGGCTGTCGATCAATTCCTGGAGCCGCACCAATCGCTCGTCCATCTCTGCCGCTGACACCGTCTCCCGCATGTCCGCCGCCGGCGTGCCTGGCCGCGGCGAATATTTGAACGAATAAGCGCCAGCGTATCCGATTTGCATGACAAGCGCGAGGGTGGCGGCAAATTCTTCCTCGGTTTCGCCGGGGAAGCCGACGATAAAATCCGATGAAAACGCAATATCTTGGCGGGCGGCGCGAAAACGGTCGATGACGCGGCGGTAATCATCGGCGGTATGCTTGCGGTTCATGGCAGCCAGGATCCGGTCGGAACCGGACTGCACCGGAAGGTGCACGAACGGCATCAGCTCGGGAGGTCGCGATGCGCCTCGATCAGGCTGATCATCGACGTCGCGGGGATGGCTGGTCGAGTAGCGCAGGCGCACGATGCCGGGAATTTCGGCGAGGCGATGCAGCAGCCTGCCGAGCGGCCAGGTCACGCCGTCCGGACCTTCGCCGTGATAGGCGTTGACGTTCTGCCCGATCAGCGTGATCTCGCGCACGCCGTTGTCGGCGAGCCGCATCACATCGTCGATGATCTTTGTGACCGGGCGCGAGACTTCGCGCGCCGCGCGTATAGGGCACCACGCAGAAGGTGCAGAATTTGTCGCAGCCTTCCTGCACGGTGACGAAGGACGAGATGCCGCGCGCGCGGATCGCGTCCGGCTTCGGCGGCGGCAAAAATCCGAACTTGTCCTCGACCGGGAATTCGGTCTCCAGCGCGCGGCCATGGCTTTTCGCGCGCGCCAGCAGCTGCGGCAGATGATGATAGCTCTGCGGACCGACCACGACGTCAACGGTCGGCGCGCGGCGGATGATCTCCGCGCCCTCGGCCTGCGCGACGCAGCCGGCCACCGCGATACGCATCTCGCGGCCCTTGCGCGCGGCCTCGTCCTTGGCGACGCGCAGCCGGCCGAGTTCGGAATAGACTTTCTCGGAGGCCTTCTCGCGGATATGGCAGGTGTTGAGGATCACCAGATCCGCATCCTCGGCGCTGGTCGGTCTCGACAAAGCCCTCGCGGCGCCAGCGTGTCCACCATGCGCTGCGCATCGTAGACGTTCATCTGGCAGCCATAGGACTTGATATGCAGCTTGCGCGGCGGCTTCATGGGACCTGATTGCTGACCTGGAATGGCGCCAATGCGGCGCCCTCGTTCAAGGGGTCAATTATAGGCTAAAAGCGTGGAAAATCCAGCTTTTAGCCTGTCACTCCGGGGCGCGAAGCGAACCTCAGATGCGCAATTGCGCATCGGGGGATCCCTGGATTCCGGTGCTCACGCGGAGTCGCGCGCCCCCGGAATGACGGCAACTATCAGGATTTGTCGTCGTCCAGCGGCACGCAATATAATTCGAGCCGGTGATCGACCAGTTTGTAGCCGAGCTTGCGGGCGATCTCGGCCTGCAGTTTCTCGATCTCCTCGGAGGTGAACTCGATCACCTTGCCGTCGCGCAGGTTGATCAGATGGTCGTGGTGGCTGTCGGGCATCTGCTCGTAGCGCGCCCGGCCCTCGCGGAAATCATGCCGCTCGATGATGCCGGCATCCTCGAACAGTTTCACGGTGCGGTACACGGTCGAGATCGAGATCTTGTCGTCGACCTGCGACGCAGCGCCGGTAAAGTTCCTCGACGTCGGGATGATCGCACGGAATCCGCCAGCACGCGCGCGATGACGCGGCGCTGCTCGGTCATGCGCATGCCGGTGGCGGCGCAGCGTGCCTCGATACCGGTATTCTTGTGCGCAGACGGGGATTTCAGTGCGGGCATGGTCGGGCCTTGGATCTTGGGCCTTAGGTCTCGGGCCTGAGCGCAGATTTCGGAATGTTCTGCCACCGCTGCGCATATTACGACAAGTCGCGCCGCATCAGAAGTGCATTCAATTGCTCCCCGCCGGCCTGCTGATAATAGCGTTCGCGGCGGCCAACGACGCCGAATCCGGCCCATTCATACAGCCGTCGCGCCGGCTGATTGTTTTCTTCGACTTCGAGGAAAATCGAACGCACGCCGCGGCCGGCAAGATGGCCTAAGATGCGTCAGCAGCAGGTTTCGCGACAGGCCGCGGCCGCGCTGGTCGGCGTCGATCGCGATCGACAATATTTCGGCCTCGTCCGCTGCCATGCGCGAGACCGCAAAACCGATCACCTTGCGCCCGAGTCTCAAGCGATGCACCAGCGTGTTGCGCTCGGTCAGCATCGTCTCGAATTCGCCCTCGCCCCAGCCGCGATGAAACGACGCGCCATGCAACTGCGCCAGCCGCGCCGCATCGCGCAGGCTCGCCGGTTCGACCAAAGCCGTGCCGCCGCCCCACCATTCGGACAACCATGCCATCATGATGCTGGTGGCTGCGAAGCGCCGGCCAGCGGATCCTTCGGCGGCTTGGCATCGGGCGCGCGCAGATAATAGGGCCGGGCCGGCGCCGTCTCCGGACTGACCGCGGCGCCGAGCCACGCCACCCAGGTGATATCGGGCGCCGGCTGCGCATCGACCTTTGAAGGCGGCGGCGCATCTGGCAGGCCAGCGCTCGGCCAGAATCCTGGCGGCATTGCCGACCAGATGCGGCGCACCGAAGCGCGCGCTGCCTCGAGCGCTTCGGCGATCGGCGCTACCTTTGGTTTCGACTCAGCGAGCCGCCGTCGCCGCTCACCATCTGAAAATAAACGTGATCATGGCGCGCATCGATGGCGGAGAGGATCGGGTGTTCGCTGTTCTCGCCGACAAAGGGCGCCGCGTAGGCGGTCAGCGTCGTCAATCCCACCACCGGCTTATGCGGCCGCCAGCGCAATGCCGCGGGCGGCGGAAAGGCCGACGCGCAAGCCGGTGAAGCTGCCGGGTCCCGTGGTCACGGCGATGCGATCGAGCGCAGTGAACGCGACGCCGGATGCTTTCATCACGCGCGCGATCAGCGGCATCAGGGCTTCGGCATGGCCGCGCTTCATCGCCTGCGATTCCTGCGCGATGATTTTGCCCGCGTCGGTGTCGAGCACGGCTGCGGCGCAGGCATCGAGCGCGGTATCGATGGCGAGGATCAGCATGAGGGAGACGAATGGCGAGTGGCGAATAGCGAATGGATTGAGCGGTGGCCGACCCTATTCGCCATTCGCCACTCGCCATTCGCCACTCCTCACATCGGCCGGACTTCGACCACGTCGGGCACGAAATGCTGCAAGCAGGTTCTGGATGCCGTGCTGCAGCGTCGCCGTCGATGACGGGCAGCCGGCGCAGGAGCCCTTCATGTTGAGATAGACCACGCCGTCCTTGAAGCCGCGGAAGGTGATGTCGCCGCCGTCATTGGCGACCGCAGGGCGCACCCGCGTCTCGATCAGGTCCTTGATGGTCGCGACCGTATCGGCGTCGGCCTCGCTGAAGAACTCGTCCTCCTCGTCGAGCGCCTCGTCGTTGCCGGCGGTGCCGTCGGCGAGCAGCGGCGCGCCGGACATGTAATGCTCCATGATGGCGCCGAGGATCGCCGGCTTGAGATGCTGCCAGTCGCTGTCGTCCTTGGTCACGGTGACGAAATCGGAACCGTAAAACACGCTGGTGACGCCCGGCACGCTGAACAGCCGTTCGGCGAGCGGCGATCGCGCGGCTGCCTCGCGGTTGGAAAATTCCATCGTGCCGGTGTCGAGCACGGTTCGGCCCGGAATGAATTTCAGGGTCGCGGGATTGGGGGTCGCTTCGGTCTGGATGAACATTGGTTTTCTCCGGCGTCGCCGGTTCAAGGCCGGCGCGTTGGGTTCCCTTAGCAGATGGCGACGGCCAGCGCACGGTCAAGAGGCGTGACAGGCTGGTTCCAGGCGCGTATCTGTATGGAAATGCTTAGGAAAGCCCGTCGATATCGGCGTCGCTGAGATCGCCGGGACGATGGTGACCGGGATCGGGAAGGAACCGGCGGCCTGGGCCATCATGGAGATCAGCGGGCCGGGGCCTTCCGGGCCCGGATTGGCCGCCAGCACCAGCATCGAAATATCGACGTCCTTGTCGATGACGTCGAGGATCTGCTCGGTCGGGTCGCCCTCGCGAATCACCCGCTCCGGCGTGATCGCGGCGATGCCGTTGGCGCGGCCGGCGGCGCGGTCGAGCGCCTCATTGGCGGCGTCCTCGGCCTCGGCGCGCATGATGTCGGCGACCCCCAGCCATTGCTGGTTCTGGTCCTCGAGTTCGATGATGCGCAGCATCACCACGCCGCCGCCGACCCGGATCGCCCAGCGGCTGGCGTAATAGACCGCGCGGTCCCACTCTGCGGTGTCGTCAACGATGACCAGACATTTCGGATTGTGACCCGTCTCGTAGCTTCGTCGCTGGGTGGTCATGCATGTCCCGGTGCTTGCCAAACCGGCGCATGCTGCCATGACGCAGCCGTCTTCGACAAGCGGCGTCGCGGATCGCCGACGGCGGCGCCGGCTAACCCTTGCGGATAAAGCCGACGATGTCCTTGGCCGCCTTCATGGTTTCGGCGGCGATCGCCCGCGCGCGGTCGGCGCCGTCGATCAGGATGGAATCGACATGGCCGGGATCGGCGACCAACCGTTTCATCTCGGAGGCGATCGGCGAGAGCTTTGCGACGCAAAGTTCCACCAGCGCGTTCTTGAAGCTGGAGAATTGCCCGCCGCCGAATTCGGTCAGCACCGCTTGCTTGCTGCGGCCGGACAGCGCCGCATAGATGCCGACGAGATTGTCGGCCTCGGGCCGCGCCTCCAGCCCCTTTTCCTCCGACGGCAACGGTTCCGGATCGGTCTTGGCCTTGCGGATCTTCTGCGCGATGGTGTCGGCATCGTCGGTGAGGTTGATCCGGGAATTGTCCGACGCATCCGACTTCGACATTTTCTTGGTGCCGTCGCGCAGGCTCATCACCCGCGTCGCGGGACCGGTGATCAGCGGCTCCGGCTGCGGAAAGAACAGTCCGTCGTTGAAGCCGTGGCTGCGGATCGAAGTCGACGAAGTCATTGTTGAACTTCTGCGCAATATCGCGCGACAGTTCGAGATGCTGCTTCTGGTCCTCGCCGACCGGCACATGGGTCGCGCGATAGACCAGGATGTCCGCCGCCATCAGCACCGGATAGTCGTAGAGTCCGACCGACGCAGCCTCGCGATCCTTGCCGGCCTTGTCCTTGAACTGCGTCATGCGGTTGAGCCAGCCGACCCGCGCCACGCAATTGAATATCCAGGCCAGTTCCGCGTGCTCGTGCACCTGGCTCTGGTTGAAGACGATATGTTTCTTCGGATCGATGCCGCTGGCGATAAACGCCGCGGTCACTTCGCGGGTATTGCGCGCGAGTTCGACCGGGCCGCCCCACACCTCCACCGGCTGCGTCAGCGCGTGCATGTCGACCACGCAATAGATGCAGTTAGTGCGTCTGCTGCAGCTTCACGAAGTTGACGATCGCGCCGAGGTAATTGCCGAGGTGCAGATTGCCCGTCGGCTGGACGCCTGAAAAACCCGTTCCACGAATGCCATTGTCAGCTTCCTGCGAATTTCCCGCTTCGGCGCCGTCGTTTGCCACGCTAGTCCTGAGCCGTGCAAGCCGTCCGAGCCTTTGCCGGATCGCGTTAACCGCTTCGCGCCAGCCGGTGATGCCGAAAAGCCGCAGAAACAGCACCGTAAATGGCAATCCCGGCGACAATCAGGATGGGCAGGACAATGAGGAGGCCGTGTGAGCTCGTCGCGAGCACGGGCGTCAGCCACCACCGCGAGCCACAAGGCCGCGCCCATCGCCAGCGCGGCGGCGAGGATGCCGGGCAACCGCCGTCGCGCGGCGGCATCGATCGAGAACCCGAAAGTTTCGGCCGCCCGGCGGATCAGGGTGAGCGCCGTGCTCCACGCCCCGAGCGCGATGCTGGCGGCGATACCGTCGGCGCCGAACCAATGACCGAGCAACACAGAGAGGACGATCGCGAACGCAACGCCCTTCAGCGTCGCGAGCAGCGGCGTCACCGTGTCCTCGCGTGCGAAGAACGCCGGCGACAGGGCTTTCACCAGCACATTGGCGGGTAGCCCAAGCGCCAGCCACATCAGCGCGCGCGCGGTCGCCGCGGTATCGTCAGCGGTGAAGGCGCCGTGCTCGAACAACAACCGCACCACCGGTTCGCTGAGCACGATCAGACCGAGCGTCGCCGGCAGCGCCAGGCCAACGGCGAGTTCGAGGCCGCGCGATTCCGCGTGTGCCGCGGCTACGCGATCATCGCTGCGCAAGGCGCGCGCCAGTTCCGGGATCAGCACCGTGCCCATGGCCACGCCGACAATGCCGAGCGGCAGTTCGACCAGGCGGTTGGCGAAATAGAGCCACGAGACCGAAGACGGCGATGACGACGCGACGATAGCGCCGGCGACCATCAGCAACTGCGGTGTGCTGCTGGCGATCATGCCGGGGACGGCCTTGCCGAGAAAGCCGCGTATTTCCTTGTCGAACGAGATCCGAAAGGGTGTTGCGATGCTGCCGCCGCGGCGCAGTACCAGGACGGATAGTTGCAACAGGCCGGCGACGCCGACGGTCGCGGCAAGGACCTGCGCGGCGTCGAACGGCATCCTGCCGAAACACCATCAGCACGACCATGACAGCGATCAGCGCGATATTGAACAGCAGTGGCGAGAACGCCGGTCAGCGCAAAACGGCCTTGCGCGTTCAACAGCGCCATCATCACCGGTCACCGGGCCGGCAAAGGCGAGATAAGGCAGCATCAGGCGGGCATCGTCGACGGCGAGCTGCAGCGTTTCGCGGCCCGAAAATCCCGGCGCCAGCGCCATCATCACAATCGGCATCAACAAGGCGAGCAGCACGGTGGCCGCGAACAGCGCGGCCGTAATCGTGCCGAGCACGCGGCCGGCGAAGGCCGCGGCCGCCACCGCGCCCTCGGTGTCGCGGACGCGCAGCCATACCGGCACCAGCGATGCGTTGAGCCCGCCTTCGGCCAGCAGGCGCCTCGCCACGTTGACCAGTTGAAAGGCGGCCAGGAAGGCATCCGCGACGGGGCCGGCGCCAAGCAGCGCCGCAAGCGCGGAATCGCGCACGAATCCGAGCAGCCGCGAGGCCAGCGTTCCCGTCGATACCGTAAGGAAGGAGCGGATCATTAGGTCTCTATAGCAGCGTCCAGCCACTATCAAAGCACCCGGTTAAACCGCTAGGATGCCTTCTCGGGGCGAGGGTTGGACATGCAGCGCCGCCATTTCATCAAGATACTCGGCGGCGCTGCGGCAGGGTGGCCGCTGTCGGCGCGGCGCAGCAGCCCAAGGTCTGGCGTATCGGGTGGCTCACGACTGCGCCGTCCGCCGAGCGTCAATCCATTTCTCGAAGCGCTCCGCGCCAGACTTACCGCTCTGGGGTATACCGAGGGCCGCAATCTCACGATTGCGGCGCTATGCCGATGGGGATTTCGGCCGTGTCCCGGTGCTTGCGGAGGAGCTGACCAGGCTGCCGGTCGATTTGATTGCCACGCAGGGTACGGCAACCCGCCTGCTGCAAAAGTCAGCACAAAGGTCCCGGTGGCCTATGTGTTCAGCGCTGATCCGGTTTTGGCCGGCATTGCCGATAGCCTGGCGCGACCCGGCCGCAACATGACCGGCATCAGCCTTATGTCGGTCGAGATGAACGGCAAGCGGCTGGAGTTGCTCCGTGAAATTCTGCCGCGGATCCGCCGTGTCGCGATCTTTGGCGAGTCCAACGCACGCCGGCGAAGAATTGGAACAGAAGCAATTCACTGGAGATGGCCGAGAGGCTTGGCATTGCCATACAATATTTCCCGACACCAGGCGCTGCCGGAGTTGCGCGCTGCCTATGCCGGCATGACCGCCGAACCACCGCAGGCGATCGTCGTGTTTCCCGACCCGGTAACGGGTGCAAATCGATCAGCAAATAATCGACTTCGCGGGTACTTTGCGCATCCCGGGTTGTCTCGGGTTGGGCGGAATATGCGGACGCTGGCGCTTTGTGCACCTACGGACCGAGACTTACGGGATCCTATCGGCGGCTCGCCTACTACGTTGATCGCATTCTGCAGGGAGAGAATCCGGCCGGGTTGCCGATCGAGCGCCCGACGGTGTTCGAACTTCGTCATTAATTTGAAAACGGCCAAGGCGCTCGGCATCGAAATGCAGCCGGCCTTGATCGCGCGGGCCGATCGACTGGTGGAATGACGTCGCCTTGCTGACGTGACCCGCGCCGACACCCTGTCACATCTGGCGGCAAGCGAAAACGCCAGCCCGGGCGAGCTGGCGTTCCGTGGGGAGCGATCGGTACGTTTTCCGAACAGGACGTCGTATCAGAGATGGAAGTCTGAGGTCGTCGAGGTGGTAGTTGTTGTCCACGACGATCTCCTATGTCGGCCGCGCCACCGTTGATGTTGAAGAAGACGCTGACCGTCGTCGTGGCTCTCGATCCAGAACGTTCCGGCATGGGTGTCCGCTGCGGACGACAAGGTGAACGCGCTGTTGCCATTGGCGGCGTTGCCATCGGCATCCATGAACGAAACGTCGATGTGGTCACCCGCCTGGAAGTCGGTGATGTGGATCCGCCTCGCCGACGCGGCTCTCGTTTTCGCTCCCTAAGCCAACCTTGTAGAGAAAACGTGTCCGCGCTGCTTCCACCGGTGAGGATGTCAGCCTTGCCGCCGCCGTAGATCGTATCGCTGCCGCTGCCGCCGAAGATCGTATCGGCACCGTGCTGGGTCGACGGAACCGCATCATTGTCGCCGTTGAGAATGTCGTCGCCGCTGCCGCCGCTGATGTGGTCGGCGCCTGCGCCGCCAAAGATGGTGTCGTTGCCCGAACCGCCGCTGAGCGTATCGCTGCCCGCGCCGCCGTCGATGAAATCCTTGCCCGAGCCGCCCAGGACCGTGTCGTTGGTGTTGCCGGAAAGTGTGATGTCATCGTCGCCGCCCTGGGCGTTGATGAACTGATCCGACGTCGCCGAGCGGAAGATGAAGTTGTCGCCGTCGCCCAGGATTTTGAAAGCCCGAGCGATCATCGTCCTGGTGCAGTTCGAGACGTACTCCGAGAAATCCACGGGAGAGTAGTAGATCGGTTGGAAATTGTAGTTGATGGTGGTGGAGTGCCATGGTTGCTGTTCCTCTCTGCTGGCCGCCCGGAATGAGCTTGGGTTGCCTGTGATCGGGAATGTGGACCCGGAAAGCCGATCGGCGCTGTTACCTCGGGAACAGGGTTTGAGTGAACTGGATCACGGCAGTCTAGTGACGGCGTCTGTTCGTGGCACGAATGAGATAAGCCGCCCTTCCGATGGATGACGGCTTCGGGACCAAAGCAGAAGTACGTGACAAACCGAAAAACCGACGCGTTTGATCCCACAGCGGACATTGCAGCTGGCAAAGTGGTAGGCCTTAAGCCTCGCATAAGGCGTGATCCTAACGGCGGGTACATGCAGCGGCGCAAATTCATCACACTTCTGAGTGCTGGCGTGAAACCGTCACTTGGCCGCTCACGACGCGTGCGCAGCAAACGGCGAAGCTTCCGACCATAGGGTTCCTGGGCTCAAGCACACCGTCCGGCCAGAGCCAATGGACCTCGGCTTTTGTGCGGCGGTTGCACGAGCTCGGTTGGGTCGAGGGTCGGACCATCGCGATCGAGTATCGATGGGCGGAAGGACGCTTCGACCGCTCACCCGAATTCGCGGCCGAGTTCGTTCGGCTCAAAGGTCGACTATTATCGTTACGCACTCAAACCCAAATATCATTGCGGCCAAGCAGGCAACCTCGACCATCCCGATCGTCTTCGCCACGGCGGGGGACCCAGTTGGCAACAAAATTGTCTCCGAGCCCGGCGCGGCCGGGCGGCAACATCACCGGTTTGGTCGCTCCAGTCTCCCGATCTTGTGAGCAAACGACTTGCGCACCTCCGCGAAGCCTCCTGGCGTCCGCCGATTGGCGACCTTGGCCAATGTCGGTTATTCCGCCGCCGTGCTGGAGGCCAGCGAGGTTGAGGCGGCTGGCCGGACGCTCGGCATGGAGGTCACCACGATCGAGATGCGGCAAGGCGAGGATTTCGCGCCCGCGATCAATGCACTCAACGGCCGCGCCGATGCGCTATATGTCTCGACTGATCCGTTTTTGAACACCAATCGGACCAGTATCAATGACTTGCGGCGCTTGATGCGCGGCTGCCGACAATGAGCGGCGTGAGGGTACGTCGAAGCGGGAGGGCTGATGTCCTATGGGCCGAGCTTGTCAGACCCGTTTCGACGCGCCGCCGAATATGTCGAGTAAGATTTTGCGCGGCACGAAACCCGCCGACATTCCAGTCGAGCAGCCAGATCAGGAGGCTGGTCTTCGCAATCAACCTGAAACCGCCACGACGCCGGGCCTCACCATTCTCGCCAAGTTGGCGCTCCTGCGCACGTGCCGACGGCAGTGGATCGAATGAGACGCGGCTTCGCGGGTCCCACAAACCGAGACATGTGGCGAATCTTACTATCTGTTGTCGTCCACGTCGTTTGAGGGTTGTTCTTGGGTTGAAATCGACCTAGCTCAAGACAGCAGGGACGAACCAGGCATTCCTATATCAAATGGATCGGTATCCAGGAGGTCAATTCCCGTATGCGGCGTTCTTCTGGCCAGCGCTCGCCGCTGCGTCAGCCGGTGAAATTGCGTCGTCTTTTGCGGCGCATTTTCTGGGATCCTCAGGCGATGCTGACGGCGACCGCACCCCGCAAGAGCCGGAAGGAGCCACGCCAAGCAAGATTGCGCTCGAGCTGCATTCAGTCCGGCTCCGTGACTTTACTACGGTCAAGAGCGGCGTCCCCACCCTGCTATGCACACCGCTGGCGCTGCATGGAGCCACTCTTGCCGACCTAGCCGCCGGACACAGTCTCGTTGCCGCCCTCCGTGATGCTGGAATTGGGCGACTGTTCATGACCGACTGGCGCTCGGCCAGCGCTGACATGCGATTTCTCGGAATTGATGAATATCTTGCCGATCTCAATGTCCTTGTTGATCGTGTCGGTGGCTTGGTTGATCTCATAGGGCTTTGCCAGGGAGGCTGGTTATCCCTCGTCTATGCCGGACGATTCCCAGCCAAGGTACGTAAGCTCATTATGGCCGGCGCGCCGATTGATATTGCTGCGCGGCAGTCCTCATTGTCGGCTCTCGCACGAGGCGACCCTCTGATCATGTTTCAGAGCCTGGTTAATCTCGGGAATGGTCGCGTTATCGGCCGCAATCTCGCAAAGTTCTGGGGAAACGATACCGACGCAAACGGTATTCGCGAATCTTTGCAAACGCTTCAGCCCATCGGCTCGTCAGAATTCACGCAGCTCGAAGCGATCTTCAAGAACTGGAATTCTTGGACAATCGATCTTCCGGGAACATACTATCTGGAAGTTATCGAGAAACTATATAGGCGCAACGAACTCGCCGGCGGAAGCTTCGTCGCCTTGGGGCAAAAGATCGACCTCTCGCGCCTGCGACTTCCAATGTATCTTCTTGCTGGGAGCGCCGACGAAGTGGTTGCTCCGGAACAATTGCTTGCAGTGGAGCGGCTGGTAGGAACGCAGCCGGAGTATCTCCGCCACGAGGTCGCGCCCTGTAATCATCTAGGTCTGTTTATGGGAAAGCGGACGCTTGAAGAGTATTGGCCGAGGATTGCGCGGTGGATGAAAGAGGTTGATTGAGACCGAGCCTGGCGCGCTGGGCTGTTGGGAATACCGGAAGTCGCCGGTGTCCGGCTCAAAACCGATCGCGAAATGACCCCAAGCCGACGCCAGTTAAACCGGGTCCATTCAGCCCACACCCGCCAGCGCGCAAAGCCGGTCCCTGTGGTTTGATGATTTTGGCTGAGATTGACCATCGTGGGTGCTTCGCGGCGAAACAGCGCGTCCAGAGGCGCCGCCGGCAGCAATCGTGGCGGGCTGATGTAGCCGGTTATTCACGGCTGATGGGGCCGATGAGGTTGGCACGCTCGCAGCGTTGAGGCCTCGCGGCGTGAGATCGTCGATCCCGCCATCGCAGAGCACAACGGCCGCATCGTCAAGACCACCGGCGACGGCATGCTGCTGGAATTTTCGAGCGCGGTGGACGCAGTCACCTGCGCGATGGCTGCGCAGGCGGCAGATGGCGGAGCGCACCGGCAGCGCCAGCAGCTGACGTTAATGCCTTCCGCATCGGGATCAATCTCGGAGACATCCTCATCGAGGGCGACGACATTCTCGGCGATGGCGTCAACGTCGCGGCTCGGCTTCGAGGGCATTGCGGAGCCCGGCGGCATCTGCATCTCATCTTCCGCCCACGATCAGGTCCGGGACAAGGTCTCGAACTCCGAGTTCATCGATCTGGGTGAGCAGACACTCAAAACATCGCCCGTCCGGATACGTGCCTATGCTGTCGTCCGGGATGGACTTGGCGCACGGGTCGTAACATCACGCCCAGCTCCAGCTGCGGCACCCCATCTGTCCATCGTGGTGCTGCCGTTCGCGAACATCGGCGGCGATCCCGAGCAAGACTACTTCGTCGATGGCGTGACCGAGAGCCTCACCACGGACTTGTCGCGCATCAATGGCGCGTTCGTGATTGCACGCAACACCGCGTTCACCTTCAAGGGCAAACGCCGTTGACGTAAAGAAGCTGGGACGTGAGCTGAACGTCCGCTATGTGCTCGAAGGCTCGGTGCAGCGTGGTGGCAACCGCCTCCGGGTGAACGTGCAACTGATCGACGCCGAAACCGGCAACCACCTCTGGGCCGAGCGTTTTGACAAGCCCGTTGCCGACCTCTTTGACATGCAGGACGAAATCGTATCGAGGCTCGCCAACACGCTCGATGCCGAACTCATTGCCGCCGAGGCCCGCCGAGCGGAGCGTTCACCGCATCCAGACGCGATGGACCTGGTTTTCCAGGGTAGCAGTTGGTTCAACAAGGGGCTGACCCCCGATTACATGGCACAAGCGCGCAGTTTTTCGAGAAGGCCGTTGCGCTCGATCCCGAAAATGTCGAGGCCATGGTCGGTTTGGCGCGGGTCGATAGCGTCACTTGGGGCTGCCGTTATGACCGACGACTGGTCAGCGCGGTTTGCGGCGGCAGAGACAACCATAACCAAGGCGTTATCCCTCGCACCGAACCACGCTTTGGCTCACGCGATTCTGGGCTTCGTGCAAATATTTACGAACCGCGCAGCTCAGGGCATCGCTGAATGCGAGCAGGCACTGACGCTGGATCGCAATTTGGCCCGCGCTCATGCTCTTATCGGCCTCGCCAAGTTTTTCTTGGTCGGGGCGCAGAAACCGAACCTCACATCAACGAGGCATTCCGCCTTTCTCCTCGCGACACCCTTGCTCCTCGATGGATGGTATGGGTCGGCCTTGCCAAGGCGCAGCTCGGTGCCGATGCCGAAGCGGTCATCTGGATGCGCCGGGGCCTCGACGCAAACCGGAATTATTCCGTCACGCATTTCGATCTCGCGGCTGCACTCGCGCGGCTCGGAGAGCTGGACGAAGCGCGGGCTGCGGTGAATGCGGGGCTTGCGCTCGATCCACGTTTCACCATACGCCGCTACCGTGATGTTACCTATGCAAACAGCGACAATCCGACGTACCGTGCCGGACGCGAACGCCTCATTGAGGGCATGCGATTAGCCGGGGTTCCGGAGCATAGTTCCGCTTGCGTGGTCCTTAATCGGTCTCGCTTGCCCCGACGAGGTGATCGAATGAGATTCTCTTTGCTGCTGTGCACGAGTCCGTTAGTGGGCACAAAGCGGGCCTGGAGCAACGTCCGGCTTCACGTCCGTACAGCGCTTCGAGGCGGATATCGGCCGGCCAATCTGAATTTATGGGTTCACGCCTCACGCTGGTCA
>ERZ1370068.10783-contig-9450_pt1 | contig 27750 bp, 44 predicted proteins | sample MGYA00561227_ERZ1370068 | MGnify/ENA primary metagenome ERZ1370068 (study PRJEB38410, sample SAMEA6850437) | metagenome | study: Metagenomic assessment of the ecological functions of the soil: analysis of the soil microbiota associated with the...
TTATTGCTTCGTTCGGTTGCGTATTGCTGTTCTGCAGGGCGATCAGGCGCCGATCATCACGAGCATGGTGGTGTCGATGTCGGCGCCGCGCAAGCTTGCGAAGCAGCGCGAACTCGAGCGCCGCGCCGAGCGCCACGCCCGAGCGCCACTGCCAGCACGAGCGCGACGAAGAAGTTCGCGCCGGTGAGCATCACCAGCATGTACATCATGTAAGCGCCGAACGCGTAGAGCTCGCCGTGCGTGAAATTGACGACGCGCATGATGCCGAAGATCAGCGTCAGGCCGATGCCGAGCAGCGCGTAGGTGCCGCCCAGCATCAGCGCGTTCAGGCCGTGCTGGAGGAGCTGATCCAATGATTCAGGCCCGCGAGACAACCGCGAGCGCGTGCTCCCGTTGCGAAACACCCGCGCGGCCTCGCGGTGACGACCGCGGCGGCGTCGGCTCAGTTCTTGACGACCTTGCCGTTCTCGATCTTCACCGACGTACACGCTCGGGCACGTTCTGCCCGCTCTCCTTGCCCGCCGGACCCTGCTTGATGAAGGCGATGTCGCCGTTGATGCCTTTGACCTTCACGTTCCACAGCGCCTTCTGGATCGCCTGCGGCTCGGCCTTGCCCTGCCGCCTTGATGGCCTCGACGATCGTCGTGATGCCGTCCCAGCCGCGGAAGCCCTCGGTAAGGCCGCCCACGGGTACTTGCGCGCGTTCCATTCGGCCACGAACTTCCTGGCGACGTCCGGGTTCTTGACCGCCTCCGGAAACCAGGGCGTGAAGAACACCAGGTGCAGCGAGCCGTTGGCGGCATCGCCCGCCTGCTGGATCAGCTGGTCCGGCGAGTTCGAGCCGCCCGTGGTGATGATGCGGGCCTTCAGCTGCTGCTCTCTGGCCTGCTTGAGTATCAGCGTGATCTGCTCCACGGCGGTGGTCACGAACAGCGTGTCGCCGCCCGAGGCCTTGATCTTGGCGAGCTGCGCCGAGAAATCGGTCGCCTTCGGGTCCATGGTTTCCATGACGCCGACCTGCACGCCCTGGCCCTTGAGCATCTCCGGAGAATTCCTTCGCCGCGCCGAGGCCGAAGTCGTTGTTGGTCGACAGGAAGTCCGCCTTCTTGATGCCGAGCGGCTTCGCCATCGGCGCGAAGGCCTTCGCCTCCATCTCCGAGGTGGGGCTGATGCGGAAGATCCACGGGTTGCCCGAGGTGGTGATCTTGCCCGAGGACGAGGTTTCCACCAGCATCGGCACGCCGTACTCCATGAGCTTCGGCATCACTGCGAGCGTCAGCGTCGAGCTCCAGGCACCCATCATCACGGGCACCTTGTCCTTGCCGATCAGCTTCTCGGCCGTCGCCACCGCCTCGGTAGGGTTGGACTTGTTGTCCTCGACGACGAGCTGGATTTTCCTGCCCAGCACGCCGCCGGCGGCGTTGATCTGGTCTTCGGCGATCTTCGCGCCTTGCGCGACGTAGTTGCCCGAGGCGGCGAAGGCGCCCGTGAGCGGCTGCGTCACGCCGATCCGGATGACGTCCTGCGCGGCGGCCGGACCGGCCTAACAGCGCCGCACCAAAGAGGCTGACGCCGATAGATGTCCAGAGATCGCGGTTCATCAGAATCCTCCTGTGCGGTTTTCTTGGCTGGTGATAGTCGGGTAAGACGGAGCTCGATAGCGGGCCAGAGATACTCAGCATCGAACCGGTCGCCATGACCGATGCAGAGCTGGAAGAGAAGTTTCACGACCAGGGCCGCGTCGCGCTGCCGTCGGACCAGGTACGCGAGCTCCAGGTCGTCGTCATTCGTGCCTTTATCGTCGATCGCAGAGGCCGGAGACACCTGCCCAACCCCATCAGGCTATCATGCTGTGGTGTCAGGATTTCACGGAGATCGACCGCATGCAGCTTGAAGTACGTGAGTATCTGGAACCTCCATCCACAAGACTTGACGACGGCCGTCAAAGTTGCATCGGACTGGCGACAGCCGGCTTCGTTATACCCAATCGATCTGAGGGGAGGCAAGCCACTCTACACAGAGTCAACTGGAGGCTGGGCCGACCTGCCCAGGCCCCGAGGAGCGCCCCATGCTGATCGCAGGAAACTGCCATTGCGGGAACATCACCTTCGCCCTCACTTGGGAGCCCGACCCATCGGAGATTCCCGCCCGAGCCTGCACATGCTCCTTTTGCACCAAGCACGGTGGCGTTTGGACGACAACGCCGACCGGCTCCCTCAAAGTGACCGTCGGGAATTCCTCTCTCGTTTCCAGGTACGCGTTCGGCACGGAGACCGCTCAGTTCCACATCTGCTCCCAGTGTGGCGTCGTGCCAGTCGTCACCAGCCGCATCGAAGATCGTCTCTACGCGCAGTCGTCAGTGTCAATGCGTTCGAGGGCGTGGAGCCGTCCATTCTTCGGCGCGCGTCGACAGCGTTCGAGGAGAGAGCGAAGAAACTCGCCCTCGCGCGGCGCAAGCGGAACTGATCGCCAACGTTGAGTACCGTGAGAACGGCAGCTAAGCCACAAATCCAGCGCAGCGCCAAGGAACGTTTGTACTCGGTCCCGGTGATTGCGTGACAAGATTCGCCGCGGCGCAAGCCCCAGTAAATGCTGGCCTACCCCTGCACGCTCAGATTTTGGCCGCTTTGCTGACCGGGTACGCGCTGCTTGCCATTCCTGCCTATTGGGGGCCTTCGTATCTTGAAGCGATGAGTGGCTATGTCGTCATAGTGCCGTTTCTCTCGATTTACGTTTTTCACAAGCTCGGAATTCCGGGCTTGCTCGAGCATGACGGAGCGTGCGGATGGGGATGGTGCTCTCCGACCCCCTTTCGGTTGGGCATTTCTTGTCCTATTCTGGATAGGAGTCGCTTGGCTTATTGCCTGGGGCCTCGCACGCCTAACCGCGCGTTCGAGAGCGGACCCGCCATGAAGCGGCGCGCCGCTCAACGCGGAACGTTTGGCGTCATGACCAAACAGCTAGGGAATATAAGTGTCCAAACTCCGGGTCCAGAGCTTCGCGATTTCCATCGACGGCTACGGTGCTGGGCCGAACCAAGATCTCCAGAATCCGCTCGGCGTCAGGGGCCCTGAGTTGATGGAGTGGTTCTTCCACACACGCGTATGGCGGAAGATGCACGGCCATGACGATGGAGAGACGGGAGTCGATAACGGAATTGCGGAGCAAGGCTTTGCCGGAATCGGTGCCTGGATTCTTGGGCGCAACATGTTCGGTCCTGTCCGAGGCCCGTGGCCGGACGACAGCTGGAAGGGCTGGTGGGGCGACGAGCCGCCGTATCACACGCCCGTCTTCGTGCTGACGCATCACCCGCGGGCGCCGCTCAGGATGGCGGGAGGTACGGAGTTTCGCTTTGTCACCGAAGGCATTCACGCCGCTTTGGAGCAAGCGACCGCTGCAGCGGGCGGCCGCGACGTCCGCCTCGGTGGCGGCGTATCCACTATTCGGCAGTATCTGCGCGCTGCCTTGATTGACGAGCTGCATCTCGCCATCCGGCCTGTCTTACTCGGTTCCGGCGAGCATCTCTTGAACGACATCGATATGCGTGCCTTGGGCTATGAATGCGCGAAGTACGTCGCGGGCGAACGTGCGACCCACGTCTTTCTGCGCAAGCGGCGCATGACCCGTCGGGATCGATCCGTAGCGATGATGCCCAGGTTGCACCGACGCTAAGCTTGGGAGTACTCTGAACCTATGGAAAGCCAGTTATCTCCTGCAGCCCGGATGTGATGGGGGCACCCCCGTTTTTGCTGGCACTCGGGTGCCGATTCAGACGCTGCCGACTACCTTGAGGGAGGAGAGTCCATCGACGACTTCTTCCTCGCTGGCTTTCCCTCGGTTAGTCGAGAACAAATCGTCAGGTTCCTCGAGGAAGCAAGAGACCGTCTGGTCGCTGCCGCCTCGTGAAGGTACTTGTCGACGAGTGCGTTGACTGGCGGCTCGTCTCGCGAAATCGTCGGTCACGAAGTGGAAGACGGCGCGCCAGATGTCTTGGGTCGACCATCAAGAACGGAGAGCTACTTGCGCTCGCCGCAAAGGAGTTTGACGTCTCGTTACTGTTGATCGGAATCTCTCGTTTCAACAGAATCTCCTCACCTTGACGATCGCAGTTATCGTTTTGCGTGCCCCGTCGAATCGGCTCGCTGATCTTCAGCCACCGTTCCTGAGCTGCTTGCATCAATTCCCAGGGCCAAAGCGCGGTGCTGTCACATACGTGGAGGTCTAACTTCGCTGCAGGGACGCAGGCGAACCGACGCTGCGTCCTGCCCGCGCACTTGGACACGGTCGGTTGGGCGTCATGGGGCGAGGCAGATGCGGTGATGATTCATCAGGTCCACTCGCACCGCTAAAGTGAATGCCAACTCATGATCTTTTGTAATTACTGCTTCAGGCCAGATCGGCTTCGCTGTCGCATTCGCGGGCGGGAAGACGGTTTCCGGCGCGCCGTTCTGCCACTGCACGATCAGCAGCGTCGCGCCGACGCGCCGGCCCTTGTCGTCGAACTTCACGCGTCCACCGGGATAGAAGCGCGCCGGCCCATCGGTGAGGTCGAGCGCCCGGATGGCTTCGGCCACCTTGCGGCGATCCGGCGTACGGGCGCGCTCCAGCGCCTCCTTGAAGATCCACAGATCGCCGTAGGTGCTCACGGTCTCCTGCGTCATCCAGGGCTCGCCGGTGCGCTTTTGTACTCGGCCAGGAGCGCGTCCTCGCCGTTGATGCGCCAGTTGCCGACGACCGTCATGATGCCCTCCACCTGCTCCTTCCCCAGCGCGGTCAACATCTCCGGGGCAGCGATATGCGCACCGTTCGATACCACGGGAAGGCGCCCTCGCCCGAGTCCAAACTCGTTCAATTTCTCTACCAGGAGCTTGTCGTCGGGCAGCGCTGTGGGCAGCAGGAACAGAAGGTCCGGGCGCGCGGAGCGCACCTTCTGCACCAGCGAGGTGGCATCCGACAGCGGTGGCGTAAAAGTCTCGTCGACCAGAATGTTCAGACCAGCCTTCGCCAGGCCGCCCTCACGCATGGGCTTGGCGAAGCTGACCGAGGCTGCGGTGTTATCCATGACGATGGCGACGGTCTTCAGTGCGTGCCCGGTAGTGGACTCCGCGCAGCTTCGATGATGGTGGGCAGCGCCTGTATCGCCTGCTCGTTTCCGGTCGGCGAGGTCTGGAAGATATAGCGGAAGCCGCGGGCGGTGATCTGATCGGAATAAGACAGCGTCAGACAGGGCAGTTCCGCGCGCTCGGTAACTTCGGTTACCGCCAGCGTGAACGAGCTCAGCCACGCCCCGGTGCAGCCGATCACGTCGGTCTCTTGCGCCACCATCCGCTGCGCGGCGTTCTTCGCTTTCTCGATGCTGTCCCCGGCGTCGATGACCACCAGCTTCATCTTCGCGCCGCCCAGTGCCTTGATCCCGCCCTGAGCGTTGATATCGTCGATCGCCATCTGCGCGCCCTTCAGCATGAGATCGCCCTGACGCGCCCACGGACCCGAGAACGGCGCGATGAGCGCAACCTTGACTTCCTTGACTTGGCCGCTGCGAGCGCCGGCACCACCGCGATTGCGAGCGCGACGGCGGCTGTGAAGAATCTTTTCCCTGTTTTTGGCATCACCTTGTCCTCCTTCCAGTTTTCTTGCTTGTGACTTTTCCACGCCGTTGCTTACATCCCAAGATACGCCTTCCTGACCCGGTCGTCGGCCAGCAGCGTCTCGTTGGATCCCTCCAGCACGACCGCGACCGGTCTCCAGGACGTAGCCGACGTCGCAAGAGTGCAGCGCCTCGACCACTCTCTGCTCTACCAGCAGGGTAGCGAGCTTGTCTTGCCGGTGGATCTCTTCGATGCGCTCGAAGATCTGGTCGGCGACTGTTGGCGCCAGTCCCATCGAAGGCTCGTCCAGCAGCAACAGCTTGCGGCGATGACGCGAGACCACGGCCGATCGCCACCATCTGCTGCTCGCCGCCGGACAGGGTCCCGGCCAGCTGCGTCGCGGCGGTCGGCAAGCACGGGAACAGGGTGCAGGATCTGCGCTCGAGATTCCGCTGCCAGGCCGGCGCGGCCCGGCAGGCAGATACGCGCCCATCTCGAGATTCTCGAGGACGGTCATGCTCTTGAACACCTGGCGGCCTTCGGGCACATGCGCGATGCCGAGCGTGCGCGCTGCGCCGGAGGCACCGTCGCCAGATCGCGCCCATCGTAGAGAATTCGCCCCGACAACGGCGGCGACGATGCCCGAGATCGCCTTGAACAGCGTGGTCTTGCCCGCGCCGTTGGGACCGACGATGGCGACGAATTGACCTCGGCCCGACGCTCGAGCGAGACGTCGCTCAGGCGCGCGCAGCCCGCCATAGGCGACGCTCAGCGATTCAACTTGCAGCACCGGCTTCACCCATTTCTTGCCGAGATAGGCTTCGATGACGGACGGATTCCGCGTCACCTCCGCCGGGCGCACCTCGCAGCCAGCACGCTGCCCGTGGTCGAGCACCAGGAGCTGATCCGCCAGCCGCACCATCGCGTGCATGGTGTGCTCGATGATGACGATCGGTCATGCCGTCTGCAGGCCAGCGAGCGGATCACGCGCGATCATCTCCTCGACTTCCTGGCGGCCGAGCCCGGCCAGCGTCTCGTCCAGCAGCAGCAGCTTCGGCCGCTGACGCGAAGCGCGCGCGCGAGCTCCATCAGGCGCAGCTCCTGATTGCTCAAGGTCCCGGCAGCAGCATGCGGCGCGTTCAGTCAGGACCGACGCGCGCAGCGCGTTTCGAGCCGTCTCTACCGCCTCGATATCCGAGCGGGTGGCGACCAGCGCTCCAACCGTCACGTTCTGGAGCGCCGACATGCGCGCGAAGGTCCGCACCACCTGAAACGTGCGTCCGACTCCCAGCCGGCAGATCCGATTCGGTTTGAGCCGATGAGGTCGTGTCCTCTCCAATACCACCGCGCCCTGGTCCGGTCGCACGAAGCCGTTCAGCAGATTGAACAGCGTGGTCTTGCCCGGCGCCGTTGGGGCCGATGATACCGAGGACTGCGCCGGACTGACCGTCGAAGCTGACACCCTGCACGGCCTGCAGCCCGCCGTAGGACTTGCGACAGTCCGCTCACCTCGAGGATCGTCCGCGGCTCTGCCGCAACGTGAACGCGGGTGCGGCAACGCTCGACACCGGCGCCGGCGCTGCGGCCGAACCGAACGATCGTATTCGCCCGCCGCGCACCAGCTGGTCGCGCACGCGCCAGAAGACGCCTTCCGGCGCGAGCAGGATCACGAGAATGATCGCGAGCCCGTAGACGACGCCCTGGATGCCTGGAATCACATTGCCCAGCCTGCGCTTGCAGCGTCTCGTTGAGCGGGACCAGGATCGAGGCGCCGATCACCGGGCCCCACATCGTGCCGATGCCGCCGAACAGCGTGACCACCAGCGCCTGCGCGGAGGTGAGCATGCCGAACACCGTCTGCGGAGTGATGACGAGCAGGACCACGGCGTAGAGCCCGCCGGCCGCCGCCGCCATTCCGCCGCTCAGGACGATCGCACGCATCTTCCATCGCAGCGTGTCGATACCAGCGGCTTCGGCGGCCGGCTCGTTCTGTTTGATCGCAAGCAGCGACATGCCGAAGCGCGAGCGCTCGACCATCAACGAGATCAGCAGCGCGACGACCAGCAGACGCGAGCGCGACCACGATGTAAACGCGGTAGTCGGAGAACTGCATGTACCAGCCAGGTGCCGTCCGCTTCATCGGCAGCGCCACCTCTTGGTACCCGAGCCACTCGAACAAGATACAGCAGAGCGAGCGGGTAGCGCGCGAGCATCGACAGCGCGAAATAGTGGCCGCGCAGCCGAAACGTCGGATAGCCGACCACCAGCCCCGCCAGCGCGCCGATGACCATGCCGGCGGGAATGCCGAACCAGGGCGTGATGTCGGAAGCGCACCAGCATCAAGGTCACGGTGTAGGCGCCCAGTCCGAAGAAAGCCGCGTGACCGAACGAGATCAGGCCCGAGTAGCCGCTCAAGATGTTCCATGACAACCCCATCACCGCCCAGATCGGCACGAGCGTGAGCATGAGCTGGTAGTACTGGTTGCTGACGAACATCGAGCCCAGCGCGTACGCGAGCGTGAACGCCACGATCACGGCGACCGACCTTGCGGCTCGATGCTGGTCACCCATTCCGGCTCATGTCCTCCTCGACGCTGCGGCCGTACAGACCTTGCGGCCGAAACAGCACGATCAGCAGGAACACGACGAAGATGGCCACGTTCTGCAGCTGGACCGAGAGCGCCAGCGACGAGAGCTGCTGGACCAGTCCGATGGTCATGCCGCCCCAGAAGGCGCCGAGGATGCTGCCCATGCCGCCGAGCACGACCCCGGCGTACATGATGATCACGAACTCCAGACCGACGTACGGCTGAAACGGATAATAAGTGGCCACCAGGCCGCCGGCCACGGCCGTCACGCCAGCGCCGATACCGAACGCGATGCGGTGCGCTCGATCCACATCGATTCCCATATAAGTAGCTGCCTCGGGATTGTCGGCGGCGGCGCGCAACGCCTTGCCCAGACGCGAACGGCTGATGAACCAGAACAACGCGATGGTCGCTGCCACCGACATGAGAGAGGCGACCGTGCGCGCCTGGTTGACGAAGATGGCGGCCCATCGCCGAAGGGCAGCGCGATCTCCCACGCGCGGGCGGAGAGCGGCGTGCGCAGCGATTGCGGAGTGGACCCGAACAGGATCAGGCCGCCGTTCTGCAACACCAGCGGAGATGCCCAGAGTCAGGATCAGTTGCGCGTAGTGACCTTCGCCCTCGGCGCCGACAGCGCGGATCCCGGTCACGCGCGAAACGAGATACCGGTGCAACAAGTAGCCACCCACGAAGAGAACGAGCCCCGGCGAGCGCGGCGCCCACGAACGGCCCTGCGTAGGGTCCCACCCAGATAGCCAGTCCCAGGCCCGTCACGATGTAGAGAGTCAGGTACATGCCGAGCATGAGAAACTCGCCCTGGGCGAAGTTGATCACCCGCATGATGCCGAAGATCAACGCCAGGCCGACGCACATCAAGCCGTACAGACTGCCGCTCAGAACGCCGGCCACCAGCGCCTGCAGAAAATTCTCGAGCAGAGCTTGGCGTAGTCATCGCCCGGACTCAGAGCGCATTCACGTGGCCGCCCAGCCGCCGTCGATCGGAATTGCAGCGCCCGTGATGTCGCGCCCGGCTTCCCGCAAAGAAAAGCGATCAGGGCGGCCACATTCTCGGTCTCCACGAAGCGGCCCGACGGCTGCTTGCCGGCAAGAAATTCTCGACCGCGGCGTCGCGCGACAGCGCCTCGGCGGACATGATCGCTTGGACCCGCGCATCGATGGAAGGCGTCAGCGCCGAACCCGGGCAGATCGCGTTGCAGGTAATCCCATAGTCGACGGTCTCGAGCGCGACCGCACGCGTCATGCCGATAAGCGCAGTCTTCGCCGTCACGTAGTCCACCCGGTTCACCGTGCCGATCAGCCCGATAAATCGAAGACAGGTTGACGATGCGTCCCCACCTGCGCTCGCGCATGCCGGGCACGGCCAGCCGGATGGTGTGGAACGCGGCCGAGATGTTCACCGCCATCGCGCGGTCCCATGCCTCGACCGGGAATTCGTGGATCGGTGCGAAGTGGCGCACGACTGCGTTGTTGACGAGGATATCGACCGCGCCGAATGCCTCGATCGCGCTCACCATCAGCTCCGCGATGTCGGCTGGCTTGGACAGATCCGCACCCCGATAGAGCACCCGCACGCCGTGTGTCTTCTCCAGCACCCGGCGCTGGGCCTCGATCGCATCGAGATCGCCAAAAGCCGTTCAGCACGATGTTGCAGCCTTCAGCGGCGAGCCGTGCTGCCGTGGCCGCACCCAGCCCCGCGGTGGAACCGGTGATCAGGGCACACTTACCCCGCATGCTGTCCGCTTCCAGCGATTGCCAACTGCACTAGCGTGCTCGCATCCGATGCGGCTTCCAGCTCGGACACGGCGGCGATCAGACGGCGGCTTTGCTCTGCGGGCAGGACCGTCGCCGCATTCGTCTCGAACTTGGCCAGCAGCTCGTCGCGCGTCATCGGGTTCTCAGCGGATCCACGGGTGTTCTCCTCGACCGCCTCGTAGGTCGCGCCGGAGTTCAACACCACGCGCACCACGCCCTTGAAGCGCTCCGGGCCCGGCAAGCTCGCATCGACCCGATAGGACACGAGGTCCGCGAGGCGCAGGATGTCGGGGTTGCGCAGCGACGCGGGCTGATACGCATCTTCGCCGAGCTCGCCGAAGTGCAGCGCTTCGGCCAGCGTGTATTGCAGGCTGACGCGCCCGTGGGAGTCGGTGTTGGGCCGGCGCTTCTCGGCGACCGGCTCGCAGACGATGGGGACGATGTAGCCCGCAACCGGGCACAGGATCTCGCGCACTTCGCGCGGGTCGATGCCGTGCGCTGCTTGCGCAGCTTCAGCAACGCGTCGATGTAGGGGTGAAGCACGTGTGCCGCCGGATAGGGCTTGAACGAGGCGTGCTGACTGTCCCAGTGTCGGCCCAGCGAACCGGTGATCCGTTCGAAGGCGCGCGGCACCGACTGATCCTGCAGGTGAGACGCGAACAACCCGAAGCGCCCTTCGAACACAGCGCCTGGGCCGGTGTTGCCGGCGCGCGCCGAGGAAGGCCGCGGTGATGCCGCTCTGCGCCGCCCATCCGGAATGCAGGAACTTCGACTGCGTGCCGTCGACCCAGCATTGCAGAATGCCCGCCGCGCAGCTGCCTACAGATACCGGCTGCGTTCACGAACTGCTCCTGGGTGAGGCTCCAGCAGGCGACCGGCCAGATAGGCGACGCCGAATGGCGCGAACAGGCCGGTCGGGTGAAAGCCGCGGCGATGGAACTGGCCCGGCGCGACGCTGCCGACCCGGCACGAAATTTCGTTGCCGATCGCGATGGCGGTGATCAGCTCCTTGCCGGAGACGGCTCCGTACTCCGCGAGCGCCAGCGCAGCGGCGACTGAAGGACTGCTCATGTGCACGATCGACTCGTTGTGCGTGTCGTCGAACTCGAGCGCCTGGGACAGCGCGCGCGTTCACGAAAGCCGCGGGCCCGATACCGACGCGTTGTCCAACCCCCGACACAGCCGGCTCGGCCCCGGCGGATTCATCGCCGCCGAGGCTTGCTTCAACGACTGGCCGTATGGCGTCCCGAGTCCGGCCAGCGCCAGTCCGATCACGTCCAGGACGCGGTACTTGGTGCTTTCGACGACGTCGGCAGGTAGATCGTCGAAGCCGATGGTGCGACCCAGTCCGCGAGTTGTTCGGAGTAGAGACGGCATCTAGGTCATTCCGCGGGGACGATCTTCCCGTTCTTGATCGTGAGGATGACGCCGCTGTAGTTGGCGCCGCGGTTCTCGTCGAAGGCGAACTCCCTCTGCCGAGGATCACCGGCAGTCCTTTGATCCGCGTGAGGGCGGCGCGAATGCTTTCCCGGGTCGGGTTCGGGCCAGCCGTCTTGATGGCGGTGGCTGCGATCTTGATCGCGGTATAGCCCAGCGCGGCTCCGTTGTCGGGAGCGCGGTTGTACTTGCGCTTGTAGGCGGCGACAAAGCGCTGGTTCTCCGGCGTCTGCATGCCGGGGAAATAGTCGGCGACGAACACCGAGCCCTTCCACCGCTTTACCGCCGATGGTGATGAACTGCTCGGCGCCCATGTTGGGAACGCCGATGAAGCGCACGTTCGGATCGATGCCGCCCTGCCGCGCCTGGATGATGGAAGCTGGCGGCTCTGCTCGGCGGTCAGCGCCAGGTAGATCGCTTCCGGGTTGAGCGAGGTGATCTTCGTCAGCAGCGCGAGAGAAATCGGTGTCGGTGGCCAGCACCGATTCTCGGCGACGATCTTGACGCCGTGGCCCTTGAAGTATTGCAGGGCAGGCGTTCTTCTGCCCGACCTGGCCGTCGTTGTCCCGGCCGAACACGAGTGCGGCGGTCTTGATGTGGAGCTTGTCGACCGCGTAGCGGGCCACGTCGCCGATGATGAGGCTGGGGCTGGCCGGCGTCTTGAATGCCCAGATGCCGCTTTTGTTGATGGCCTCGGACACGGCGGTGGTCGTCAGCAACGGAATCTTGAGATCGTTCGCCACCGGAGCGATCGCGACGCCCTCGCCGCTCGAAGTGGGTCCGAGCACCATGAGCACGTTGTCGCGCGCCTGGAAGCGATTGATCAGGGTGATCGCCCGGCCTTTCTCGCTGCCGGTGTCTTCCACCGTGAGCTTGATCTTGGCGGCGCCCAGCATGCCGCTGCTGTTCACTTCGTCGAGGCCGACCAGCAAGCCCTCGTGACTGGGCACACCGACCCAGGCGTAGGTGCCGGTCAGGGCCAGCTCCGCCGCGACCGTGTATTCCTGCGCGGCGGCTGGCGCGCCGATGCCTGCGGCCAGTACCGCGCAGAACCCGAGCAGAGTGCGTCTAGATATCTTCATGCTCTCCTCCTCAATCAACCGCGATGCTCGAGACGCACCGCTTGTCGTCGTCAAAATCCGGCGCCTGGACGCACCGGTTGCGCGCCGGTGGATGGAACCGGCAACGGCGCGACGCCGAGATAGTGGGCGATGATCCGGGGTTGTTGCGCAAAAGCTCGCACGGCCCGCTGTCCACGATCCGGCCTCGCTCCATCACGTAACCTTCATGCGCGATCTCCAGGGCGCGCCGCGCTTTCTGCTCGACCAGCAGAATGGTCAGGCCGGCCTGGTTCAAGCTCTGCAGGCACCGCGAACACCTGCGCCACGATCTTCGGCGCCAGGCCGAGACTCGCGCTCGTCGAGCAGCAGGATCTCGGGCCCACCCATCAGCGCGCGCCCGATCGCCAGCATCTGCTGCTCGCCGCCGCTGAGCGAGCCGGCGATGCGGTCGGCACGCTCCGCCGAGTCGCGGGAACATGCGGAACACGCCATCCAGATCAGTTTCGAAGACACCTTCCGGCGACGGCGACGAGCGAGCCGCCCCAACTCGAGATTCTCCCGCACCGAGAGCGGCCCCGAGAATCTGGCGGCCCTCGGGAACCAGCAGCACGCCGCGGCGTGCGATGCGATGCGTCGGCAGGCCGGACAGCGACTCGCCATCCAGCCGGATCTCGCCCTGCTGCGACCGGCAAATCCCGCAGATCGTGTGCAACAGCGTGGTCTTGCCGGCGCTGTTCCCGCCGATGAGAGCCACGATGCGGCCGCGCGGCACGCGCAGGCTGGCGTCGCGCACAGCGACGATGCCGCCATAGGTGGTCGTGACGTTCTCGACCTCTAGCACACCTCGGCTCCCAGGTAGGCCTCGATGACGCGCGGGTCGTTGCGCACCTGCTCGGGCAAACCCTGGCAGATGAGCTCGCCCGACTCGAGCACGTACACCTCGTCGCACAGCGACATGACCAGCTCCATATTGTGCTCGGATGACGAGCACCGCGAGGCCGCCATCCGCCAGAGCGCGAAAGATCGCGCCGAGCTCGTGCGCCTCTACGTCGTTCATGCCGGCCACGGGCTCGTCGAGCAGCAGGACGGCGGGCTCCAGAGCAAGCGCGCGCATGATCTCCACCCGCCGCTGATGCCCATAGGAGAGCTCTCCCGGCCAGGCACTCCGCATACGTTTCCATCCCGAACTGGGCCAGGAGCTGATGCACGCGTTCGACCCAAGGCGGCGCGAGTCCGGCGCACCGAGGGAAGGCCCAGAGCCTGCGCCAGAAACGACGTGCTGTCGCTGGTATGGAACCCGACCACGATATTGTCGACGACGCTCGCCTCCTTCAGCAGCCGGATATTCTGAAACGTGCGCGCCACACGCAGTCGCAGCCACCTGGTGCGGCTGCGAGCTCGCCGATGTCCCGGCCGTCGAGCACGATGCGTCCGGCGCTGAGCTTCAAGCAGTCCGGTGATCAGATTGACGACCGTGGTCTTGCCCGCGCCATTCGGTCCGATGAGCCCGGTGATCCGTCCGGGCGGCACCGCCATGGACAAGTCCTGACCGCCTGCACGCCGAAGAAGTGACGCGAGACGCCCTCGAGCTCAAGCCGGGCCATCGGCCGCCTCCTTCGCTACCGGCTGGGCGCGCGCCGCAGCCGTCATCCGCCGGCGACGGGCGATCTGCAGAGTATCGACGATTCCGTGCGGCAGATAGGCGATCACGAGCATGAGCACCGCGCCGTGAACGATGAGGCGGTTGTCGGCCAGCGGGCGCGCCAGCTCTGGGAGCAGCGTGAGGATGGTCGCCCCGGCCGAGCGGACCCAGCACCGAGCGTCGGCCGCCGAGCACGACGTACGCCAGAACCGTCACCAGCATGCTGAAGCCGAATTCTCGGGCACGACGCTGCGATTGTGATAGGCCATCAGGCCGCCGGTGAGCTCCCAGCGATGGCACCGCTCAAGGCAAAGGCCAGCGCCTGATGCGCGACCGCCGAGATGCCGAGAGTCACGGCGACCGTCTCTGTCCTTGACGAATGGCATCGAACGCATGTCCGATGCGCGAGCGCCCGAGCGAGCCGAGCAGGTAGACGACGCCCGCAATGAACAACACGAAGCTCCGGCGTACCGATCAATCTGGGGATGCCGTTGAGCCCGTTGGCGCCCCCGGTGATATCCGGTCGGCATACAGCGCGAGGGAAAGAACGATCTGCACCAGCGCCACCGTTGCGATGGCCTGGAACACGCCGCGCAGGCGCGCCAGCGGCAGGAGAGCAGCAGGCCAGTCGAGCGTTCCTGCCGCCGTCGCAGCCAGCAGGCCGGTGGCCGCTCCGGCACCGAAACTCAGCGCTGCGATGCCTGCCGCGTAGGCGCCGATCGAAGCGAGCGCGGGCGTAGCCACGGAGAACACGCCCGGCACGCAGGACCACGAACTGGCTCAGCGCGAGTCCGCAGTTCAGCAGGACGAGGTTGAGGACGGACTGGTACGCCGGCCAGCGCGCCTGTCATTCGCGGGTCACCCTCTTCTCCATGCGCAGGGTGCCGAAGAAGCCGGTCGGACGCACGAGCAGAATCAGGAACAGCAAGGAGAACAGGACGGCGTCGCTCAAGGCCGTCGAGACGTAGGCGATGGTCATGGTCTGGATCAGGCCGAGCAGCAATCCGGCGATCACGGCACCGCCGATGCTGCCGAGCCCGCCGAGCACGATCACGACGAACGCCCGCAGCATGTAGGGTTCGCCCATGAGAAAGTGCACGGAGTTGAAGGCGATGCCGATCAAGCACGCCCGCCGCGCCGGCCAGCGCTCCCGGAGATGAAGAAGGTCTGGAAATAGACCCGTCCCGGACTCACGCCGAGCAGCGACGCCGTGCGCTCGTTGATGGCGACCGCGCGGATCTGGCGGCCGAAGCCGGTATAGAAGATGTAGGCGAACAGCGCCGCCACGATGATGGCGACGCTGCCGACGATCACCAGCTGCAGCAGCGTCACACGCAGCCCGAGGAGCGTATAGACCTCGATCGGGAAGGTGCCGAAGGGATAGCGCATCACCCGCGTCTCAGACGCGCTGCGCGATGTTCATGAGGATCAGGCCGGCGCCGATGCTGGAGATGATCGCCGAGAACTCGGGTGCGCCGCGCCGGCGCAGCGGCCGGAAGGCGATCCAGTCCAGCGCCACGCTGAGCAGGCCCGCCGACGAGGCTCGCGCACAACAGCGCGACGATGAACGGCGCGTGCAGCCACGTTACCGCATAGCAGCCCGACGAACGCGCCCCACATGAACACCGCGCCATGGGCGAGGTTCAGAATATGGTGCACGCCGAAGATCAGCGTGAAGCCGAGGGCGAAGAGCGCATACAGCGCTCCCGACCACGAGCGCGTTCAGGAGCTGCTGGGCAATCATGGCGCTGTTCGCCGTGCGCGTCGGTTCTTAAGAGAGGCGGCCGGCTAGGAATAAGTGACTCACCCGTCCGGTCTTGTCAGCCCGATATTATCGTATTATTGTCCTACAGTCCGCTCGTTCATCGAGGAGTGAGGAACACCATGACTACCAGTCTGTTCGACAAGGGGCTCGAAGTGCGCAAGGCGGTATTGGGCGCCGAATACGTGGAGACGTCGATCAAGAACGCCGACGATTTCAATCGGCCGCTGCAGGATCTGGTCACCGAATACTGCTGGGGCGCGGTGTGGACCCGCGAGGGCCTGTCGCGCAAGACCCGCAGCATGCTCAACCTCGCGATGCTCTCGGTACTCAACCGCCCGCACGAGCTCGAGTTGCATCTGCGCGGTGCGCTGCGCAACGGCTGCACCAAGGAGGAGATCCGCGAGGTGCTGCTGCAGGTCGCAATCTATGCGGGCGTGCCCGGCGGGAGTCGATGCCTTCCGCACTGCGCGAAAGGTCTTCGCAGAGGACGCGGCCAAGCCGAAATAATGACGATCGTGGGCCAGCACATCGGCTTCATCGGCCTCGGCAACATGGGTGCGCCCATGGCCGGGCGCCTCCTGGACGCGGGGCACACGCTCACCGTATTCGATACGCGGCGAAGCTGCGCTGCGGCCATTTGTAGCCAGAGGAGCGCAAGCGGCAGGCTCTCCCGCTGCGCTCGCGTCCGCAGTGGAGACGGTGCTCGTCGAGCCTGCCCACGCCGGATATCGTGAGACAGGTGGCGCTCGGTACCAGCATGGGCTCGCTGACGGGCACGCAAGCTCAAGACCTTCGTCGACCTGTCCACCACCGGGCCGCGCGCCGCCGAAGAGATCGCGAAGGGACTGGCGGCGAAAGGCATCACTGCGGTGGACTCGCCGGTGAGCGGCGGCGTCGGCGGTGCGCAGAAAGGCACGCTGGCGGTGATGGTCTCGGGTCCGAAGGAGCGATTCGACCAGCTCGCGGCCGCTGCTCGAGATCATCGGCAAGGTCTTCTACCTGGGCGAGAAGCCCGGGCTGGGCCAGATGATGAAGCTCGCCAACAACCTGCTGTCGCGCCACCGCGCTCGGCGATCACGTCCGGAGGCGATGGTCATGGGGCGTCAAAGCCGGCCTCGATCCCAGCGGTGATGCTCGATGTGATCAACGCCGGCAGCGGCCGCAACACCGCCAGCCAGGACAAGTTTCCCAAGGCGATCCTGCCGCGCACCTTCGACTTCGGCTTCACCAACGGCGCTCATGTACAAAGACGTCAAGCTGTGCCTCGAGGAAGCGTCAGCCCTGGGCGTGCCGATGTGGGTCGCGAGCGCGGTGCGCCAGATGTGGTTTCTCGCCGTGCACGCAGATCGGGCCGGACGCGGACTTCACCGACCATCGTGCAATGCATCGAGAAGTGGGCCGGCGTCGAGGTGAAGGCGTCGAGCTGACGACTAGCCAGGAGAGGCCCTCGAATGTCGACTCCGGAGCCGTACGAGCTCTATGCCGTCCGCTATGCCCACCACGACCGGCGGGCCAGCGAGAACTTCATCGGCGGAGACCCGCACGACGGGCCGATGCCGCTCGACTATTTCGTCTGGGCCATCGTCAAGCCGAGCCGGACCTTCGTCGTCGACACCGGCTTCGACGCGACGATGGCCAGAAGCGCAAGCGCGACGTTTCTGCGCAGTCCCGGCGACGGACTGCAAGCGCATCGGCATCGACCCGAGCAAGGTCGAAGACGTGATCATCAGCCACATGCACTACGACCACTGCGGCAACCACACGCTGTTCCCAATGCGCGCTTCCACCTGCAGGATCGCGAGATGGCGTTCTGCACCGGCCGGCTGCATGTGCCACCCGGCGATGCGTTACCCGTTCGATGCCGAAGACGTGGTCGCGATGGTGCGCCGGGTGTTCAGCCGGGCACGTCGGTTCCACGATGGCGACGGATGAGCTCGCGCCGGGGCTGAGCTGTGCATCACGTCGGCGGCCACACCATGGGCCTGCAGGTCGTCGCGCGTGCTGGACGCGCCGCGGCTGGGTAGTGCTGGCGTCCGACGCCTCGCACTTCTACGCGAACATGGAGCAGGGCCGGCCGTTTCCCGATCGTCTACAACGTGGCCGAGATGCTCGAAGGGCACCAAACTCTGCAGCGGCTCGCGAGCTCGCCGGATCACATCATCCCGGGCCACGACCCGCTGGTGCTGAAGCGATATCCTGCAGCGCGGCCGGAGTTGGAGGAGTGCGGTGCTGCGGCTCGATCCGGAACCGCGACCGGCCTGAGTGGCTGGTTTTCTGATCACCAGCGAAGCTCAGCCGCAGGCAGGCTCGCCACCGCCGCCCGCTGTCTGCACTCCTTCCGAGGAGGGTGGCGCGAATGCGACGGGGTGGTTTGCGGCGGCTCCACCACCCGCCGTCACGCGTGCCGCACCTCCCGGGAGAGAGGAGAGTCACTTCTCTCCCCTTCACCTACGACGCCGGCCCACTCTTCGACACAACGGACGATGGTGGTGATGTCGGCGCCCGGACCCCTGACGCGCTTTCGCCACGCCCAGGAGCTGGCCGACGGCGTTTCCCACCACCATCGGAACCCCGAGCGCCTCGCCCTCGTCCAGGCACAGCTTCACGTCTTTGTACAGCACGGCTCGTTGGTGAAACCGAAGTCGAAGGTGCAGCGGCGGGCACCGAGCGCGGAAACTTGTCCTGACTGGCGCTGTTGCGGCCGCTGCCCGCGTTGATGACATCGAGCATGACCTGCGGATCGAGTCCGGCCTTCACCCCCATCACCATCGCCTCCGACGTAATCGCCAGTGCCGTGGCCGACATCAGGTTGTTCGCCAGCTTCATCGTCTGCCCCATGCCAGGCCGGCCGCCGACCAGGAACACTTTTTCCCATTGCGCGCAGCATGGGTTCCAGGCTTCCGAACAGCGCCGCGGGACCGGACACACATGATCGCGAGCGTCCCTTTCTCGGCACCGGTGACGCCACCGCTCACAGGCGCATCGATCGGAGACGATGCCTTTGGCCGATAGCGCCTGGGCCACCTCGATCGCGACGCGCGGCCCGGTAGTCGACAGATCGACGAACGTCTTGACGCGGGGAGCCCTCGACGACTCCATCGCCTGCCGAGAGCAACCGCGCGCACAATCCAAGGAGTCGGCAGGCTGACGAGCACGGTCTCTGGCGATCGAGGCCACTGCCGCGGGTGAACTCGCACGCTCCGCGCCGCGGGCCAGCAACGGCGCCATCGCGGTTTCGCTGGTATCGTGAAACGACCAGCTTGAAGCCGGCATCCAACAGCCGGCCGGCCATGGGGGCGCCCATTCTTCCGACACCGATGAAACCGAGACGCGCTTCAGACATGATGGGCTCCAGGCAATCGACTGATCGGCTGCACAGTCGGGGAGTGCGAACGCTAGCAAAAACGCCTTCGGATCGCAATGCATACACGCCGACCCCTGCTGATACCCAGAGAACCGCCGCGCAGAGCATGATCGAATAGCGATGGGAGGACTGCCGCGCAGTCCCGGACATTCTTTAGACAGGAGATTCCACCGATGCCCTCCAACACCGATACCACATGGTTCATCACCGGCTGCTCGACCGGCCTGGGCCGCGCGCTCGCCAGCCGCGTGCTGGAGCACGGGCAGCGCTGCAGTGGTCACCGCCCGCGATCCCAAGCAGGTTCAAGACATCGTCGCCGCACACCCGAAGAAGTCCGTGGCCGTAGCCCTGGATGTAACCAATCCCCGCCAGGTGACCGAAGCCGTAGCGCATGCGGAGAGAGCCTTCGGCGCGATCGACGTGCTGGTGAACAACGCAGGTTACGGCTACCTGGCGGCGGTCGAAGAAGGCGAGGACCACGAGGTGCGCGCGATGTTCGAGGCCAACTTCTTCGGTCTCGCCGCTCTCATCCGACGCGTGCTCCCCGGCATGGCGTGCACGCGGGCGCGGCCACATCATCAACATTTCGTCGGTCGGCGGCCTGATCGGCAACCCAGCTCGGGCTACTACAACGCAACGAAATTCGCCGTCGAGGGGCTGTCCGAGGCGCTGGCGAAGGAAGTCGAGCCGCTCGGCATCCGCGTCACGGTGATAGAGCCCGGTCCGTTCCAGACACCGACTGGGCCGGCCGCTCCCTCAAGCAGGCCCGCCATCCGATCGCACGCCTATGCGCAAACATCGGGTGCGCGCAGGGCCGTGATCACCGGCCGCAGCGGCAAGCCGGCCGGTGACCCGGTGCGGGCCGCGGACGCTATCATCAAAGTGGTCGAAAGCTCGGCGCCGCCGCTCAATCTCATTCTTGGCCGCGACGGCCTGGATCGGGTCCGGGTGAAGCTCACGGAGCTGATGAGCTCTATCGATCAATGGGAAGCGGTCACGCTCAGCGCCGACTTTCCCCAGTGACTGCAACTTCACACGGCCGCCATCATGACAAAAATCGCAGTGCTGGACGATTGGCAGGGCGTTGCGCGCGAATCCGCCGACTGGTCGCGACTGGCGCAACGGGCGGAGCTCGTCTTCTTCGAGCAGCCGCTCGTCGGGCCAGATGCTGCCGTACAGGCGCTGGCCGAGTTCGACATCCTCCATGGCCATGCGCGAGCGCATGGCTTCCCGGCGACGCTGATCGCGCGCTTGCCGCGGCTGCGCATGATCGCATTGACCGGCCCGCGCACGTGGACGATGGACATCGAAGCCTGCAGCGCACGCGCGGGATCATCGTCAGCAACACGGGCGGGGAGAAGTCCGGTTCTGCGACAGCCGAGCTGGCACTGGGCGCTGCTGCTCGCGGCGACGCGACACATCCCCGCCGCCGATGCTTCGATGCGTGCCGGCGTGTTTCAGAGCGGCATCCCGATGGGATCGGTGCTCGACGGGCGCACGCTCGGGGTGATCCGGTCTCGGCAAGATCGGGTCACGCCTGGCGCGCTACGGACAGGCGCTGGGCACATGCGGTGGTGCTCGCTTGGAGTCCGAACTCGACGCAGGACAAGGCGGCCGCGGCAGGCGCACGCCTCGTCGACAAGATGACGCTCTGGCGGAAAGCGATGCCGTGACGCTGCACCTGGTGCTGTCCGACCGCACACGCGGCATTCTGGGTGCAGATGATCTGGCGCGCATGAAAGGCCGGGTGCGATCCTGGTGAACACTTCGCGCGGACCGCTGGTGGATGAGGCGGCGCTGGTGGAAAGGCTGCGCTCCGGACAGCTGAGCGCGGGACTCGATGTATATGGACAGGAGCCGTTACCGGCGGATCACCCGCTGCGCAGCTTGCTCCAATGTCGTGCTGACGCCGCATCTAGGCTACGGCACGCGCGAGGTCTACGCGCAGTTTTATCGAGAATCGATCGAGAACGTGCTGGCCTTCCTCGACGGCAAGCCTACACGGTGTGCTCAATCCGGAAGCGCTGCGGGCGTGATCAACAGGCGGTGGCGAGACGTCTCACGCCGTCAAGGGCGCGAGCGCCGATCACGCTACCCGCACGACGATCGCTCAATCGATTTGGCCCGGATCGAGCTGGTGCGATTCGGGCCAGCAGTGCGGCTCTGCGTTAACACATTTTTACCATCCAAAACTGCAACCGCTTGATGTTCTGGAACAAAAAAGTCGCTATCTCCCGACATTTTCAGCTTTTGACAAATCCCGTACACAAATCCGCCCTTTTCACGGCAACGCGAACACGATCACCGTCAACGAAGCGGGCTGTGCACTTGCCAGAACCGCGGTCATCCGGAGACCGCGGCCACGTATTGCTTGCCGTTGACCGCATAGCTGATCACCCTCCGTTATCGGGCCACCCACATTGAAGCGATACACGGGGTTGCCGCTGCTCGCATCGAGCTGTTGAAATCGCCGGTCAACTCACCCGTGAATATCAAGTTACCGGAGGTCGCCGTCACCGCGCCCAGCATCAGCCGGCTCGACGGATACCTTCACACCACCTCGCCGGTCGAGGCTTTCAATGCCGTGAGCCAGCCGCGGGATTTTTCCAGCGGGTCGTAGGTGAAGGACCCGCCCATGAAGAGCTGGCCCGCGATGAAGCGCGGCTCCTCTTCTCTCTTGAACACGCCCACGCAATCTACCGCGGGCACCACCATGAGATCGGTCTGCGGGTTGAAAGCCGGCGCGCTCCACTCCATTCCGCCCAGCAAGCCAGGGCAGGCGTAGACGCCCTCTTCCGTCGGCTCGGCGTCGGCGTTGAGGCGTGTGGTCACGGGAACCGCGTGAGAGTTGCTCGTGGCTTTCGCGGTCCACCAGGCGCAACAAGCCGTCTTTGCCGCCCATGCTCACGACATCGCGTCGGACACCGTTGATGGTCGCGGTGAACAGCGGAGCCGTGACCGGCAAATCCCAGTCATGCGTGTCCTGCGGAACGGTCTGCTTGTACCACTTCCAACGCACCGGTGCGGGCGTCCGAGCACGATCATCGCCCCGGTGTAGGGGTTGGCTCCGGTTCGCAGGGCCGGCAAACATATCCGGTGCAGGATTGCCAACCGGGACGTGAAGATCGGCCCCTTTGGCGGCGTCGAGCGAAGGCGTGGTGCAGATGCCGCCGCCAAGCCGCAGCTTAGCCTCGACGGAACCCCAGGTGTCGCACCGGCTCGCCATCTGGGGAATGGTGTTGAACCGCCATACCGGCTTTCCATCGGCCAGAAGCCGGAAGGCGCCGATCCAACCCTTGATGCCGTACTCGAGCCCGCTGGTCCGATGATCACGAGATCTTCGTAGATCAACGGCGATCATGCCCAGCGCTATCGAACTTCTCCGGGTCGGCTGCTTTGACTTCCCACAGCACCTTGCCGCTCTCCGCATCCAGTGCGAGGAGGTAGCCATCCTGCGTGCCGCGCACGACTTTTCCGTCTTTGATCGCCGCGCCTCTGTTCTCGATCGACGCGTTTCCCTGCTTCGCTTTTTCCTTCCAATCGTGCCGCCATTTCACCTTGCAAGTGGCGGCGTCGAGCGTTGCGACGGTCATCTGGGGCGCGGGTGATGTACATCACGCCTTTGTATACGAGCGGATTGGTCTGAGGCGATTCAGATCCGCACCCTGGTACAGGCATACTGGTCGCAGCGTGGCGGCGTTGCCCGGGGTGATCTGCTTGAGATCTACGAACCGCACCCCGCGTAGTCGTGATTCGGCAGCAGCCATTCCGTGCTGCGATCCGCGTGGTTCAGCTCATCCTGAGTCGGCCCGCTCTCCGCCAGGACCGGCCCGGTGAATGCCACGAGAATTCCGAGCGTGGTCAGTGCAACACGAGACGCTTTCATATCTCCCCCTGGGTGGTCTTCGGTTGGTGCGCTCATCGAGACTGCAAGTTGATCTTCTGTGAGAGCTGCCGCGCTCGGCGTCAACTCCGCCTCACCCGCCGCATAGCCGTTCATCACTGAGCACATAGGCCACGACATCGGCGTACTGCTGCTTGGTCAGGCTGCCGGGCGCGTCGTAGGGCATTTGCGTGCGCGACGATGTAGAACAGATCATCGAGGCGTGTGCTGGCCATCGGCCAGCGGCCCTGGAAGACTGCCTCCAGCCAGCGGCGCCGCCGCACTGCCCTGCAGTTGCGTGCCATGACAGACGGTGCAGTACTGCTCGTACAGCCGCTCGCCGCGCGTGGCTTGCGCTTCGCTGTAGAGCCCTGCCGCGCTGCCCGCCTCTGCGGCAACGCGATTGGCACGTGGCCGATATCAATCCAAGCGCCAGGGCTGCGCAATTGAGCCGCCGCATCCTAACTCACTCGGACCAGCTTCTGAAAGCAGCGTAGCTCGTACTCGGGTTTCTTGCCGTACAGGACGGTCCAATAGGTCCTGGAGACCTCGGCGACGTAGATGTCGCCGCGCGAGTCGACCGGCGATGCCGTGCGGAGCGAATGAACGTGACCCGGCCCTTCGCCCAGCGGGCTGAGTACCCGAGCGGCGTGCCAGGACTTGCCGTCGGCCGAAACGATCGATGACGCGCGGACCCAGGTTGGGCACGCCGCTGGGTCAGCGTCGCGACGGTTTCCGGGCCTAGCTCGCCGATGAACGCCAGCGGGTTCGTGCCTCTGGCGACGAACAGAGCCGCGCACGGCCGCGCCAGATTGTTCCACTGGCGTCGTGGTACTTGCCGTTGCCGTCGAAGCACCTGCACGCGGTGATTCTCGCGATCGGCGACATAGACCCAGCCTTCGTCGTCGCACGCGATGTTGTGCACGATGATTGAACTGTCCCGGGTCGGTGCCCGGGGCTCGCCCCACGAGAACAGCAGTTTTCCGTCGGGCGAGTACTCTGTGCACTCTCGCGTTCTGATATGCCGTCCGAGGACGCGGATATCTCCGCTGCGGTGAAAGGGCCGTGTGCGTGCAGCGGTGTGAACGGATTTGCCACCTGAAGCAGGGCGCCGGCGTTTTCGGGCGTTCCGATCGTCGAGCAGCACTTTGCCGTCCAGCGTGCACTTGCGCACCGTGTCGACCATGATCGTCGGTGCAGATACAGCAGATCGTCGGGCCCGATCTGAGGCGCCGTGCGGGATTGCAGACCCGATGTCCTGACCCCAGGAGCGCAGAAAACTTGCCATCCCGATCGAACACGATGACCGGGTGTGCCCCTCTGGTGAAAACATAGACGTTATCTTTGCTGTCGACACAGACGGCAGCAGCCTCGCCGTAGGCCATGCCGGCAGGCAAAGCTCCCCAGCCTGCTGCGGTACTTGATATCGATAGGTAGCGCCCCGGTTCCGAGGGATCACTGGCTCCGCTGCGCGGACCGCGCTCTGCTGCGTCCCAGAGTGCGCCTCCGCCTACTCCATTGCCCCCTTCGCCCCCAACGCTGCCGCCGAGACGTCTGGCAAAGCCGCGCTGGGAAGCGCCGGCGCGACATCGAACATAACTTTGGCACATGTTGCTCTCCTCTTCGAATTTACCCGACCGGCCCGGATCCGCTGCTGGCTGCGAATACGTTCATACTATGGGGGCGTGCACCGGCGACTTCGCGCGCCATGGAGCATGGAGATTAAGCATGCCACGATTGTTTGCCCCATCGGTAATGGTTGCGTTGGCTCTTGCACCGCAGGCGGCCCTGTCTGAAAACGAGGATACCTTACAAAAAGCAATCCGCTCCCGCTCCCAGCAAGGACATCAGCCGGGAGCGGACCGAAGCGTCCTGCCAAGAAGTTCGAGGGGCGGGAATATCGGGAATGCCTGGCGAACTACGTCGGCGGCAAGGATCGGCCCGCGGGTGGGGCCTGAAACGACCGGCGAATCACTCCAAAGACCGCCGGGCGCACGTGAGATATTGCCGGTAATCAGTTACCGCGGGCACGCCTCGGCGCACGTCACACAACGTCACTCCGACGCCTCCGGTCGAGCGGGGCGCGCGCGCGCTCCGACGCTCTAACACTCGATAGCCCGATAGCGCGCCGTCGGTGCCCGCACTACCCGGTGGCGGGGAATCGCAACTGCGATTGCATTCGACGCGCAGAGCCTGCGCCACTGCACGCAACTCGCCCTGCGGCTGGCCGATGCGCCGGGCGACCTCGGCGTAGCTCGCGGTCGAACCCGCGCCGGGATCTCCACTGCAGCGCTTGCCACACTCTTCGCTGCTGGAAGGCGGTGCCGCGCACGTCGAGAGGGAAGGCTCCAGGCCCAGCGGGTGGCCTGCCGGATAAAGCCCACGACTTTGGCGACCAGGCGTTCGAAGTCTCTTTGTCGCCGCCGATCAGCCGCGCCTTCGGGTAGCGATCCTCCAGCTCGCGCACCAAGCGCTCCGGGTCGTCGCCGAACGAGATTGCGCACACGCCCTCATCAGTGGCCGCGACGAGGGTCAGAACTTTCAAGCCAGCATTCGCCGACCGCGAAGCGGGAATCCCAGGTGTTCCTCGGCCTCCTGTGCGGAATGCAGGTCGGAGTCATCCCGAGAAGCTCGGACGCGGTCCCGTAGAAGCGCCCGGTGGAGTTGAACCCGGCGCCGTAGAGTGGCCTCGGTGACGGTCGAGCCTTGCGTGAAGCTCGTCGCGCACGCGCTGCGCACGATGAGCATCGGCATGGGCCTTCGGCGTGACGCCGGTCGGCGATTTGAACACGCGATGGAAGTGGAAGCGGCTCATGCCGGCCGCCTTCGCCAGGTCATCGAGGCCTCGGCACATCTGCTCTGCCTCCTGGATGGCGCGGCGAGCTATCGCCGCACGCTGCGGCCTGACGTTCGGCGAGCGTGCTGCGTCCGGCCGGCAGCGCGCTTGCAGGGCCGGAATCCGGCCCGCTCGGCATCTGCGCGTCGTCGCATGAAAAATCGGACGTTCTCGCGGGTCGTGGCCGGCGCGCCGCGCACGAGGGCCGGCAATAGAACGCCAGTCGTCCGCACCGAGTAAGTAGAACTCGCCATCCGCTGCGGGATCGCGCCGCGCTTCCGCCTGCCAGCGTTCGTCGTCGTTTGAGAATCCGGCGGGGGTAGAACACCTGGCCGGATCGGTTCTGGTCATCACGGCAGTCATTTGTCGCACTCCTTCTGAGAGGATCGGACGGGCCGTCAAGTAGAGCCCGTTGTTCTGGCGACACTCTGGAGATCGCGGCGAGACCCGCAAGCACTCCGGTCCTTGCTCTCGAATCCATCATTGAGGCGCGGCAGGACGGCTGCCACGGCCTCGCGCACCTGCGGCACGGCTTGCATCAAGAGTTCGAGCGCGTGGCGCAAGGTCTGCTCGCCGGCCCCTGACCTCTTGTAATGGCCCAGGCGCTCGACGACGGGATCGTGCGTCGGGATGATGATCGCGTACCGTCCGCCCGCACCGGCCATGAAGTAGGCGTCCTCGGGCACCGGCCAGCGGTGGGTCCGGTTGAGCCAGAAAAATCCGCCGTATACCGGCTGCGACCAGGCCGGCGCGGGCGTGCGGACGAAATCCGCGCCCAGCCTTTAGGCAAGAGCCGCTCGCGCCATTCCAGACGCTTTCGTCCTGCGCATACAGCAGGCCCGAGGCGCAGCCGGTCGCGTCCGGTCCCGAGGTCGCAGCGCTGGAACATGAGGTTGCCGCACGGGTCGGCTTCCGGGACCATGTGCCGGATTCCGAGCTTGTCGAACAGTGATGCCGCGCTGCGGATACGACAGATAACTCCTGCTTCGCGGGCGAGGGCCGCTTTCAACCCGGCGAGGTAGTTGATCGCCAGAGGGTCAGGTTGCGGTAGCGGCCGACGGTGTTGGGTGGCCACTGCGGCGGGCGCGTGACGGCCGCACCGCGCAGCGTCGATCGCGCCCGTGTAGATGTAGAGATGGTCGGGGTAGCCTCGAGCGGGGTCGTAGTCCGGACCTGGCGGCGCTACGAGACGCGGCTCCCCGGGCTGGACATCCGCAACAGATCGGCGGCGTGCCGGATCGCGCGTCGCGGATCGTCCGGCCGCTGCCACTCGTCCACCGGTGCCGGCGCCCACTGGGTCGTACACGCCCTCTCTGAATCAAGCTGACCCATGAGCGTCCCCACGATGCTCTTGCCCATGGACCAGCTCGGCAGCGCGGCGTCATTGATGGGTGATTCCTGGCTGGTAACGCTCGCCGATGATGTCGTCCTTTGTACGCCACGACGAACGCCGCAGATAAGCGCCTCTGGAGGATCGAACGCGAGCCGCGACACTGGCACGGCGGCTCTTCCTGCTTCGTCGAGCTCGGGCGGCGGCGGTGCATCGGGGGAGCCGATCTCCCATCGGCCACGGTTGCGCTGTTGCGTCAGGAAAGCGACGACCCCACCTTCGCCGCGTGAAGAACGCCGAATCCGCCTTTGCTGCCAGCATGAGCGCAGCCCTGATCGCCGTACGGCGAACGCGGGTTGCCCCGTTCGGCAAGGTCAGAGTGGCCGCGTGGTCGCTGAATCACGATCGTCTTGGTGACAGCCCTCGTTCAGAGCGAGGTGACACGAAGAAGCCGTCTTCATCCACGGCATCAGCAATGCATAA